>Ga0247720_100102_pt1 | contig 41032 bp, 42 predicted proteins | sample MSEWel2015_12_15_FD_189078 | JGI IMG/M metagenome (GOLD analysis project Ga0247720, IMG submission 189078) | Subsurface sediment microbial communities from gas well in West Virginia, United States - MSEEL Well Study Marcellus 3H_2015_12_15 | ecosystem: Environmental > Terrestrial > Deep... | reverse complement strand
GTTTGCTGGCGACAATAGCAAGAGTGAACCACCTGATCCCTTCCCGAACTCAGAAGTGAAACCTCTTCGCGCTGATGGTAGTGTGGCGTTTGCCATGTGAGAGTAAGTCATCGCCAGCTTTTAAATATAAACACCCCCTCCGCATAAGCAGAGGGGGTGTTTTTTATTGCATTTTTAAAATTTATAAAGAAGATTAAGGCGAGTACAGTTTAGTCTGGCTTTTGCATATGACCGCTTAAGACGTTCATAAATGAATTAAGGTATTTTTTAAACTTAAAATCTAGCATGCTATAACAAATAATAAATTTCCCAATATTTTATGCAAGAAAGACCTTATATTAGAGCTGTAAAGTTTAAGTCGCCTGAGTCTTTGGATTGGGCTAGCTACCCTTATGTCGTACCAGCTGTTAACGTTTTAGAAAGCATCAAGTTTCACCCACAAGTAACTTTCTTTGTCGGGGAGAATGGTTCAGGGAAATCGACCATTCTTGAGGCCTTAGCACTTGCTTTGGGTTTTTCAGAAGAAGGTGGAACGCGTAATGTACAATTAAATACAGCGACCACAGCTTCTGATTTGCATCAGGCGATTCGAACGATAAAAAGCTATAAGAAGCCTCAAGATTATTACTTTTTACGTGCCGAGAGCTTTTATAACGTTGCAACTTATATGAAGCAAGTGAACTATTTGGTGGAGTATGGGGGAGATATACACTTACGCTCACATGGGGAGGCTTTCTTAAAATTATTAACAATAAAATTAAAAGGGAAAGGTTTATACCTTTTAGATGAACCAGAAGCAGCCTTGTCTCACGATGTTGATGACAACCTTATCGGTTTTAGATCGTTTATGTCAGGAGCAATCTCAATTTATTATTGCTACCCATTCTCCTATTTTATTGGCTTATCCAAATGCCAAAATTTATCAGTTTTCGGATACAGGGATTAGAGAGATATCTTATGAGGAAACAGAACATTTTAGAGTGACAAAGGATTTTTTAAATAATTATCAAAAAAGAATTCAGCAATTGCTAGAGAAAGAATAGATAAAAAGAAGCCCCATCATCCTGACGGGGCTTCTTAGTATTCAGTTTCTTGTCGTTTATATTCCTTATCAACGACCGCTTCCTGCGTATCTTGTTATTTTCGATGAGACTTCCTGTCTCTTTATGCATCTTATATTAGCGGTCAAGTCAACAGTGGAATAGACGTAAATCTACCTGATCAATGTACGCTTAGACGTACAACTAAACGATATTATATTTCTGTAATTTGGCAACGAGTGCTGCTAATCCTTTCACTTCAAATTCATTGGCTTCAAATTTTTCGTCTTTATTGCGTTTATAAATGTCTCGAATTTCAATGACGGCGTTTGGATCAACTAGACCTAAGCTTGAAGTTACTTGACGAATTTGGCTAATTGAACGGGAACCATTGGTTGAACCATAGCCGATAAAAGCTGCAGGTTTGCCTTGCCATTCTTTACCAATATAATCCAAGGCATTTTTCAGTGCTGGACTATAGCCATGGTTATATTCAGGGCTAATAAATATGAATCCTTGTGCTTGAGCAATTTTATCTGCCTAAGCTTGCTGTTTAGGTTGATCATAGATACCTGTTGCGGGTGGGTGAGCACCTGCAAATAACGGTAAATCCCACTCTTTAAGATCGACGATTTCTGTTTGAAGATTATTTAACGTGAGCTTAGAGATTGCTTGTTGTACCCAGTTTGCAACTTTAATTGCAGTTCGACTTTCACGAACACTGCCGACTATAATATAAATGAGCATATTTAAATTCCTGTGTTATTGCTTTGATTTTAAAAATGAATGCCTTTAAATGATCTTATACTTTTTTTAGGCGATAAAAAAAGCTCTCATTTGAGAGCTTTTGTGTTACATCAATTTGATGCCTTGCTGACCTGCTGGGGTCACTTTAAAGATTTCAACTTCAAAGGTAATGTTTTTACCAGCAAGTGGATGATTAAAGTCAATCTCTGTGATGTCATCATTGACTGATTTTACGATGCCAAACAAGGTTGCTTTAGCTTTATCTTCAAATTCAATCATATGCCCGATGATAGGACGTTGTTCAAACTTCACGGTATCAAAAGTTTGAATATTTTCAGGATTCCATGGACCAAAAGCATCTTCTGGCGGTAAATGTACAGTACGACGATCGCCTGCACGTAAACCAAATAATGCTTTTTCAAATCCTGGGAGTAGGTTGCCATCCCCAATGACTAGACTAACAGGCTCTTCACGACCACGGGTATTATCAATTTCAACACCATTTTCGATCGATACTGAAAAATGTAAATCAACTTTTGAACCATCTTCAATCCGAATTTCTTCGTTTGGTTGGATAATTTCAGACATTTTTTGTTTCCGCATTTTGGATACGTTTCTTTTCAAGGAAAAAAGTATCAATAAGTAGCAGGATTGTTCCTAAGGTAATCGCACTATCTGCAATATTAAAAGCAGGGAAGTGACTGTCTTGATAATAGACATGAATAAAGTCAACGACATAACCCAATGAGACGCGGTCTATAAGGTTGCCTATAGCACCACCGAGAATTAATGCAATTGCCATCGGAAGGATGATCATTTTTTTTGGCATTTTCATTAACCAAAAAATAAAGATAATCGAGACAAAGCCTGCTAAAGAAGTAAAAAAGTAACGTTGCCAGCCACCAGCATCAGAAAGAAAACTGAATGCAGCACCATAGTTATGCAGTAATGTCCAATTCAGGAAAGGTAATACAGGAACAGGATCGGCATAGTTTAAGTGTGTACTTGCAATCCATTTTGTCCATTGATCTAACACAATGGCAAGGACTGAAAGTCCAAGCCACATGAGATTATGAGGATAAAACTGGAACAAGCCTTTTTTTGCTTGTGTATTAGGCATACTTTCTCACTTCGCCACTACCAGTGACATTGACGATACAACGAGCGCATAAACCAGCATGACCAACGTGGGTATTCACGTCTGGCAATACATGCCAGCAACGTACACATTTTTCACCATCAGCCGCAGAAACTTTGACACGTAATCCTGTTAAGTCAGTGCTTTCACCTTGTTCAGCATACGGGTAAACGATGACTTGAGACGTGATCAAGACGAAACGTAATTCATCAGCCAACTGATTTAATAATGTTTGTAATGCTTCATCTGCCCAAAGTTCAACTTTTGCAGATAAGTTACTACCAACAAGTTTAGCGTTACGTGCTGCTTCAATCTGTTTATTTACTGCTGATTTTACGCTAATCAATGTTTGCCAATCTGCTTCTGAAAGCAAGTTTGCTGTTGATGCCGTTGGGATGTCATACCATTCAGCAGTAAATACATATTTCTCAGTTTGCTCTGGGATCAATGGCCAAGCTTCTTGAGCAGTAAAGCTCAGGATTGGTGACATCCAGCGCACAAAAGCTTGTACTAAATGATACAGCGCAGTTTGTGCTGAACGGCGAGCTTGTGAATCTGCTTTGGTGGTGTACTGACGATCTTTGATGATGTCGAGATAGAAACCACCTAAGTCATTGATACAGAAATTGGTCAATGCGTTAGTTACAATGTGGAAGTTCATCTCTTCATAGGCTTGCTGAATGGTTTTTTGTACTTCAGCAGCACGTTGCAAGATGTATTGGTCTAATGCGATCAATTCGTTTACAGGTAAAGCATCTGTTGATGGCTTGAAACCATTTAAGTTTGCCAACAAGAAACGTAACGTGTTACGGATACGACGATAACCATCAGACGCACGGCTAAAGATTTCTTTACCTGCGGTCATTTCATATCGATAGTCAGCCGAAGCAATCCAGAAACGTAAACCATCTGCACCCATATCTTTGATGATGTCTTGTGGGGTGATGATGTTGCCTAATGACTTAGACATTTTACGACCTTTCTCATCCACGACGAAACCGTGAGTGAGTAGACCTTTATACGGTGCACGTTCATTAATCGCAATTGAAGTTAACAATGACGATTGGAACCAGCCACGATGTTGGTCTGAACCTTCAAGATACAAATCTGCAGGGTCTTGTAACTCTTCACGTTCACGCAACACTGCATAATGTGTAGTACCTGAGTCAAACCAAACGTCAAGTGTATCGCGTACGGCATTGTACTGTTCAGCATCTGCGCCAATGAAGTCGCTAGCATCGCGGTTATACCAACCATCAATACCTTCTTGTTCGATCAGTTTAGCGACTTCTTCAATGAGTTCAGGTGTACGAGGGTGTAATGCATTAGTATCTTTGTGTACAAAGAATGGGATTGGTACGCCCCAAGTACGTTGACGTGAGATACACCAGTCAGGACGACCTTCGATCATCGATTGAATACGATTTTTACCCCAATCTGGAACAAATTCGATGTCATTCTCAATCGCATTTAAAGCAGTTTGACGCAAACCTTTGGCATCCATGCTGATAAACCATTGTGGTGTTGCACGGAAGATAATCGGTGTTTTATGACGCCAGCAATGTGGATAGCTATGTTTAATCGGCTGATGTGCCCATAAACGACCTACAGCACCCAAAGCTTCGATAATTTTTGGATTGGCTTTGTAGATGTGCTCACCCGCAAAAATCGGTGCAGTTGGTAAATATACGCCATTACCACCAACTGGATTATCGACTTTTAGATTGTATTGCAGACCGACTTTATAGTCGTCCACACCGTGTCCAGGAGCAGTGTGTACGGCACCTGTACCGCTCGTCGCAATTACGTGCTCACCAACAATTACTGGGACTTGACGATCAGTAATTAAAGGATGTTGTAATAATAGCTTCTCAATGACAGCGCCTTTAAAATCAGCCAATACAACTGGATTTTCGAGCTTGTAACGTTCGATTGCTGATTCAACTAAATCTTTGGCAAGAATGAAGTTTTGTGAGCCTCGTTCAGTACTTACTTGTACCAGTTGGTAGTCAATGTCGGCATGTACTGCAACAGCTTGGTTGGCAGGTAAAGTCCACGGTGTAGTTGTCCAAATGACAATATCAGTCACATCTTGAACATCAATACTTAGACGTGCGCTTAAATCTTTAAGATCAATGACGGTGAAACCTACATCAATTGCATCAGATTTTTTGTCTTCGTATTCAACTTCTGCTTCTGCAAGTGCAGAACCACAGTCCAAACACCAGTTCACAGGCTTCAAACCTGGTTCAATATGACCCGCTTTAGCAATCGCACCCAACGAGCGTACAATGTCAGCTTCTTGTTTAAAGTTCATGGTGAGGTATGGGTTATCCCAGTCACCAAACACACCCATACGCACGAAGTCTTTTTTCTGTAACTCGACTTGTGTGTAAGCATATTCACGGCAGGCTTTGCGGAAGGTAGATGCGTCGACCTTGACACCAACCTTACCCACTTTTTCTTCTACTTTAAGCTCAATCGGTAATCCGTGACAGTCCCAACCAGGAACATAAGGTGCATCAAAGCCATCCATCACGCGGCTTTTGATGATGATGTCTTTTAGAACTTTATTGACTGCATGACCTAAGTGGATTTGACCATTGGCATATGGAGGGCCGTCATGAAGTACATATTTTTTCTTACCAATACGCGATGCGCGAATCTGCTGATAAATGTTGTCGGCATACCACTCTTCTAACCATTTGGCTTCACGCACAGCCAAATTTGCTTTCATCGCAAATTCAGTATCAGGCAAATTGAGTGTGGCTTTATAATCCACTGCATTTTCAGGAGTTTGCTTATCGCTCATGCAAGTTTTCTTCCAGTTTTATCAGTCTAAACTGACATGTTCTACAAAAATGAAATTTAAAATTTAAAAAGGAAATTCTGGTGTGCGCTTACGATAGTCTCGTAGTTTTTGCACATCATCATCAATCCCAGCTTTGAGTGCTTCAAGCGAAGGGTAATTCAGTTCGCCATGTAAATAGTGAAGAAAAGTTACCCGCATCAATAGGCCATACAGATTAGCAGAAACATCAGGGAAATGTACTTCTAATCGCCACTCTGGATGATCTTGTTGAATAGCTGGACGTGTCCCGACATGACCTGCACCAAACAAACTATCAGCTTGATAACCAGCAATTCCATTCAACTCAGTATCTATATGTTGAATTTTGGCTGTGAGAGAAGCATTCTCACATACCACGTCCACCGCATAAATACCACTTAAACACGGTTTATGGCGATTTAAACGGACATTAATCGTTGGAAAATCAAGTGTACGTCCAATCTGATCGCCATATTGCACACGACCTGTAATGCTGTATGGACGACCCAATAATTTAGCAGCTAAAGCAAGATCACCTGCTTGTAAAACTTGGCGAATACGAGTTGAACTCACACGTTCACCATTTAAAGCCACCGTATTTAAATTAGTGACGTCAAATCCATAATCGCGTAGGAATTCGCTATTGCCTTGGCGGTCTTTACCAAAATGAAAGTCATCACCTAATACTAAGCTTTGAGCATTGAGTTTTAATTTGAGTAACTCAGCAAACTCGGTTGCATTAAGACTTCTAAAATACTGATCAAACTTGGCGACAGCAATATAATCCACCCCTAACTCAGTTAAATATTCTACTTTTTCTCTGAGCGAGCTGATGCGAGGAGGTGCATCATAAGCTTTAAAAAATTCAAGCGGTTGTGGCTCAAAAATCATCACTAATGTTTTTAAGCCTTTGGCATCAGCCAATGTTTTCAGTTGAGCAATCATCGCTTGGTGACCCAGATGGACACCATCAAAATTGCCAATCGTTACCGCGCTCGGAGGTAACTGAAAATCTGGCGATAATGCGTTGAGACGAAGCAACTTCATGGGCGTTAAATTCAGTGAATTTTGCAAAGGCTATATATTGCCATATTCTCAGCGATTCGTCTTGTTGTTGTGTTTTTACGCAAGGAAATTTCAATATTTAAACGCAATATATCATTTTTATTGATTCATTAAATAAAAATAAATCAGTTTTTCTTATTAATTGGGTCGCTTAAGATAGCTTAATCGTCGCTATAGATCGAGAAAGAGATGAAAAAGCCATTTTATCAGCTAGAACAAAGCAGAGATGTGATTCGCCATTTTACCCCAAACTGGTTTACCGCCACGATGGGAACAGGTGTGGTGGCGATGATTTTAGCACAGCTGCCTTTTGCTTCATCAGTCTTGTTTATGCTTGCGACTAAATTATGGCAGTTCAATATCTTGCTATTTATCACTTTCAGTATTCTTTATGGCTTGCGTTGGATTCTATTTCCGACTGAAGCAAAACAGATTTTTAACCACCCAAACATGAGCTTGTTTTTAGGTGCGATACCGATGGGACTAGCGACGATTGCGAATGGTTTCCTGAGCTTTGGGGTGCATTTATATGGTGATATTGCGGTTCAGATAGCGACTTATCTTTGGTATCTCGATGTATTTCTTGCGGTGTTGATTGCATGGGTGGTGCCATTTTGTATGTTTAGCTGTCAGGACCATCAATTGCAACGTATGACCGCGGTTTGGTTGTTGCCAATCGTGGCGTGTGAGGTGGCTGCGAGTTCTGCAGGATTACTATTACAGCATTTGGCCGCGGATCAGCATGCTTTAGCGATCTTGATCATGGGGTATGTGCTGTGGGGGATTTCTGTATTGCCTGCTTTTGCAATCTTAACCATTTTAATGTTACGTCTGGCTTTGCATCAGTTGCCTGAAAAAGAAGTCGCGATTTCTAGCTGGTTATGTTTAGGACCGATTGGAACAGGGGCATTGGCTTTGTTGTTACTCGGTCAGCAAGCTCCACGTATTTTGAATGCTGTTGGATTAGAAGAATTGGCGACAATAGTGCCAGCCATAGGCGTCATTGGTGGTTTGGTGTTATTGGGCTTTGGCTTGTGGTGGTTTGGCATCGCGGTTTTAACGACTGTACGTCACGCGCGTACAGGGATTCCTTTTAACTTTGGTTGGTGGGGGCTGACTTTCCCATTTGGTGTATTTATTTTAGCGATCTTTAATTTGGCGCATCAGTTACAGTTCAATTTCTTTACCTATATTGCTGTAGCTTTGAGTATTGTTTTGCTAGCGTTATGGGCTTTGGTGATGAAAAAAACAGTGGTTGGTGCATATAGTGGTCAACTATTTTTCTCTCCTTGTTTGGTCGCCTTACAGCAAAAGATGCAATAAGATAATCGTTGTGCAAGAGCACACCTTTTTATGTGTGTTGGCTTTAATCTGAATAGAGTATGTGGTTATGAATGCTGATGTTGCTTTGATGATGGCACTGCCAAATGAATCAAAAGGTCTATTTGAGCAAGCTGGAATTGAAGTTCACTATAGTGGTATCGGTAAAATTAATGCAGCATTCAAGGCATTTGAGGTAATCCAAAAAACGGGATGTAAAACCTTGATCAACTTGGGTAGTGCTGGGAGCTCTCATTTTAATGCACATAGTTTAGTTGAGGTGACGACCTTTGTGCAGCGCGATATGGATGTATCACCCTTGGGCTTTGCGGTCGGGGTCACGCCTATGGATGAACATTTACCTGCTGAGATTCATACACCAGCCTATTTTGAATATTTACCTAAAGGTATTTGTGGTACAGGCGATTCATTTGAAACTGGGGTTCCAAAGGTTCATTGCAATTTAGTAGATATGGAAGGTTATGCTCTGGCAAAGGTGTGTCAAAAACTTGGGGTGCGGTTGATTTCAGTAAAATATATTACGGATGGGGCAGATGATACTGCTCATTTAGACTGGGAAGAAAACCTATTGGTAGGGGCACAAAAACTGCTCGCTTTGTATCAAGCTCATTTCTAATAAAAAAGCCCATCGATCGAGATGGGCTTTTTTTAATGGGCTAATTTAGCGAGGGATCACACCATAAAGCATCATATGCACAGTGTGCTCAACCGTGCGTTGAAACATGCTACGGTTACGTAAAGTTTTACCCGTAACCATTTCTATTTGCGTCGAAAAATCAGCATAGTTTTGAGTGATTGCCCAGATATTGAGAATCAACAATTCAGGGTCAATCTCTGCCGACAATTTACCTTGTTGTTGCCAAGTTTGAATCACCTTGGTTTTACGCTTAAATAGCTTTTTCAATGGACCTTTCAGGATTGGCAGAATATGTGGCGCACCTTGAATGATTTCCAATGCAAATAAACGAGAGGCTTTCGGTTGATCACGCGAGCTTTCAATTTTTTGAATTAAATAGTGAGTGAGGGCTTCAGTTGGCTCAAGCTCAGACTCTAGGGTTTGCAAGGGTGCAAGCCACTTTTGTAATACCGTGGTGAGCACTTCAACATAAAGTGACTCTTTATTTTCATAGTAATAGAAAATATTCGATTTATGCATATTTGCAAGTTGTGCAATCTCATCCAAACTTGCGCCGCTGAACCCATAGACGGAAAAAACATCTAGGGCAGCATTCAGCAGTTGATTGCGCTTTTGTGTACTTTTTTTCTGTTCCATCTGCGAGCTTGATTCAAAAAATGTCCTTGACATTGTAAGATAAATTCATATATCTGTGCACAAGAACACATTTTTTTTAGCAAAAATCGTTCAGTTCTTAGATTAACGGTAACGTTCTGTTGATTAACGGTAAAAACTGACCATTTTGGGTATCTTCTGCCGCTTATTTTGTAGACAAAAACAGAACGATCAGTCATTTTTCTTAGTCGTAAAACATATAGCTCATGTGGCTAAAACAGCCTCTAAAACCTGCTGTTCTAGGCGTGTGAAGGCAATATTCTTAACGCGTGGACGAGCTAAATCTACGTTGAAACTCTGTTTAATGTGACCTTGATCGAGCAAGATAATACGATCTGCCAGTTGAACGGCCTCACTAACATCATGGGTCACTAAAATAGCGGTAAAACCTTGCTCATTCCAAAGTTGTTCGATGAGATTTTGCATCTCTAATCGTGTCAGCGCATCTAATGCACCTAATGGCTCGTCCAGTAGTAGAATGCGAGGCGCATGCGATAGAGCACGCGCTAAAGCAACACGTTGACGTTGTCCCCCTGAAAGTTGAGTGGGCCAATGTTCGGCTTTATCTTTTAAGCCCACTTTTTCTAGCAATTGCTCGGTAAATTTATATTTTTCTTTGGCTAATCCAAGTTGCGTATTTTTCAATACACTTTTCCATGGTAGTAGACGTGGATCTTGAAACATGACCCTAATATCAGCATTGGTAATCCCTTCTCTAAAATGGCGTGCAGATTGATATTTGATTTCGCCATAACTTGGTTTTTCCAGTTGGGCGATTAAACGTAACAATGTGCTTTTACCACAACCACTACGTCCAACAATTGCAACAAATTCACCTGCTTGAATATCTAAATCTAGATCTTCTAATACTTTGACATCACCATAATATTTATAGAGTTGCTCAATTTGAATAGCAGCCCCATTGCTATTGTCATCCTTTGATAGTGAGTCTTGGGTGCGAGATTCACTTAAGAATTTTAGGTTGAGATTCGTCATAAATTGATCCTTTTTATTTTTGATAGCCTGCATGCCAACGCAATAAATAACGTTCTAATATCTGTGCAAAAACATCAGCTAGTTTTCCAAGTAGGGCATAGAGCAAAATGCCGACCAAAACGATATCTGTTTGTAAAAATTCACGTGCATTCATGGTCATATAACCAATACCAGATTGCGCTGATATCGTTTCAGCTACGATCAGAAGCACCCAAACCAAGCCGAGTGAAAAACGAAAACCGACTAAAATTGAAGGCATGGCCCCAGGTAAAATAATTTCTTTATACAGTTGCCAGCGACTCAGACCATAACTTTTTCCCATTTCGATTAGTTGAGGGTCAACAGAACGAATACCGTGATAGGTGTTGATATAAATTGGAAAAAACACACCGACCGCAACTAGAAATAATTTGGCTGTTTCGTCAATACCGAACCATAAAATAACCAATGGAATCAGTGCTAAAGCAGGGATATTGCGGATCATTTGTAGAGTAGTATCGAGTAAGGTCGACGCGATCCGTGATGAACCATTCAACAACCCGAGCAGTAGACCTAGACCGCCTCCGATGAGTAATCCAAGTAATGCCCGTCCAGCGCTGACCTTTACGTGCTGCCAAAGCTCGCCACTAATTAGTAAGTGCCAAAAGGCACTCACTACAGCGGTCGGTGCAGGAAGAACACGACTTTGCAAGAGACCCGAACTTGATGCAACTTGCCATATCACGATCAATAAAATAGGGAATAGCCACGGTAAAAGATTGGTAAAAATGCGTTGTGTTCCACGTGAAACATTTTGTGTAGTCATGCGGTCTCCTTGTTTAACACTTTAGGCTGTTTGACTTCGGGCACATAATTGTTGGCAATAATTTCACCGAAGGGGCCTGTTAAATGAGGTTGTGCAAGTTTCTCTCGTGTTTTTAGTGGCAATAACGGAAACACCAATTCTGCAAAACGGATTGATTCTTCTAAATGTGGGTAGCCTGAGAAGATAAAAGTATCGATACCTAACTCAGCATATTCTTGAATACGTGCAGCAACGGTTTCTGGATCACCAACCAAGGCTGTGCCTGCGCCGCCACGGACTAAACCAATACCTGCCCATAAGTTTGGTGAGACCTCCAACTGATCTTTACGCCCACCGTGCAGGGCTGCCATGCGCTGCTGGCCGATAGAGTCCATTTGTGCAAATTTTTTCTGCGCTGCTGCAATAGTCTCATCATCTAAATATTGAATTAATTCATCGGCTGCAGCCCAGGCTTGTTGGTTAGTCTCGCGTACTATCACATGTAAACGGATTCCATAATTCAAGCTACGGCCTTTGGAAGCAGCCTTAGCTTTTAAATATTCGATTTTTTCTTTTACAGCAGCTGGTGGTTCACCCCATGTTAAATAGGTATCCACTTGTTCCGCTGCAAGTTCAGTAGCATCTTCCGATGATCCACCAAACCAAAGGGGAGGATAAGGTTTTTGCACAGGTGGGTACAAAAGTTTGGCATCGTCAACGCTTAAGCGCTCACCATGAAAAGTGAATGATTCACCAGTATGTGATCGGCTTAGGATTTCACGCCAAATTTTTACATATTCAGATGCCGTTTGATAACGCGTACTATGGTCTTCATATAAACCATCACCTTTGAGTTCTTGCTCATCACCACCAGTCACAAGATTTAATAAAATACGACCATTTGATAAGCGATCAAATGTGGCAGCCATTCGTGCAGCGAGTGCAGGCGTCGTGATTCCTGGTCGAAGTGCGACTAAAAATTTAAGCTGTTTTGTGGCATCGATTAGGCTTGCTGCGGTGATCCAAGGGTCTTCACAAGAGCGACCAGTTGGAATTAATACTCCTGCATAGCCAAGATTATCTACAGCAACCGCAATCTGTTTCATATAAGCATGATCGACCTGACGAGCACCCTTGCTGGTGCCTAAATAACGACTGTCACCGTGAGTGGGAATAAACCAAAAAATATTCATGTCGATGTTCCTTATGAAAGTAAAATAAGCATTTATTTGGTAGACCAAACGCTGCGCTGAACGTCAATTTGCACAGGGATCAATTGCTCTTGTTGAAATAAATCGGCAATCTCTTGTTGGTGGAGAATTACCTCTGTTGTGAGAGGACGAACAGGCGAAGGTTTTGGTCTTTTGTCTAAAACACGTTGAGCAACTTGACTATCTAAGCCTGTACTGCCTGCATAGATTTTTAAGGCTTGATCTTGGTGTTTTACGATCCAGTGATCTGCATCATTGATCGCATTTATGACTTTCTGTACAGCTTGAGTATGCTTCTGGATGAAATTTGGGTTGCCAATATAAAAAGAATAAGTGGTTGGGAAAGATCGCCCGTCAATCAACGCTTTGGTATGACCCTGTAATTCCGCAGTGCCCAAATAAGGTTCCCAAATTGCCCAAGCATCTACCGCTTGTTTGTCAAATGCAGCACGTGCATCAGAGGGCGGTAACCAAATGGGTTCGATATCTTGCCAAGACAATTGAGCTTTCTGTAAGGTCTTAGCGAGCAGCTCATGTGCACTAGAACCTCTTTGCACAGCAATTCGTTTACCTTTCAAATCTTGTAGTGTATTGATTTGGCTATTGGGGTGAACCAATATGGCTTGTGCAGTAGGTGCGACAACTTCATAAGCCACATAAGTTAATGGCTTGGCAGCTGCTTGAGCAAAAATAGGTGGTGTATTTCCAACAGAACCAAAATCGACAGCACCAACAGCCAATGCTTCAAGTAATTGTGGACCTGCAGGAAATTCACGCCATTCAATTCTGGCATTTGGAAAGGCTTGCTCGAATAATTTCTGTTGTCTTGCGACCAGTAGATTCAGCGAAGATTTTTGGAAGCCGATAGAAAGTGTTTTTACCGCGCTATTTTCAGTAGAGCTCGCTGTGTCTACCAACGGCTGTTCGATTTTTTGACAGCCTCCGATTGTCACAGCCGCGATCAATACACCCAAAATTGAAACGCTAGAAAATACCTTCATCGAGATCTCCAATTATTTAACATCGTTTTTTAGGATGGCATCTTGGATGACAAGCTGTTTTGGAATAAGTTTTTGCGCAAAAAATGCATCAGCAACGTATTGTTGTTCTTTAGCGACTTTTTCAGAGATTGGTTGAACGCCGAAACCCATACGAGAGATTGATGTTTTTAAAACCGCAAATTCCAGCCCTGTCGGTTTTTCGAGTAATTTAGCTGCGTCATCAGGATGTGCTTTGACCCAGTCAGTTGTTTGATTCAGAGTGGCAACCAGAGTTTTCAAAACTGCTGGATTGGATTCAGCAAACTTACGATCAGCCAAATAGAATTGATGATTACTGACCAGATGTTCACCGTTCGCAATTACTCGAGCTTGGATTTGATGTTCAGCAGCAGAGAAGAATGGGTCCCAAATCACCCAAGCATCGACGGCACCTTTTTCAAAAGCAGCACGGGCATCAGAAGGAGGGAGATAAACGGGCTGAATGTCATTGAGCGTAAGGTTATGCGCTTCAAGCAGTTTTAATAAAAGATAATGAACGTTTGAACCTTTGTTTAAAGCAACACGTTTACCCTTCAAATCTTGTATTGATTGAATCGGTGAATTTTTCTGCACAATCAGAGCTTCAGCAGTAGGTGCAGGTGGTTGGTTTGCAACGTAAACTAAGTTAGGGTTCGCTGCTTGAGCAAAGATAGGTGGTGCTTCACCTGCTTCACCAAATACTACGCTCCCAACATTTAAACCTTCCAAGAGTTGAGGACCCGCTGGAAACTCAACCCATTTAATATTCACACCCTGAGCAGCAAGACTTTTTTCTAATTCACCTTTTGCTTTGACAATCGGCAAGATGCCATATTTCTGGAAGCCGATGTTTAATGTTGTGGTTTCTTGTTTTGTTTCTGCTTGCTGCTCAGGTTTTTTAGCACAACCAGAAATACCCAATAAGCTGCTAAGACTTGCAGCAAGAAGTGTGTATTTTAGCCATGAAGAATGCATTGAAATGTTCATAGTGGTTGTGCTCCCCGTAAATCCAAAAAGATCTAAATAAGTGAGCAACTAAACTAGAACGCTTTTTATTGCAGAAAAAATAAATAATCAGGCTTTAGTTATCAGTAAAAGTGCAAAATAGAAAAAAGAATAAGTTTAGTGATTTATTGAATAATGAAGGAATTAAAAAATATAACCTAAGCTAATGTTTATTATATTTTTTTAAATTTTATTTAAGGTTTTAGATCAAATTAAATTAAAACAATAATCACAGTATTGAGCGATTCGAAGATATCTTTATCAGAAATAAAAATATCTTCACGTACTGGAATTAGTTTAATGCCTTTTTAAACACAAGTGAATTTCTTTGATAATTATAGAGCGCTTGGCGAGCGTTGGGTAAGTCATCCACAGTGGCAGGAAGAAATCCTTGCTCTAAAAACCAATGACCTGTTCGAGTGGTGAGAACGAATAATTGTTGTATACCTTGCTGTTTGGCTTTGCTTTCCAAAAATTGCAGAATTTGGCTTCCACGATTGGATTTTCGATAGCTAGAATCGACTGCAACACAGGCAATTTCGGCTGAACGAATTTCATCGTCCTGTGCAGGTATTGGATACAATGCAGCGCAAGCCAAGATCATGCCATCTCGTTCAATCACTGCAAATTGTTCAATCTCACTCTCAAGACGTTCCCGAGAGCGATAAACCAAAATACCTTCTTGTTCGAGTGGACGAAGTAGATTAATGAGACCACCAACATCATGGATATTGGCAATTCGAACTTCTTCATAATGTGCATCGGTAATCATGGTACCTATACCATCACGAGTGAATAACTCCTCAATCAATGCGCCATCATAAGCATAAGAAATTAAATGTACACGATGAACCCCTGATAAAGAGGCTTGTTGAGCTTGTTTTAAATGTAATGAAAATTCAGGATTATCTGCTTGGAACTGTTGAATATAAGGTTCAAGTTGACGAGGGCTTAGTTCACGAAGCAAGTGCTGTTTTTGATTCATTAAACCTTGTTTTTCACCCAAGAAAATAAGTTTATCGGCTTTAATCGCAGTTGCAGTTTTGGTTGCAACCTCCTCAGCCAGTAAATTAAACACCTCACCTGTGGTGGAGTAGCCTGTCGGTCCTAGCAATACAATATTGTGATTATCTAAATGACGCTGAATAGCATCTGTATCGATTGAACGTACATCACCTGTCAGTTGGAAATCGATACCATCACGAATACCATAAGGTTTTGCGGTGACAAAATTACCCGATACAACATCAATACGGGCGCCGTACATCGGTGAGTTCGCAAGGCCCATAGACAGGAGTGCTTCGATTTCTAAGCGAATCGAACCGACAGCATTCATAACGCCGCGTAAAGACTCGCGTGTCGTTACACGACGATTTTGATGAAAAGGTGTTTCAATTTTGCGTTCAAGCAAATTTTGATTAATTTGAGGACGTGCACCATGTACTAGGATCAGACGAATACCTAACGAGTGCAGCAAGGCAATATCATGGATGATATGTTGGAAATTATCATGTTGAACCGCTTCACCGCCAAACATCAGGACGAATGTTTTATCACGATGAGCATTGATATAAGGTGCTGAATGGCGAAACCAATGTACATAATCTTGCGCTGTACTATTTGAAGTTTCAGTGATTTGGTTCGCCATATCGATCTCAGATTTACTGCAATTTATTTGATTCTAACCAAAAAAAGCAAAAGATAAATCTCTTAGTACTGTTGTGGCGAATTTAAATTGCTCAACTGAGGTTTCAAAGGCTTAGAAACCGACAATACGAATAATACTATTATCATCGGAATTGACTAGAATGTAGTCATTATTGATTTTATACCATTGTTCATTTCGACCCGGTTTCGGAAGATTATTTTGTTTATAATCAACTTTATAACCATTACCTCGATAATGTTGAGGCATCACATAACCTGCTTGCCAGCGATGTTGTTTCAAACGTTCAACACCACGTTCTTCGCGTATACGACGTTCACGCATACGATTTTCATTATCCGAGTTATCTAAACCACGACCCTGCCAACCACCTCGCGAGTCTTCTCCGCGATCAAAGTGTGGACCTGCGATGCTGTTCATACTACTTAATACAGCGGTTGAACCTAAAACAAAGATAATGAAAATTTTTTTCATGATGCACCTTAGTGACTTCGGATGTCTCTCATGTGAAAACTGTAACTTAAAAATGCAGAGAAACTGTGAAGATCAATTCATGATTCGTTTAAAACTATGAAGATTCCTTCAGCAGCCTCTCTCACTCATCCGTTAGAATTTTTATCATTCTAACTTTGAGCATCTATGCTTTGACCATTCATTTCTAAACTGTCATCACCCATCAAATATAAATAGGCAGGCATGATGCTATCCGGTGTTGGTAAAACCTTCGGATCCTCTTCAGGATAGGCTTTTGCTCGCATGGCTGTTCGCGTCCCACCAGGATTGATGCAGTTGAATCGAATATTCGGATACGTATTTTCAGCTGCAAAAATTTTACTCATCGCTTCAATCGCGACTTTTGAAACGGAGTAAGCCCCCCACAATGCACGAGCTTCTCGACCTACACTTGAACTGGTAAATACAACTGAAGCGCGATCAGACTTTTCGAGTAAAGGTAATAATGCTTGAGTTAATGCAAAAGGCGCTCTTAGATTAACGGCCATAACATCATCCCAAACATCTACAGGATAATGTGCTAATTCGACGCGATCACCTAACATGCCTGCATTATGTAAAATACCGTCTAAACGACCAAACTGTTGCTCGAGTGTGTCGACCAATAGCTCATAGTCATGGCTTGATGCGGTAGACAGCTGTAAAGGTAAAATTGCAGGTTGTGGTGCACCTAAGCCCTCAATTTCATCATAAATAACTTCAAGCTTATTCAGTGTGCGACCATGTAATACGACGGTAGCGCCATGCAAGGCATAACTAATAGCAGCCGCACGCCCAATTCCATCACCCGCACCTGTAATCAGAATAATGCGGTCTTTTAATAGATCAGGACGAGGTTGATATTCTGAATATTTCATTGTTATGCCTCCTATAATTATCTTTAATGTTTAACCCATCATACGCTGATTTTCTGACAAAACAGTGATTTTCTGTTTGAGCAATTCATGTAATTCCGGAACTGTTTGGATAATCGCATCTGCATTCCACGCATCAAGGTCATCACGAGATTCAATTGGTAAATAACCATACGCTGCCAAAATCGTATACATACTCGCATTACGACCTGCATCGATATCACGAGGATGATCACCAACATAGATGATTTCTTCGGCAGCAATTTGAAGTTGTTTTGCAGCCAAATACATCGGTTCAGGATCTGGTTTAGTATTTCGAACATCTTCGGGGCAAACCAAGACGGAACAACGTGAGCTGAGATTTAACTCTTTAAGCAGTGACTCACTCAGACCACGTGGTTTGTTGGTTACGATACCCCATGGAATTTGTTTTGCTTCTAGCTCTTCGAGTAAAGGATACATACCATTAAAAAGGTCTGTATCTACAACGATATTTTCACCATATACATCTAAAAAGCGTTGGCGATGAGCGAGAAACACTGGATCAGTCACGTCTAATTCTGGATAGACCAATTTCACCATGGCTCGTGCGCCTTCTGACACTTGAGTTCGAATTAACTCCGCATCAACAACTGGACGTTGTTCATCACGACACATCTGTTGAATGATGCGAATAAAGTCAGCCGCAGTATCTATGAGCGTTCCATCAAGATCGAATAATACCGCTTTCATTAGGCACCTGTATTGGTAGTATGAACCATATAATTCACATCGACATTTGGCGCTAACCAATAGTGTTTGGTGATTGGATTATAGTGAAGACCAATCATTTCTTTTAAGCTAAGACCAGCGTTACGAATATCGTGTGCCATTTCTGAAGGGCGGATGAATTTATGATAATCATGTGTGCCTTTTGGCAGTAAACGTAGGACATATTCAGCGCCAATAATCGCGAATAAATAGGATTTTGGATTGCGGTTAATGGTTGAAAAGAACACATGCCCGCCTGGTTTTACTAATGTTTGGCAGGCTTTGACGATAGATGCTGGATCGGGAACGTGTTCCATCATTTCCATACAGGTCACAACATCGTATTGACCTGCTTGTTCTTGTGCGAGTTGTTCAACTGGAATCTGACGATATTCAATATTTTGTACATTGTCCTGCTGTGCATGTAAGCGACCGACAGCAAGCGGTGCTTCACCCATATCAATACCTAAAACATCAGCACCACGACGCGCCATGCTTTCAGCCAAAATACCGCCACCACAGCCGACATCTAGCACTTTCTTGCCAGCTAAGCTACCGACACGTTCCTCAATCCAGTTTAAACGTAAGGGATTGATTTGATGAAGCGGGCGGAACTCAGAATGTTGATCCCACCATTTGGCAGCCAATGCTTCAAATTTTGCGATTTCTTGTGGGTCAACATTCAATTGCGACATGGGTGTACCTCAATATTAGGATGATTATTTGGATGTAATCTGTTGCTAGTGTAGCGATTCTAGGAAAAAAAGCGATAAAAGCCATTAAAATCTTCACAGAAGCAAAACGAATTGCTCGAGTTTGCTTTATATTTATCATATAAACTTATCAAAAATACTTAGAGGAAAAGCACAGCGTATGAAAAAGTTAGTATTTGGCGCATTAACAACAGTGGCAATGGCATTTGCTATGCCTGCAATGGCTGCGAATTTTGTCGCGGGGGAAGACTATACCGTGGTGGCCAACCCAGGTAAAACGGTTGCACCGAAAGGTAAAATTGAAGTACGTGAGTTTTTTTGGTACGGTTGCCCACACTGTTTTACACTTGAACCGCATATGCAAACGTGGTTAAAGCAAATTCCAAAAGATGTGTATTTTTTGCGTACGCCAGCGGCAATGAATCCTGTTTGGGAACAGGGTGCACGAGGTTATTTTGTGTCTGAAGCTCTCGGTGTGCGTAAGAAAACCCATATTCCGTTGTTCCATACGATTCACGATGGCGGTCAGCAAATTTTTGACCAAGCTTCGCAAGCAAAATTCTTTGCGCGTTATGGTGTGCCTGAACAGAAATTTAACAGTATGTTTAATTCGTTCCCAATTACTGCCAAAGTGGCTGAATCGAACAAATTGGCACAGCAGTATCAGTTAACAGGTGTGCCAGCTGTGGTGGTTGCAGGTAAATATGTGGTGCAAGGTGGAGATGCTAAAGTGACTCAAGTCGTTGACTTCCTACTTGAGAAAGAGCGTAAAGCTAAATAATTGGCATGCTTCGATCATAAAAAAGGACTGTCATCACAGTTCTTTTTTATTTAAGCGTTTTCATCGAGCTGAAATTCTTTTAGATCGATCTGTACCGTTTGAGTAGGTAAAGATAGCGCTTGGCTGACATAGAGATTAATCAGTTTTTGGCGAGAGCCAATTGAACGCTGGTAATAGCTTGAGTTCAATAATAATGCTGCGCCATAGGTAAGAGACCAGATATAAGATAAATAGTCTCGAATCGACATATCGTAGTTCTGTGATTTTAAATATTTTTCAGTCATGTCTTTGAGTGAAACAATACGTTGTTGGCGAACAGCGTATAGTTCATCAAACAAATGTTTGAGTTTTGACTCCGTCATGGTCAGATGTTCTTCTAACTGATGTAAAAGAATCGTACGACTCGGCGCCGTTAAATGATGCAGCATATAACGAGGGGCATATTCTTTGAAATCTGTATTGTACTGATCTGAAATCTTGAGAATTTCTTTTTCATTTTGAATGATTAGTTCAAGTAACAATTCATTTTTGCTACGGAAATGCTTATATAAGGTGCCTTTTGCGATATCCAGTTCGGCAACCAGTTCATCGAGGGTCATTTCTTGGTTGTTTTCTAATAATAGCTTTTCCGCAACCTGCAAAATTTTTTCTTTACGTATTAAGAACTGAGTATGACGATCAGGATTCATGATGCTTTTAAGCTCCTCATAGTGTTCTAAACGGCATCGCGCTATTGTCTAATGCATCATAACGCTTAGCAATGCTTTTATATATCAACCTTTCATATTGATATGATCAAGCGTTTTGAGGTTCCCAGTTTGAGATCCCACGAAATAGTAAGCGCACTTGAGTCGCTGCATTATCGATAAATAAATTTTGCTGTTCTAACAAATGATCAATCGTGAACTGTTTGGGTAAGTTGATCCATGTCATCGCCCATGTAAAGGACATATTAATCAAAATCGTTGATAAAACTTGGAGGTCTTTGGCTTCTTTAATATGTTTGAAGGTTTCGAGTTTGCACAGGTCAATGGCAAGATCTTCAATCAAAAATTCGATTTCACGTGCAATCGCAATTCGTACTGTTTCAGAACCACCCCAACGTTCAGCGATCATAAATTGCCACTGTTGAGGGCTATGATTTACTGCTTGGACAAACAACTCAATGCTGGTTCGTGTTTTGGCAGACCCGCTGTGTTGTAAATAACTTTGCCCCAGTTGATGAATCAGGCTTTTGAGATGCAAAGAAACTTGATCAACGAGTTCTTGCCCTAACGCTTCCATGTCTTGGAAATGACGATAAAACGCCGTTGGTACTAAACCAACTTCGCGAGCCACTTCACGCAAACTGATACTACTAAATGAGCGTCCAGAAGTACTGAGATGGAGTGCTGCATCAAGCAGAGCTTGTCGGCTCTGTTGTTTTCGTTCATCTCTAATCGACATGAAAAAGATCCATTGAATTCATACAGCAGAGTCTAGCAAAAAAAACATGATTTTTTTAGCCCTGAGCGAGGATTAAACAAAGCAACTTTGTCCTGAGAAGTGTCTAAAGCCTAGCAAGAAAATGAGCAACTAGGCTGCAAATAGAATTTATACCAATACTTTCTTTGTTCTCATAACCATTTAATGCCTGTTAAGAGGTGAAGTTGCCAAGCGAGAATAGGAACATGTTTTGTTAGGGCTAGATTTGTTGATTAATCCATTATTTTTTTCTCGTCATTTTAGCGATTTATAAAAAAGTATTAAAAATAACCAAAAATTAGTGAACAAGTGTTGACTCAGTGAACATAAATTAATATAGTGTACACATGTTCACTACATGAACATTTGTTCACTCAATATAAATAGCCAGATACAAAACGAGGAACGTATGAACGCTAAGTTAAATTATCAACCGCATTGGGTTCGTGAAGATTTTGTTGATTTTATCCTTGCAAAGGTTAACCCGATGTGGACTTTGCGCCGCATTATGGCAAAAATCGAAGCGATTGAGCCTATTGCAGATGAAATGATCAAGGTCACTTTAAGCAGTAACAATAAATTTACAACCTATCAGCCTGGTCAATTTGTGATGGTGACGGTTCGTATTGATGGTGTGCTGCATCAACGAGCGTATAGCTTGGTGAGTTCACCAAGTCACGACAAATTGGTATTGGGTATAAAAAAACAAGGTCGTGTATCTAACTATTTAGCTAACAGCGCACGTGCTGGTGATGTGATTGAAATTACTCAGGCGATGGGCGAATTTACGCTAAAAGACTTTGATACAGAAGAAGGTAAACAACCAATTCTTTTGGTATCTGCAGGTAGTGGTATTACGCCAATTATTCCGATTGCGAAACAGGCTTTAGCACGTTCAAATCAACCTGTAACGTTGATTTATTACTCACGTGATCCAGCGTTCCGTACTGAATTGGAAACACTGGCAGCAGAATATGCGCATTTTAAGCTACACATTATTGTCGATAGTGCTGAACAACCTGCTTATTTTGATGAAGAAACTTTGGATCGTTTGTGTGCTGATGCTGCTCAACGTCAAACCTATGTGTGTGCTGCTCCAGGGTTGATGAAAGCGACACGTCAAATCTGGGCGAAACGTGGTTGGTTAGACCGTTTAACGCAAGAAAGCTTCTTGCCAGTGACGATGGATGTGGATGCTCAAATCCAACCAGTCAATTTCCGCCGCAGTATGCAAGAGTTTGAAGGCCGTGGCAACCTATTGGCCAGTGCTGAAACTGCAGGTTTGAAACCATCTTTTGGTTGTCGTATGGGGATTTGTAATACCTGTGTTTGTACCAAGGTTAGTGGTGCAGTGAAAAATCTACTTACAGGTGAAATCGATAACCAAAACAATGTGCAAATTAAGTTGTGTGTGAGTGAAGCGGTGAGTCCCGTTGAGATTGACCTTTAATTCATATTGACCAGATAGAGAATAATATTATGAACATGATGACAGTAAATCCGACTAAAACGATTCCTCCAATCAAATTTGGCGGTAATACAAGCCGTGCATTAACACTAGAAGAAGTACAAGAGTTTGGCCGTAAGATTGAAGCCATCCGTACTGAAACCATGGCTAAAATTGGCAAAGAAGATTCTGATTATATTTATAAAGTACGTAACTTTGTACGCTACACCGAAATTGCGTCACGCGGCATGTTGATGTTTGGTGGTTGGATTCCACCTGTATGGTTATTAGGTACCGTTATGCTAGGCGTATCTAAAATCGTTGAAAATATGGAACTTGGTCATAATGTGATGCATGGTCAGTTCGACTGGTTAAATGATCCAACGCTTAATGGTGCAACCTACGACTGGGATACGGTGTGTACGGGTGAAGATTGGAAATATACCCATAACTATAAACACCATACTTATACCAATGTGTACGGCATGGATCATGACATTAGTGGTTATGGCGTGATGCGTATGAGTCGTGAGCAAAAGTGGGAACCTCGCTTTTTGTTTAACGTACCAACGGGTTTTGTATTATCTACGGGTTTTGAATGGCTATTGGCTTTACAACGTCTAGAGATGGAAAAAGTATTATTTGATGGCACCAAAACTTGGAAAGAAGTGTATGTAGAATCCAAAAATCTACGCAAAAAGATGGTACGTCAGTTTGGTAAAGATTATGTGCTGTTCCCATTGATTGCTGGCCCAATGTTCTTGCCAGTATTAGCGGGTAACTTTGTTGCCAATTTGATTCGTAACTACTGGGCATCGACTGTGATTTATTGTGGTCACTTCACAGAAGACTCTGAAATTATCACTGACAATATTGATAATGAAACCAAAGCAGAGTGGTACTTGCGTCAGATTCGTGGTTCAGCAAACTTTACTGGCGGTAAAATCATGCATTTCTTGAGTGGCAATTTGAGTCATCAAATCGAACATCACTTGTTCCCAGATGTACCTGCCAACCGCTATCAAGAGATGGCACCTAAAGTACGTGCAGTCTGTGCAGAGTTTGGTCAACAGTACAATACAGCGCCGTTTGGATCTCAAATTGTGAGTGTGTATAAACGTCTGGCGATTCACTCTTTGCCTGACAATGTAGTAGACCGTTTGGCGGCGATCAAACATAGCTTTGTTGATGCAGTGAAAAGCATATTTGGTAAAGCTGCTTAATTAAGATAGAGCATTGCTTGAGTCATTAAGCGATGCTCTTTACCAACAAGCAAAAGGGAAAGTACGTGTAATTGAGATATACTATGGTGCAATTATAGTTGTGCTATCGTTTTAAGGAATCATTATGCGTATTGACCAAAGAGCATTAGACCAGTTACGTGACGTAAAGATTACGCGTAATTATACCCGTTACGCTGAAGGTTCAGTTTTGGTTGAATTTGGCCATACCAAAGTGTTGTGTACAGCAAGCATTGATAATTCAGTACCTCGTTTCTTGAAAGGTCAGGGACAAGGTTGGGTAACTGCGGAATATGGCATGTTGCCACGCTCAACGCACACCCGTAGTGATCGTGAGGCAGCACGTGGTAAGCAAACGGGTCGTACTCAAGAGATTCAACGATTAATCGGTCGTAGTCTTCGTGCGATGGTGGACTTGAAGAAGTTGGGTGAAAACACGATTACGATTGACTGTGATGTGATCCAAGCGGATGGCGGTACACGTACTGCGGCAATCACAGGTGCAGCGGTTGCATTGGTAGATGCAATGAATGTATTGCTGAGCAACAAGAAAATTAAACATGACCCATTAAAAGGTTTAGTGGCAGCGATATCAGTCGGAATGTATCAAGACGAAGTCCTACTAGATTTATGCTACGAAGAAGATTCAAATTGCCAAACGGATTTAAACGTGGTGATGACACAAGCAGGTGAATTTATTGAAATTCAAGGGACGGCAGAAGACAAACCGTTCACACGCCAGCAGTGTAATGCCATGTTAGAGCTTGCAGAAAAAGGAATCTCAGAGTTGATTCAAAAGCAACAGCAAGCACTCGGTTGGTAAGTTCCAGTTGATAGTGCGGGCGGTCTGTTTTTTTTAGACCGCCTTTTTTTTATTTAAGATTAGATCAGAAGGAAAAAATAAATAGCCAAAAAGATAACCATGCCCCATGTAATAAAGCCAACAATAAAAACCTCAGTGCTCTCAATATCAACGTGACGTCTCAATCGATAAACAGATACAACACAATACCCAGTGCCACGAATTAAGCCCTCGATAACCACCTCAAAAATGATATGCAGAAAAAAGCGGATGATTTGAAAAAGCAAAGTAAAGAAGGTTTCGAAAATAGATTCCATTTTTTATGATTTAAAATAGTTTATGGGTCAATGTATCTCTAAGCGACATAAAAATAAGCATGATCAATGAATATCTATCTCTACATAGACGCATTATAAATTTTCAAACGGTAACAATACCCGCTTATTCAGCTCATCTTAGTTTGGTACGCTTGCGTAAATTGAAAATAATAAGGAGGGGGAATAATGGTTCAGGTATTTCTCGTTTTTTTAACAGCAGTGACTTTTGTTTTGATGACTGTTGATCCACGCTCTACTGATTCGACACAAGCTAAGTCAGCTTGGAATGAAAAAGTCGAAGTCTCTAGTGACACTTCGACTCAGAAGGAAACAAAAGATGTAGATGATGCTTAAGCATTAAAACGCATAGATAAATCTACAGCTCTCACATCCTTAGTCAGTACACCCATTGAAATATAATCTACGCCAGTTGTGGCAACTTCGCGTAAGTTCTCAATAGTAATATTGCCTGAGGCTTCTAACTTACAACGTCCAGCAACATGCTTCACTGCATCAATCATTTGTTGCTGGCTGAAATTATCTAACATCACGATATCAGCTCCAGCTTCGAGTGCTTGATTCAGTTCATCCCAAGTCTCTACTTCTACTTCTACTGGTTTACCTGGTGCGATTTCATGTGCTTTGGTAATGGCTTGGGCAATACCACCTGCTGCCATAATGTGATTTTCTTTAATTAAGAAAGCGTCGAATAAACCTAGACGATGATTTTGACCACCACCGATTGCCACTGCATATTTTTGAGCAATGCGTAAGCCTGGTAAGGTTTTACGTGTATCCAAAAGTTTAGTGTTTAAACCATCCAATTGTTTGACGTAATTTGCCGTTTTGGTCGCCACAGCAGAAAGCGTTTGCACAAAATTCAAAGCAGGACGCTCAACAGTCAGTAAGCTACGGGCTGAACCTGCCAATTTTAGAAAAGCTTCATTGGCTTGAACAAGTTCACCTTCTTGCTTTAACCACGTGATTTGAACATCTTTATCATAAGCTTTGATTAAGGCGTTAACCCAAGGTTGACCAGCCAATACCATGTCTTCACGAGTGATAATCGTTGCTGTAGCTTGCTCATCTTCTGGTGTGAGCATTGCGGTAATATCACCGTCCCCAATATCTTCCTGTAATGCTTGTTGAATGTTAATTTGAATCGATTGTTCAAGCAAAGATTGAGGAATGCTCATACTATTTCCAGTATAGGTTGACCAAAAAACTAGTGCGTTATATTAGCACCCTCAACATAAAAAATAAGCATTTCATCTCGATTATTGCGCATAAAGCATGTCAAAATGGCAAAGATAAAGATTAAATTGCCGATTTGATAAACCATGCAACGTTCTAGATTTGCGCAAATTCGAAATGGTGTATTAGAAGGTGCGACGCAACTTCCATCACCAAATTTTAATGCACGTCCAATGGATGCTGACATTCAACTGATTGTTATTCATAACATCAGTTTGCCACCCTCTCAATTTGGTGGTGGTTATATCCAGCAATTCTTTCAAAATAAGTTAGATTGGAATACTCATCCTTATTTCCAGACTATTGAAGGCATGCAAGTATCCGCACATCTATTGATTTTGCGCACTGGTGAAGTGATTCAATTTGTAAATTTCAATGATCGTTCGTGGCATGCTGGACGTTCGAGTTATCTAGCACACAAAGAATGTAATGATTATTCGATCGGCATTGAGTTGGAAGGCAGCGATGATCTTCCTTTCGAGGACGCACAGTATCAAGCATTGGTTGATGTTGTATTGATGCTAGATAAAAGTTATCCAAAAATTCAGAATCATATTGCGGGGCATTCTGATATTGCACCAATGCGGAAAACAGATCCAGGTCCTTATTTTGATTGGCAAAGATTCCGAAAAGCACTATCACAAGCCAAATTAACTTAAAAAATATCCGCCAATTTATGATTTCACAACGAAATCTATTTTGAGTTTCATTACAATAACGCTTTTTAAAGATAAGCCGTAGGTGAATGCGATGGCATTGTGGCGATCGACAATTATTGTCAGTGCAATGACGATGTTATCTCGAGTTTTGGGATTAGTGCGTGATATCGTGCTATTAAATGTATTTGGTGCGGGTAAAGATTTCGATACTTTCGTTGTTGCCTTTCGTATTCCAAACTTTTTTCGACGCTTATTTGCGGAAGGGGCTTTTTCTCAAGCTTTCATTCCTGTTTTAACCGAATATAAAACTAGTAAAACACATGCAGAAGTACAGATCCTGATTAGCCGAGTGTTTGGTTGTTTGCTGACGGCTATGTCATTGCTAACTTTTGTAGCGATGGTTGCCGCACCAGCGATTATTTATTTGTATGCACCAGGATTTCATAACGATCCAGAGAAATTTGATTTAGCGGTGGATATGTTCCGCCTCACGATTCCTTATTTAATGTTCATGTCGTTGACGGCTTTTGCGAGCAGTATCTTAAATAGCTATGGTTCATTTGCATCGCCAGCATTTTCACCTGTGCTTTTGAACATTGCGATGATTGCAGGGGCATGGTGGTTAACACCTTTTATGGCAGAACCCATTATGGCATTGGGGTGGGCTGTCGTGGTTGCAGGTGTTTTACAGTTAGCGATACAAATCCCTGAGCTTTGGAAAAAGAATTTACTTATTCCACCTAAAGTTGATTTTAAGCATGAGGGTGTTGATCGTATCTTAAAACTTATGTTGCCAGCATTATTCGGTGTTTCGGTGACACAAATTAATTTACTGTTAAATACGATTTGGGCATCGTTCATGCAAGATGGTTCAGTGTCGTGGTTATACAGTGCTGAACGAATGACTGAACTGCCATTAGGTCTCATTGGCGTTGCGATCGGGACAGTTATTTTGCCTTCCCTATCTGCGCGTCACGCTGAGCAAGATCAAGCTAAATTTAAAAGCATGATTGATTGGGCTGCTAAGATCATTATGTTGGTTGGTATTCCTGCAAGTATTGCATTATTCATGTTGTCGACGCCGATTATTCAAGCCTTATTCCAACGTGGTCAATTTACTTTAGAAGATACACATATGACGGCACTTGCATTGCAATGTATGAGTGCGGGTGTAATTTCATTTATGTTGATTAAAGTGTTTGCACCGGGTTTTTATGCACAGCAGGATACCAAAACACCAGTTCGTGTTGGTCTCATGGCAGTTGCTGCAAATGCGATTTTAAACGTTGTATTTATTGGATTCTTTAAATTAATTGATTGGCATGCTGAGCATATGGCTTTAGCACTCGCTTCTTCGGGCTCTGCTTTAGTCAATGCTGGAATGCTGTATTTTTATTTACACAAACGAAATATCTATCGTTTTGGGGCGCATTGGAAAAAGCTAGGTTTCCAATTTTTAGTTGCCAACATGACCATGATTGCTGCTCTTGCATATGCTTTAACATGGTACCAAGGTGATATCGCTCAGTGGTTGCGAATTGTAGAAGTTGTTGGCTTGTGTGTATTGGGTGTCGCTGCTTATGTTATTGGTTTACTAGTCACGGGTTTTCGTCCAAGACATTTGAAACATTAAAAAAATTAAACCCTCCAACAAGGAGGGTTTATTACTATTTCACTTCGAGTAATTCAATATCAAAAATAAGTGTGCTGTTCGGTCCAATTGCATCTCCAGCACCCACGTCACCATATGCCAAGTTAGATGGCACAAAGAAACGACTTTTGCCACCTTCTTTCATCGTTTGGACACCTTCAGTCCAGCCAGAAATGACTTGATTCAGTTTAAATTCAACAGGATGGTTGCGAGCAATTGAGCTATCAAACACAGTTCCATCAATTAACCGACCTTCGTAATTAACTTTTACTGTCGATGTTAACTTTGGCGATTTACCAGTACCTTGTTGAAGAACTTGATACTGTAAACCTGATTTTGTTGTGATGATATCTGGCTTTTTAGCATTTTCTGCTAGAAAGTTTTTTCCTTCTTGAGCATTTTTTTCTGCCTGCTCTTGGAATTCAACTAATTGTTTGGCTTCAAGTCGCTTTTTATATTGGTTGAGAACTGTCGCCATTTGCTCATCACTGAGAGTTGCTGGTTTTCCCTTAATTGCATCTTCAAGCCCTAGAACAAAGGTTTCGATATTTAAGTCTTTGAGTGTTTCTGTATTTCCTTTCCCCATTAAATAACCGTAGCTATAACCCAATTGATCTTTTTGTGGACTTTTTAGGGTGATAGGAGCTGCTTGAACCGTTCCAATCATCAATGTTATGAGAGTAAGTGTAAGTTTTTTCATTCTTTCTTCCAAAATAAAGGAGAGCACAAGCTCTCCCTATATCATTATTTTACAGCGATTAATTCGACATCAAAAATCAAAGTACTATTTGGCGGGATAGAGCCTGGCACGCCTTGTTCACCGTAGCCTAAGTTAGCAGGGATATAAAGCGTTGCCTTACTGCCTTCTTTCATGAGTTGTAGACCTTCAGTCCAGCCAGGAATGACTTGATTTAATGGAAACTCAATTGGTTCACCACGATCGTATGAGCTGTCAAATACTTTACCGTCAGTTAATTGACCTTTGTAATGTACTTTAACGACAGAAGTTGCAACAGGTTGTTTGCCAGTTCCTTCTTTGGTGATTTTGTATTGCAAGCCAGATGCTGTTGTTTTAACACCTTCTTTTTTAGCATTTTCAGCTAAGAAACTTGAGTTAGTTGCCTCAACTTTTTTGGTTTCGTCTTGTTGCTTTTGTTGCATCTCTTTTTGGAATTCTACATATGCTGCTTGTAACTCTTCCTCAGAGTATGCTGCAGGTTTCTGAGCATGTGCATCACGAAAACCTGTAATAAATGCATTCGTTTCAAGCTCTGGTGGAGTTTGTTTTGCAACTTCATAACCGAGAGCATAGCTGATCTTAGCAACAGGTGCTGCATTTTTATCAGCTTTCGTGCCAAACTCAGTGGTTGGATTTTGTGTCGCATAATAAACAGGTACTAGGGCCGCACCGCCTAACACAACTGCAGCAATGAGAGGTAAAGCTTTACTCATGAGATGTCCAAAAGTGAGATTCTAAATAAAAATATGTCAATGATCTTAGCATGTCTAAGCTTAAGCAATGAATAACTCAGCTGTAAAATGCGTAGGTTTTTTTATAAGATTTATGTTTAAAAAAAAGCCAAATCAAATGATTTGGCTTTTATTAAAGCTTGAAAAGAGAACTTAATCTTCTTTTTGGGCTTTATAGGCATATGCATAGTTATAGCTATAACCAGTACCTGCTGTGCGTTGGATATCATTCAAGATGAAACCATTGACTTTCACACCAGCTTGTTCGAAACGATTTAAGCTGAGTTCAAGCTCTTTCATTTGTGATTTCGAGTAACGTGCAATTAACAAGTTTACGCCAGCATATTGAGAAATAATGATACCGTCTGTCACTGCCAATACAGGCGGTGTATCAATAATAATATGGTCATACTGCGTACTTAATTCTTCCAATAAGGTTTTGAATCTTTGTGAACTCAACATTTCAGAAGGATTGGTTGGACTTTTACCACGTGTGATCACATCTAAACCATTCACTTGCGTATTGTGAATAACTTGATTCAATTCTACTTGATTGCTAAGAAACTCAGATAAACCTGGTTTGACCTCAACATCAAAGTATTTGTGCATATAACCACGACGCATATCAGCATCGATTAGGAGTACTTTTTTATCACCTTGAGCAAAAATCGTTGCTAAGTTTGTTGAAATAAAAGACTTACCAACCTCAGGGGCAGGACCAGCAACCATAATGATATTATTTTTTGCATTTGATAGCGCAAAATGAATAGCGGTACGAATGCTCCGTAAACTTTCAATTGCAATATCATCGCTATGCTTGACAGCCAAGATAGGAATTGACTTTTTCTTTTTCAAGATACTCATACGAGTTTCTTGTACAGGAGATCTTGGTACTGTTGCATACACTGGTAGATCGAACTCGCGTTCAATTTGTGCTGAATCTTTGACTCCAGTACGTAGCATATTTCTTAGTAGAGCAAGCAGAGTTCCTAAGAAGCCACCAAGGAAAATAGCAAGGATTAGGATTTGTAATTTTTTAGGTTTAATAGGTTCTACTGGTTCAACGGCAGTATCAACAATACGAACATTACCAATTTCGCCAGCTTTCGCGATACGTAATTGCTGATATGAGTTTAATAATGCTGTGTAGAGTTGGGTCTTGACTTCAACTTCACGGAAAAGTTGTAAATATTGGCGCTGAATATCAGGTAACTGTTTTAATGTACTATTTAATTCAGTAATTTGTTTGTCAATGGCACCAATTTGAGCATTGATTTCACGCATTGCGGGATGTTCAGCGGTATACTTTGCTGCGAGATCTGCTTGTTGTTGTTGTAATTCAATTTTCTTAGTTTCTAAGGTAATACTCTGTGTTAAATACAGCTCAGACTCTTTAGTCACATCAACGGTATTATATTGTTGACGAAACTTATTGAAAACCCGTTCAGCATCATCAAGTTGCTTTTTTAATTCAGGAAGCTGGTCATCTAAGAATTTTAATGTTTGTGCACTTTCAGCCGTTCTTCTAGCGATATTTTGTGCACTATAAGCAGATAAAATCGCATTAAGAACTTTAGTAATATGCTCTTTATCTTGACCTTGATAATTAAGTCCAAGAATTCCTGTAAGCTTCCCTTTTTCAGCTACAGAGTAGTTTGCCAGAATGGTATTGACTGCTGCAGGTAAGGAGTTCTTTTGAACCAAATAATCAGTGTCGAAAATGTCGTTTGAAAAAATGGCAATTTTCCACAAACCATATTTAGTGTTAATTTGATTTAATTGATTCAGTGGAGCAGTTAGAATAATCTCATCTGTTTTAAGATCAGTAAGACTAAAATTATTATTTTTAAAACTCAAACTAAGTTTTTTATCCAAATAATAGCTTGGAATATCAAACTGCCTGATATCAAAAGATTTCTCTGCATCATTAAAAATAACTGCTCTCGGTGTGTATTCTGTGGTGTAATTCACTTTATTGAATAAACGATGAGAGAAAGTATCTTCTGTGCTGGAAACATTTAGATTTAGATGAAGTGCTTGAATAACAGAACCTAAAACCAATCGAGATTTTAAAATTTCGATTTCGGATTGAGCAGGTGATTTTTGATCAATCATTTGAGACAAATCACCCAATAGAGCTGCCGAAGCACCTTTACTGTCTTCTACTTGTACGAGCGCGTCTACAGAATAAGTATCTGGTGTGACTCTGAGATAAAGTAAAGCAAGAACTAGGCTTAAAATAATACATAAAGCAATTAGTTTCCATTGTGCTACTAAAGCAAAGAAAAGCTCTTTCAGGTCAATTGTGTCTTCGGTATTCGTATTTTGACTCATAATCTTAAATCTAAAAAGTTAAATATATTTCTTCCAATCAGTAACACACTGTTGGATCAGTTCGCATGTATCATCAAAAAACTTTTGATCATGTTGATATGGATCAGATACGTTTTTATTTTGCCAATGTCCTAATCTAAAAACCTTACCTTTAGAAAATGGCCAAGTCTGTTCAAGGTGACGTTGCTGATTATTACTCATTACTAAGATTAAGTCAGCTTTCTTGATCAATTCAGCATTTAGTTTTTTTGCAATATGACCACTCATGTCGATGCTGAGTCTGTGCATACATAGTTGCGCTTTATCATCAGCTGAGTGACCTACAAGCCCAGAAATCCCAGCGGATTCAACATGTAAATTAGGATGCTGTTGTTTTAATAAGTATTCAGCCATAGGACTTCTACAGATATTACCCACGCAAACGACTAAAATATTTTGGATCTTCATTTAGATTATTGTCCTAAACGATCAATATTATAGAGTGCGCTTGAGAATGGGATGACTTGATTGATAACACGCTGCCAACGAGTAAGACCAGTAGCATCGACATAGACAATATCATTACTGCGCAATTTAAATTGATTTGCGAGACCAAAATCACCCAAGCTCATCAAATTCATATGATACAGTGCCGTGCTGCGATCATTTGGATTGGTTCTGAGTACGTAAATACGACTAGCACTGCCTGATAGTGGGTTGATTCCTAAGCTTTCACCTAAAGCATCACTTAAGGTCATGCCTTGATCACGCATTGGTAAGGCTTGGTTCTTACCAGACTCACCCATTACGTAAATTTTTTGATTTTCTTTGGTGCTCACATAAATCGTATCATTCGGCTGAACAAGTAATTTATGTAAAGAATACCCTGCTTTTTCAAGTTCAATGGTATTGAGATCATAAGTTCTACCATTGCGAATTAGTTGGATATAAGTGTTATCACCTTGAGCACTGACGCCACCCGCCATGCCTAAAGCTGTATAAATACTGATGGGTTGGTCATTAAGAAAGAATTGCCCACCTTTAGTTACACTTCCTTGTACCGAATAGCGCTGTCCTTGATAAGACAGTACGCGAACGATGACATCTGGATTTTTTAGATAATGTGCAAACTGACTACGTAAGTCCGTATTGAGCTGTGCTAGTGTTTTTCCTGAGGCTTTATAACGACCAACTAAAGGAATTTGAACATAACCATTGGAATCAATTGGGTAACCATTCGCTTGAACAGATTGGTCATTTGAAGCATTATTTACTGGTGGTGTAATTTCAGGATAAGCCCAAAGTTGAATAGAGAGTACATCACCAGAACTTAAACGATATGCTGGCTGTTGTTGTTTAAAAAGTGTTGAGTAGTTATTTCGATAGTCGATTTGAGCAGGTTGAATTGCTGGTAAGTTTTCTTGGGTTATTTTAACGACATTGACATTGGTTCCAAGGTCGGTCGTATAGTTACCTTGTGTCGGAATATCATAGGTTTGTAAGCCTGGAGTAACAGCACATCCTACAGTACTTATGCTAATTGCAAGAATAGAAAATAGTTGATAATGCTTCACACTTGACCCTTCAATATTTATATCAGTTGTCTTACAACAACCTGCCTTTAGATTTAGAATTCTGCCAATTCTAGCTGACTTTTCTTTAAAATGCACTTATAAATGGTTGTTCAAGTGTTTGTGTCAAAATCAAAAAATCTATAGAATTTGATCGCTTTTATATGCAAAATCAGGGCTGATTCTACTTGAAAATTGTAATGATTTTTTATGAATAAGCTGATGATGCGCATAACTCTTGCTTACCGAGTAAGACATTACTTTAGGTAATCTATTTCTGTTAATTAGTGATGCTGTAGAAAGGTTCGAGGTTCTAATGGTGAGATAGTAGGCGTTGTATTAAGTAATTGAAAACGTGGCTTGTGAATTACTGGAAAATGAGACCGTCTATACAGAATGATTAGCAGAGGTTCATACTTCTTATAGTTTATAGTAATGGAAAAGTTTGCCAATTGACTATTGGATTTCTCATTAAACACAATCATACAATTGAGATGAGATTTTTTTAAAAAATTTGTTATAGTACGCGCGCAGATTAATGCGGTTAGTTAATTTGAAAGAATCTTTCATAGATGAAGAATTTTTCGTAGATTTTGTACAGACAGATATAAACTTTAATAAAGGAAAAGGCTGATTGTGATGCAACTTGCCGAATTGAAAATAGCAATTATTGGTTTAGGGTATGTAGGTTTGCCACTGGCAGTTGAATTTGGCAAAAAAACATCAGTAGTGGGTTTCGATATCCACCAAAAACGTATAGATGAGCTGAAAAGTGGGCAAGACCATACTTTGGAAGTTTCACCAGAAGAACTCAGTCAAGCAACGCAATTAAGTTATAGTGCAAATTTAGAAGATCTAAAAACCTGCAACTTTTTTATCGTTACTGTGCCAACCCCAGTTGATCATGTAAATCGTCCAGATTTAACACCTTTGAAAAAGGCAAGTGAAACTTTAGGTAAGGTCATTAAAAAGGGTGATATTGTTGTCTATGAATCAACCGTTTATCCTGGTGCGACAGAAGAAGTTTGTATTCCTGTACTTGAACAAATTTCGGGTTTAAAATTCAACGTTGACTTTTTTGCGGGCTATAGTCCAGAGCGGATCAATCCTGGCGATAAAGTGAATACTTTAACGAAGATTAAAAAAATCACCAGTGGCAGCACCCCAGAAATTGCTGAAATCGTCGATCAAGTCTACGGAAGTGTTATTACAGCAGGTACACACAAAGCTTCGAGTATTAAAGTTGCGGAAGCAGCCAAAGTAATCGAGAACACGCAGCGTGATTTAAATATTGCTTTGGTGAATGAGTTATCCGTTATTTTTGATCGCTTAGGTATTGATACGATCGATGTACTTGAAGCGGCTGGAAGTAAATGGAACTTTTTACCGTTCCGTCCGGGCTTAGTTGGTGGACATTGTATTGGTGTTGATCCGTACTACTTAACCCATAAAGCAGAAGAAGTAGGTTATCACCCACAAGTGATTTTGGCAGGCCGTCGTATTAACGACAACATGGCGCGTTATGTGGCACGCGCGACTATTAAAAGAATGGTGAAGAATAATATTGATGTGACCAAAGCTACTGTTGGCGTTTTAGGTATCACTTTTAAAGAAAACTGCCCAGATATTCGTAATAGTAAAATTGTAGATGTGATCAAAGAGTTTGATCAATGGGGCATTAAAGTTGCAGTATGTGACCCATGGGCTGATGCCGAAGAAGTTAAACATGAATATGGAATTGATTTGGTTCAGGTAGATGCTGAACACCCTGTGGACAGTTTGGTTGTGGCTGTGGGACATCATGAGTTTCGTACTTTAAGTCCTGAGCAGTTACGAGCTTACGTTAAAGCCGAACAACCTGTATTGACTGATGTAAAAAGTTTGTTTAACCGTGATGAAATGACAGCACAAGGTTTTACCGTATTCCGTTTATAAGATTCACCCAAAAATAGATTGTAGAAAAAAATATGAAAAAATTTGCCCTGATTGGTGCTGCTGGTTATATCGCTCCACGTCACTTAAAAGCGATTAAAGAAACAGGCAACACTTTGGCTGTAGCAATGGATGTCAACGATTCTGTTGGTATTATGGACAGCCACTTTCCAGAAGCTGAGTTTTTTACCGAGTTTGAAGAGTTTGAAGCCTATGTAGAGGATCAAAAACTTAAAGGTGAAAAGCTGGATTATGTCGCTATTTGCTCACCAAACTACTTACATGCACCCCACATGAAATATGCATTAAAAAATGGGATTGATGTGATTTGTGAGAAGCCTCTGGTTTTAAGTTCAGATGATTTAAATTTACTGTCTGAATACGAAAAACAATATGGTGCAAAAGTAAATTCAATTTTACAGCTACGTTTACACCCATCTATTATTGCTTTACGTGACAAAGTTCAAGCAGCACCTGAAGGTAAAGTTTTTGATGTAGATCTGACCTATCTAACCTCGCGTGGTAAATGGTATTTAAAATCATGGAAAGGGGTAGATAATAAATCGGGTGGCGTAGCAACCAATATTGGTGTGCATTTTTATGACATGCTGCATTTTATTTTTGGCAAAATTGTGAAAAATGAAGTGCATTATCGTGATGAGAAAACTGCATCAGGTTATTTAGAATATGAACGTGCGCGTGTACGCTGGTTCTTGTCGATTGATGCGAATAACTTGCCTGCAAATGCCGTGAAAGGTGAAAAACTCACTTACCGCAGTATTACCATTGAAAATGAAGAACTTGAGTTTTCAGGCGGTTTTACTGATCTTCATACGCAAAGCTACCAGCGTATCCTAGATGGTAAAGGGTATGGGGTTGAAGAAAACCGTGCTGCAATTGAGACTGTTGAAGTGATTCGTGTTGCACCTTTGGTTGAAAATCCGGAAAATCCTCATCCATTATTGGCAAAGGTGAAAAAAGCATGAGCTTTTATCAACATGAAACGGCCATAGTGGATGATGGCGCACAAATCGGTGAAGATTCACGGGTCTGGCACTTTGTACATGTCTGTGGCGGAGCCAAAATTGGTAAAGGTGTTTCTTTAGGCCAAAACGTATTCGTTGGCAACAAAGTCGTTATTGGCGACCATTGTAAAGTTCAAAATAACGTGTCGGTATACGATAACGTGACCTTGGAAGAAGGTGTATTTTGTGGACCAAGCATGGTTTTCACCAATGTGTATAACCCACGCTCTTTAATTGAACGCAAAGACCAATATCGTAATACCTTGGTTAAAAAAGGTGCAACACTTGGTGCGAACTGTACCATTGTTTGCGGTGTTACGATTGGTGAGTATTCATTTGTAGGTGCTGGTGCGGTAATTAATAAAGATGTACCGGCGTATGCATTGATGGTCGGTGTTCCTGCAAAACAGATTGGCTGGATGAGTGAATTTGGCGAGCAGTTAGATTTACCTTTAGAAGGTGAAGCCCAAGTGGCGTGTGAACACACAGGGGCAATTTATCGCTTAAATGGTAAGATTGTGACCAAAGAGCAGGCGGCAGCATGATTGAATTTATTGATTTAAAAGCACAGCAGTCACGTATCAAGGCTGAAATTGACGCGGGTATTCAGCGTGTATTAGCACATGGCCAGTATATTTTGGGGCCTGAAGTTGCTGAACTCGAAGAAAAATTAGCTGCTTATGTGGGTGCTAAATACTGTATTACCTGTGCCAATGGTACGGATGCTTTGCAAATTGTACAAATGGCATTTGGGATTGGCCCGGGTGATGAAGTGATCACGCCAGGCTTTACTTATATTGCAACGGCTGAAACAGTTGCAATATTGGGTGCTACACCTGTATATGTGGATGTTAATCCTGAAACATATAATCTGGATGTTGAAAAACTAGAAGCGGCAATTACGCCACGTACTAAAGCAATTATTCCAGTAAGCTTGTACGGTCAATGCGCTGATTTTGATGCAATCAATGCAATTGCAGCGAAATATAATATTCCTGTTATTGAAGATGCAGCGCAAAGCTTTGGTGCGACCTATAAAGGTCGTAAAAGTTGTAACTTAACTACTGTGGCTTGTACAAGTTTCTTCCCAAGTAAACCATTAGGTTGTTATGGTGACGGTGGTGCTATTTTTACCAATGATGATGAGCTTGCTAAAGTGATCCGTCAAATTGCGCGTCATGGTCAAGACAAGCGTTATCATCATATTCGTGTGGGTGTGAATAGCCGTTTAGATACTTTGCAAGCTGCTATTTTATTACCAAAATTAGAAATTTTGGATGATGAAATGCAAGCGCGTCAAAAAGTAGCTGAAGTTTATAATCAGTTATTTAATCAGGCTGGTATTCACACAACACCATATCTTGAGTCGCATAATACGAGTGCATGGGCACAATATACGATTCAGGTCGATAATCGAGCAGAAATCCAAGAAAAGTTACAAGAGCAAGGTATTCCGACAGCTGTGCATTATCCAATTCCATTGAATAAACAACCAGCAGTTGCTGATACAAATGTATGGTTACCTGTAGGTGATGCGATTGCAGAAAGAGTCATGAGTTTGCCTATGCATCCTTATTTGTCTTTAGATGCACAAGAAAAAATTGTTAATACTTTGGATAAGTAATGATGAAAAAAATGCTTGTGATTGGAGATGGAGATTCTGTTTTTATCAAGGATTTTGTTAATCAGTATGACAAAAAGGGTGTATCAGTTGATTTAATATCCTTTGGGCAAGAGATCAAAAATAAATTTGTACGTACACAAAAGAATATTACTATAAAATTTGGTTTTTCATTTTCAGCTTTAAATATTCTGTTTGAATTAAGGAGGATTATTGATGAACTGGATGATGACTATGATGTCATCGTCATACATTTTGTTTATTTTTTCCTAGGACCGTATATTTTTAAATTAAAAAGAAAAACAAATCGACTGGTGTCTGTTATCTGGGGAAGTGATTTTTATCGTATTTCCTCAAAGTTTAAATTTTTTCTTCAAAAGTTAATATTTAAAGGTTCTGATGCAATTATTTTTACAAACCCAAAAACAAAGGCTTTATTTATTGAAAAGAAAGCAGCAATAGCAACTGAGCTTTATGTAGCTAGATTTGGATTGCCTGCTTTAGATGAAATTGATAGACTGAAAAATGAAGATTATTTTGCTTTGTGTACTAATTTTAATTTACCAATTAATAAAACAAAAATTATGGTAGGTTATAATGCTAATTTAGCGCATCAGCAATTGAAAGTAATTGATAAAGTTGCTGAGCTAAATATAGAGGTTTTAGATAATATTCATTTGGTTTTTCCACTTGCTTATGGTGGGAATAGTAAGGAGCTGATTAAAGTAGCATTAGATCAAAATAAAAATATTAAATATACTATTCTAGATCAATTCTATGATTTCCATGAGATAGCTAAGTTAAGATCAGTTATTGATATTCTTATTAATATACAACCCACAGATCAGTTCAGTGGATCTATGCAGGAAACATTATATGCTGGAGGTTGGGTGTTAGCAGGTAGTTGGTTGCCGTATCAACAACTAACAGAATTAACATCTAAATTAATATTAATTGATTCAGTAGACGATGTTGCGGAAAAGTTGAATGCAATGGTTGTGAATGGGTGTAAAAAGTCTGAAGATAATAATGAATTGGTTAGAAATTTTATAAAAAAATCATCAAGTTGGGAAGAAAACATTCCTATTTGGGATGATATATTATTTCCCAACGAGGTAGGATAATGCACCTAAAAAAAATACTAGGCTATGCTTTGGGTCCTATAGGTGGTGGGGTATTAAGCCTTATAAGTCTTCCTTTAATTACTTGGTTTTACAGCGTTGAAGATGTTGGTCGAATTTCAATGCTTCAAGTTTTTACGAGCTTTGCTGTTCTTTTATTTGGTTTAGGATTAGATCAAGCTTATGTACGAGAGTATCATGAAGCACATAATAAAGCCTTATTATTAAAAACTCTTATATTTCCTTGTCTTTTTTTTAGTCTTTTTTCTGTTTTTCTTATTCTTATATATAATCCTGATATTTTATCTATTTGGTTATACGGAATAGCTAGTACATATTTAAGCGTCATAACTATAATATGCTTTGTTGCTGCATTATTAACTAGATTTCTTTCTTTAGTGTTGCGAATGCAAGACAGAGCTTTTGCTTTTTCTATTAGTCAATTATTGCCAAAATTATTGTTGTTAATTTTTATTATAGGCATTTTCCTTTTGGGAGGTCCTAGAGATACTTTTAGTCTGTTGTCTATAAATACGTTATCAATAGTTTCTGCATTCTTATTTTATGCGTTTAATACTAGAAAAGATTGGTTGAACTCTATTCAAGAGAAAATAGATAAAAAACAGCTTAAAAAGTACTTTTTTTTCGGCTTCCCTTTATTGATTGGAGCTTTAGCCTCTTGGGCTTTGAATATGTCTGATAGGCTTTTTCTTCGTCAATTTTCTAATTATCATGAATTAGGTGTTTACTCTGTTTCAATGAGTATAGCTGGTGCCGTAACTATTATAGCAACAATTTTTAATACGATATGGGCACCTGTAGTCTATAAATGGGTGAGTGAGGGTAATGTAGATTATAATAAAATAGATGATATTTCTGAATATTTATTGATGATTATATTTTTTTTAGCGGTCTTATCTGGTTTATTCTCATGGATAATTCCCTTTTTCTTGCCTAGTCAGTATTTAACAGTACAAAGTTTAATTGTAGCATGTGTAATTGGACCACTTTTTTATACGCTCTCAGAGACAACAGCTATAGGTATCGCTATAGTAAGAAAAACGAGCTTACTTATGATCGCTTCAATTATGGCGATGTTAGTTAACATTTTAGGGAATTATTTTTTAGTTCCTGTATTAGGTTCATCAGGATCAGCTATAGCATTTGCTACTTCATTTTGGATTTTTTTTGTTATAAGAACTGAATTTTCTAAACTTGTTTGGCGAGATATTTCTACTTTTAGAACATATCTCATCACCTTTGTAATTTTAATTTTGTCAATATTAAATGTTTTTAATTTTAAAGATTTGATTCCTAATTTTTTAATATGGTCGTTTATGTTTTTTATAGGCTTGATGATTTTCAGAAAAAGCATTTTAAAGATATTAGCCTTGGTAATG
>Ga0247720_100101_pt1 | contig 41040 bp, 39 predicted proteins | sample MSEWel2015_12_15_FD_189078 | JGI IMG/M metagenome (GOLD analysis project Ga0247720, IMG submission 189078) | Subsurface sediment microbial communities from gas well in West Virginia, United States - MSEEL Well Study Marcellus 3H_2015_12_15 | ecosystem: Environmental > Terrestrial > Deep... | reverse complement strand
ACACAGAATAATTCGGTACTATTGAACATTAGGACTAGATCTTTAGGTTAGGTGTGGTGACTCAACTGATGGCTCTAGTTCTTCTATTTTTCAAGTCAATTTCTTATCCGCGATTCGGGTTAAGTATTAAGAACTTTTTTTAAACAATTAACTCCAGTAGAATGTGCCTCTTGGTTCACATTTTTGGTTTTTTTTGATTGAAAGTACGGTTTTCACATGCAACGGCTCAATTTATATTACTTATAGTTTCAATAACTATAGGTCAGTTCTGTTACGCCCTTTCAAATCATACCTTCTATGAACTGACGTTAACTATATTAAGTTATACTAAATGGTCAAATACATTTAAACCCGTGATTTGTGTTTTAGATAATCCAGAAGCAGCCAATCAATTTCAAACAAGTGTTAAGCTGCTCACTTACGACTATCAGGTTCAATCTGTTAATACAAAAGAATTTCCTGGAACAGAATGTCATGTGGCGTATTTTTCAAATACCTCACCTCAACAACAACAATCATTAATTCAGTCTTATCCATCTCGCTATCTACTTTCACTTAGTACCAATAATCCTGCATGTGAAATAGGCAGTATTTTTTGTCTTTACAATAGAAAATCATTTCCTTCGTTTAAAGTTAATTTGGATGCATTAAGTTATTCCAAGGTTCACATCGACCCTCGAGTCTTAATCTTGGCGAAGAACACGGAGTAGTTAAAGTGATTTCAAATTTATATCAATCTACTTCATTACATGCATTATTCCGTAAATCTCAATTTACTATTTTTGCTATTACTTTTGTGATTTGCTCATGTACTTTCGCTACGATTTCTATGTTTACAATGGAAACCTACGCCAAACAAAATCTGCAGTTGTTAAGCCAAACGGTTATTGAGCGGATTCAACCAGCAGTCGTGTTTAAGGATAAAGGGGCAATTGATCAAATTTTAAAGGATTACACAACCGAACACGCCATACGTAGTATTCATGTTTATGATCCACAACAACAATTGTTAGCAGAAAGTACAAAAAAAATAGCCAGTACGTCTTTTTTACAAAAAATGTTGGATGAATGGTTCCTGCATGATCCAATTAAACTGATGATTTTCCACCACCAAAAGAAGGTCGGAGAATTGGTTCTTTATGGTAGCTCAGAAAATATTGTTCACTTTTTAAAGACGATTATTATTGGTTTAGCCATTTCAATGTTTTTTATCGTGATTGCATTACTTTGGTCAGTCAATTTAACTTATCGTCAAATTATGCAAGCAATTAAACCACTTACTCATATTGCTCAGCTAGTCAGTGATCAAAAAGCTTATAACTTAAGATTTCCTAGTAATCACATTAAAGAATTCCAAAATTTGAATAATGTATTTAATGAGCTATTAGAGGAAATTCAAATTTGGAATACGAACCTACAAAAAGAAAACAGGCAGTTGTCCTTCAAAGCTCATCATGATCAACTTACGACACTGCCTAATCGTCATTTTTTCTATGAAGAATTATTGAATATCTTTGAAAATCCAAGTTATAGAGAAAATTCTGCTTTAATTTTTATTGATAACAATAAGTTTAAAGTGATCAATGATCGTTATGGGCACTTAGCAGGTGATGCCGTTTTAAGAGAAATGGCTCTACGTTTAAAACAATCTGTCAGGCAAGAAGATTTTATTGCTCGCTTAGGTGGTGATGAGTTTGCAATTATTTTGCATTCAATTCATCACGCTGATCATCTCGAAGCGATTGCTGAAGGGTACTCGCGAGTTGTAAGGAGCCTTTAGATTTTAACGGTGAAATTATTCACTTTGGTTTTAGCTTAGGTATCGCTTTCTCCCAGTATGCAGAAAATCCAGAAGATTTGGTAATGCAAGCAGATCAAGCGATGTATAAAGCTAAAAATTTAATCCCTCATTGGTTTTTATATAAACCAGAAATTTAGGACATGTTATGCGCGCTCAAACCATTAACGTTACTCTGCCTAACATTGGCTGGCTGCTTGAGTTTTGGTCCATTGAAGTATCGTCAGGTCAAAATGTTAAAAAAAGAAGGCTTTGTGCTGACAGAAGAAGGCTGGAGCTTAGGATTACCTGAACGATTACTTTTTGATTTTAATAAATCAGATATTAAACCTGAGAATGGCAAAGAAATTATTCGCTTGGCCAAACAACTTAACAAGTATGATCTACAAAAACTCAAAATCGTGGGTCATACAGATGATATTGGAAACCCTGAATACAATCAGAAGCTTTCTGAAGAGCGAGCTCAAAGTGTTGCAGGCATTTTCTTGAAAGAAGGCTTTAAACAAACAAATTTAAATGTGATTGGTCGTGGTTCAAATCAACCTTTCGTACCTAACACATCAGATGAAAATCGAGCTAGTAATCGTCGTGTAGCGATTATTATTATTCCTTAAATTAAAACTTACTGAGAAAAGCCAACTGTAATGTTGGCTTTTTTATTTTAGCTCAATGATATCTATTGTCGGTGGAACTCTGAATCGAAATGGTACACCAACCATACCTGTACCTACGGTCACAAATACATCAGCATGTTCGTGGGTATAAAAGCCCTTTTTATGCCCTAAAATCGAGACTCGTTTCATAATATAATTTGTAATCCACGGCAACTCAATTTGCCCACCATGAGTATGTCCAGAAACCATCAAAGGTCTTGTAGGCAATTCTGGAACCATATCTACGGTATCAGGGTTATGAGACAGTATTAGCCATGGTTTATCCTGTGGTAATTCAGGCATGTATCGCATGTTCGCTTTACCAGCCCAGAGATCTCCAACACCGATCAATCGAAACTCGTCAAACTCAACAATCTTCCCCTCTATATCTATAACATCATTGTGTTCTAATGCTTGTTTCAACAACGCTTGAATCGGTGGCCCAGGATATTGCTCATCATGATTACCAGGTACTGAATAAACTGGCGCATGGATTTCACGCAAAATTGCTAACTCTTGAACCAATCTATTTTCAGGCTCATAAGTCCAATCACCTGCAACGACAACAAGGTCTGGTTGTTGCTGATTCAGTTTTTTAACGATGGTTTTTAATTGGCGTTCATGTCCTGAAAATAATCCAACATGCATATCTGCAACCACTGCCAATTTTATAGGCTTAGTAAATTCACGGTCTGGATGCAACCGATATTGATGGTGCTTCACCTGAACAATATGAGGTTCAATAAATCGAGCGTAAATTAACAAACTACTCAATAAAAATACGAAAGTACTTTGGTGCAAACTATAATAGTCAGACCAACCTGCATATAAGCTAAAAAACCATAGTGGAATTAACAAATAGGATAAATAAAACGCTAATAAATGAATAAATGCTTTAAAAGGATGTATGGTTTCAGTTCGAGATTGATGAATCCAAGCTTGAATTAATCCCCAAAGTGCTAGAAGTGCAAAAATAGCATAGAAAATAAAAATAACTGTATCTGAACTATACATTACAGACTTCATCAACCTCACCTAAGGACAGCATGCTTATATTTATCTTTTTTGATGAAATGCTATACTCAAGCACAACATTTAATCAGTAATAATTATGACGCAATTTTCTCAGATAAATAGTCAGCATACACATATAAGTACAACTACTTACAATAAAACTATGCTTGCGATTTATTGCAGTATTGCGATCGGCGTTAGTGGCTGTAGTACCTTACCTGAACATAAAACCTTGCCTACAGCTTCAGTTGCAGTAGAACCTATTGACACTTCAGAAACCACTTTAGCTCAAATCATCGAGCCTTTACAGCAGCAAAACCCAAATTTGACTGGGTATCATGTTCTTTTTGAACCTTTAGAAGCTTTGGCAGCTCGTCTAAGTTTAATTGATAAAGCTGAAAAAACTTTAGATCTTCAATATTATATTTGGGATAATGACAAAGTCGGTGCACTCGCCTTACATGCACTGATTCGAGCAGCGGATCGCGGCGTCAAAGTACGCTTATTGATTGATGATAATAATGCCAAACAAACTGAAGGGATTTTCCTCGCCTTAGCACAGCATCCTAATATTCAAGTTAAATTATTTAATCCATATCGTTTTCGCAAATATCGTGCCTTAGATATGATTTTTGACTTAAAACGTATTAACCGTCGGATGCACAATAAGAGCTTTATTACAGACCATCAAGTTGCCCTGATCGGTGGTCGAAATATGACAAATCAGTACTACAATGTTAGTGATAGTTATCAGTTCTCTGATGTTGATGTCATGCTTTTCGGTACGGCAGTCAATGATATTTCCCAATCTTTTGATGATTACTGGAATCATGAATATGCTTATGATGTTAGAGAAATCGTCAATCCCAAATCACATCGCTTGAGCTACGAAAGTTTAAAACAACAATTAGATGATCACTATAAAAAATCAACAGTGCAGAATTATCTTGATTTAACCAGCGAATCCACCGCGATCAAGTCACTAATGAATCGCGAGATTGCATTAGACTGGGTTAAAGCTGAAGTAGTAAAAGACTCTCCTGACAAAGTGAAATCAAAAGCAAAAAAGCATGAGCATTTAAACTTTCAGCTGATCAATCACCTAGAAAAACCTGAAAAAAATATCGACTTGATCTCTGCTTATTTCGTTCCAGAAAAAAAGGGTGCGAAGACATTAGGCGACTTAGCGCAAAGTGGTGTCAAGGTTAGAGTTCTAACGAACTCTTTTAAAGCCAATGATGTCGCTGTAGTACACGCTTTTTATGGTAAGTATCGTCAGAGATTGCTTGAAGACGGCGTTCAACTTTATGAATTTGTGCCAGCTTTAGACAAAGAAGATTTGGATAAGCATACCGATGATTTGGCAAAAAAAGCCAAGGTCAATATGAAAGGTTTAAGCCGTTCAAGTTTACATGCCAAACTGATGGCTTTAGATGAAAAACAGGTATTTATTGGCTCCTTTAATTTCGATCCACGCTCAGCTTATCTCAATACAGAAATCGGAGTTTTATTAAATAGCCCACCTCTAGCCCAAGCTGTTCATAACACGATGGATCAAAACTTAAGCAAGTATGCATATAAATTAGTGTTAGATGCTAACAAAAAAATTAATTGGCAACGTCAAACTAATGAAGGCATGATTAATCACACCAAGGAGCCTCGAATGAAATGGTGGCAGAAAGCTGGTGTAAAATTTCTGTCATGGTTACCTATAGAAGGTTTTATGTAACATCGCTGTCAGGCATCACTTTTAATACCTTACGATGTAGCTCAGCAAGTCCCTCTCTCATCTTTTGATCAACTTCTTTGGTCAGTGTATCGACTGTATGCCCAGTTACAGGAATTGCAGGTAAAGTTAGGAAGTGAGCCGTGACTTGAGGCATTTCCAAAACTCTTTGTACATGCTCTGCAAAAGACATTTCACCAATAAAAGGTGCGATCATGTCCAATTCACCTTGTTGGTTGACATAGCAAATCACGCAAATCTGCACAGGACGCTGAGCTTCAATCGCTGCCCCTAATAATCGACCATGAACTTTTTTGACTTTACGACCATCTGTCGTGGTCGCTTCTGGGAAAAAAAGAACAGGAATATCTTTTTTCAAAAACTCAGTGATCTGTTCTTTAATTCGGAGAGAATCACCTGAACCACGTTTGATAAAAAGTGTTCCACCGCCCTTTGCAAGATTGCCTAAAATTGGCCATTTCTCAACTTCAGCTTTTGCCAAAAAGAAAATGCGAGCACCTGAACCAAGCACCGCTACATCTAACCATGAGATATGATTGCTTACCCAAAGTGCTGGCTCACGAGGAATAGTTCCATGAACTTGTACCTCAATATTGAAAACCTCGCATAAGCGTCGGCAAAAATACTGTACATAACGTGTGTTAACTGGGTTATTAGGATCTTTATATAAGCCATGACGATATATGAGATAAAAACCTTCACCAATCGTTTCTAAGCCCGAAGCCAATTTTCTACTGTATAAACTAAATTTTGATAACAAATTTAAAGGTGTACCAGTAACTGCTGTTGTTTCTTGAGTCATAAATCACTAAAACCGTATGCAAGTCTGCATGTTATTAACTTGTTATATCACGCAAATATCTTTGGATAAAAGTTTGATTGATGACAAAAAGCGAACGTGGAGATAATTTTTTTCAATTTCAAATGAATAAACAGATTGATTACCATAAGTAAATCGAAATAACTGATCAAAAGGTAAGATTATGACTCCCGAAATGAGCACTCACCACGAAGACGTTAAAATTTCTTATAGATACGCTCTTAAAATGTTTCTAGGTTGGTCAATTCTATATATGGGCACCCTGATTGGTTTTATTGAGCTATTACGTCGCAATCTCATATAAACAGTCTAACTTTTTGCCCTTTCGTTGAAGTTTATTCTAGAATAGGAGCTCAATACCTAGGATAAGATACAGCGTGGAAAATATTACACAGCGACAAAGTGGTGAGCGAGCAGTTTTAGTCAGTATCTCTGTTCAAATGCTCGATGACCTTGATGCTGAAGAGTTCCAATTGCTCGCACAATCCGCAGGTGCAGAAATTCTTGAACATATTTCTGTACAAAGAAATAAACCAGATCCTAAATTCTTTATTGGTTCTGGTAAGGTAGATGAAATTGCTGAGTTGGTACAAGAATTAGAAGCTGAGCTGGTCATTTTTGACCATTCGCTCTCTCCTGCTCAAGAACGGAATTTGGAACGCATCCTGAAATGTCGTGTAATTGATCGCACTGGACTTATTTTAGATATTTTCGCCTTACGTGCACGTACACACGAAGGTAAACTTCAAGTTGAACTTGCACAACTCAAACACTTATCCACTCGCTTAATTCGCGGTTTCACTGGGAATTTAGAACAACAAAAAGGTGGTATTGGTCTTCGAGGTCCAGGTGAATCACAATTAGAAACAGATCGTCGCCTGATTCGTGTTCGAATTACTCAACTCAAAGACAAGTTAGTTAAAGTACAACAAACTCGATTACAAGGTCGTGCAGCACGTCAGAAAGCGGCGATACCGACCATTTCTTTAGTCGGTTATACCAATGCTGGAAAATCGACTTTATTTAACATCTTGGCAAAAAGTGATGTCTATGCAGCAGATCAATTATTTGCAACCTTAGACCCAACTTTAAGACGTTTGGAATGGGATGGTATTGGTACCGTTGTTTTAGCTGATACAGTTGGTTTTGTCCGCAATCTTCAACACGACTTAGTTGAATCTTTCAAAGCAACCTTAGAAGAAACTTTAGAAGCAACATTGCTATTACATGTTATTGATAGCAGTAGTCCCAATATGGATGAACAAATTGAAGCCGTTGAAAGCGTGTTAAAAGAAATCGGAGCAGATGCCCCTATTTTGCATGTCTATAATAAAATTGATCTCAGTGGTGATGCAGCAAAAATCATCTACAAAGCCCCCGATGTTCCAGATCGAGTTTATGTCTCAGCTCATTCAGGACAGGGACTTGAATTATTGAGTCAAGCTGTTCAACAATGCCTTATGGGACAGTTACAACACTTCGATTTAGTTCTTAAACCTGCCTACGGTAAACTACGCACTCAGCTATACACTCTGAATGTTATTCAATCTGAACATTATGATGAACAAGGTAATTTACAGTTAACCGTGTGTATGGCACCAAATAAACTTGAGCAGCTTATTAAACAAGCTCATTTGCCATTCGATGAAATTCTGGGACAAAAAGCGACTCTTTTCCAACGACCATTGGAAGAGTTCGAGCTAAATGACACCACCATATCGCATTAACAGCGACCTTGAGAATATAGATACGAGTTTAAGAGAAATGAAAGATATAGATTGGACAGCTTGGTTTTGCACGATCCTGTTAATTATTGTGTTTCGTGAAGGTGCTGTTGCAATTACCAAAGTCTTTCACCATCCTGAATTAGGTAATTTAGTAGGTCTTATAGGTTTATTGGTCACATTATTAATATGGAGACGTTTCAGAAAAATCTCGAATCGTCTCATTGATACCAATAACAAAATTATGAAAGAAAGTGCTTTCGCCTTTCTTCCCATTTGTGCTGGTTCATTAATTATGTTGGTACATTTGGGCAAAGAAATTCCAATGTTTTTGTTTGTATTAACTCTCAGTACTTTATTGCCATTGTGGATTTACGCAAAAATGGCAAAACGCTGGTTATAGGAGTCTCTAAATATGTTCATGATTATTTATGGCTTTATAATCACGTTAGTTAGCTATGTGATCGCTAAACCACTGAATAAACGTATGCCACAAATTCCACTGATTGTCTTTGCGATGTTTATCGTGATTGGTTTTCTGGCTGTCTTAGGAATCCCCTACGAGCAATACATGAAAAGTGTAAATGATGTTTTTAATCATTTACTAGGTTATGTCACCGTTGCATTAGCAATTCCATTGGCTGCAATGCGCTATGATGATTTACCCCTCAAGTCTATGCTCGGTATTTTATGTTTTGCCAGTATCAGTGCGGTCGCTTTACCAATGGGACTTGCATATCTTTTGCATATGTCTGAACCGACAATCTTGGCTTTTGCAACTCGTGCAGTCACCACGCCTATCGCATTAAATATTGCAACCTTACTGCATGCTCCTTTAATGATGGTGACCTTGATTGTAATTTTATCTGGCGTGATTGGTGCTGCATTTTCTCCATGGATTCTGAAGCATATTCATGATGAGCGTGCATCAGGTTTGGCTTTAGGTTTAGCTGCACATGCGATTGGTACAGCACAAGCTTGGCAACGTGGTCCTGTCACTGGACGCTATGCTGCTTTTGGTATGGCTGTAAACGGTGTATTTACAGCGATTTGGCTGCCTACATTTATCTTGTCTTTATCTTAAAATTTGCCGCAAATATCACATAAAGATTGAACTAGTTGCCACAAATCCTACATAATAGAATATCAAACGTTAAAAGGATTTTTAATGATGGGCAAACAACTTATAGGTGCATTATTTTTATCAGTGATCAGCAGTTTTTCATTTGCAAATGACATTACAGGAATTTGGCAAAGCATAGATGACAAAACTGGCGCACCTAAAGCATTGATTGAAATTCGTGAAGAAGCGAATGGCACATATTCAGGAAAAGTCATCAAACTTACGCCTCGTGCAGGATATACACCTAAGGAAACTTGTGTAAATTGTCCAGCGCCATATACCAACAAACCTATTTTAGGTATGGATGTGGTAACAGGTTTAAAGCATGGTGAAGGTTTGAACTATACCAATGGTCGTATTCTTGATCCAAATACGGGCAAGATTTACAGTATGAAAGCGAAATTAAGTTCAAATGGAAAACGATTACACTTACGTGGATACCTCGGTGTTTCTGCTCTTGGTCGTAATCAAATTTGGATCCGCAATGATTAAATCTTGAAGAATATCGAGCATCTAGTCCCATACTACAACTTATTTAAGACTACGGTTCAGAACTAAAAAAGCCTCATTAATGATCATTTAATCATCATGAGGCTTTTTTATTTCTAGCAAAAAATCATTGAAATTTCAAATATTAAAATAATTAACAATTGTAAAATAATGATTGAATCTATTATTAGAAATCCGAAATAATAGAAAAACAATGATAGGCAGCAAGGAGGCTTAAACATGTACTCAAAACTCATTACCTTTTTTGTGTTATTTGGTCTTGGCCAACTGACCTTTGCTCAAGATATTACGGGTATTTGGCAAAGTATTGATGACCTTACGGGTGCACCTAAAGGCCAGGTCGAAATTACCCAGGAAGCGGATGGCACCTATACAGGCAAAATAACCAAAATCACCCCACGTACAGGTTACACACCGAAAGAGTTCTGTACGGGCTGCCCTGCCCCTTATACCAACAAACCGATTGTCGGTTTAAATGTAATTACCAAGCTTAAGCACAAGAGAGACCTCACCTATACAGGTGGACGAATTCTCGACCCCAATACTGGCCGTGTATATAGCCTGGCAGCAAAACTCAGCTCAAATGGACAACGCCTACATCTACGGGGCTATGTCGGGGTTTCTGTATTGGGACGCAGCCAGATCTGGATTCGGGTAAATAATAAATGAGTAATACAAAAGAAGCCCTGATGATCAGGGCTTCTTTCTATGACATTTAAAGATTATCGACCTTGCAATTTTGCATAATCCAATAAAACATTTGCAGCTTCAGTAATAAAAGTTTCTTCCTCAGGTAGCGATGGACGAAGATGAGCTTTCATTTTTGCACGTGACTCAACCAAAGCATCTATTGAAGCTTGATAACTTTCCCAATTTGCATAAGGAGCCTGTCCAGTCGCTTTACGACGTTGGTTTTCTGCATCTAAAGTTTGCTTCTCAAGATCTATCAATTCAGCTCGACGTTGATCAATATCCAATACTACTTTCTTTTGATCAGCCGTTTTTTGTGAAATTGCTTTACGCTCTTCTAAATACTTAAACTGCGGATCAAGTGCTACACGTTGCTGAGATAACTGAGTTAACTTCACTGTATACGGCTGGACTGAACCTTCACGTTTAAATGGCGCAGTAGGAATGGTATCCCATTTCAAGGCATTCTTAGCTTTACGCTCACCAAATTCATCGTTATAAATATCGACCAATTTAATATCAGGAATCACGCCTTTATTTTGAGTACTTCCACCTGTAACGCGATAAAACTTACGCTGTGTTAAGGTCGCCTGACCATGTGCCAAAGAATCTAGTTGAACTTGGGCTGTACCTTTACCTGTGGTAGTACTACCAATAATGATACCGCGCTCATAATCTTGGATCGCTGCAGAGTAAATTTCACTTGCAGATGCAGATGCTAAGTTAACTAGAACCGCCATAGGTCCTGCATAAATTTGCTCGCCCCCATCAGTATCTTCAAAGACATTCACATTACCGTTGCCATCTCTGATTTGTACCACTGGTCCAGATTTAATCACTTGTCCAAGCATACGAGCAACTTCTTCTAAAGAACCACCTGGATCATTACGCAGATCGACTAACACACCTTCTACTTTTTGTGCTTTTAATGATTCAAACGCTTTTGCAGTATCTTCAGACACAGAGCGATATTCAGCACCAGCACGACGTGAACGATAATCAAAATAGAATGATGGAATTTCTATGACACCAAAGACATGCTTTTTGCCATCTCGATTGATTTCAACGGTACGTGAACGAACACCTGCATCTTCTTCTTGGATGACATCACGCACTAAAGTAACGTTACGAGCCTGACTCATAGATGCACCTGGACCAAGTAAGCGCACAACGACTTTTGTTCCGCGTTTACCACGAATCAGACCAACAATCTCTGAACTCGGCCAACCAATGACATCAACCATTTTTTCGCCATCTTGGGCTACGCCAATAATACGATCGCCTGATTTGACTTGACCAGATTTACTTGCTGGCCCACCTTCTACGATGGTTTCAATTTTGGTGTAATCTTCATTGCCACGTTCAGGACGAATCGATACACCAATTCCTTCCAACTGCAAAGTTGTTTGACGATTCAGCTCCATTGCATCAATTGGTGGATAGTAATTGCTATGTGGATCATAGGTCGCCAACATTGCATTTAGAGTTTTATCTAAAACATCATCACTTTTTATACGACCTATTCTTTCTAACTGACGTGTATAACGCTTAGTGAGCGTTTGAACTGGCGTGAGGTCTTCTGGACCCGTCAAATCTTGACCATTGGCGAGAGAAGGGTTTGCCTTTAATGCCTTTTGCTTCGCTTGCTCTTCTTCTTTACTGATCGTCAAATTGATCAACTGTGAAACTAGCATTTTCTGCCAATGACTTTGTTGCTCTGCCGATGTTTTGAAATACGGCGCTTTTTCACGATCAATCTCAAGATAAACATCTTTTTGATTTAAGTTTTGTGGCTTCTTCAACTCTGCCAACATGTACTCATAAAACTGCTTTAAACGTTCACGATATTGAGCATGAATGGCATATGGTCCAGTCAAGTTCCCAGCTTTTAAAGCACTACCAAAACTTGAGCCATATTTATTTTTATAGTCTTCAACTTCACTGCTTAAAAATAAAGAATGATCTGGATCTAAACTATCCAAATACATATCCAAAATACGATTAGATGTTGCCGCATCTAAACGCATATTTAAATAATGTTGGCGATCAACGAGTGTTGCTAACTGGCGTGCGACTAGTGCTTGTTCTTGTGAAGGTTTAATTACCGTCGAAACGACTGGCGACTCTGTCGCTGCAAATGCCTCATTTACAGTATGAGAGAAAAATAATCCACCAGTCGCTATTGCAACTGCACACGCTATCATTTGAAGTTTCATAAAATTTTGGTACTTCCTTGGATATGGCAATTATTACACGCTGATCGAATCGAGATGAACATATTTCATTCGTTTTTAACCAATGTGTCTACTTATCGGCTGTGTTAAATAAGTGACCAACAAGTATTTATCATCAATATCATGTAGTTTTATCATATTCTGTACTGACAAAATGTAGCAAATCATTGCACAATTTATCTATCGTTTTTTACATCAAAATTCAAACGGAATCTATATGATCGGCGCATTGATGCTAGATATTGCTGGCACAGAACTTACACAAGAAGATATTGAACTATTACAAGCACCGCAAGTCGGTGGAATGATTTTATTTGCTCGAAATATTGAATCACCTCAACAAGTACGTGCTTTAACCGATCATATGCGACAAGTTCGCCCTGACATTTTGATTGCTGTAGATCAAGAAGGTGGACGTGTTCAACGTTTAAGACAAGGTTTCACCCTACTTCCTGCAATGGGAAGACTTGGAGAACGTTACTTAGATCAGCCAGAACAAGCCGTTACTTTGGCTGAGCAATGCGGTTGGCTGATGGCAACTGAAGTACTGGCTGTAGGTATTAACTTCAGTTTCGCACCTGTACTGGATCTAAATGACATTAGTGATGTGATTGGTGATCGTGGTTTTGCTAAAAATATGCAAGATATCGTACCTCTTACAGCAGCCTTTATGCGTGGTATGAAAAAAGCAGGCATGGCAACTACAGGCAAACACTTCCCTGGTCACGGCTCAGTCAAAGCCGATTCGCATGTTGCAGCTGCAATTGATAGCCGCTCATATCAAGAAATTTATGACAAAGATATGCAAAGCTTTATTCAGCTTATGCCTCAATTAGATGCTCTTATGCCTGCACATGTGATTTATGATCAAGTTGATCCAAATCCAGCAGGCTTTTCTCCATTTTGGTTACAACAGATTTTACGCCAAGAACTAAAATTTGATGGTGTACTATTCTCTGATGACTTAAGCATGCAAGCCGCATGTGTTGCAGGTGGTGCAGATGCGCGTATTCAAGCAGCATTAAATGCAGGTTGTGACATGGGGTTGGTGTGTAATGACCGTGCAGCTGCATGTATCGCTTTAGATGGTATTGGAACATTGGCTTTACCAAATCAACAACGTTTAGAACGTATGCGCGGTAAAATTCCAAATATCGAAGTGGGTACTACACTCGTGTTAGATGAAAATTGGAACAACGTCAGAAAAGTCATTGAAGAGTTTAAGAATTCGTTTTAACTTGCGATAAATAAAAGATGATTTAACTCATCATCTGATTGACCTGTTCAGGATTGAATGGGTCAACATCCTCGCGCAAATAGGTTGTGCATGGAAATAGAATAAAATTAAGAATTGAGTCTAGGACAGATGACACAACAACTTTCAAAACATCGCCACATATCATTTACTGCGCACTATACGGGATACATTTGGTATCAAATGGGGATTTCTCATCCTGTCTTTGCTACGGCGAAAGGAAAAACGCTGGCTGCGCTTGTACATCCAATCGAAAGCTGGGCTGAGAAATATGTTGGTGGCAGTATGCGCACAACGTTGAAACAACGCCATACGATGCTTGATCAGCATTTAGAAGATCTTATTCAAAAGTATCCAGACCTTCAGGTGCTTGAAATTGCGTGTGGATTATCACCACGTGGATGGTGGTTTAGACAGCACCACCCTAGCATTTGTTATCGTGAATTAGATTTGCCTGATATGGCAGCCACCAAACAAGCGGCACTACAACAAATTGAAACCGACGCTGATGATGTACTTTCTGTTGATTTATTTACCGAAGCCTTTGCTTCTGCATTTACCGTTTTTGATCCTCATCGTCCCTTGGTTGTGATCAGTGAAGGTTTAATCAACTATTTTGAAAAACCATTACTACAACAACTCATTCAAGCTATTACCAATTACGGTCGTGATTTTAAACAATTACATTATCTCACTGACCTTTATCCCGAACCCACCCAAAATAAACTAGCTACAATTATTTGGAATAGCAGCAGATTACTGAAATGGATGTCGAGAAGCGCTTTTAGCTTTCATTTCAAAACACCAAAAGAAGTTGAACATTTTTTCCACGAAGCAGGTTTTCATCAAGTTATCGTGCAACAGCCTAAACAATTTTTTGAAAATGTAACGTTGGAAAATTCAGAACAACATTTAGGTGATCTTGTATGGATGATTAAAGCATCAAATTCTTAAAATAAAAAAGTGGTCATATAGACCACTTCTTTTTTTACAATAATTAAGCTTGTTTCTGACGCTCAATAAATCGAAGCAAACGATCTGCAACTTCAAAATTGCCATGTTTAAATAAAATACGTAATCCTTGCTCAGTTGCACCAAAGATTAAGCATTCGATTTTAAAATCGCCCTCTTCATCAGATAAATGCAATGCAAGATCACGTGGATGTTGCTTCACAAACTCTAACTGCTCAAGTTGTTCTAACTTTAAGTAAACACCAAAGAAAGTAATATCAACAATTTCTACTGGCGCTTCTGTCACATCATGGCGATGTGATAATTTAGAATGAGGATTGAGTACAGGAATACGCTCTTCACCACGACGTTCAATTTTTTTCATTTGATCACGTGTCATGGTGATAATTCCATCAAGATTGTCGATGGATTCACCCTTTAAAAAAGACGTAAACAAATTCATGGTTTCTTTGCGACGCTGCAATTGAGGTACGTGATCGGCATTCGCAATTAAAGCAAATTCCATGTTCTCGCACTGAAGCGCAAAATCAGCATTTTCGTGAGGCAAAGTAAAGCTATCGTACTGTCCTGCAGCTACCAAAGTTTTACACTGAGGTACAGGTACATCACTTAAGCGCAACAAACGATTGCAGTTGATTTCATAACGCTCACGCTCTGTCGCGGTAAAATCTGCCATCTGTCTAAAGAACAAGCGCTTAGCTGTCGGAGACATCCGCGTTTTATCAAGCTTAGCATGATTTACAAGGTACAAAATCACTGCCTGACCAAACTCCTCCATGCGGTCTTCTCGCATGAGGTGAAGTGATTCTTCAAGTAGCATACGCCAGCTTTTACGGGTCTTTTGCATCACACCCATCAATACCATACGGTCAACCAATTCCGGTCGTTGATAGGCAAATGATGATGCGACAACCGAACCCAATGACATTCCCATCACGGAAACTTTCTCAATTCCGACGATATCAAGCCATTGACCGAGCATCTTAGACAAATCTGGTAATTCTAAAATTCCAGCGGACTCACCTGTATCAACATTGCGAATCTGCTGATTTGCACCCATTGACGGTAAGTCGATTAAAATAACAGGCCCACTCTCAAAGAGTTGCTCAACACAATACTTATAAGAGTTAAAGTTTTGAAATGCGCCCCCGACAATTACAATTGGCGTATTGTTGATCGTTTTAGGATCTGCAATTGCCATATATTCAATTTTCCAACCATCTATCCATGTTGTACGCGCTGGTTGTTTAAAACTGTTTTTATTGTAAATGTCGAAAAAACCAAAACCTGTATAGGTATGATTTAAATCCGAGTCCATTTGGATAATGGAATTCATATCCTTCCTCCATCCTTGTTTATTTTTCTGCTGCAAGAGTCTCATTTTTGGCGATTTCTACTTGCAAATTAACAAATTTATAAAATTTGTATTACATTTATCCTCTACATTTTTCATTCTATACAAATGCACGTTTTATACGCAATCATTTCCTTCACCACTCGTCCTGTTTAAAGCAATAATCTTTTGCAAAATATTTTATATTTAACATGTGCATCTCATTTATATAAGAAAAATTGCGCTAATTAACAATTTATAATTTCTTGAATTATGAGTTCAGGCTATTCATTGTTCTTCATTTGACTGTTACTATCATTATAAATACATGCAATCGTTAAAATGCTATGCAAGATTCTATTGAAAACTATATGCAACAGGTTGGTACTCAGGCACGTCGTGCGTCTCGAGTTTTAACTAGTGCATCCACTCATTTGAAAAATCATGCACTGTCTGCTATTTACACGGCTTTGGAAAATAACCAAGCGCAAATTTTAGCAGCCAATCAAATTGATATGGAAAATGGGCGCCAACGCCAATTAGATAATGCGCTTTTAGATCGCTTGGAATTAACCCCTGCTCGTTTTAAAGGGATGTTACAAGGATTAAAAGATGTCATTGCTTTGGTCGATCCTATTGGTGAAATCACAGATCTTGCTTATCGCCCCTCAGGGATTCAACTCGGAAAAATGCGTGTACCGCTCGGTGTAATTGGAATGATTTATGAATCACGTCCAAACGTAACACTTGAAGCAGCATCATTAGCTTTAAAATCGGGAAATGCCATTATTTTACGTGGCGGTTCTGAAGCACTTGAATCCAATAAAGCGATTGCAACAGCAATTCAACATGGTTTACAGGTTTCAGGGTTACCTGAACATGCAGTTCAAGTTATTGAAACATCTGATCGTGCTGCAGTTGGTCATTTGATCACAATGACTGAGTTTGTTGATGTGATTGTGCCACGTGGTGGTAAAAGCCTCATCGAACGAATTAGCAATGAAGCTCGCATTCCTGTCATTAAGCACTTAGATGGCAATTGCCATGTATTTGTTGAAGCTCAAGCAGATTTACAAAAAGCGTTACCAATTGCATTAAATGCCAAAACACATCGTTATGGCGTGTGTAATGCGATGGAAACACTTTTGGTTGATGAAGTGATCGCAGAAGAATTCTTACCGAGTATTGCTGAACTCTACGCAGAAAAACAAGTTGAACTACGCGGTTGCCGTGAAACTCAACGTATTCTTGGCGATTCAGTAAAAACGGCGACTGAAGAAGACTGGTACACAGAATACTTAGGGCCAATCTTGGCGATTAAAGTTGTCAGTGGCATGGATGAAGCGATTGATCACATTAATAAATATGGTTCACATCACACTGATGCCATCATCACTGAAAATTTCAGTTTAGCGCGTGAGTTCCTTGCACGAGTAGACTCAAGCTCAGTCATGATTAATGCTTCGACTCGTTTTGCAGATGGTTTTGAGTATGGTCTCGGTGCCGAAATTGGTATTTCAACCGATAAAATTCATGCACGTGGTCCAGTTGGCTTAGAAGGCTTAACGTCACAAAAATGGATTGTATTTGGTGATGGTCAAATTCGCCAATAAGATAATCCTAGAATAGATCGATCAAACACGATAAAGCATCATTTTGATCTTTATCGTGTTTTTATACAAAAGATACGATTAAAACAAACAAATCAATTAAAAGAACATTTTAATTTACAGACTATACTGATCAGATTCAATTATAAATCAGTTGTATAGGCTAAAGTCTATCTTCGCCTAAGTTACAACCCATGTTAAAACATTGCGCTTGATTCCACTGCCCCATGCGTTGCAGCAAGATCAAAGTGTTCGTCATAAAATTTAAAATCAGTTAGGTGTTCAAACGTGGCTAAATCTGTACTTGTAATTAACTGTGGTTCATCGTCGATCAAATATGCGCTTGTTTCAGAACGTCGTGAAGATCGTATTTATGGCTTGGCAGAAAACTTAGGCTCTGCTGATGCGCGTATTAAGGGGGTAACGGTCGGTGGAGAACCGCTTGAATTATCAATTCCACATGCAGACCATGCCAAAGCGTTGGAAACTTTGTTAGCTCGTTTAGCAAATTATAATCCTCAAGCAATTGGACATCGTGTGGTTCATGGTGGAAATCTAACGAAAGCCGAACTTTTAACACCTGAAATCGTGAAGCGTATTGAAGCTGCCACACCACTTGCACCTCTACACAATCCTGCGCATTTGATAGGAATCGAAGCAACCATGCGCTTATTCCCAGAATTACCGCAAGTTGCTGTTTTCGATACTGCATTCCATCAAACGATGCCTGAACGTGCATATCGTTATGCATTGCCACAAAATTTATATACTGAACATCAAGTACGTCGTTATGGCTTCCATGGAACTAGCCATGCCTATGTCACTGAACGTGCCAGCGAACTTGCAGGTGCCAAAAATCAAGGCGGCTGGCTCAGCGCTCACCTAGGTAATGGCAGTTCTATATGTGCAGTTTGGAATGGTCAAAGCCTTGATACCTCTATGGGTATGACACCTTTAGAAGGTGTAGTTATGGGTACACGTAGTGGAGATGTTGATCCAAGCTTACATTTATTTTTAGCTAGTAACTTAGGGTGGGATATTCAAAAGATCGACACCATGCTAAACAAAGAAAGTGGTTTACTTGGTTTATCAGGCTTATCCAATGATATGCGTACCCTTGTGGAAGCTTCTGAAAATGGTCATGAAGGTGCGACTCTAGCAATCGAAGTGTTCTGTTATCGCTTAGCAAAATCTCTGTCAGCTTTAAGTTGCGGTCTACCACGTTTGGATGGTTTAGTATTTACGGGTGGGATCGGTGAAAACTCAGCTTACGTACGTGAAAAAACGTTGGGATATTTACCACACTTCGGCTTACAGTTTAGTCAAGATAACAACAATGCCCTAGCACGTGGTACTGAAGGACGAATTGATGCTGGAACAGGTCCTCAAATTTGGGTTGTTCCAACCGATGAAGAAGGGCGTATTGCCAAAGAAACACGTCAAGTCATTGAACAGACTGCTTAAACCACAAAACAGTTAGACAAAAATTAAGGTCATTATGAATACAATTTTATTGATCCCTACAGGTGAAGGTGTTGGTTTAACATCAGCATGCTTAGGTATGATTTACGCATTGGATTGCAAAGGAATTAACGCAGGGTTTCTAAAACCTTTTTCACAAATTGCAGATACCACTATTGACCGTACTACTACGCTGTATAGTCACCTTTTTCAACATAAGTCAGTTGAACCGATTATTTATGAAAAGTTAACTCAACTAATTGCTTTAGGTGAAACTGACGAATTACTCGAAGAAGCAGTTGCCTTACATCGTCAAATCGCTGCAAATCATGATGTCATTATTGTTGAAGGACTTGTCCCAAATGGTCAGGATCATTTTGCTAGTGAAATCAATGCCGCACTTGCACAAGCACTAGATGCACAAGTCGTATTAGTCAGTACAGCTGATCTTGCAGACCCACGTAAAACAGCTGAAAAAGTTGATGCACATCTACGTCAATTTGGTGGTGCTGCATCAGCACGTACTACAGGTGTGCTCTTTATGCGCACCAAAGGACTTCCAGAAGGCACGGCTGAGATTCCTGTTACACTCGACCCAAGCTTACGTTTAGATGAAAAAATTGCAGAATTCTCAAAAGAACTGCAACGTTATAATCGTTTTATGGGCACAGATGACTTACCGATTATTGGTTTAGTCCCTTTTAGCAACATTCTGAGTGTTCCACGAAGTTTAGACATTGCATCGGTGGTTGATGGGACTTGGTTACACGAGGGTGAAGCAAAGCAACGTCGAATTCTCCATACCAGCTTGATTGCTTCAGATATCGAAGCCGAATTGCAAAAATTCGTTGCTGGTGAGCTGATCATCAGTGCAGCACAGCGAACTGACACTTTACTTGCAGCCAGTGTCGCAACTAGCAACGGGATTCCTTTAGCTGGATTAGTTTTAACAGAACAATCAGCCCCAGCGAATAACGTTCTAGAGTTCTGCCAAGGTGCCATAAAACAAGGTTTACCTATTTTACACACACCTTTAGATACGCTAGAAACAGCTCAGCGCTTACACCATTTTGGTAATGAAATCCCAGTCGATGATACTGAGCGTGCTGAACAAGTAACTCGCTTTGTTTCTAGTCATATTGATAATAACTGGCTTGATCAACACACTCAGAATAATCTACATCCACGATTATCCCCTTCTGCTTTCCGCTATGAGTTGGTACAAAAATCGATTGCAGCCAAGAAGCGTATCGTTCTACCTGAAGGTGATGAGCCACGTACTGTTCAAGCTGCTGCAATTTGCCAATCTCGCGGAATCGCGCACTGTATCTTGCTTGCAAAACCAGAATCAGTTGCTGAGGTTGCAAAAGCACGTGGCATTCAACTACCAAGTGATTTAGAAATTATTGACCCTGACAGCATTCGTGACCAATATATTGAACCTATGGTTGAATTGCGTAAAGGTAAGCTTGATGCACTACAAGCTAAAGCTCAACTGCAAGACACTGTGGTTCTCGGTACGATGATGCTAGCACTTGATCAGGTTGATGGTTTAGTTTCAGGTGCTATTCATACAACGGCCAATACTGTACGTCCAGCATTTCAATTAATAAAAACTGCACCAAACTACTCACTGGTTTCATCAATCTTTTTCATGCTATTGCCTGATGAAGTTTACGTATACGGTGACTGTGCAATTAATCCTGATCCAAACGCTGAACAGCTTGCAGAGATTGCGATTCAATCGGCTGATTCTGCAAAAGCTTTTGGTCTCGACCCTAGGATTGCAATGATCAGTTATTCAACAGGAACTTCGGGGACTGGTGCGGATGTGGAAAAAGTTGCAGAAGCGACTAAAATTGCAAAACAACGCCGCCCTGACTTATTGATTGATGGTCCTTTACAATACGATGCAGCGTCCGTTGAAAGTGTCGGACGCCAAAAAGCTCCTGACTCACAAGTGGCGGGACGTGCCAATGTGTTTATTTTCCCTGATTTAAATACAGGTAATACGACCTATAAAGCGGTGCAACGTGCTGCGAATGTTGTAAGTGTCGGCCCGATGCTACAAGGCTTAAACAAGCCTGTGAATGATCTATCTCGTGGTGCTTTGGTGGATGATATTGTGTTTACCATTGCCTTGACTGCGATTCAGGCAAAGCAACAAGACTAGTCAGACCTTTTTGCAATAAAGAAAGAGCCATCACTTGATCAACGTTGATGGCTTTTTATGTTCTTGGCTATGAAGTTTTAATTGCTCTGAATCGTGGCACTTTGATAAAGAAAATCGCATTACCACATAAAATGAGAATCACACCAATCACCGCATGCATTTGCCAATGATAACCTTCCCATATAGTCGATATAACCAACGCCACCAAAGGAAATAACAAGGTGCTATATGCAGCTTTCCCCGCTCCAATTCGACCAACCAAATAAAAGTAAGCCGTAAAGCCAATCACTGAACCAAAAATCGCTAAATAGAGTAATGCGCTAACCGAACTCCCTGACATGCTCGGAAAAAAGTTGTCATGCTTAAACCATGAAATTAAAGCCATTAGCAAAGAACCATACAACATTGCATAGGCATTAGTCGTAAAAATATCCAATCCATGTTTTTGATGGCGCGTACTAATCATATTGCCCAGAGAAAAACCATAAGTTCCTAAAATACATAGTCCAATACCCATCAACGTATTGCTATTCAAGGTTGTACCCACGACATCGTGCCAAAACAAAGCGATGATCCCAAACAGACCAAACAATGCAGCAGGATAAAAACGTGACGATATTTGCTGAGCAAAAAATAGTTTGGCGTTGATCGTGTTGAAAATCACAGCCATCGAAAAGATCACCGCTTCCAAGCCACTACTAATGTATTGCACTGCATAATAGAAACAGACAAAGTTAAATCCAAAAATACAGCATGCCTGCAACATGCAAAATAAATGATCTTGAGTTGCCAGTTTTTGCAACTTGCGACTCATCACAACAAAAGCAAACAAGACAATTGCTGAAATAAAAAATCGCCAAAACACCGCAACTGTGGTCGATATTTCACTTTGCTGTTGCAGTGTAATTGCAATCCATGTCGTCCCCCAGATCATCACAACCAAAGCATATAACAATACATTCATAGCTTTTTAACCAAACTTAATACCGCATTGAAAAGTTTGCATCTTTGCAACATTTTATTTCTTTCATTTTCTTGTGATGATTGTCATTTACTTGCGTTTTTTAATGTTCGTTATATTCAGATGACAACTAAGGCTGAACGTCCTACACTTAAAACAATCATACTTAAGACTTTGTATAGAAGATGAAATATCAAATTCTTGATCAATTACAGCAACATAAAGCTCAATTGCTTGACTCAGTTGAATTGGGTTCAGGTATGCAATTGGCCATGTGGGAAAATAATCAAGATCGCGTCAATGTCTGTAGCAATCATCATACTTTAAGTATGTATATTCACGGTGGTTATCAAAGTTATCAAAAGACTCCTCAAGGTTGGCACAATGGTGGTGGGCCTGACCGTATGTGCCTCATGCCCCAAGATTATGAGTCGACATGGGACTTGCGTGATCCGCTAACTTTTGTTCATCTTTACTACACAGAACAACATCTAAAACGTGTAGCAGAACAAGTTTGGGATAAAGAACCTAGCCAAATTATTTTAAATCCACAAATCTTCGTCGCCGATCCCCAAATCTCAATGATCTATCGGCATTTTTTACTGAATGCTAAATGGGAAAACCGCGAAAATCATTTACAGATGAGTACAGCAACTACGCTATTGCTTAATCATCTCATCAAGAATTATAGTCATGCACAGTGGCAAGCACCTGTCGTAAAAGGTGGGCTTTCACCATATGTGCTCAAACAAGTTTTGCAATGGATTGATCAACATTTGCATTTAAGTTTGACGCTCACGGATTTAGCTGAACAAGCGCAATTAAGTGAATATCATTTTGCGCATATGTTCAAACAATCTATGAAAATGCCACCACACCAATACGTCATGCAACGTCGACTTGAGTTAGCCCATCAAGCTCTACACGCAACCAAATTAAATTTAACTGAAATTTCAATGAGATATGGCTTTAGCTCGAGCAGCCATTTTAGCCATCGTTTTAAAAAACATTTTGGATACGCACCTTCACTGCTGCGAAAAAATCAAAACTAATTATTGAAGTTTCACATATTTTAAAATCTACTTTTGTATATAGACCTTTAGCCAAAAGTCGTTTAAAACTCCCACAATCCAAGCTTTTTGTCATATAATTTAGCCCGCCAGCTTATCGCCCGCTCAAGAGAATTTTGATATGACAACGATCATCAAACAAGATGACTTGATTACATCAATCAAGGATGCCCTCCAGTTTATTTCTTACTATCACCCACAAGACTTCATCCAAGCGATGAGCCGTGCTTATGATCGTGAAGAAAACAAAGCTGCAAAAGATGCAATTGCTCAAATCCTCATCAACTCACGTATGTGTGCTGAAGGTCATCGACCAATCTGTCAAGATACAGGGATCGTCAACGTTTTCCTTGAAGTCGGCTTAGATGTTAAATTTGATTTGACCATGAGCTTAGACGATGCAGTGAACGAAGGTGTACGCCAAGGTTACTTAGAAAACTCAAACGTACTTCGTGCTTCAGTGCTTGCTGATCCAGCTTTTGGTCGTAAAAACACCAAAGACAATACACCTGCTGTCATCCACTACAAACTCGTACCTGGTAATAAAGTTGATATTACCGTTGCGGCTAAAGGTGGCGGTTCAGAAAATAAATCTAAACTTGCGATGCTAAACCCATCTGATTCAATCGTAGATTGGGTACTTAAAACTGTACCAACGATGGGTGCAGGCTGGTGTCCACCAGGTATGCTCGGTATTGGTATTGGTGGTACTGCTGAAAAAGCCATGATGCTTGCAAAAGAAGCACTCATGGAAGAAATCAACATGGACGAATTACTTCGTCGTGGTCCACAAAGCAAGATGGAAGAACTCCGTATCGAGATCTTCGAAAAAGTAAATGCACTGGGTATTGGTGCTCAAGGTCTTGGTGGTTTGACGACTGTTCTTGATATTAAAATCAAGGATTACCCATGTCACGCTGCGGGTAAACCAGTGGGTATGATTCCGAACTGTGCTGCCACACGCCACGCACACTTCCAGTTAGATGGTACAGGTGTAGCACACATCCAAGCACCTAAACTTGAAGACTACCCTGCTGTAACTTGGGACTCATCTCAATCAAAACGTGTGAATCTAGATACGATCACACAAGAAGAAATGAATTCTTGGAAACCAGGCGATACTTTACTTCTTAACGGTACAATTTATACAGGTCGTGATGCTGCACATAAGCGCATGGTCGACATGTTAAATAATGGTGAAGAACTTCCAGTCGACTTAAAAGGTAAATTCATTTACTACGTTGGTCCTGTTGATCCTGTTCGTGATGAAGTCGTTGGTCCTGCTGGTCCTACAACTGCAACGCGTATGGATAAATTTACACGTCAAGTCTTAGAAGCAACTGGCTTGTTCGGCATGATCGGTAAAGCGGATCGTGGTCCAGCGGCTGTTGAAGCAATCAAAGACAATAAAGCAACTTACTTAATGGCTGTGGGTGGCGCTGCTTACCTCGTTTCTAAAGCTGTACGTGAAGCTGAAGTTGTTGCATTTGCTGACCTAGGTATGGAAGCAATCTACAAATTTGTGGTTGAAGATATGCCTGTTTCTGTTGCCGTTGATGTGAATGGTACGTCTATCCACGCAACTGCTCCAAAAATCTGGCAAGCAAAAATTGGTAAAATTCCAGTTGTAGATGCTGCGGCACAATAATCCGCTCATCAAAAAAATAGCCGAATCACTGCATTCGGCTATTTTTTTATTTAAAGCTTCTGTTAAATTATAAAAATGAATAACAATAACGAGGCAAATATGAACATAAAACCATTCCATTATCTGTTGCTATGCCTTGCTATTTGTACTTCACAGGATGTATCAGCTACTCCTGCGCAAACTAAATCTGTTCAAGAATTAATTAAAGCCAGTGACTTAGAAAAAGTACTGAATAACTCCTTTGAAGAAATGCAACCTGCTTTAGACTTAGAAGCTGAAAGGATTATTTTAGGTATTTTAAATAAAGAAAAATTAACAACCAATCAAGAACTCTTAGCAGTATTAGAACTTAGCCAATTATTAAAAGAGACCAGTTCAAAATTATTTGCTCGACCAGAAACAATTCAAGCGATTGAAAAAATTTATAAAGACACACTCAGTGAAGAAGAAATTCAGGCTTATTTAAAGTTTTTAAAAACCCCTGAAGGTAAGTCAATCAATCAAAAAAACTTACAGATTAGTACAAATGTATTTCAATATATGAATACCCTAAGTCAAAAAACGCTAAGCGATCCTGAACAAAGCATTCAATTGAAAGAGCAATTTCTATCTATCATTCAACCACTAATTCAACAGGAATAGAAATTGCTCATTAATACTATCAATTACCAAGTTAAAGGATTCCAAAGTTTAAATGGTTTAACCAAGTGAACCTCTGACTTTTGATCATATTTGGCAGGTTTTAACTCCTGAGGCTTAGAACGAACTTTACCTGAAGCATCTTGCGCAACAAAATTATAACTAGATGATTTTAATCGAGTAAATGCAATTTCTTGACGTGCCACTTTCTCTGGCATTGACATAAATGGACCTGTTGGTTCACTTCTTGGTAACTTATTCTCTTCGTCATATTTAATGAAATAAGTTTGAGCTGCATCAACTGTAAAATCTAAATATTTCGGTTTTTGAAAATGTAAACCTGCTAGAGGACGACTTACACTTAAGCGATAAGTTCCAGCTGGTAATTCCAACCAATAATAATGATTATGTAATAGACTTGGAATGCGATGACCATTGATAAATAGATTAGCAGCAGCAATTTCTTGGCGATTCCAGCGAGTGTCTGGGCGATATAAATAGACTACCGCGGCTTGCTCATTTTGTGGCTTGATAGGAGCGTAATATTGACCTAATTTTTGGTTTACCCATCCACCAACAGTAAAACCACCCACATGATATTGATCAAATAAACCTGGTTTCTTATCTGTATCGACAGGAGGTAAAGTTGCTGTTAAGACGACTGGATTTTCTTCAACTGCTTTATGGCTTTGACAGCCCGCCAAAATCCCTACACAACATAATGACAATATTAAATAACGCATGACATCCCTCAAGGCGTTTTCTTGGATTTATTTTTAACAGCGCAAAACTATGCGGATTATTCAATTTTTAAGATTAACACCTCACCGTTCAATTGCAAATAAAAAAAGCATGAAAAGCTAAGCCTTTCATGCTTTTTTTAGATGAATGTGAATTAAGCAGATTTTGAATCTACAACTTTCAAATCTTTCTTCTCAATCAATTCAGCTGTCGTCGTTTGTGGTAAACGCTCTGGCTTATATGTCGGTTTAGCTGTTCCATTAATCACAGCCTCATCAACAATAACCGTGCCTACATCTTTGCGACTTGGTAAATCATACATTGTTTCAAGTAGTACATTTTCCAAGATAGAACGTAGACCACGTGCGCCAGTATTACGCTCAAGAGCTTTCTTCGCTACTGCTCGTAATGCAGACTCATCAAATACTAGGTCAACATCTTCCATCGTGAATAAATACTGATATTGGCGAGTTAATGCATTTTTTGGTTCAGTCAAAATCTGCATCAATGCTTCTTCATCCAACTCATCAAGCGTTGCAATCACTGGCAAACGACCGATAAATTCAGGAATTAAACCAAATTTCACCAAATCTGTTGCTTCAACTTGACGGAATAACTCAGAGACTTTTTTACTGTCATCTTTATTTTTCACATCAGCTGTGAAACCGATACCGCCTTTTTCCTGACGTTGCTGTACAATTTTTTCCAAACCTGAGAATGCGCCACCGCAAATAAATAATATATTTGAAGTATCGATTTGGATAAATTCTTGTTGAGGATGCTTACGCCCTCCTTGTGGAGGAATCGAAGCAACTGTACCTTCAATCATTTTTAATAATGCTTGTTGTACACCCTCACCCGAAACATCGCGAGTAATCGATGGATTCTCAGACTTACGCGTGATCTTGTCGATTTCATCAATATAGATAATGCCTTTTTGAGCTTTCTCTACATCATAATCTGCCTTTTGCAGCAATTTTTGCACGATATTTTCAACATCTTCACCCACGTAACCCGCTTCGGTAAGTGTTGTCGCATCCGCCATAGCAAAAGGGACATCAAGTAAACGTGCAAGTGTTTGAGCAAGTAAAGTCTTACCAGAACCTGTTGGTCCAATTAATAAAATATTACTCTTAGCAATTTCGATGTCTTGATGTGCATGATGTGTTTGCCCAACTTTCAAACGCTTATAGTGGTTATACACCGCAACAGATAACGTTTTCTTCGCAAGATCTTGCCCAATAACATATTGATCAAGTGCTGCACGTATTTCATGTGGCTTTGGCAATGGTTTGGTTGCCCAATCACCCGCTTCAACCTGTTGACTTGTTTGAACTAAGTCTAAGCACACATCTACACATTCATTACAAATATATGCGTCCTCACCTGCAATCAGTTTCCCGACTTCAGACTGCGTTTTACCGCAAAATGAACAATGTTTTTGTCCTTGAGGATGTTCGGACATATTTACTCCAATCTTGAATCTTAAAAATTACGGACGCTTAGTAAGGACTTGATCAACCAAACCATACTGTTTTGCAGCTTCAGCCGTCATAAAATTATCACGATCAGTATCACGAGCAACTGTCTCGTAATCCTGTCCGCTGTGTTGCGCCATTAAACGATTTAAACGCTCTTTAATAAACAAAATCTCACGTGCGTGGATTTCAATATCAGATGCTTGTCCACGGAAACCACCTAATGGTTGATGGATCATCACACGTGCATTTTCCAAGCAATAACGTTTACCTTTTGCACCAGCATTCAAAAGGAATGCACCCATAGAGGCAGCTTGCCCCATACAGTATGTCACAACATCAGGCTTAATAAACTGCATGGTATCGTAAATTGCCATACCTGCCGTTACCGAACCACCTGGAGAGTTAATATAGAGGTGAATATCTTTTTCTGGGTTTTCTGCTTCTAAAAATAACATCTGCGCGACGATTAAATTCGCCATGTTATCTTCAACTTCACCTGTCAAGAAAATAACACGCTCACGTAACAAACGTGAGTAAATATCAAAAGAACGCTCACCACGAGATGATTGTTCAACGACAACAGGAACTAAAGCATTTTCAATTGTTGGAACATACATATGTTTACTTATTCCTAAATTATTGTGACTCGATCTATGCCAACAATATGAGGGATAATCGCTGAAATTGCAAAAGGTTCAATCTGAAATATTCGAATATTTAGACTAAAATCTGGCATTTTTTAGACAAATTAACACATTCATAACACATATAAAAAAAGGCGCATTACGCGCCTTTCTTTTCAACTTTTAAAAGATTAGCCACGGCGAGCTTGTTGTTCTTTTAATAAGTCTTCGTAGCTTACAGCCACATCATTTACTTTAGCAGCAGCCAAGATGTGATCAACAACTTGGTCTTCTAGCACAACTGCTTCGATTTGAGCACGTTGTTGTTTGTCATTTTTGAAGTATTCAACAACTTCTGTTGGATCCTCATAAGAAGAAGCCATGTCATTGATATAAGCATCAACGCGTGCTTGGTCAACTTCAAGTTTAGCATCAGCTAATACTTTGCTTACCAATACACCAAGCTTCACTGATTTCTCAGCTTGTTCTTTGAACAATTCATCTGGAAGCATGCTGCTGTCAAATGCGCCTGCACCTTGAGCACCAAACTGTTGAGTGAATTGTTGGATCATTTGTTGACGTTGACGATCAATTTCTTGAGCAACCATTGATGCTGGAACTTCGATTTCGTTCGCAGCTACAAGCGCATCAAACGCAGCTTGTTTAACTTGGTTGCGAAGACCGTTACGAACTTCACGTTCCATGTTTTTACGAACGTCAGCTTTTAACTTGTCTAAGCCTTCTTCTTCAGTTAAACCAAAGATTTTTAAGAATTCAGCATCAATCTCTGGAAGTTTTTGTTTTTCAACAAGTTTCACAGTGATTTTAAACTGAGCTGCTTTACCTGCTAAGTTTTCAGCTTGGTAGTCTTCAGGGAAAGTTACATCAATAACTTTCTCTTCGCCTTTCTTCATGCCAACGATACCGTCTTCAAAGCCAGGAATCATACGACCTGAACCAAGAACAAGTTTAAAGTCTTCAGCTGCACCGCCTTCAAACTTCTCACCATCAACAGTACCTTCGAAATCGAAAGTCACTTGCATATCTTTTTTCGCCATGCCTTTGGTTTCAGTCCAAGAAGCACGTTGCTTTTGTAAGTTTTCAATCATTACATCAACGTCTGCATCGTTGATTTCAGATGATTTACGATCAATCTCTAAGTCAGCAAAAGATTTAATTTCTACTTCTGGATACACTTCTACAGTCGCTTCATAAACTAAAGCGTCATCTTTGTTTTCAACTTTTTCAATGTTCGGCATGCCTACAGCATTGATTTTTTCTTGTTGAATTGCTTCGAATACTGTATCGCGAATAAGGTCATTCACAACTTCTTGATAGATGCTCGCACCATATTCACGGCGAACAACATTTAAAGGCACTTTACCTGGACGGAAGCCGTTGATCTTCACAGTTTTGGCAGTGCGTTTTAAGCGAGCTTCAAATTGCTCGTTAACACGGCTCGTCGGTACAGAAACATTTAAACGACGGGCAACGCCCGAAACCGCTTCAGTCGTTACTTGCATGGCTTCCTCGATATATAGTTAGTAGTAACAATTTTTAAAGTGCCACATTATATGACAACTTTGCTGATATACAAAATTCGACAAGCATTCTAGCAGTAAAAGTTGATCTGAACATATCAGCAAGTCATCCACGATTTATTATTTTTCATAGTTTATGAATACACTCGGTTGTTCTTGGGTAATTTCGTGAAGAATTCTATTAGATCAATATGCTTAATTTTCACCCAATCAATTACAACACAATCTTACATTTCGCTACACTATTCTATTTCTTTTTCCAAATTTATATGATCTAAGCATCGTTAAATCCAATCGAGAAAAATTGCATATAAGAATAAGAATAATTATTATTTGCATGAATTTTAAGGTTTACATGGATATGATATGTCTTCTTTTATCAGAACACGTAAGAAGTTTGTTTCATCTGCGATTGCATCATCTCTTTCTATGATTGCAACTGCAGCAATCGCGCAAGATAAAGAAAATGTGGTTCAACTCCCAACGATTCATGCAGAAGCAACTGCTGAACAATTAAAAGTTGATGTATCTGCAAACAAGAAATATGTTGCGCCATTAAAAGACACACCAAAGACAGTGTCTGTCTTATCTCAAAAGTTATTGAAAGAAACAAATTCAAATACTTTATTAGAAGCTCTTCGTAATGAGCCTGGTATCACACTAGGTGCTGGTGAAGGCGGCATTCCGTATACAGATATTCCTTATATTCGTGGTTATAACGGACAAAGCGCGATCTATGTAGATGGTGTGCGCAACTCAACAACTCAAACACGTGATATGTTTGCGATTGAACAAGTCGAAGTAACTAAAGGCTCAAGCTCTGCTTTAACTGGCGGAAGTGGTGTTGGTGGCAGTATCAACATGATTCCAAAAGTTGCGCATGAAGGTGATGAATATCAAGGAAGTGCTGCAGGCGGCACAGATAACTATAAGCATATCGTACTTGACGCAAACAAAGACTTTGGTAATGGAATCGCGGGTCGTGTTATTGCGATGGGTCATGAAAATGAGAAACCGGGACAGCACAATGGTGCAGAATACGCTCGTGTTGGTATTGCACCTAGCCTAGCTTTTGGTTTAGGAACTGAAAACCGTGCGACCTTAAGTTACTACTTTATCAAAAGTAATGATGAGCCAGATTCAGGCATTCCATTTAACAACCCTAACAATCCACCTCCAGGCTCGATCAAAGCTGATGGTCGCCCAGCAAATGTAAAACAAGGCTCTTACTATGGCTGGAAGGATCGTGATTTTGATAAGCGTGAAAACCACATAGGCTCATTGAAGCTTGAACATGATTTTAATGATGATTTAACAGTTTCAAACACTGCAACATATAGCCATTCTAAAGCAAGCTATATGTATACAAATCCAGATGATTCAAAAAGCAATATCTACAAAGGTAAAGTCTATCGTCGTGCAACACAGACCATTCGTGACACCGATGCATTTACCGATCAACTTTCTTTAGCTGGGAAATTCAAAACTGGAGCAATAGCACATAGCTTCAATGTTGGTGCTGAATATAATCGAGAAGAAACCAACCGCGGTAACTATAATATTAGTTATCCTGGATATACAGGTACAACGACTGCTGGTTTCAATGATAAATGTAATGATAACAATGGCTGGTGCACGGATCTCAATAATCCAAATGCGAATGATCCATGGTTAGGCACACTCACACCAAATACTAAACAGACTACAATGACCAATGAAACAGTATCTGTATATGCATTAGACAGTATTGAATTCAATAAATATTGGTTATTAAATCTTGGCGTACGTTGGGATCAATTTGATACAGAATTAAAATATAACAAAGATGTAACAGCTCGTGGTGTGACAACGCCAGCAGGTACTGTGTATTCAAATGATACAGACTACTTCTCCTATCAAGCAGGTGTAGTATTCCGCCCAACAGAGCATGGTAGTATCTATGCAAGTTTCGCAACTGCTGCCAACCCTGTAGGTATCGATCCTGATCTTGATTCACTTAGTGCTTCAAATAAAGACTTAGAACCAGAAAAAGCTCGTACATTTGAGATCGGAACAAAATGGAGCCTTTGGAACAACCGTGCCAATGCGACAGCTGCAATCTTCCGTACTGAGAAGCAAAATACACGTATTAATATAGATGCGAATACAGTAACCAATGCTGGTGAAAGTAAAGTTGATGGTTTTGAACTTGCTTTGACAGGTCACATTACTGATAAATGGGAAATGGCACTTGGCTATAGCTACTTAGATAGCGAATTAACCAAAGCAGCTTATAACTTAGTTGCTCAAGAAGGTCGCCCTCTTCCATTCGTTGCTAAACAGAGTGCTAACTTGTGGAGTACATACCAAGCACTTCCAAAATTAACACTTGGTGCAGGCGTTCAATATCGCGATCAAGTTTTTGCGAATACCAATCCAAACACAGCCACCACTTCAACGAAAATTTTACCAACGTTTACTATCTACAATGCGATGGCAAAGTATGATGTAAACAAGAATGTAAACTTACAGTTGAATGTAAATAACATTTCAGATAAGCGTTATTTTACAAGTGCTCATGCTTCACACTATGCAAACGAAGGTGATGGTCGCAACGCAGTTCTTGCGATCAACTTTAAGTACTAAATCCCTTAAAAAAATTAGGGTATTTACTTAAACTCATCTAAAATGGCCTCTCTATGAGGCTATTTTTTATAATAATCAATTGAAAGGGATATGCTCAGTGATCCATCACATTCCGAATGTTTTGACAAAAGAACAAGTCGCCGAATTCCGTAAATTAATGGAAACAGCAGATTGGGTCGGTGGAAAAATTACAGCAGGCACACTCTCAGCTTCCGTAAAACGTAATCAACAACTTTCAGAGAGTGACCCTTTAACCCACCAACTTAGTGCACTTGTGATGGATGCAATTTGGAAAAATCCAACTTTCCAAGCAGCTGCACTCCCCAAGCAAATGATTCCACCTTTGTTTAATCGCTACGATGAACACGAAAGTTTTGGTTTTCATGTCGATAATTCAATTCGTTTAGTGAGAGGGACTCATCAACAACTTCGCACAGATTTATCGTGTACTTTATTTTTGAGTGAACCTGAAGAATATGATGGTGGTGATCTCGTTATTGAAGATACTTATGGCTACCATGAAGTGAAATTACCAGCAGGTGATGTCGTACTCTATCCTTCAACAAGCTTACATGAAGTCAGTAGTATTACGCGTGGTACCCGATTTGCTTCATTTTTTTGGGTACAAAGTTTGATTAGAGATGATCAAAAGCGTCATATGCTCTTTAATTTGGATGAAAGTATTCGTCAACTTCGCATAGATCATGGTGATGCATATCCAGAAGTAATGAAACTCACCAATATTTATCACAATCTCATTCGTATGTGGTCAGAACTCTGACCACTTCATTTTTCGCCATGCTGAATAAATTCTATAATTTTTATTAAAAAATAGACTTATTTAGAAAAAATATCCCACTCAACTATCAATTCTTGCAAAAAACAGGAAAACATTTTCCACAATTAAGAGCTAGAATGCTGTTATAGACCTTTGCAGCCAGCTTATTTTCACCTAGACTGATTTTTATTAGATGATTAATATAGCTGCAAAACCGAATCATAATTTTGAATGGTTGATGATGAAAACAAATTACGGCTTTACCCATCCGTCGAATATAAACCATCTTGCTGCTCTCCTGATGCTGCGCCTCGCGCGCGTATAAATTTTATTGCCTAAGTTTGAAGGCATTCGATCCAAATATTCTCTTTTAATTTATTCGTATAGACACCATATATATTTATAGTACGTTGCATTTATAAAAATCCGCGACCCCTGCTATGACAAGGAGTTACCTCATGATGTTGGCTGACCCAAGCAAAAAATACCGCCGTATGTATCAACGAGTGGATTTACCAGATCGTCAATGGCCGAATAACGAAATCAACCAAGCACCGATTTGGATGAGTACCGACCTTCGTGATGGTAACCAAGCGATTTTTGAACCAATGAATATGGATCAAAAATTAAAGATGTTCAAAATGTTAGTCAAAATCGGCTTTAAACATATTGAAATTGGTTTCCCATCTGCGTCTCAAATTGATTTCGATTTTACCCGTATGTTAATCGAAGAAAATTTGATTCCTGATGATGTTTATATCGAAGTCTTGGTTCAAGCTCGTGATCATTTGATTGAGCGTACTTTCGAGTCATTGATTGGTGCTAAACGTGCAATTGTGCATATCTATAACTCGAACTCTCCGACTTTCCGTCAAAAAGTTTTGAATGTAGACGTAAATGGCGCGAAACAACTTGCGATTAATGCTGCGAATAAAGTGAAAGAATATGCAGCACAATATCCTGAAACAGAATGGATTTTCCAATATAGCCCTGAATGTTTCTCAGCAACAGAATTAGAAGTTGCCAAGGATGTTTGTGATGCGGTTACTGAAATTTGGGAAGCTTCTCCAACCAATAAAGTGATTTTGAACTTACCTGCAACAGTTGAAGTTTCAACACCAAATGTTTATGCAGATCAAATTGAGTGGATGCACCGCAACTTGCAACGTCGTGATGGCGTAATTATCTCAGTTCACTGTCACAATGACCGTGGTTGTGGTATTGCTGCATCTGAATTAGCCATTATGGCAGGTGCTGACCGTGTTGAAGGTTGTGTGTTTGGAAATGGCGAACGTACGGGTAATGTCGATGTTGCAGCAATTGCCTTGAACATGTATACCCAAGGTGTTGCACCAAATTTAGATTTCTCGAACATCAACGAAATCATTGCAACTGTTGAAGAATGCACTGGCTTACCTGTTCACCCTCGTCATCCATATGCAGGTGATTTAGTCTTCACAGCTTTCTCTGGTTCTCACCAAGATGCGATCAAAAAAGGCTTTGAGTTCCAGAAAAACGAAGAAATTTGGGATATGCCTTATTTACCAATCGATCCTAAAGATTTAGGTCGTGACTATGACGCTGTTATTCGTGTAAATAGTCAATCAGGTAAAGGTGGTATCGCATATTTATTAGAATCAAACTATAACGTTGCATTGCCACGTCGTGTTCAGATTGAATTTAGTCAAATTGTTCAACAACATACTGATGAGAATGGTACTGAAATCAGTGCACACGAGATCTGGACATTGTTTGAGAAAACTTATGTCGATATCAAAAACCATCACTACCAAACTAAACATTATCAATTATCAGACATCAATGGCACACAAATCATTGAATTAGATATTGAAATTGAAGGTGAAATTCAACGCCTACGTGGTGAAGGTAACGGCCCAATCTCAGCAATGTTAAATGCTTTACAATTGCCGATTGACGTTGTGAACTATGAAGAACGTAGTATTAGTTCAGGTGCAAATGCCAAAGCCCTTGCATTGATTGAACTTCAAGTCAAAGGTACAGGTAAGAGTGCATTTGGTGCAGGTGTACACGACAACATCGTAACCTCTTCAATCGATGCGATTATTGCATGTACAAACCGTTTGATCGAACAAGGTGTATTAACAACTGATCAAGTGGTTGCTGCCGCAGTCTAAGCTTATGTTGTAATAACAGAAAAAATGGCTTTTGAAAGGATACCTGAATTGGTATCCTTTTCATTATTGATAAAAGATTTATACAGGCGAATTATTCCAGTGTCTTTTCCATCGGATTCAGTGGGTTTAGTCACACCACAAAAGTTTCAGTTCGAACAACCTCTTGAACTTGAATGCGGGCGTATTCTGCCCCGTTTTGATTTAATGGTTGAAACCTATGGAACACTCAATGCAGATAAATCGAATGCCATTTTAATTTGTCATGCATTGTCAGGTCATCATCATGCCGCAGGCTATCATCATGAGGATGATAAAAAGGCTGGCTGGTGGGACAGTTGTATTGGACCTGGAAAAGCGATTGATACAAATCATTTTTTTGTCGTTTCTTTAAATAATATCGGTGGCTGTAATGGTTCTACAGGACCAACTTCACCAAATCCAGAAAATGAAAACCGTCCTTATGGTCCTGATTTCCCACTAGTTACAGTTCGTGACTGGGTAAAAACTCAAGCCATGCTATCTGATCGTCTTGGTATTGATATTTGGTATGCGGTGATTGGTGGCTCCTTAGGTGGAATGCAAGCATTACAATGGTCATTGGATTATCCTGACCGCTTACAAAAGTGTGCAATTATTGCCAGTGCACCTAAACTTTCTGCACAAAATATTGCCTTTAATGAAGTTGCTCGCCAATCAATTCTATCCGACCCTGACTTCCATCACGGTCGTTATCTTGAACATGATAGTTATCCAAAACGCGGTTTGATTTTGGCTCGTATGGTTGGTCATATTACTTATTTGTCTGAAGAAGCGATGAAACAGAAATTTGGTCGTGATCTCAAATCAGGCAAATTTATGTACGGCTTTGATGTCGAATTCCAAGTTGAAAGTTATTTACGTTATCAAGGTGAACAATTCAGTCGCAATTTTGATGCAAATACTTACTTGATTATGACCAAGGCCCTAGATTATTTTGATCCATCTCGTGAGTATGAACATTCATTGACTAAAGCAATGAGCAAGCCTAAATGTAAATTTTTGGTGATTTCATTTACTACAGATTGGCGTTTTAGCCCGAGTCGCTCACAAGAATTGGTTGATGCTTTGATTGATAATCATAAACCTGTCAGCTATTTAGATATCGATGCTGAACAAGGGCATGACTCGTTCTTATTCCCAATCCCGCTTTATGTCAAAACACTTCGAGCATTTTTAGGTGGAGAACAACAGTTGCAATCGACACCGCAGGAGCTTCACTAATGCGTATAGATCAACGACTCGCTGAAAAATGGATTAGCCCTAATTCTAGCGTACTAGACTTGGGTTGTGGTGATGGCGAACTGTTGGCTCATATGAGCAAACAGCACAATATTCGTGCTTATGGCTTAGAAATTGATCAAGAAAAGATTGCAATTGCCATCAGTCGAGGGTTAAATATTATCCAACAGGATTTAAACTTGGGTTTAAGCCGTTTTGCCGACCAGTCGTTTGACTCTGTGGTTATGGCACAAGCTTTGCAAGCTGTAGATGCGCCCGATGTATTACTTCGTGATATGGTGCGTGTCGGAAAACAGGCAATTATTACTTTTCCAAACTTTGCGTATTGGAAGACTCGTTCTTTTCTTGCTTTGAAAGGAAAAATGCCTGTTTCTGAAGCTTTACCCTATATGTGGTATAACACCCCAAATATTCATTTATGTACTTTCCGTGATTTCGAAGCCTTATGTGCAGAAAACGGAATTAAAATTATTAATCGACTTGCCGTTAATGGTGACCAACAAGGTAGTGTGCTGAGTAAGCATATGCCGAACCTATTTGGTGAAGTCGCAATTTATCGAGTGAGCGCTCTATGAAAAAGACATTAATCAGCACGTTTTTATTTGGCATAGTTAGCTTTCAAGCCCATGCAGACTATGTTCCTCAACCACAGTCTGTAGCAACTCAAGCAGCTAGATACTCTGTGATGAGTATTGGCGAGTTACAAAGCGCTGCAAAAGCTGGTCAAGCTGGTGCACAGTTTTATCTAGCTACACGCTATCAATATGGTAAAGATGTCACTAAAGACGAGAAACAAGCTTTTGCATTGTTTAAGGCTGCTGCGGATCAAGGGATCTCTGCGGCTCAACTGAATGTTGGTCGTATGTATGCAGATGGCATTGGCACAAAGAAAGATGAAGTATTGGCTCGCAAATATTTCGAAAAAGCAGCAAGTAACGGCGACAATCGTGCAAGCTTCAATCTTGCCATGATGGAAGAGCAAAAGAAAAACTACGTAGGTGCGTATCAGTGGTATGAGCTTTCAACACGTGATGGCATGCTCGATACTAAAGTGATTAGTCTTTCTGAAGGTAAGAAAACAGCTTTGGCTGCAAACTTAACTCAAGAGCAAATCCGTACCGCACGAGACCGTGCTGATAAATGGATTCAAGCGCAGTAAACTAGTTTAGATCACCTGATTTATTTAAAAAAACCGACTGTTGAGAGTCGGTTTTTTATTAATAAAGGAATAAAATTGAAAATTTTAACTTGGAACTGTAATGGTGCTTTCAGAAAGAAAATTGAATTATTAAAAGAGATTGATGCAGACATATACATAATTCAAGAATGTGAAAGTGAAGAAAAGTCTCAAGGAACTTATGATAGTTGGCTACCTAATCGAATATGGAAAGGCCATAATAAAAACAAAGGATTAGGAGTTTTTGCTAAAGAGCAATTTAAATTAGAACAGTTATATTGGGAAGATTCAAACCTAGAACTATTCTTACCACTTAAAATCAATGATGACTTTCAATTGTTAGCTGTTTGGACAAAATATGCTAACTCTCCAACATTCCAATACATCGGACAACTATGGAAATATTTACAATTACATAATACAGCTATTGCAACAAAAGCAACTATTATTTGTGGAGATTTAAATAGCAACGCTCAATGGGATGTATGGGATCGTTGGTGGAATCACAGTGATGTGGTCAATCAGCTAAAAACAATGAATATTCATAGTCTTTACCATGAACTAACAAATGAAGAACAAGGCAAGGAAAAGAATTCAACTTTTTTTATGAATCGAAACCAAGAAAAAAATTATCATATCGATTATTTATTTAGTCATACTAGTTTATTCTCTGGAAGAAACTCACATTTTAAAATTTTTGATAAAGATGAATGGCTTCAATATAGTGACCACTTACCAATATTATTCGATCTTAATACTTGAACTAATTTATCTTATTTAAACAATTTTCTATTCTATCTTAAAATAACATATTAAAATCCCACTCAATCTGAGCTGATCTAAAATATATATGTCTACTCCATTATGGCTTAATCAAGGCAGCCTTGTGCTTGCAAGCAATAACAAAGGTAAAATTGCTGAATTTGATCATCTATTTCAACAACTCAATCTACCCGTCGAAATCATTCCTCAAGGTAAACTCAATATCGAAGATGCGATTGAAGATGGTTTAAGCTTTGTTGAAAATGCAATTATTAAAGCTCGCCATGCATCTAAACTTTCAGGCAAACCTGCTATTGCAGATGACTCGGGTTTATGTGTGCCGATCTTAGGGGGAGCACCAGGCATTTACTCAGCGCGATATGCTGGCGAACATGGTAACGATGCTGCCAACAACCAAAAACTTTTAGCTGACCTCACACCTTTCCGCAAAGACGGCGAAGTGATTGAAGGCATGTTTGTTTGTGTACTAGCATTGGTCACCCATGCCGAAGACCCTCTACCACAAATCTTTCAAGGTATTTGGAAAGGTGAAATTTTACAAGCTGCTCGCGGAGAAAATGGATTTGGTTATGATCCCCTCTTTTGGGTAGCTGAACGTAACTGTTCAAGTGCTGAACTCAGCAAAGAAGAAAAAAGTAAAATCAGTCATCGTGGCAAAGCGATGCAGCTCTTCAAAGCTAGCTTAATATAAATCGCACTGCGTGCTCTAGTTAATAAAAACTAGAGCACTTTTAGATAAAATAAAAATCAAATACGCTGAATTTAGAATAACAAAAACCTTGTGTTAAACCTTGATTACAAACCAAAAAGTAAAATTACCTATTCAACTATTTAAAGCTATTTATCCCTCTGTCGCAAAATTGCAATATAAGTGTCACATATTTGTCATGCCAAGCTGTTGAGATATATACAAAGTTTGATAGGAATAAAATTATGGCTGGTTTATCAATTTGGCACGTACTCATTTTTGCAATCGTGGTTATTTTACTTTTCGGTACATCAAAGCTTAAAAACTTAGGTAAAGATGTCGGTGGTGCAGTTAAAGATTTCAAAAAATCAATGAAAGATGACGAAGCGTCAGCATCTCTAAATGAACCCCGTACGATTGATGCACAAGTAAAAAATACTGAAAGCTCAATCAAAAGTTAAGCGGGCAACAATATGTTAGATGTTGGAATGTCCGAACTTTTGGTGTTCGGCATTATTGCTTTACTTGTGCTTGGACCAGATAAATTACCTCAAGCAGCTCGCTTTGTCGGGAAATGGTATGGCAAAGTTAAGCGCCTTGTCAGTAATGTGCAAAACGATATTGATCGTGAATTACGCCTATCTGAATTACGCGAGCAGATGCAGCAAGAAATGCAACGTATTGCTGAACTAGAACAAAAAATGCAAGCTCAAATGTCTGAGCTCGAACAACAAAAACGAGAAATGTTTGTTCAACCAAGCAAACAAGAACAAACAACAGATAACATTAGTTATCCTACTTATCACTATGTGAAAGAGCATTCTTCATTTGTATATGTGGAAAAAAATATTCAAAAGGCTCAGACCACTATTTTTCCTGCACCAGATCATCAACCTGAATTTAAGGTGGCCGTATGAGTACATCCTCTCATTCTCAGTTACCTGCTCAATCGATTGAAGAATCAAAGCAAAAGATTGAACTTGAAGAAATGCCGATTACCAAGCATTTAATGATCTTGCGTCAGCATTTATTCAAGATCGTTGGAATTTTATTACTCTTATTCTTTTGTTTATTACCATTTGCAAATCGTACCTATCAGTTACTTTCTGAACCTTTGCGAGCACAGCTTCCAGTTAGCTCATCAATGATCGCAACAGATGTGACTGCAACATTCATGGCACCCTTTAAGCTGAACTTTTTTGTTGCACTGATGTTAGCAATGCCTTTTATTATTTATCAGATTTGGGCATTTGCTAAACCTGCATTATATGAACGCGAAAAGACACTTGCTCTTCCGTTATTACTAAGCAGTATTTTTCTATTTTATGCAGGAATTGCCTTTGCATATTTTGTTGCATTACCCTCGATTTTACATTTTTTCATTAGTGTTTCTCCTGAAACTGTCGCGCCAATGACAGATATCAATAGCTATCTAGCGTTCTGTTTAAAGCTATTTCTTGTATTTGGTTTAACCTTCGAAATTCCAGTGATTACACTGCTTTTGATTCTGATTGGAGTCGTGAGTACACAAAGTCTGATTGAGAAACGAAGATTTATCATTGTTGGCTGTTTTTTCGTAGCAATGTTTGTTACACCGCCTGATGCTATTTCTATGATCATGTTAGCCGTTCCGATGTGGTTATTGTTTGAGATTGGATTATTTTTTGGCAAGATTATCGAAAAAAGAAAAACAACTTGATTACTTAGTTCTTATAAACTACAAACAGGCTTCTC
>Ga0247720_100100_pt1 | contig 41073 bp, 40 predicted proteins | sample MSEWel2015_12_15_FD_189078 | JGI IMG/M metagenome (GOLD analysis project Ga0247720, IMG submission 189078) | Subsurface sediment microbial communities from gas well in West Virginia, United States - MSEEL Well Study Marcellus 3H_2015_12_15 | ecosystem: Environmental > Terrestrial > Deep... | reverse complement strand
GTCACCTTGGACAGGTCGAACTTCAGCACCCGCTCGTATTCGGCGTTTTTCATGCTGTCGGCCCAGAGGCCGGTTTCCTTGGCGAACTTCTCCACCAGGGCCACTTGGTCGTCTTCACGGCCGGTCAGTTTCAGGTAGTCGATGGTCTGGCCGTCGATGTAGAACATCGCTGCGGTGGCGCCGTACTCCGGAGTCATGTTGGAGATGGTGGCACGGTCGCCCACGCTGAGGCTGTCTGCGCCTTCGCCATAGAACTCCAGGTAAGCGCCTACCACTTTTTCCTTACGCAGGAATTCGGTGATGGCCAGGACCATATCGGTACTGGTGATGCCCGGCTGCAGCTTGCCAGTCAGTTCCACGCCTACGATGTCCGGCAGCCGCATCATGGAGGCACGGCCCAGCATGACGCTCTCGGCTTCCAGGCCGCCCACACCCACGGAAATAACACCCAGGGCATCGACCATCGGCGTGTGGCTGTCGGTGCCGACACAGGTATCCGGGAAAGCGACACCGTCACGGCGTTGCACCACCGGAGACATCTTCTCCAGGTTGATCTGGTGCATGATGCCGTTGCCCGGAGGAATCACGTCTACGTTCTTGAACGCGGTCTTGGTCCAGTTAATGAAGTGGAACCGGTCGTCGTTGCGGCGGTCTTCGATCTGGCGGTTCTTTTCGAACGCGTCTTTCTCGAAACCGGCGTGCTCAACGGCCAGGGAATGATCCACGATCAGCTGGGTCGGAACCACCGGGTTGACCTTGGCGGGGTCGCCGCCCTTCTCGGCGATGGCATCACGCAGGCCGGCAAGGTCCACCAGTGCGGTCTGGCCGAGGATGTCGTGGCACACGACACGGGCCGGGTACCAGGGGAAGTCCAGGTCCCGCTTGCGCTCGATCAGCTGCTTCAGGGAGTCCGTCAGAACCTCTGGGTCGCAGCGGCGAACGAGTTGTTCCGCCAGGATTTTGGAGGTGTACGGGAGCTTTTCGTACGCGCCGGCCTGGATGTCTTCCACGGCCTGGCGGGTATCGAAATAGTCCAGGTCGGTGCCTGGTAATGGTTTGCGGTATTGAGTGTTCATGGTCAGCAACTCGGTAATGTGAACATGGGGTCTGACCCCGTGGGGTCAGACCCCTCCTTCATGGTTCGGAGTTCGCGACCCCGCGGGGTCAGACCCCTCCTTCAATTCGGAGTTCGGGGTCAGACCCCTACTTCATAACTCAGAGTGCGCGGTCTGAACTTGGGGTCTGACCCCCTGGGGTCAGACCCCTTCTTCACTCCCTCACGGCCGTTCGTCGATCGGCACCCACTGGGCATCCGCCGGGCCGGTGTAATCGGCGCTTGGGCGGATGATGCGGTTGTTCTCGCGCTGCTCTTTGACGTGGGCGGTCCAGCCGGAGACGCGGGACATCACGAAGATCGGGGTGAACAGCTCGGTCGGGATGCCCATGAAGTGATACGCGGAGGCGTGGAAGAAGTCGGCGTTACAGAACAGCTTTTTCTCGCGCCACATGACTTCCTCACAGCGCTCGGATACCGGATACAGCACGGTATCGCCTACTTCGTCCGCCAGCTTTTTGGACCACTGCTTGATGATGGCGTTGCGCGGGTCGGACTCTTTGTAGATCGCGTGGCCGAAGCCCATGATCTTTTCCTTGCGCTCGAGCATGCCCATCAGGCCTTCTTCGGCTTCGTCCGGGGTCTGGAAGCGCTGGATCAGTTCCATGGCCGCTTCATTGGCGCCGCCGTGCAGCGGGCCTCGCAGTGTGCCAATGGCGCCGGTAACGCAGCTGTGAATATCAGACAGCGTGGAGGCGCAGACCCGAGCGGTGAAGGTGGAGGCGTTAAACTCGTGCTCGGCGTAGAGAATCAGCGACACGTTCATGACACGCTCGTGCAGTTCGCTGGGCTTCTTGCCGTGGAGCAGTTCCAGGAAGTGGCCGCCGATGGAATCCACATCACTTTCGGTCTCAATGCGGACGCCTTCGTGGGCGAAGCGATACCAGTAGGTGATGATCGACGGGAATACCGCCAGCATGCGGTCGATCTTGTCGTCCTGCTCGCTGAAGTCCTGCTCGGTTTCCAGGTTGCCGAGCATGGAGCAGCCGGTACGCATCACATCCATCGGATGGGCGTCCTTGGGAATGTGCTCCAGTACGGATTTCAGGGCATATGGCAGGCCACGCATGCTCTGCAGTTTCTTGACGTAGGCGTCCAGCTCCTGACGGTTCGGAAGCTTACCGCGCAGCAGAAGGTAGGCGATTTCCTCGAACTGGGCCTTCTCGGCCAGATCCGCGATGTCGTAGCCGCGGTAGGTCAGGCCCGCGCCGCTCTTGCCGACAGTGCACAGTGCGGTTTCACCAGCTACCTGGCCCCGAAGGCCTGCGCCGCCGAGTTTTTTTGCTTCAGCCATTGTTGTCTCCTTTGCCTGGGGTCTGACCCAATCGGGTCCGACCCCATTTTCAGTCTTGTGAAGGCGGGGTCAGAAGAAAGCGTTCTTCTGACCCCAGGTTCAGCGTCCAGGGTGGGGTCAGATGAACATTTCATCTGACCCCGTTTTCTTCTGACCCCAATTTCAGTCGTTAACCTTTGCTCTGCTTGAACAACTGGTCCAGCTTCTGCTCGAAATCGTGGTAGTTCAGGAAATCGTAAAGCTCCATCCGGGTCTGCATCAGATCTACCACGTCTTTCTGGTCGCCCTTTTCCAGGATGTTCTGGTACACCGTCAGCGCGGCCTTGTTCATGGCGCGGAAGGCGCTGAGCGGGTACAGGACCATGTCGGCGCCGGCCTCGGCCAGTTCCTTGCGGTTGTAAAGCGGGGTGGCGCCAAACTCGGTGATGTTGGCCAGGATGGGCACGTCCAGGGCTTCGGAAAAGGCCTTGTAGTGCTCCAGTTCGGTGACCGCTTCGGCGAAGATACCGTCGGCGCCGGCTTCGATGCAGGCCTTGGCGCGCTCAATGGCGGCTTCCAGACCTTCTTTCTGGAACGCATCGGTACGGGCCATGATGAAGAAGTCTTTGTCTTCACGGGCATCAACAGCGGCTTTGATACGGTCGACCATTTCTTCCTGGGACACGATTTCCTTGTTCGGGCGGTGGCCACAGCGCTTCTGGGCAACCTGGTCTTCAATGTGGACAGCCGCCGCACCGGCGCGTTCCATCTCACGGATCGTACGGGCGATGTTGAAGGCTCCGCCCCATCCGGTGTCGATATCCACCAGCAGAGGAACGTCGGTAGCGGCAGTGATGCGACGCACGTCTTCCACCACGTCATTCATGGTGGTCATGCCCAGGTCCGGCAGTCCGTAGGAGGCATTGGCAACACCGCCGCCGGAGAGGTAGATGGCCTGGTGCCCTACTTTCTCGGCCATCATGGCGGCGTAAGCGTTAACGGTACCTACAATCTGCAGGGGCTGGTTGTCTTTGAGCGCCTTGCGGAAGCGGGCGCCGGGGCTGAGTTTGTTGGACATGGTGTTGGCCTCTCTTTGCTATTCGTCAAGTTGTGCGTGAAGTTGAAGTTGGGGTCTGACCCCGTACGGGGTCAGACCCCTTTTTCAGATCGTCAGTTCGCCTTCCTGGATTTTCTTCTCGATGTTCAGGCGAGCGGCGTTTATATGGCGCTTCATGAGAAATTCGGCGAGTTCACCATCGCGCTGGGCAATGGCTTCGACGATACGGCGGTGTTCGCCGAGCGCCCGGTGTGGGCGGCCGGTGGAGGTGCTTAACCGGTAACGGTACATCCGCACCATGTAGTACAGATCGCCTAACAGCATCTGGGCGAGCTTGGTGTTACGGCTGCCGGTGGCGATCCTGTGGTGGAAATCGTAATCGCCTTCCGCCTGATAATAGGCCTGCCCCTGGGCTTCCTCAATCATCCGTTCATGGGAGTCGAGAGTAGCGAGCAGGTCGGAAATCTCCTGGTCTGTCATCCGCTCGGCGGCCTGTCGCGCTGCCAGGCCTTCCATCACTTCCCGGATGCGGTAAAGCTCCATCAGTTCCGAGGCACTCACGGAAACCACCTTTACGCCGGCGTGGGGGCGGCGTACCAGTAACCCACGGGATTCGAGCCGGCCGAGGGCCTCTCTCAGGGGGCCGCGGGTGAGATTGAAGCGGGAACAGAGTTCCACTTCGCCAATCTTCTCGCCGGGAATAAGATCGCCTTTTACGATCGCCGTTTGCAGACAATCAAAGGCTTCATCGGCACGCGTATAGGTTTGACTAACGACTTCGGACATAATTTTGTCAACAATATTTACTTTAATTACCCGAAATCTACGCCTGAGCAACCGTATTGTCAACAATCGGCCGGACAAAGTTATTCAGGTTGTTGACATGCAGCATCACTTACCCAGCAACTCCCCCACCGGCCTCAAATTACGGATATGGTCGCACAGGGTTTTAACAATCATCAGCAGCGGCGTCGCGATAACCAACCCGACCGGCCCCCAAAGCCAGCCCCAGAACAACAGGCCAACGAAAGTAGCTACTTCGTTGAGACTGGAAACGCGGCTGGTGAGCATCGGCAGCAATAGATTGCCCTGGATACTGGTGATCACCAGCGATGTCAGGGCGACGGTCAGGGCCATATCGATACTGCCGAACTGGATCAATGCAGCCATTCCGCTGCCTACAAGCACCAGAAACGGGCCGAGATAGGGCACGACACTGGCCACTCCCGCAACCACGCCCCAAAAAATGGCCTGCTCCACGTCCAACAGAAAAAAGGCGAGCCAGGTAAAAAAACCGACAAACAGGCCGCCCAACAGCATCACAAACAAGAACCGCCGAACCTGGTTGTGGAACTCATTCATGATTCTCGCGGTTTTGCGCATGCGGTGGAAAGAGGGCCCGGACAGTCTCACAGCCTTACGTTTATAAAGCCGCCCCGCCGCGAGCAGGAAATACACCAGTAGCAGCGCCGAAAAAGTCTGGGACACCAAAACCAGTATGGTAGAGGACTGCTGCATCAGAAGCCGCCAGACACTGAAAGGTTTGTCGACAACCCGGACCCGCATCACCCCTGGCTGTTCTGCAGCCCCGGCCTCCTTGTCCCCGGCACTCTCCTCGATTTCCTTGGCGACATCCTGGGCCTTTTCCACAACGCCCTGTTTTTGCGGCTCCGATCTGGCTTCACTTCGCTGGAACTGATCAATGGCCAGCGGCGCTTTTTCCAGGATCGCCAGGGTTTCCCGATGCAGGGGGATACTGGCAGCGGCAATGGTGGTCACCATAACCGCCAGCACCAACATGGCGCCCAGGGGGCGGGGGATCCGGAATTTCTCCAGCCCGGAGACAAACGGATCCAGCGCATAACTGATCAGGATGGCGACCACAAGGGGAAGCAATATGGCCTGGGCCCAGGAGATGAAATACAGCCCGGCAACGCAGGTGAGTATAACGATTGCCGTAGTTCGGGCATTCATCCCGTGAATGAAGATGCGCCCAGACTCTGATTTTACGTCCGGTTCTTCCATGGCCCTGCCCTTTCCTGTTCCGGAGGCTGTGTGTATTGGTAAATCCAGGTTTCAGTCAATGGCTCATCGCCCAGCCGCAGGTACATTCTGATATTAATGGGCTCAACAGAGTCACCCGGCACCAGATCGAACATGGCGCGGTAGCCATTGATCGCTGACAATGGCCGGGCAGAGGTGATTTCCACCTCTCCCCGGCTGACACTGATGACCGGCTCCACCTCTGTATCCCTGCTGAGCATCTCAAGGGCACCCCCGGCGAAGTCAACCGCAAAGCGCCAGGAAAAGTAGGTACGCTCCTGCCCGACGACACCGCCCAGGCCGGTGCGGGTTGCCCGTACGGTTGCCAGCTCATAGGGCCGCACGGGTGGTTGCTCGCCCCAGTGCAGGCGGTAACCGAACAGGTATTCCTGGCCCGGCCTCAGCGGCTTTTCTGGGTGCCAGAAGGCCACAATATTATCGAAGGTCTCATCAACGGTCGGGATCTCCACCAGATCAATACTGCCCTGCCCCCAGTCTCCCTTCGGCTCAACCCAGACGCTCGGCCGGCGATTGTAAAACACGCCATCGTCCTGATAATGGTCGAAATTCCGGTCCCGCTGGAGCAGGCCAAAGCCCCTGGGATTGTTATCCTGAAAACTGTTGAAGCGCAGGTTCCGCGGATTAACCAAGGGGCGCCACAGCCATTCCCCGCTGCCGGAATGCATCGACAGCCCGTCAGAATCGTGAATTTCCGGCCGCCAGTCGTAATCCATGCGCTGGCTGTTTTCCCCCACCTGGTACATGCTGGTCAAGGGCGCAATGCCGGCTCTTGGGAGCTCGGTTCTGGGGTACAGGGCAACATCCACATCCATCACCATATTGCGGCCGGGATCAATGACAAATGCATAGGCACCGGTCACACTCGGTGAATCCAGTAGCGCCCAGACCCTGAGATGGTGGCTGCCCGGCTCGGGTTTCTCCAGCCAGAACCCGGAAAACCGGGGAAACTCCTCTTCACGGTTCATTCCGGTATCGATCGCAAGGCCCCGTGCCGACATGCCGTACTGCATCTCGGATCCTACAGCCCGGAAATAGCTGGCACCCAGAAACGCCGCCAGGTCGAGCTCAAAATTGTTGTGATAGTGAACCCGAAAACCCGCGTAACCCAGATCGTCCGGAAGATTTCCCAGGGGTTGTTCACCACCGTAGCGAAACAGATCCTGGCGGTAGGCAAGCTCACGGGCCGTGCCATCGATCACCTCATGGATGCTGACCGGTTGCTGGAAATACAGCCCGAGATGGAACAGCTGGATCTGGAAGGCGCTATCTGCTTCCCGCCAGAGAGCTTTATCTGCCCGGAAGCCTATGGCCTGGTAGTCATCCCAGGAGATATCCCGGAGTGATTGGGGCAGCTCATCCTGACGGGATTCATAAGCCTGGCCGGCCAACGCGCGGGCTTTGCCTTTCAACCACGCGTAACTGAAGGGCCGGGGTTCTGTGCCGGACACGGGCCTGATACCGGCACCGTATAGAAATGGTGCCATGGGTAACGCGCTGGTTCCCATCAATGCTGCCAATGCCTTGACCAGTGTTCGTCTGTCCATCATAGCCATCTCTCCTGTAGCCGTTCAGGTTGCAGTTTGCAGCCATTACCGTTACTGCAACTCCCGGTTCTTTCGCCCGATACACTCGCCCCAATGACTGGTGTCCGGCGCACGCCAGGCGCCGGCATGAAGATCTTCCAGCGACTGGCTGTCGCGCGCCAGAAAGCTGAGTTCTGCGCGGCTCATACCGTCGGGCCCCAGCTCGAGACATCGGGCTACCGAAGCTTGAAGTTCCGCACGCCTCGGGCCGCGTCGATGATTCCGGGCCAGGGCCTTGTGCAATCGATTCAGCGGGGGCACCAGCACCGCCTTCTCAAAGGGTGTCAGCGGTCCCGGCCCCGGTTCCCGGGCGCGGAAACTCCGGGCATCCTCAAGCAGAGGCATCGGCGGTTCTCGCTCTTCAGGTATTCGCATCAGGCCGTGCACCCTCAGCGCGTTGCCGGGGCCGGTCCGGCTCAGATATACCGCAGTCGGTGCCGCCAGCAGCAAGGGAATGGCGACCGGCAACGACCAGAAAAAGAACAGCGTATCCAGACTCCAGGCAAATGCCGACCAGAAGCCGGCCAGCAGCATGCCAGGCAACTGCGTTACCAGTGCCTCCCGCCAGGTGGTTTCCTCCGTCCGGTTCTGGCCCGCCCAGGTGAGTGACAGATTGAGCAGCGCGCCCACCACATACCGGCTGTGGGCCCACATCCGTACCGGCGCCAACAGCACCGAGATCACAATTTCCAGCATCACACTGGCGAACAGTTTGAGGAAGCCGCCGTATTCCCGCGTGTACCGGTGTAAAACAGCATCCAGAATTGCCAGGAATTTGGGCAGAAACAGCAATGCCAGTGTACTGAGCGCCAGCCCCAGCGCCCATTCCGGCCGCCACTCGGGCCAGAGCGGAAACAGACTCTGATGCCCCTCCGGGAAATACTCGATTGGCGAGAGCGTCATCCGCGCCGCTTCCACCGTTGTAAGAATAAGAAAGCCGAGCCAGAGCGGTGATGCCAGGTACGCCATGACGCCGTTGAGGAAGGCCATACGGTGAGCGAAACGGAGCCCGGGTTCGCGAAGCAGAACCCAAAGATGCTGAAGGTTGCCCTTGGCCCACCGACTGTCCCGGGACAGCTCATCGGCAAGGGTTGGTGGCGATTCCTCAAAGCTGTTACCGAGACCGGTCTCCAGCCAGACTTCGTAGCCGGCCCGCCCCATGTACGCCGCTTCGACGAAGTCGTGGCTCATGATCGGACCACCAAAGATTCCGAACCCGGACAGTTTGGGCAAACCGCAGTGTTTCATGAACGGCTCAATGCGGAGAATCGCATTGTGTCCCCAGAAGGCCGCATCGCCCATCTGGATGGCGGCCAGTCCGGTGGCAAACAGCGTGGAGTAGAACCGGTTGGCGAATTGCTGCACTCGGGCAAACAGGGATTGCGCGTTAATAATGCTCGGATTGGTTTGCAGGATGCCGACACCGGGCTCCCGCTCCATGAGGCGTACCATGCGAACCACCGTGTCACCGCTCAACAGGCTGTCGGCATCCAGTACCACCATGTATTTGCACCGACGCCCCCAGCGGCGCAGGAAATCTGCCACATTCCCGCTTTTATAATTGAGATTAACGGGGCGCCGGCGATAAAACAGACGTCCTTCCGCTCCAAGCTCCGTGGCCAGAGCCTGCCAGGCTGCCTGCTCTTCGAGCCAGACGTTCGGATCGCGGCTGTCGGAAAGGATATAGAACTCGAAATGCCCGATAAAACCGGACCGCTCTATGTCCCGGTACACCGCCTTGAGCCCACTCAGTGTCCAGTGCACCGGCTCGTGATAGATTGGCAGCAGGATGGCGGTCTTCGCCAATGGCGTCGCGGCCAGATCCTGATCACTGTGGCGGCGCAGAAGGGCGTGTCTATCTCCACCCAAAAGGCGCAGTACAAAGCCCAGTACCGCGGTCCAGAAGCCAACAGCAATCCAGACATAAAGTATCGCGAACAACGCGGTCATGCCGAGCTCCAGCCAGGTGCCGCCGTGATAGGGCAACACCCAGAGCAGGTAATAGCAGGCAACAGCAGTCTGGCCCAGTACGAACAGAATCAGCAGACTGCGACGGACAAACGCCACGCCTCGCCAGCGATGTTGCTGCCCGTGTTCAGCGCCGGCAACCTCATCCATGGGCCGGATACCCGATACTGCCCCGGCACAGAGGCGGATTGGGCGCCGGGATTCTCTCCTCCGCCACCGGGAAATAGACAGGGATACGGTCCATCGCGCGGACGAGCAGCCGGGGCTCACTCAGGGCTACGCTTGCGTTCGGCCCTTGCCCGTCCACCCGTGCGTCCAGTGCGTCTTCCATGAGCTGCAACAGTTTGCGGCTGTGGGCCTGGTCCATCTCGACACCGGATTCCGTGAGGTAGCTGAACACGCGATCAAATACGCGCTGAAGTGTCAGATCTGCCATAGGATGCCTCCTTTCGCCACCGGCATTACTGGGGACTGTTGCGCAGCCCCGTTGATGGTGCCAGTGAATAAGTCCATGTTTCGGTAAGCGGCTGATCGTCCAGGCTCAGGAAACCTCTCAATGTCAGTGGCTTACCTGTAGCCGGCCTGGCCAGAATGGAGAGCCGCCAGGCGTCCCTGGCATCGATGTATTCCACGAAGTGTTCGATGACTTCGACGCCGTCTCCACCGGTAACCTGGCTGACCACCGCCGCGTCCGGGCGCAGCCCCTCCAGTGTCTTACCCTGGAAATCAACAATAAACCGAAAGGCACCCTCCTGGTCACCGCCGCCGGTGCGGTTTCCGTCTCCGAGGAAAGTATGGATGGCGCGGCCGGACGGATGGCCGGTAACCTCGGGTGTACCAAAGGCAAGAGCATACTCAAACCGGTTTCGCTCGCCGCCCTTTACTGCCTGGTCCGGTTTCCAGAAAGCGACAATGTTGTCGTTGGTTTCAGCACCGGATGGAATCTCCACCAGCACGACTGAGCCAGGGCCCCAGCTTTGCGCCGGCTGAATCCATGCACTCGGACGCAGATCGTAGCGCGCTTCGCTGTCCTCGAACTGGTGGAATTTCTGGTCACGCTGCACCAGCCCGAACCCCTTGAGCTGCTTCACCTGGTGAAAGCTCAATTGCAATTGGGAGGGGTTCAGCAGCGGCCGCCAGAGCCACTCACCCGAGTCACCATCATGGACCAGCAGCCCATCCGAATCGTGAACCTGAGGCCGCCACTCGCCTTTCGGGCGCGCCGTATTCGCCCCGTAATAGAACATGGAGGTAAGGGGCGCCACGCCCAGTTGCTGAATGTTGTTACGGTAAAAGAGCTCGGTGGTAACCTGCATCCGGGTTGCTTTGCCAGGACGGATAACAAAGCGATAGGCACCCGTGAGGCTGGGACCGTCCAGCAGCCCGTAGACAACCATGGTGTCACTGTCAGCGGCCGGTCGTTCCAGCCAGAATTCCGTGAATGACGGAAATTCCTCACCGGATGGCAGGCCGGTATCCACCGCAATCCCCCGCCCTGAAAGCCCGAACCGTTGCCCTGCGCCCACGGCCCGGAAGTAACTGGCACCTCCAAACACCAGAAACTGGTGCTGGACGTTGTTGCCCGAAAGCGGAAAGGTCAGCTTGAAGCCCGCATAACCAAGGTCTGCCGGGATCCGCTTCGCCAACTCGGGGGTGGGGTATTCGAAATCACCCTTATTGAATGGCAGCGACCGGACGCCCTCACTGTCGATCACGTGCAGTTTCACCGCATGGGAATAAAAGCTCCCCTGGGGGATCATCATCACCTGAAATCGTGACCGGCCCGAGCGCCAGAGACTGGCCTCCGGTCGGAAGCGGATCGACTGATAGGCCGGATATTCCAGCGCCTGGAGAAACTCCGGCGCCGGCGTTGGCGCCTGGTAATCCTTCTGGGCCAGAGCCTCCGCCTTCTTGACAACATCCTCGAAGCCGAAGGCATTGGCCAAAGCCGGAAAGCCGACAAAAAGACACGCCAGCAGGCTGACTATTGGTAGTCCTGAACCTTTCATGCAGAAAATTCCTTGTTTTCCCGAACTTAAATGTAGCACTTGATACAGACACGGTCTCAAGTGACATCTTCGTAACGGCAATAAAAGGAACAGGACTACAAAGGCAGCCCGGGGTATGGCTCAGGCTGGCGATGGGCCGGAGCTCAGATTCCCATGGACATGGATAGGGAGACATCCGGGCTGTCGGGGCGCTGCAGCGCCTGCCCGGACAGATCGAGGATCTGGCCGACGCTCATGCTGGCGTGAAAACCCTGGCCCTGAAGGCGCAGGGATATTTCTCCGGTGCTGGCCTGAAATCTGTCCCGGCCCGCGACGGATTCTGGCGCCCAGCCCTTCAGAACCGATAGTGTAAAATAGGAATCAATGGCATGAGAAAACGGCAGGGAATAGCCAGGGCTTTGGGCATTCAGGCGGACCCACCCTCCTTCGGAAACGTAAAGTGACTGGCCATTGAAGCCCCGCATCATGGACGGCCCCGCAACCTGCAGATACTCCGACGATGTCAGATCCTCCGGTGCAAACTGATAGCGACCACGAAAGCCAAGATCCCAGGTATAAAACGACCGGTTGAGGAATGCGGTAAGCGCCAGCTTGTGATAACGGGCACCCTGTGAAGTCAGCCCGTTTTCCGTGACAGTCTCCCGGCTTTCCCAGCCGCCAAGTGCGGTCAGCGTGGACCCGGCCATGAAGCCCCCGGGTAGCTCCCGCTCCCCGGAATATCGCACTCCAACGCTGGACAGTTGACGGGTGGAATCTGAAACCCAGACAGATTCTTTGAAGGCCCGGCTTGTGCCCGTTGAATGGCTGAATATGCTGTCCAGCTTCAGGCCCTGCCAGGACCACAAGGGGCGACTGCCGGACAGGGTCAGCGACTGGTACTCACCCTGGGCATCCAGCATCTGGCCGGCACTTTTCACCACGCCGACATTATCGGAATCTTTAAGTGCCAGACGCAGTTTGCTGCCGGCAAGGGGGAACGAATAACGGAAAGCCAGGCTCTGGGATTTAACACCGTCCTTCCGGGAAACCGAATCACGGAAATCCAGCGCGATATCGTGGCTCGACCCGATCAGGTTGTTGCCTGCCAGATTCAGTCTGCTGTTGGCCGAGTCATTGCTGAAATCGGAATTGCCCGAGAACTCCAGCTGTGAGGCCAGGTAGCTGGAAACCGATCTGACCAGGTTCTCCGCATAGAAGTCCCACGCGGACAGATCCATGGGCACGCGCTCGGCCAGGGACACAGCGCCGGCGGGTGCGCACCATAATAGCGCAATAAGGCAGTGGATTCGCAAAACTGACGCCTCGGGAGGTCTTTCACTTTATTGCCACTACTTTAAAAAAGGCGGGCGCCTTTAGCTATAGCTCATTGCTAAAATTTACAATTTTAATCTTTTTTGAAAACAGTATCTTATGGTTACATGTGAAAGCTGTATCTTAATGTATCGCGTTATCAAAATTGTGCAACGCAGACACACCCTATGTTACAAATCCGGTCCGCCCCCTGCATTTCATTCAACAACTTGGTTAAACTCGGCACACTTTGTGATTGAACCCTTGTAACCAGGCTGACGTAACGGCGTCAGACAGTCCACAGGCCGTGAACCAGAAACTCAAAGGATGAATACCATGATCAAAAAATGCCTGTTTCCCGTAGCCGGCTATGGCACCCGCTTTCTCCCGGCAACCAAGGCCATGCCCAAGGAAATCCTGCCGGTAGTGAACAAGCCGCTGGTGCAGTACGGTGTCGAAGAAGCTGCAGAAGCCGGTATCCACGAGTTCGGTTTTGTGACTGGCCGGGGTAAACGGGCGATTGAAGATCATTTTGATATCAGCTACGAGCTGGAGCACCAGATTGCCGGTTCCGGCAAGGAAGACCTGCTGACATCCATCCGCGATCTGATCGACCACAACAGTTTTGCCTTCACCCGGCAAAACGAAATGAAAGGCCTCGGCCACGCCATACTGACCGGCCGTAATCTCGTGGGCGACAGCCCGTTCGCCGTGGTACTTGCTGACGACTTCTGCATCGGGCCCGAAGGGGAAGACGGTGTTCTCGCGCAGATGGTGAAGCTGTACAACCAGTTCCGCTGCTCCATTGTCGCTATTGAAGAAGTGCCGGAAGACGAGACCCACAAGTATGGGGTGATCGCCGGAGAATCCATGAAGGATGGCCTCTACCGGATCACCGATATGGTCGAGAAGCCGGCACCAGAGGACGCGCCGAGCAATCTGGCGATCATCGGCCGATATATCCTGACGCCGGACATTTTCGACATTCTCGAGCGCACCCCCGCCGGCAAAAACGGCGAGGTGCAGATTACCGATGCATTGCTGGAACAGGCCAGGAACGGTTGCGTGCTGGCCTATCAGTTCAAGGGCCGGCGTTTTGATTGCGGCAGCATCGATGGCTTCGTAGAGGCGACCAACTACGTTTACGAAAACATCTACAAGAAAGGCAAGTAATCAGGGAAAGTGGATGATTCGGGCTGAATCAGCGGCCCAGGATCTGAAGAATCATTCGCCGGTTTTCCGCGGTTGTCCTGCGGAACCGGCGCAGCAGTTCCACCTCTTCTGCAGTCAGTTGTACCCGCTCCAGTTCTTCTTCCAGCTCGCCTAGCGAAACCAGAAGATCGTCGCTTTTGTCCAGGGCAAAACCGGGCAGCTCAAGCTGCCCGTCGTCCTCGGGCTTTTCCGGCTCCCAGTGCTGAATGGATTGGAAGTGCTGCATGGCCTTCTACCTCGTCAATCAAACCGGGAAATAACACCCGGGAAATGCCCTGCGAAGTGAATCAATCGGGAAATGTAACGTACATATAGCTTTGCACACAATCTGCCTATACTGAAGGAGCCTCTGACCGACTCCTCGGCAACAACCGAACAGGCTATTTATGGCGGCAACAACCCTGGATATCGACTGTGCATGGGAACTGGTGCTCAGCGCAGTCAACCGCAGCAATGTGACACTGCCATTGCCGGGCACCGATACCGAAGCTGTGAAACTGAATGGCCATGGTGCATGGCACCTGATTCAACCCGCCACCCGTGAGGCGGAGGACCTGCTGTCAGTGTTCCTCCCGCTCTGCCGCCCACTGGCCAGTAACAGAAGCCGCAGCGTAATCGGCCAGCTTGGCCAGAGCCTGGATGGGCGGATTGCCACGGTTACCGGCCGGTCCCGCTTCATCAACGGCAACGATGGTATCACCCACCTACACCGGATCCGGGCAGTATCGGATGCGGTGATTGTGGGCGCGGGCACCGCCTCCACCGACAATCCCCGGCTCACCGTGCGGCGCACCCACGGACGGAACCCGGTGCGGGTTGTGATTGACCGGCATCGCCGGGTGCCCCAGAGCCATAACCTGTTCACCGATGGCGAGGCTCCGACTCTCCGTCTGGTCGCCGGCAACTATGACAGGCAGGAACACGCCGCTGTTGCAGCCGGTGTTACCGAGATTCCCTGCCTCGGCCCCGCAGCTTCAACCGAACCGACAGATCCTGAACGGATTCTGGAGGTACTTGCGGATTTTGGCCTGAGCAAGATTTTTGTGGAAGGCGGTGGCGTGACCGTCTCGGCGTTTCTCAAGGCCGGCTTACTGGACCGGCTGCACGTGATGGTGGCGCCAATGATCATTGGCAGTGGCCGCCCGGCGTTTTCGCTTCCCGAAATCGATTTGCTGGACGACGCCCTGCGCCCCCGGGCCCGGCTGGTCAACCTTGGCAGTGACATGCTGTTCGATCTGGACTTTTCACCCCAGTCGTAGTTTGCCGGTGAAGACAAAGGCCAGGCCTGGCAGGCTGGAGACGAATACCAGCGCACCATAGCCCACACTGAGCGCAACGCCCTGCTCCGCAGGCAAACCCGCCAATGGCCAGAGGATTGCGGCGGCGCTTTCCCTGATACCCCAACCGGCGACGGTCAGGGGTATCACCATGCTCAGCAGCAGCACACTGCCCAGGGCTGCAATCACCAACGCGGTTCCAACACTATTCAGATACCCTGCCCCCGCAGCCAGACAGAAAAACACGCCAAGATAACTGGCCAGCACCAGCAGAGATGATCCCAGCTGCACGGGCAAGGCCGGCCATCGCAGTAAAGCTTGGAAAAGATCCCTGCGAAGGCGCTGTATATAACCGGCCAGTCCGAACCTGAAAGCCAGCCAGAGAGCCAGGGCCAACACGGCAAACGCTAAAACAATCCAGACTCCCATACCCAGGGATCCGGGCACCAAACGGCCGGATTGAACCAGCCAGCCAACAGACACAGCAACCACCAGCGCAAGCATCAACTGACCAGACAACCGTTCTATGGCGACACCATGAAGGGCAGTGACCCTGTTATTTACTTCGCCCGCCGATGTCCCATGACGCCAGGCCCGGTTTACATCCCCCAGAACACCGCCGGGCAGAATCTGGTTCAGAAACGTACCGAGATAATACTCCCGAACGGCGATGCCATAAGGCAGACGGAGCCCAAGCCGTTCAGCTGTATACCGCCAGCGCCAGGCCGACAAAGCAATCTGGACCACAGTAAGAGCAAGCGCCGGCAACAGAACAAAGGGTGACACCCGGCCCAGCTCGCGCCAGAGAGACTCACCATCCACCGCCCACAGCACCAGGGCAATGAGCATGCCCGAGAGCAGCCATCGCCCTGCCAACCGGGTCCAGCGGTCGCTCATTACGGGCAAGGCGTCGCCTCCGGCGGCAAGGCCAGCAAATCCAGGTGGTTCACTGAGACCAGGAGATTACCCTTCGCCAGCTGGCTGTTGCGCGTTTCCAGCCAGGCAGACAGCTGGCTCCGCCGATCCGGGGCCTGCTCGATCGCGGCTTCCACCCAGCCTGCCATTAACATCTGGACCAGTTCAGCATCTCTGGCATCCAGTTGCCAACGGGACTCGGCCAGCTCAACCTTATAGCCCCGGTCAGCAAGGCCCCGTTGCAACACGCCCGCTGCCTCCGGGCCGAGCGCGGCGCCCGTGCCCTTGTCCCCATGTTGATGACGATTTACCAGTTCCTGAAGCAGCGCATCATCGGGGTGCCCCGGTGTCAGCTCGAAATGCCCGGCATAACTGAGCACGATCAGCACTGCAGCCCTGCTGGCAACTGCCACCTCGATCAGCGCATTCAGCCACCGCTCAGACACCAGATCGATCAGGGCGGATGCGGTGATCAGTGCCGTATCATCGGGCAGGTTTGGCCCGATCGTTTCCGGCGTCAATTGCGCCACCCGGGTCTGAACCGGCACGTCGAGGGCGCCGATCCGCTGCTTTGCCTCTGCCAGCAGCATGGCGTCCTGATCAATGGCGAGCCAGGCCTGGGGCATCTGCAGGGCGGGAACCAGATACACCGCATTGGAACCGCGGCCGGCACCGAGGTCGACCACCTTCAGAGGTCTGTGGCGATGTTCCGCCCCCTGGTCTGCATACCGGTCAGACAGCCAACGGTTGAGCCGTTCAGTCAACTGCCGGGAGCGGGCCCGGTGATCTGCCTCCTCCCTAACCGCCAGCCAGGTACCGGCGAAGGAGGAATGCTGATGAACCTGTTGGTACTGTTCGTGAAAATAGCTGATTGCCGCCATGAAATCGGTGGCCGTATCGGACCATGAGCGGATTCGCCTGGATTCCCTGCGGGCGAGTTTGCGGGCATGCTCCAGCTCTTCCGGGTGCTCCAGCCAACGCCTGATGCGCGCGGCCAGGGCCCTCACGTCACCCGCACAATACTGAACCACGCCGGGCCTGGCACCGGTGCTGGCCAGGGCGCCGCCGTCTGAGGAAATAACCGGGAGGCCGGCTGCCAGCGCTTCGTCGATCACCATGCCATAGCCCTCGTAGAGCGATGGCAGGACAAAGAGGTCTGCCCGCTGGTACTGGTCTGCCAGTTCTTCCTCGCCCAGCTCACCGGTCAGCTCGATGCGGGCTTCCAGACCGGAATCGAGGATCAACCGCCGAATGCTATCACCGTACTCTGCATCGCGGATGGCCGAACCGGCGAGCACGCAATGCCAGGCGAGCGCTTCAAGGGATTTCAATGCCGTCACCAGTTGGTGCTGGGCCTTTCTGGGGGAAAGATGTGCGACGCAAAGTAGCCGGGGGACCGGAGGCTCCGTACTGGGGGCTTCGGACGCGGCCCGGTTTCCGGTTCGGGTGTCGCCAATGCTTGCGACACCCGGCTCGGCGACCCGGATTGCCTCTGCTGGCACGTCATAATCCGCCAGCCTGGCTGCCGTATGCCGGCTGGTGGTGACAATACCCTTTACCCACGCCAGAGCGCGCTTTTCTGCCTCAAAGAACCAGTGCCTGTCTGCCTCGTTCAGGCCGGTTTCATCGGCCAGGGGATGATGCACCAGTGCCAGCAGCCGGAGGCGCTCATGGTGTTTGCCGAGTACCTCTGGCAGACCTCCCATGGCCAGCCCGTCCAGCACCACACGGGTGCCATCCGGCAAAGCATCAAGTTGCTTGTCCAGCCCGGCCCGGGCCTCGGCATCCGGATAGGGAAACCGGCCCGGCAAACCCGTTACCCGGGCCTGGCAGCCCCGCTGCCTGAGCGCCTCCACCAGCTTGCGCACATAGCGATAACCACCGGTATTCTGGGCCGGATCACCCGGTACCAGAAACTCAATGGCATCCGGCGCTTCAGATTCCGGCATGGTAGCTGGCCCAGGCGATATGGGATTCGGACAGTGTGACTTTCAGGCTGACGATGCCCTTACCGGTCTCCCCCAGCTTTCCGCCGTGGATGGCCGCCGCCATGCGATCAAAAACTATCCTCGCCATGAACTCGGTGGTGGTGTTCCGGCCCGACAGTTCCGGGTGCTCATCCAGATTCTGCATATTGAATTCACCCAGAATTTCTTTCAGAACCCCGGAGGCCAGGCCGATGTCGACAATCAGATCATCTTTGTCGAGCTGATGGCGCTCAAAGGTCACGTCCACCACATAGGTAGCGCCGTGCAGTTTTTGCGCCGGGCCGAAGATCTCGCCGTTGAAACTGTGAGCAATCATCATGTGATCCCGAACGGTCAGGCCGAACATAGAGTCTCCTTGGCTGGTGGTTAGTGTTCGTCAGTAAACAACGCGATGGCACAGTGTGTCACGGCCATCAATCAGGATTCGTGGCATGGCTTTCGGCAGTTCATCAAACCGGCTTTCACCGGTAATCAGAACGTCGAGGGCGTCGTCCTGCAACAGTTCCAGTGCCAGCGCCAGGCGTTTCCCGTAGTCCCAGCGGGGGGTCCTGGCCGGGGTTATCCGCCCGACCTGGCTGGATTTCAGGGTCAGCCTCCGGGGGTGAAAGGCCGCACCCAGGGGCGCCGACACCGGTTGATCCCCGTACCAGCTCATTTCAACAATGGTCGCTTCCTGGCCCGCCAGTGCCAGCGCCGTTTCCAGGCCGGATGGGTGGCCGCTGGCGTGAACCACCAGATCATGATCGTCGGGTGCCGGACCGCTGCTGAACGACAGCCCCAGGGCTTCGGCCACAGGGCGTCGTTCCGGGTTGGTATCAATGGCTGTGACCCGGGTGCCGGGAATCCGGCTGGCCAGCCAGGCCACCAGCAACCCGACCACCCCCAGGCCCACCACGGCAATTCGGTCACCTACTGCCGGGGAACCGTCCCAGAGACCGTTTACCGCGGTCTCCATGTTGGCGGCCAGTATTGCCCTTTGGGGCGGCAGATTCGCCGGCAGCGGAGTCACCGCGGCCGCGGGCACCCGGTATCGGTTCTGGTGCGGATAGAGGCAGAACACCGTTTGCCCGATCAGTTCGGCCGGTCCATCGGCCACACGGCCTACGTTGGCATAGCCGTATTTTACCGGCCAGGGGAAGTCCCCTTCCTGGAATGGTGCCCGCATCCGGGAGTGTTCTGTTTTCGGCACCCGGCCATGAAACACCAGTGATTCTGTACCCCGGCTGATGCCCGAATAGAGCGACTCAATGGTGACAAGGCTGGAACTATCGTCGATATTCGGCTCAGCCATGGGCGTTGCCAGAATTTCGCCCCGGCCAGCACCCGTTACCCACCAGGCCTGCGCCGGTTTTTCGGAGGTCTGAGATTCTGAATCAGGTTGCAATAGAAACTCCTTCCAGTGCGCTATATTCTGGGCCGCCTCACGGTACCCGGCGTGAACCCTCAAGTCTGAACGCGGCCAGCATTCGTAAACAGGGAAAGACATCTCAACTATAGTCAGTGTACATCGCATCCGCGGTGTCTGGTGCCTGCAAACCTATACGCTGGAGTTCCGTGATGGATTCTAACGGCCAGTCAGCTTCAAACAGGGTTTCCCTCCGGCTGGATCTGGCCTGGGGTTTCGGGCTCTTGCTCATTCTCAGCCTCGCAGCAGGCCAACTGACTGGCCTGCCGCCAATGTTCTTTGCCCTTTCCCTGATGCTGTACGGCCTTGTTGCCGGCGGTGTGATCCGCTACTGGCCTGCCAACCGTGACTTTGGCTGGGCGAATCGCGCCACCCTGCTCAGAGCCTGCCTGGTGATTGTTCTAGTGGCGTTGGCGCCCTTTGCCGGCGATGTCGAAGGCAGTCTGTGGCTGTACGGCTGGATGGCCTTGCTGGCGCTGGTTCTGGATGGTGTCGACGGCAGGGTGGCAAGAGCCACCGGATCCCAGAGCGATTTCGGAGCGAGGTTTGATATGGAGCTCGATGCCCTGTTCATCCTCGGCCTCAGTATCGCTGTTCTGGCAATTGATAAAGCCGGCGCCTGGGTGCTGGCACTGGGCCTGATGCGCTACGCATTTGTCGTGGCCGGCCGCTTCAGCAACTGGCTGGACAGTCCGCTGCCCGACAGTTTCCGGCGTAAAACGATCTGCGTCTGGCAGATCATAACCCTGCTGGTGGCGTTACTGCCGCCAGTGCATGAGCTTTTTGCCAGCGCCACGCTCGCAACAGCGCTTGCCCTGCTTCTCTGGTCGTTTGTTCTGGATATCCGCTGGCTCTATCAAAGGAGAGATTCCCATGATGTTAGCTAAACGAAAAAACCTGTGCCTCTCAGCCCTCGCCTTTCCGGCTGCTCTGGCGCTCAGCCCCGCCGCAGTGGCAGAGCCGAAAACCTTTGTGATTGACGACGAGCACTTCTCCATCGTGTTCGAAATCATGCACATTGGTTATGCCCCGGTTATGGGTATGTTCCGGGAGGTTGAAGGCGAATTTGTCTACGACGAAGAGGCCCGAGAGCTCAGCTCCGGCCAACTGGTGTTCAAAAGCGACAGCGTGTACACCAATCATAAAAAACGGGATGACCATGTACGTGGTAACGATTTCCTGAATACAGAGGAGTATCCCGAGATCACCTTTACCGTCACCGGCTTTGAAACCACCGGCGAGAACACCGGCAAGGTAACCGGTGACCTGGAAATGCTTGGCCAGACAAATCCGGTGGTGCTGGACGTCACCCTCAACAAGGCGGCGGTCTACCCCTTCGGACACGAGGAATACACCCTCGGTATCAGCGCCTCCACCACCCTCAAGCGCAGTGATTGGGGCATGACCTATGGCCTCGATCAGAACATGGTCGGCAATGAAGTTACCCTGCGATTCGGCTTCGAAGCGATTCGGGAATCCGGGATGTTCTGACCCTGCGGATATGCAGAAGATGGGGTCAGATGAAATTTTCATCTGACCCCGATTTCACTGCATCGGTAGTTTACCCACCTTTTCTTTTTAGTTCGCAAACTATACATTGGTCCGCTTCCCCACTGATTCATTGAATGCCGGCAAAGCGATTACCCAATGTCTGACGCGCACAAATCCGATCTTCTACTGGTTGTTGTGACCCTTTTTGCGGCCATCAGCTGGATGTTTTCCAAAGAGGCAGTTTTGCTGATGCCTCCGCTGATGTTCATGGCAGCCAGGTTCCTGATCGCCGGCGGCATACTCGCGTTCTTTGCCCGCCGCTCTCTGATGGCTCTCAGCCTGGACCAGGTGCGCCGCAGCGTCGGTGTGGGCCTGGTATTCGGCACGGCCATGACCTGCTGGGTAATGGGACTGTTTCACGGCACCAGTCTCGGTGAAGGCGCCTTTCTGACCAGCCTGGGGGTTGTGATCGTACCCATTATTGCCCGGCTGGTATTTGGCGAGGCCCAGCCACCCAGTACCTGGCTTGCCATACCCATCGCCGTTGCCGGCCTGGCCCTCCTATCGCTGAAAAACGGATTCCGCCCGGAAGCGGGTCAGATCTTTTTCGTGATGGCCGCCACCATCTTTGCCCTGTATTTCACCCTCAATACCCGCGCCGCCAACCAGAGAACAGTGGTGAACCGGCGGGGCGAGACCGTGGAGAAACACCGCGTACCCGCCCTGCCTCTGACTTCCCTTGCACTGCTCACCGTAGGCCTTCTGACCCTCATCGAATCCATGATTCTTGAGGACTGGCAGCCAACCCTGAATGATCCGGCGCCGCTGCTGATCTGGTGGGTTGTGGCCAGCGCAGTGGTTGGTACCGCCGGGCGCTTTTTGCTCCAGACCTACGCCCAGAGCCTGTCCGCCAACAGCCATGGCGTGGTCATTCTGGTGCTGGAACCAGTCTGGGTCGCTCTGTTCGCCGCAGGCTGGTTCAGTGAGACCATGACCGGCATCCAGCTGGCCGGGTGCGGCCTGATTTTCGCAGCCCTGATCGTGAACCGGTGGGCGGTGCTGAGCAAAGCGATCAAGGAAAAGCTGCGGAGCAGGAAAACCGCATAAAAGTGGTTGACCAGCACCGGAGGAATCAGTATATTTCGTCCCCGTTGCAGGACACAGGACCATAGCTCAGTTGGTTAGAGCGCTACCTTGACATGGTAGAGGTCCCCAGTTCGAATCTGGGTGGTCCTACCAATTCCTGCAAAAGAAAGAGTCACTTAGAGCGCAAGCCGAGTGGCTTTTTTTGTGCCTGGGCATCTGTCCCAAGACCAGATCTCACTAATATGTGACCTCAAGATAGAAATGCCTCCCCCAGGTTTCCGGGCATCGTATGAGCTACCGTCTACACGCGCGATCCGTTCATGCAAATCGCAAGAAAATATGCTGTAATGCAGTCAAATCACCATGAATGGGAGGCGGCATGTCTCTGTTGAGTATGTTCTTCAATGAAGAAGATCGTAAACTTCATCAGATGCGGAAAGAACACCCCAACCCTGATATGCACGTGGTTGGTGATGGTACGGTTCGCCTGGATCCGAAAAAGATTCGGGAGTCCAAGGAGTACAAGGCATTCTCTGCGAAGATGAAAGAGTTTGCCGGAACCGCGAATTAACATTTTACGAAGATGCTGATGAGTCCATAGAGCTCATTGTGGGCCAGCTGTGCAGTGCCTGCCCCGGTTACTCCGCCCGATCCTGTTCCACCATGATCAGGTCTTCCAGATTAAATCCCTCTGCCCTGGCCCGCTGCCTGAATGCCTCAATCGCTTCTTCACTGACCTCCGGGGTACGGGACAGGAACCACAAATAATCCCGGTTGTAGCCTGTCACGAAGGCATAGGAATAGTTTTTCTTGTCCAGCTCAAAGACGACGTAAGAGGCATAGAACGGCCCGAAGAACGACACTTTCAGATGGCCGGTGTCTTCATCTTCTACAAACACCGCTCGACCGTCAGCTATTTCCCACTTGCCCTCTTCGGTGTTGTAACCCCGGTTGATGACTTTGATGCTGCCGTCGTCGTTACGGCTGTATTCAGCGTGCACATTGCTCAGACCACGTTCGAAGGAGTGGTCCAGGCGGGCGATCTCATACCAGTTTCCGAGATAGCGTTCCGCGTTAAAGCTCGTCACCGGCTCGATCCCCTCGGGGACACCTGTGCAACCGGCTAGTGCCAGCGCCAAAATGCCTGCCAAAAGTTTTCTCATGATTAGTAGCCTGCTCTGCAGGTTCTCAGACATGTACGCACGAGGTTTCCTGGAGTTTCCAGATGCTGGGTAACAAACTGCGGCACAGGGGTTGCGTCGCCTACAGTGATGCGGCCGAACGTGCAGCCTGATCGTAAAGCCCAGAGACCCCTCGAAGGAAGCTGGCAATGGAGCCCAGGTCCGTATTGGAAAATCCCAGTGTGCGTAAAGAGTCCACCAGGCAATTTTCCCGGATCTCTGCATACGCCTGACAGATCTGCTCCCCTTTTTCAGTGATCGAATAGAAGGTCTCCTTACCTCGCCTTTCCGAAATCACAACGTCATGTTTCAGGAGCTTTTTGAGCGCATAGGTGACAGTGTGGGTATCCTCGACATTCAGGACCAGGCAGATATCCGCGGATTTCTTCGGGCGTCCCCTATGGTTCACGCTATGCAGGACGAGTATATCCAGCGGGCTCAGGTCCGGGAGGCCCGCCGCGTTCATACACCGAACCATCCAGCGATTGAAAGCATTCCCTGCTACGATCAGTCCGAACTCCAGCTCAGAAAGCTCCGCTGCACGACCGGACAGATGTGACGAGGATACGATTGGGCCGACGGTTCTTCCGCCTGACCGCTCTTCATTGCCATGCACAATAGGTTCCTTGTCCGTATTTTTTTTCATAGGCCCATCCCAACGATCCTGTTCAATTTCCCAGCCAGCATGTCCGCCTCGGACGGGCCGGCCGCGACTCTATCAATTCCCCATCTGATTGGGCAGGTAGGTGACAATTTCCGGGAAAACCGTAATCAGCAGCACGCCCATCAACAGAAGCAGAAAGTAAGGCAATGCTGCAAGTGCTACCCGTATGATGTTTTCACCAGTCAGCCCCTGAATCACGAACAGGTTGAATCCGACCGGAGGTGTAATCTGGCTCATTTCCACCACGATGACCAGGTAGATCCCGAACCACATGGGATCGATCCCGGCAGCCTGAACCATCGGCAAAATAACGGAAGTGGTCAGCACCACAACCGAAATACCATCGAGGAAGCAACCGAGAAGAATGAAAAATACCGTCAATGCGAGAAGGAGCATATAGGGGGACAGACCCAAGGTATTGATCCAGGCCGCCAATTCTCTCGGAATACCGGTAAAACCCATGGAGACCGTCAGAAAGTGGGCGCCAACAAGAATGAAGGCGATCATGGTGGAGGTTTTCACCGTACCCATAAGAGCCTGACCGAAAGTCTGCCGGGTCAGAGAGCCACCACGCCAAGACAGCAGGTGCGCCAAAGCGACACCCACCGCCGCCGATTCAGTCGGCGATGCCAGCCCGGCATAGATAGAGCCGATAACGCCAACGATCAGTAACACGACCGGGATCAGGGGCTTGCTACGCCGAATCTTCTCCGCCAGCGGCAAAGCCTCCTCCTCGTCAGCGGGCACGCCAGAGGGGTTCAACTTGGACCAGATTGCAACGTAGCCGGCGAACAGCACCATCAACAGCAGGCCGGGGAGAATACCGGCCACGAACAACCGGGCAATGGATTGTTCAGTGGCAACGCCATAGACAATCAGGATAATCGACGGGGGAATCAGCAGGCCCAGGGTTGCCGAACCCGCCAGGGTACCCAGGATCTGTTTGCGATCGTAGCCGCGACGGGTAAGTTCGGGGACCGACATTTTCCCGATTGTCGCCGCAGTCGCTGCTGACGAGCCGGAAATCGCAGCGAAAATGCCGCAGCCGATAATATTGGTATGCAACAGCCGCCCCGGGATGCGTCCGACCCAGGGGGCAATACCGGTAAACATTTCTTCTGACAGGCGGGAGCGGAAAAGGACCTCCCCCATCCAGATGAACATCGGTAAAGCGGCCAGTTCCCAGGAGGCGCTGGCACCATAGAACGAAGTTGCCAGACTATAGCCCACCGGGGTGTTGCTGAAAAAATGCATTGCTGCAAGGCCGGTAGCCGTGAGGGCAAAAGCTACCCACAACCCCGCTCCCAGCAAGATCAGGAGCCCTATCAGGAGCAGGAGGCTCATCCAGATCATATCCATCGTGTTACTCCTGCGGGGCTTCGTCTTTGAGGTGGGTAATGCGGCCGGTAATCAACCCAACCAGGGCATCCAGCAGGGCAATCAGCAGCCAAACCAGGCCGACGACCATGACGGCCTGGGGGATCCAGAGCGGCACCGGCACCATGCCGATAGATAGGTCACCAAAGTCGTAGCTGTCATAGGTCAGCAATACGCTGTACCAGGTGCCGAAGGCAGTGATCGCCAGAGCGATCACCGTCACCACAATGTCCAGCGTTCTCTGGACTTTTTCCGGCAGGGCTCTGTGCAAGAGATCCACCCGGATATGCCCCCCTACCGTGAAAGTGTAGGCAAGTCCGGTGAAGGTAGCCCCGAGCAACAGAAATCCCGCCAGTTCCGCCAATCCGGGAACCTGCAGGCCCAAGGCATCCGTCCCGAGGGTCAGCAGGGCCTTGTCAAGAATTCGCCCGGAGACCTGCAGCACCACCATCACCATGATGACCATGAGCTGCAGAGCCGAGATGTATCCGCCAAGGCGATACAGAGAGTCCAGAAACCTGCGCATGTAGATGCTCCCGGATTGTTCTTTTCAGGCGTAACAGAAATTAGAGAGCACGGTAGGCTTCGATGAGGGCCTTGCCATCTTCACCGGCACGCTCCAACCACTCCTGCTCCATCGTGGCGCCAACCTCCTTCAGACGCTTGACCAGTGCCTCGCTCGGCTCGGAAACCACAATACCGTTCTCTTCCATGATCTTGATCTTGGCAGCGGTTTCAGCCTTGCTGGCTTCCCAACCCCGCTTCTCCGCTTCAGCGGCCGCAGTTTCAATCGCGTCCTGTACGGACTCAGGAAGCCCCTCGAAAGCCCGGGTGTTGACGATCACCATGTTTTTCGGCAACCACAGTTGCGCGTGGTTGAAGTGACTCAGGTAATCCCAGGCCCGGGTATTGGCCCCGGTTGACGGTGACGTGATCATCGCGTCTACTCGGCCGGTTCCGAAAGCAGTCGGGATATCAGGAACCTCGACCTGGGTCGGGACCGCCCCGAACAGTTCGGCCAGTCGTTCACTGGACTTGTTGTAGGCGCGCATCTTCACACCCTGGAGCTCTTCACCGGTCTGCACCGGGAATTTAGTGTAAATCCCCTGGGGCGGCCACGGCACTGCAAACAGGAGTTTCAGGCGCTGGCGTTCAAGACGCTCGGCCAGCACATCACGGGAAGCCTGCCAAAGTTTCCAGGCCTCTTCGTAATTGCTGGCCAGGTAGGGAACCGAGTCCACCTCGAACAGAGGATCCTCATTGGCCAGGCGGGACATGATCAACTCGCCAATGGGCACCAGGCTACGGCGAACAGAGTTCTTGATCTCAGGGTGTTTGATCAAAGAGCCACCACTGTGAACCGTAATGTCCAACTCGCCGTCAGTGGCTTCACGGATATCGTCCGCGAACTGGCGGATATTGACAGTATGGAAATTGGAATCGCCGTACGGTGTTGGCATATCCCAGGTCGTCTCGGCCTGCGCGGTTCCGATGACAGCAGACAGCGCAACTGCTGCAAGGTGTTTCACTTTGAATTTCATCTTTGCCTCCTCCTGACCCGGTCACATTCGGGCTATTCATGATTTTTGTTGTGACAACGCAAAGAACACATATCACACGACTTCGCACATGAACCTGCGTCCCATTTAGCCAACTTAGACGCGACCCATGTTGCTGTCAAACTATTTACCGCAAAACAATAGGTACTTTGCCGTTGTTTTATCGTTAAATTATCGATATTTTATTTGCACAGAGCTTTAAATGAAATTTCTGTATGGCTGCGCTATCACCAAGGGCCGGCCTGGAGGCGAAAATGTTTTTGAACTGTGACATTGGCGAGAGCTTTGGCGCCTGGACGATGGGCATGGATGAACACGTCATGCCATTCATCGACCAGGCCAACATCGCCTGCGGTTTCCACGCTGGCGATCCAGTTACCATGCGCAAGACCGTGCGTCTGGCCCTGAAACATGATGTCTCGCTGGGAGCCCATCCCGGTTACCCCGACCTTCAAGGCTTTGGCCGCCGTTCCATGGCGCTCCATCACGAAGAGATTACTGCTCTGGTCAGCTACCAGGTGGGCGCACTGAGCCACATTGCGGCTTCCGAGGGCGGCGCCCTGAGTTACGTGAAACCACGCGGCGCGCTCTACAACGATATGATGCAGAATGAGAACGCGCTCGAAGGCGTCCTCAACGCACTCAGCAGTTCCCCACACCCCCTTGCCTTGATGGCCATGAGCACCGCCGATAACCGAAAACTCAAGGCTGCCTGTAAGCACCATGGCATCCCACTGATCCTGGAGGCCTTCGCAGATCGCGCCTATGACGAGAGGGGATTCATTGTCCCCCGGAGCCACCCCAACGCCGTCCATAAAGATCCCGATACCATTATCCGTCAAGCCTGTGATCTGGCGGAGGGCCGGGCAATAAAGACCATGACAGGGCAATCTCTGAAACTTGAAGCTGACACCCTCTGCGTCCATGGGGACAATCCAGACTCCATCGCAGCGGTACGGGCCATCCGCGAAGCCTTGGGAAAACAACTCTGATGCTCTGGCGATATGAAGTGACCGGTATAGACACAGTCACTCTCCACTTTGGTGACGCAATTGATATTGTACTTGTAGAACGGATCCAGCAGGCAGCAGGCGCACTGGCAGACAAACTGGGGCAGAGACTGATCGAAATTGTGCCCTCCTACACATCATTGCTTCTGCGCTACGACCTATTGTCAGACGATCTGGCCTCACTTATTTCAAGCGTGACCGAAACTTTGTCGGCACTGCCAGAAGTCGAAACTAACAAACGAGGAAGCCGTGTTGTTGAGATTCCCGTTTATTACGACTCGACAGTAGGTCCCGACCTCGCTTCCGTTGCCGCAGGTTCCGGCCTCTCCATTGAAGAAGTTATCCAAAAACACAGCGCGAAGGTTTACAACGTGTTTGCCATCGGCTTCGCGCCCGGTTTCGCCTACCTCGGTGAAGTACCCCCGGAATTAGCAGCACCGCGGCTGGCTACACCCCGCTCAAAGGTTCCAGCGGGCACCTTGGGCATTGCCGATACCCAGACCGCCCTCTATCCCCTGGAATCTCCCGGGGGCTGGAATCTGATTGGCCGAACCCCCCTCCGCCTTTTTGATCCAGATCGCGACCATCCGGCCCTGCTCGAAGCAGGTCAACAGGTTCGCTTCCGAGCCATCAGTCGAAGTGAATACCTTGAACTTGAGGGTCAGCTGGACGATTTGCCTTGGGCGCCAGAAATATTGGACGAGTCGATATGCGGAGATCGACAATGAATCATCAGCCCGGCTTCACCTTCACCAAACCGGGATTTTTAAGTCTGTTGCAGGATGGCGGCCGCCGGGGAGTCATGCACATGGGTCTGGCCACCGGTGGCGCGATGGATCGGCATGCCTGGGCCTGGGCCAACCGGTTGCTGGGCAATGCCTATGGCACGGCAGCACTGGAAATCACCTTTGGAGGTGTTGAGTTCATAAGCCAACTGGACACGCAGATCTCGATTACCGGCGCAGAGGTGGAATGCCATATCAATGGAGAACATCGAGCTCTTTGGAGCGTAATCAATCTCAAGACCGGTGATCACGTCACGCTCAGCGCGCCGAAGTCCGGTGTCCGGGCATACCTGGCGGTACTCGGAGGCTTTCAAGTCAAGCCTGGCCTGGGCAACAGTTGCGCCACCTTCACGCGCGAGGGCACCGGAGGTCTCCACCTGGACGGCCATCCTCTGGCAGCAGGTGACCATCTGCCCTGCGGGAGCAATGCGCACACAGTTCCGAACAGAAAAGTCTCGGAACAGTGGAGACCGGATTATCGAGACGAGCTGGAACTCTCAGTTATTCCCGGTGCACAGATCGCTCGTTTTCCCGCAGCGGTTCTTGAGACTTTTTTTAGCCAGCCGTATACCCTCACCCCGCAAACGGACCGTATGGGCGCGCGCCTCAAAGGACCAGCATTGGAAGTCATAGGCAAGACCCTGATTTCCGAGGGTACCAGTCTTGGCGCCATTCAGGTTCCGTCCGATGGGCAGCCGATTTTGCTACTCAATGACAGGCAAACCATAGGGGGCTATCCCAAGCTAGGAGCAGTAACGCCCCGCAGCCTCGATGCTCTGGCTCAGCGGACACCCGGAACAAAGCTCCAGTTCCGGCCCACCACATTACATGAGGCTCAGCAAGAGGAACGAAAGTTTCTGAAATTCTTCTCCATAGATGTCTGACTACCGCATTGTGACGGGATTAGCCTCCAATCAGACTTTGTAGAAGTCCCGATACCAATCGACGAACCGGGCAATACCTTCCTCCACCGTGGTGGACGGCTTGTAGCCGACATCATCAATCAGATCATCCACGTTGGCGTACGTCGCCGGCACGTCACCCGGTTGAAGGGGCAGCAGGTTCTTTTGGGCTTTTTTGCCCAGCCGCTCTTCGATGATCTCGATGAAACGGGACAACTCCACCGGATTATTGCTACCGATGTTGTAGAGACGATACGGCGCCTTACTGGTGCCTGGATCAGGTTTTGCACCGCTCCAGTCCTGGTTCGGCTCCGCGACATGATCGAGGGTGCGGATCACGCCCTCTACGATGTCATCAATGTAGGTGAAATCCCGGCGGTGGTGGCCATGGTTGAAGACATCAATGGCCTCACCGGCGAGGATTTTCTTGGTGAAAATGAACAGCGCCATGTCCGGCCTGCCCCACGGCCCGTAAACCGTGAAGAACCGCAGGCCGGTAGTTGGCAGACTGTACAGATGGCTGTAGGTGTGGGCCATCAGCTCGTTGGCCTTCTTGGAGGCTGCGTAGAGGCTCAGCGGGTGGTCGACGTTGTCATGCACCGAGAAGGGCATGGTCTCGTTGGCACCGTACACCGAGCTGCTGGACGCATACACAAGGTGTTTCACACCATTATGGCGGCAGCCTTCAAGAATGTTCATGAAGCCAACGAGGTTGGCATCCACATAGGCATTCGGATTCTCGATGGAGTAACGCACCCCGGCCTGGGCCGCAAGGTGCACTACCCGCTCCGGTTTATGGCGGGCGAAGAGCGCCTCCATAGTTGCCCGGTCAGACACATCCTCGCGGACTTCCGTAAAGCCCGCTTTGCAGGTCAGCCGGGCCAGACGGGCTTCCTTGAGGTTCACATCGTAGTAGTCGTTGACGTTATCCACGCCAATGACTTCATCACCTCGGTCCAGCAGTCTGTGGGCCAGGTGGGATCCGATAAAACCCGCGGTACCGGTTACAAGAATCTTCAAGCGTCTCTCCTTGGATCAAATCCAGCCTCAGAATGCCACACCAGCGCTTACGAACGGACCACCAATCTCGACGTCCAGGCGGTCGTTGCCGTCTTCGTAATCGATCGACATCTGACGGTAGCCTGCCCTTAACTGGATCAACGCAATTTCGTATTGGCCGTAGGCGTTGAAATCGCTCAGCGAATCACCATCAAAGCTGATGAAGTTGCCTTCCGCGCCAACGGATACACCGGTGAATGGCAGATCAAACCGCGCCGCCAGGTAGCCCATGGGAATCACGCCATCAACCTTGGTTTCGCTGACCGGATAGGTTCCGTTAACATCCTGAACAATCAGTTCGCCAGAAAGATCACGAGCAGTAATGCCGAGGTCCAGGTTAGCCCAGTTATCCAGCACTTCGTAATACAATGTGAGATCTAACTGATCCAGATCGAAATCGGACTGCACCGGGACACTTCCCGGGATATTCACAAATCCTGACGTGCCAAGCTCTCCACGGCCACTCTGCTCAATGACCGTGTAATTCAGCCGGACATTCGGCAATACCGGTACCGGGTGCTCCAGGTACAGCGAGGCATTGGCATTGGTATCGCTGTCCAGATTCAGGTCGTTCTCAACATCAACCACATCGTTATTGGTGGCTGCCTCACCGGACAGATCAGAATCCCAGTAACTTACGCTGGCACCCAGGCCCACGACATCGGCCTGGGACAAAGGGGCCACCAGGACCAGTGAACCACCTACAGCAAGCATCAGTTTACGCATGACACACCTTTATGAATTGTTTTCGGTTTCAATCAGTCGAACTGGATTCCCAGCCGACGCCCCACTTCCTCATAGGTTTCGATGACCTCACCCAAACCCTGGCGGAAACGGTCCTTGTCCATTTTCTTCCGGGTTTCCCTGTCCCAGATACGGCAACCGTCGGGGCTGAATTCATCGCCCAGAACAATCCCGCCGCCGCTGCGACCAAACTCGAGTTTGTAATCGACCAGCAGCATGCCCGCTTCATCGAACAGGGCCTTCAACACATCGTTGACCTTGTAGGTGAGCGCCTTCATCTGGGCCAGCTCTTCGGCGGTTGCCCAGCCAAAGCTGACTGCCAGAGACTCATTGACCATCGGATCGTGGAGCGCATCGTTTTTCAGAAACAGCTCATAGGTGGGCGGGTTCAGTTCCTGACCTTCGTCCACGCCCAGCCTGCGACACAGGCTGCCGGCGGAGATGTTACGAACCACGCACTCAACGGGAATCATATCCAGCTTCTTGACCAGCGATTCGGTGGCGGACAGCAGGCCTTCAAAATGGGTGGGCACACCCGCCGCTTCCAGTTTTTCCATGATGAACGCATTAAACCTGTTGTTCACCATGCCCTTGCGGCTCAGCTGTTCCTTTTTCTCACCATCGAAGGCCGAGGTATCGTCACGAAACACCATCACGAATCGTTCGGGATCGTCGGTGCGGTAGACGGATTTGGCCTTGCCGGCATAGAGTTCTTCACGTTTTTCCATCTGGGGTCTCCGGAAAGCGGCCGCAGCGGGCGACCGCTTTCTGACTCAGTAAAGGTAATCGAATAGTTGCGTGAGCAGTTCCGATGTTGTCCGGCTGCCCGAATAGCCGGGCACGGATCCGGCGGTTACCACGACAACATCACCCCGTTCCTCCAGGTTGACGGTGTGGGTATGCTGCGGCCCTTCGCTTCCACCGAACCAGCTGAACCAGCCCGGGTCCCGCTCGTCTTCGGTACGGAAATCCACCTGGAACCAACCTTCACTGCGATTGAGGTCAACCACAGGAATGTCGGAATCCGTGAGCGCCCTGCTCACTTCCGCCCAGGAACGACCGTAGTCCAGCTCCATGCGAATGGCGATGGCTTCATCATTTTCCGAAACCAGGCGAACCAGCGGATCGCTGACTATTCCGGATGCAGCACGGGAGAACGATTTGCTTTCCTCCCGGGCCCTGAGAAATTCGCCCATGTCGGCCAGAATGCGCTTTTGCAAAGCCAGTGCCTGCTCCGAGGGCGCGGAGACGCCTTCCCATGGCAGCAACTCACCGGGATCTTCTGCGACTTCCAGCTTACGCACCTGGATCGACGTGGTTTTGCGGCGGACACCGGGTGCCATGCGCACCTGCACCACGACTTTCTGCTCTTCAGCAGAGGGATTATCCGGCAACTCCACCAGCTGGCGCGCGCGTTTGCTGAAGTTTGCCAGCTCGCTCTGCAGGATGCCCAGCTGTGGATTATCCAGTGCCACCCCAAGGCCGCGCTCAGCCATATAGGTGTTCACCGCCGGCCAGATCCGACCGGGGACATCGTTCACCAGCAGCCAGACTCTGCCATCAAGCTCCTCAATCACGTAATTCTCATCGAGAATGTCCGAGGTCATGTCCGGTGGCCGCGGGATTTCAGACGGATACATTCTGCTTGCATCAGCCGGCTCGACATCACGGATTGGCATGGTCTGGCTGAAGCGGGCCTCATTTGCCGACTCGGGCAGCTCCAGCGGCTCTCCCTCCTTCGCGTTTACATAGCGCTCGGAGCGGTCATCAATGAAACTGCACCCGGAAGCTGCCGCCATCAGCAACAGCCCGGACAGTAAAGCAACGGGTTTCAACATGAAGGTATTACCGGTTCCTTTTAGAACCTGCATCAGGTTACTCCGGGTCAGGGACGATTTCAGCAAACTCAGAGTACACCTGAGGCCTTGAGGGCATCTTCCACTTCGCTGTGAAACTTTTCACTGAGCGGGGTCAGAGGCAGGCGGATGCCTTCTCCGATCATCCCCATACGATGCAGCGCCCACTTCACGGGAATCGGGTTAGCCTCAAGAAACAGCTTGCGGTTCAGCGGCATCAGCAATTCATTGAGCCGCTCTGTCTCTTCACGGTTGCCGGCAATCGCCGCTTCACAAAGCTGGGACATACCCTTCGGGGCAACGTTGGCGGTCACGGAGACGTTGCCTTTGGCACCGGCCAGCATCAGTTCCGCTGCGGTGGCGTCATCACCCGAGTATACAGCGAGACGGCCTTCGAGAGCCTCGATCAGTTCGGCACCGCGGGGGATGTTACCGGTGGCGTCCTTGATGCCGACAATATTGGGGATATCTGCCAGCCGCAGGACAGTCTCGTTGAGCATGTCACAGGCGGTTCTGCCGGGTACATTGTAAAGCATCTGGCTCATGCCGGGGACGGCTTCGGCAATCGCCTTGAAATGACGGTACAGGCCTTCCTGGGTCGGCTTGTTGTAGTATGGCACGACCAGCAGACAGGCATCAGCCCCCAGCTTATGGGCTTCGGTGGTCAGCTCGATGGCTTCACGGGTACTGTTACCGCCGGTGCCCGCGATAACCGGAATCCGCCCGGCCACGCGTTTGATGATATGGCCGATAACCCGGCAATGCTCCTTCGGATCAAGCGTTGCAGATTCGCCGGTGGTACCGACAGCGACGATACCATCCGTGCCGTTTTCAAGATGAAAGTCTACCAGCTTGTCCAGATCCTCCCAGTGAATTTCACCGTCTGGATGCATGGGCGTGACCAGTGCGACAAGGCTACCCGTAATCATAAAAGCTCCGTCCGAATAAAACCGATATGGTAATGTTGGGCACGAACTGACACAAGGGAATTAAAGGAGAACTTCCGGGCAAAACACGAGTTCCCGTTCCACCTGATCGCCGACAAGGACGAAACACTGTGCAAGCTCTTTGATGTCATCAAACTCAAAAAGCGGTACGGCAAGGAATACATGGGCGTCGACCGAAGCACCTTCCTGATCGATCAGGAAGGTGTTCTGAGAGCAGAGTGGCGGGGCGTCAAGGTAAAGGGCCACGCCGATGAAGTACTGGAGGCGGTAAAGGCGCTTTAAGCGCCTCTCACGCCTTTCCCGTGTCCGGAGGGGGAACGGAATCCTTCACCGGCCAGGCGGAGAACACAGCCTTGAGCATGGTGGCCAGAGGAATGGCAAAGAATACACCCCACAACCCCCAGATCCCGCCGAAGAAGAGTACCGCGACGATTATGGCGACCGGGTGCAGGTTGTTCACTTCCGAGAACAGCACCGGCACCAGGACATTGCCGTCCAGCGCCTGGATAATGCCGTAAATAACCATTACCCAGATAAACTGACTGCCCCAGCCAAAGGCAAACAGTGCGATCACCGCCACGGGAATGGTGACCACCGCCGCGCCGATGTAGGGAATCACCACGCTCAGACCCACCAGCAGGGACAGCAATGCGGCATAGGGCATTCCGAGCAGCTTGAAGGCAATGTAGGTTACGCCGCCGACAATGAGAATCTCCACGGCCTTGCCGCGAACATAGTTGGCGCACTGGAGGTTCACCTCATGCCAGATCTGCAGCATCATCGGGCGCTGGGGTGGCAGCAGCCGGGCAATGGAGCCTAGCAGGACCTGCCGGTCCTTGAGGAAAAAGAACACCAGGATGGGAACCAGCACCATATAGATCAGCAAGGCCACCAGGTCCGGAATGCTGGACAGTGAAAAGGACACCAGCCACTGGGTAAACTGGCCCACTTCGGTACTGATCTGCTGGTAAACGGTGGTGACAGCCTCACCCGAAATAAGATGCGGGTATTGCTGGGGCAACAATTCAAGGTACGACTGCAGCTCACGGATGATACGTGGCGCCTCCCCGGCCAGGGAACTGAGCTGGGTCCAGATCAGTGGCAACAGACCAAACAGGAAACCCACCAGCACGCCCAGGAAAACCAGGAAAACACCAAGGATGGAAACTGTCTCGGGAACACCCAGCTTATTGAGCTTGGTAACAAGCCCCTGCAGAATGAAGGCAATGATCAGCGAAGCAATGGCCGGAGCCAGCATGGCACCAAACCAGATGACAAAGATCGTACCTGTTACCAGAATCAGGAACAGGATAACGGCTTCTTCGTCCGAGAAATATTTGTGCGCGAGACCGCGTAACGTCCTGATCATTTACAACTCCGAGAAATTAGCCGCCGCACTTTATCACAAACCGGTACTGCCCGGCGGTTTCAGAACTGCTTATCAGGATATGCCGGGACAGCTCCAGAAACGCCGGGATGTCCCGCGCGGAACCCGCATCGGTGGCGATGACCTCCAGTTCTTCACCGGGTGCCATGGTATTGAGTTCCAGCTTGGTTTTCAGCAGCGGCATCGGGCAGCGCAGCCCGGAGGCATCGAGAGATCGATCAACCATACAAACGAGACACCATCAACAGTAATAATATGCGGATTTAACAAGCAGGCATTATGCCGGCAGTGATAATGTATTGCATCACAATCCTCTTCAAGCAGGGGATCCGAACTTTTTATCGTAAACCGCTGTCCAACCGGCGATTCAGACCAAAGGCAACCGGCATTACATGATTGTTACCCACCCCCGGATTCGAGCACTCCCAGCGATACTTGTGGCAGCCTCACTGGCCTTCACGCTGCTCTTCCCGAGCCCAGCCCAGGCACAGGACACCAGCCTGCCCAGCATCGGAGGCAATGGCGGCGGCCTTATCGCCGGTCAGCGGGAGTCGGACATCGGCCAGCAGGTGATGGTTTCGATCCGACGCTCCGCGCCGCGCATTACCGATCCCCTGATTTTCGATTACCTGAGTGCCATTACTTACCAGCTGGTGCCGTTTGCCCCGCTGCAGGAGCGTGACCTCACCCTGGCTCTTATCGACAGCCCCGCCATTAACGCCTTTGCCGTGCCCGGCGGGATTGTCGGAATCAACGGAGGGCTGTTCCTGAACGCCCGGACTGAACAACAGTTCGCCTCGGTACTGGCCCACGAACTGGCCCATCTCAGCCAGCGGCATTTTGCCCGTCGACTGGAACAGCAGGAAACCAGCGCACCCCTGACCCTCGCCGGGATGATTGCCGGCATCGTATTATCGGCGGTCACGCAGTCGGATATCGGGCTGGCCGCCATTGCCGGGACCCAGGCACTGGCGGTCCAGAACATGCTTGCCTACAGCCGGGCCCACGAACAGGAGGCTGACCGTGTTGGCCTGGATATTCTGGCTTCGGCCGGCATGGATCCACGGGGCATGCCGGAAATGTTCGAAATAATGATGCGCCAGAATCGCTTGCAGGGAAACCGCCTGCCGGAATACCTTTCTACGCACCCGCTGACCCAGAGCCGGGTAGCCGACACCCGCAGCAGGGCCGAACAATACCCGGATGAAAACATCCGGGACGGACAGGAATATCACCTGATGCGCAGCCGCCTGCAGGTGCACTATGCGCCCTCGCCGGATGTTGCCGTCGAAACCTTTGAAGCTTACCTCGACAAGCCGGACGTACAGCGAAATGATGCCATCCGTTATGGCCTGGCCGTCGCCTATCTTGAAGACAGGCAATATGAGAAGGCCGCCAACATCCTGAACGAACTGCTGGCAAAAAATCCGGGCCGGATAACCTTCCAGGTGACACTGGCGGAAGTGCGTCTTGCCCAGAATCGGCCAGACGACGCCCGGGCCATTCTCAGGGACGCTCTGGCAAGAAACCCGGGCAACTATCCGATCATCTACACGCTCGCCGAAACGGAAATTGCCGATGGCAATGGGGCTGCGGCGGCCGAGTATCTGCGACAGCTCACACGGACATTGCCGGGCCAGGAGCATCTCTGGCTCAAGCTCGCGGAGGCCGAGGGGATGGCAAGAAATATCGTGGGCGTTCACCGGGCACGGGCCGAATACGACGTGCTGATGGGGGATCTTGAGTCCGCCCAGAGGCAACTCCGGCAGGCCCAGGAAAAGCTGCCAGCGGGCACCCCCCAGAGACAGGTGGTAACGGAGCGTCTCGCGGAAATTACCAGCCGGCTACAGGCCCGGGCTAACAGCTGATCAGGCGTTGCCGGCGGCCTTGAGGTTCATGTTTGCGGTGAAATCGAGCATACGCTGCAACGGCCTCAATGCGCGCTCCCGGAGCGACGGGTCCACATCAACCTCCTGATCGCCCTGCTCCAGTACATGCAGCAGATTTTCCAGGCCGTTCATCGCCATCCAGGGGCAATGGGCACAGCTGCGACAGGTCGCACCGTTGCCCGCCGTCGGCGCTTCGATCAGTGTCTTGTTCGGTGCCAGTTGCTGCATCTTGTAAAAGATGCCGTTGTCGGTCGCAACAATGAACTTCTCATTCGGCAATGTCTGGACCGCATGAATCAACTGCGAGGTTGAACCGACCACGTCGGCCATTTCCACCACCGCGTCCGGCGACTCCGGATGCACCAGAACCGCGGCGTCCGGGTACAGCGCCCTGAGATCCTCAAGACCACGGTACTTGAATTCCTCATGGACGATGCAGGAACCGTCCCAGAGCAGCATATCTGCACCGGTTGTCTTCTGAACATAGTGCCCCAGGTGTTTGTCCGGCGCCCAGAGAATCTTCTCTCCACGGGCATCCAGATCTTCCACAATGGCCTGAGCGCAGCTTGACGTGACCACCCAGTCGGCCCTTGCCTTCACTGCCGCAGACGTATTGGCATAGACCACAACCGTACGATCGGGGTGCTGGTCACAAAACTCGGCAAACTCATCGGCGGGACAACCCACATCAAGGGAGCAGGTTGCCTCGAGGGTTGGCATCAGGACGCGCTTTTCCGGGTTCAGGATTTTCGCGGTCTCGCCCATGAATCGCACACCGGCCACCACCACCGTAGAGGCAGGATGCTGGTTGCCAAAGCGGGCCATTTCCAGAGAGTCGGCAACACAACCACCGGTTTCTTCCGCGAGGCGCTGGATGTCCGGATCGGTATAGTAATGCGCCACCAACACCGCGTCCTTCGCCTTCAGGGCGGACTTGATACGGGCCTCCAGGTCGGCCTTCTCACTGGCGCTGAGCGGTTTTGGCTCGGCGGCATGGGCAAGGTGTTCCTGAACAAGGATTCGGTCTTGGGCGTAAGTCATTACTGCGTCTCTGTGTTGCGTGAACCCGGGCATTATAGCATTCATACCCCGGGCCTTAATGTTTCTGAAACAGTGCTATCACAAACTTGTGATTGCTTTTCTGTTACCTGTTTACCTAGGTAGGAACGTATACGCAAAAAAAAAGAGCCCGAAGGCTCTTTTTTCACAAAAACCCGCGGGTTTCTGTTATTTGGTGGGTCGTGAAGGATTCGAACCTTCGACCAATTGGTTAAAAGCCAACTGCTCTACCAACTGAGCTAACGACCCATGACTGCTGATCAAAGCCCTCGGCTTCAATCCATACCGAACGAATTTTCCCACCCGGTATTTCGTGTTTGGTGGGTCGTGAAGGATTCGAACCTTCGACCAATTGGTTAAAAGCCAACTGCTCTACCAACTGAGCTAACGACCCAAACGAGGCGCATATAGTAATGATTTTTGGCCGCTGATCAACCCCTTTTTTTCAGGTTTCTCAACATTTTTGCCCGCCCGGAAGATCAGACTTTCCCGGACTCCAGATACTTCCGAGCCAGCTCGGCGGCGCTGCTGCCCGGGTAATTCTCAATCACCGCTTCCATCTTACGCCGTGCCTCCGCTTTTTCCCCCAACCGATCATGGGTCACGCCGAGCTTGTAGAGCGCATCCGGCGCCTTGCGGTGATCAGCAAACCGGGTGGCAACAATGGTGAACGCCTGCTTCGCCTGTTCCAGTTTCGGCAAAACGAGATAAACCTCGCCCAGCCAGTAGTAGGCGTTTACAGTGAGATCACCCTCCGGGTATTTATCGAGAAACTCGTAAATCCGGCTGATGGCTTTATCGTAGTTTTTCTGGTTGCGAATGAGGTCCTGGATCTCTTCGTAGGCCTTTCGCTCCTCAGGGCCCGGCTGACGGTACTCCTTGACCGCGGGTGCCGAGCCTGAGCCAGCAGCGCTGGCACCTGCGGCAGGCGCGGGCGCCGGTTGGGACGAGAGCTTCTCAGACAAGTCCAGAATACGCTGATCCAGGTCGATATAGCGGTCCCTGCCCTGCTCCTTGAGGCGGTTAATCTCGTGCCTCTGCTCTTCCACTTCGCCCTGGAGTCGCCTGACTTCACCCTGAAGCTGCTGAATCATGTAGAACAGCTCAGACGTTGCCTGGTTGTTGTTGGCGCTGCTCTGAGTGCCCGTAGCTGATTGCGCCAGGGCTCCTCCCGCCGGCCCGAAGGCGAGCGGGAGCAACACTGTCGCCATGAGTGTTCTTCTCATGGTCCTTCCTGTGTGATTACTCAAATACGAGTTCCACACGGCGGTTCTGGGCCCAGGCACTCTCGCTGGAACCCATAACGGCCGGCTTCTCTTCACCGTAGCTTACGGTTTCAATCTGTCCACGTGAAGCACCATTGACGATCAGAAACCGCTGAACCGCATTGGCACGGCGTTCGCCAAGAGCCAGGTTGTACTCCTTGGTGCCGCGCTCGTCGGCATGACCTTCCACCCGGACATCCTGGCCCGGATTGTTCGCCAGGTAGCGGGCATGAGCCACCAGAACGTCTCGGGCTTCAGGCTTGATTTCGGCGGTGTCAAAATCGAAATAGAAGACCCTGACCTCACGCAGAGCTTCCATCTCGGCCTGCTCGCGGGCCTCCATACGCTCTTCTTCGGTCATTGCGGAGGAGGAAATACCACCCTGGTCATCACCGCTGTAGACGGTAGAGCCACCTTCCTGATCCACAGCACCGACATCAGAACCGTACTCCGCATCTTCCGGAGCTCCACCGGTCGAACTACAGCCAGCCACAAGACCGACAGAGAGCAACAGGGCAAAAGCCTTGGAGTGAGCTGAAATTTTCATAATCGTTTCCTTTGTGTTGACTGACTTTGATTAATTACACGTTCCTGAACAATTGCCGACGCCGGTGAGGCTGCGGCAATCAGCGAACCAGCGGCCCCCAGGCCGGATCCCGGACCTCACCCTCGGAGCCGGGCAGACTGTATGCAGCGCCACCGTCCGAGGATATGACCGTCAGAACGCTGGTGCCGCTTTGCTGTGTGGCGTAAATGAGCATCCGGCCGTTGGGGGCGACACTTGGTGATTCATCAGATTCGGAGCGGGTCAGGATGGTTTCCTCCCCGGTTTCCAGATCGGACCGGGCGATGTGAAACGCCCGGTCCCGCTGATGCACGTAATAGACAAATTCACCGTTAGGCCCGGGGCGTGGCCGGGCATTGTAACGGCTTCCGAAGGTGATCCTCCTGGGCTCTGCGCCGGGGGTTTCCATATGATAGATCTGGGGCCCACCGGAACGGTCCGAGGTGAAGAAAATCCCTTCGCCGCTGGCGTCCCAGGTGGCTTCCGTATCGATTGCCCAGTGATCGGTCAGTTTGGTCAGCTGACGATTATCCAGGTTCATCCGGTAAATTTCGGCATTACCATCCTTGGACAGGGTCATCAGCAGGGACCGGCCATCCGGGGACCATGCAGGCGCCGAATTCAGCCCCGGAAAATCGGCTACCTTCGTGCGTTTGCCGGTGGCCAGTTCATGCACAAATATTACCGGTTTTCCGGTTTCAAAGGAGACGTACGCCAGCTTCTTACCGTCCGGCGACCAGGCTGGCGACAGGATTGGCTCCTGGCTTTCCAGCCGGATGCGGGCCCGCTTGCCATCCACGTCACTGACCTGCAGGCGGTAGCGTGGCTTGCCATTAGCCGTATCCAGGGTCACAAAGGCGAGCTGGGTTGAAAAGACCCCCGGCACCCCGGTGATGGCCTCGTACACCTTATCGCTGATGTGGTGGGCCAGGGAGCGCAGGTTTGAGGCGGGGGCCGCCGCGGTTTCCCCGAGAATCCGTTCCTCGCGGTTAACGTCAAAAAGCTCATAACGGGCCTGAACCCGGTCGCCACTGCGCGTCAGCGAGCCCACCAGCACATAACGCTGACCCAGCAGCCGCCAGTCCCGGAAAT
>Ga0247720_100099_pt1 | contig 41498 bp, 46 predicted proteins | sample MSEWel2015_12_15_FD_189078 | JGI IMG/M metagenome (GOLD analysis project Ga0247720, IMG submission 189078) | Subsurface sediment microbial communities from gas well in West Virginia, United States - MSEEL Well Study Marcellus 3H_2015_12_15 | ecosystem: Environmental > Terrestrial > Deep... | reverse complement strand
GATTCCACCTCGCGGCGGACACCCTTGCCTTAAGCTACGGCTACTGCTACCTTCGCCGTTCGGGACTTGCACCCTATAGGCAGCGCCCATGCCGGGCGCACACGAAATAACTCCCCCGCGCGCGGCGAGGGAGTTATTTCGTGTTCATTCAGGCTAATCGCCAGCTTATTTGGCGTTGGCGTAGGCCTCGGCAACGGCAGCAATGTAATCCTGAACGGTGATGGTCACCAGCGAGGTAAGCTCGGGCACATCGGGAACTGCCGGGTGCTCCGCATCGCGGGCCTTAACCTTCATAGCCTTGATCTCGTCGACGGTCTTGCCCACCATCCACTTCTCCAGCTCGGCAATCTGCTGATACCAGTTCTTGCCGATAGAAGAAACCTTGCCCATTCCGTACGCATCGCCGAGCTCTTTCTTGGTCTTTATAGGCGCGGTTTTATCGGAAGTTACTTTCCCGTTCTTGTCGAAGTTGACCCTGGTCTGAGCATTATCGATCAGCACGCCGGCTACCTTGCCGTCCTTGTCAAAGGCGGCAGCTGCCACTACACAGTCGGCTTGAGCAACGGGCAGGGTTTCCTGGCCCTTGGCGTCCACGGAGTAATCCTTGGATTTGGCAATCGAGACTACGTGGCCGAGGCCCAGTTTCTCAGCATCTTTAACCTCCACGGCATTCTGGTACGCCTTTTCCAAAGCGGCAATGTAATCCTGGACGCTAATGGTTACCAGCGAGGTGAGCTCGGGCACGTCAGGAACGGCCGGGTGCGAAGCATCGCGGGCCTTAACCTTCATAGCCTTGATCTCGTCGACGGTCTTGCCCACCATCCACTTTTCTAGCTCGGCGATCTGCTCATACCATTCCTTGCCGATGGAAGAAGCCTTGCGCATGCCGTACTTGTCGCCGAGTTCTTTCTTAGTCTTCACCTCGGCCGTCTTGTCCGAAGTTACTTTCATGTTTTTGTCGAAGTTGACCTTGCTTTGGGCAGTGTCGATGTCGACCTTGACGACCTTCCCGTCTTTATCAAAGAGGGCAGCGGCGATGATGCTGTCTATCTGGCCAACCGCTGTGCTATCGCCCTGTGCATCCTTCGACTTGGCAATTGAGGTGACGATACCAAGGCCAAGCTTAAGCCCCTGGGACTCCTGCTGGGTGCCTGCCTGCTCCTGTGGTGCGGAAGTGCCGGCCTGTTCTTTAGGCGCCGAGCAGCCCGCCAAAAGGCCTACGGCTACGGCCAAGGCCAAGGCGGCGATGAAAAAGCGTTTCACGATTTCTCCCCCTTAGAAAATAGGATTTGTTTGGTTTTGTACTGACCCTGCTAAAAACCCTTCTCTTCCCCCTCTCCCCCTTCTGCCTATGTGCTAGTTCGACGTTTAACAGACAAATCCTCCCCGGACGACCCTGCGCTAAACAAAATTCTTCGGTCAATAACCTAATTCCTTGCGGACAAGTATAACCTCTAGGTCCGTCTTTTGGGGCCGGCGTTCGATGATGACGGTTACCGAGCACATGCGGCCGGGAGAATCGCAGTCGGTGCAGCGGCCGGCGACGGCGCACGGGGTGCCGGTCTTGAGCCGCCGGCCGTTCTGGGGAGCCGCAACGTTGTGCACGCGGTCCAAGGCGGCGGCGAGATCGGGCACTACTTTGTTTTGCCCGCACACCAAGATGACCTTCGGCGGTCCGAAGACCATGGCCCCCACCCGGTTGCCGACGCCGTCGACGTTCACCAGGCGGCCGTCTTCGGTCACGGCGTTGGAACTGGCCAGGAAGACATCGGCAGTGAGCTGGGCCCGCCTCAGTGCCAGCACCTCCTCCGGGCTCCGACCGCGCCAGTGCCAAAGAATCTGGCACCCGCGGGATTCGAGCTCCGGCACAACGCCGAGCTGCTCGATGGTCTGCGAACCGCCGATGCCAATGCGTTGTCCCGGCTGCACCCGTTCAAGGATTAGAGCCTTGGCCTCCTCCAGTGTGTCCACCACTTGGGTCCTGATGCCGTGCTCTTCCAATGCGGCCCGGGCGCGCATGAGTTTATCCTCCATATGACAACCCCCTTAAAAGGCTTACCCCCCAGTGCTCTGGGGGCCGGTATTTGTTGTCGTTATGCTTTTCTGTAGTCCTTATTATAGCTCCTTTTCAGGCGGGAGGCAAGAAAAATCTGGTAGATACGGAAAAAATTGAGAGCCGGGCACAGCCCAGATAAGAGGCCGGGCCCGCCCAGGCCGGGGCCTTTTTTCAGTAGTGGTACGGCTCGCCGTGGATGATGCGAAAGGCCCGGTAGAGCTGCTCGAGGAGAATGAGGCGGGCCAGCTCGTGGGTAAAGGTAAGGCGGGAAAGGGAGAGCACCGTGCGGGCTGCAGCGAGGACCTCGGAAGCCAGGCCTAGGGTCCCGCCCACGGCGAAGGCCAGGCGGCTTTCACCGCGGAGGGCCAGTTTCTGAAGCAGGGCGGCGAACTCCTCGGAGGTCAGCTCTTGCCCGCGTTCGCTGAGCGCAATGAGGTGCTCGCCCGGCGAGAGCGCGCCGAGAATGGCCCGCCCTTCCGCTTCTTTTACGGCTGCAGCGGCTTTCTCGTCCAGGCGCGGCGGGACCTTGGCCGCAGGAAGAATAACCAGCTCTGTACGCGCGTAAGGCCGAAGGCGCTTGAGGTATTCATTGATCCCCAGGTCGATAAAGCGCGTGCGCGTTTTGCCTACGGCCAAAACCCGAATGCCGATGGCCATTTACGCAGGATAGTACGGGCGCGGCGCCTCAGCCGCGGCCGCCTCGGCAATGTTGTAGTCCACCCCCGTCTTGGCCGCCAGGCGCTCCTTAAGAAAGCGCTCGGCAACCTGAGGGAAGAGGGCATAGGAGAGCACGTCTTCAGGTTTCTGGATGTACGCGGCGATGGCCTGTTTGGCCTTTTCCAGTCCCGGCTCTAACAGGTCGGCCGGGCGGCAGGTGATGGGCGTCTCATCGCCGATGATCTTCTTTTTCACCCCTTCGTCAATGGGCGCCGGCGGGCGGCCGTAGTAGCCGAGGACGTAGTTCTTTACCTCGGTGGGAACTACCTTGTAGCGCTCGCCCAGAAGTACGTTGAAGACGGCCTGGGTGCCCACCATCTGGCTGGTGGGGGTGACGAGGGGCGGGTAGCCCAGCTCTTTGCGCACGCGCGGCACCTCGGCCAGGCACTCGCGGTACTTGTCCAGCGCCCCCTGCTGCTTGAGCTGCGCGGCCAGGTTGCTGATCATCCCGCCGGGGATCTGGTAGGAGAGGACGTTGGTGTCCACGCCGCTGGCAATCGCCGCAAACTGATCGTATTTTTTCTTGACCTCCCGCCAGTAATCGGCGATCTCCGAAAGGAGCTCGAGGCTTAAACCGGTATCGCGCTCGGTGCCCGCCAAAGCGGCCACAATCGACTCGGCCGGCGGCTGGGAGGTACCTAAGGCCAGAGGAGAGCTGGCGGTGTCTACCACATCCACCCCGGCTTCAATGGCCTTAAGGTAGGTCATGGTGGCCATGCCGCTGGTGCAGTGGCAGTGAAGCTGGATGGGAACGTCTACGGCCTTTTTGAGCTCGGTCACCAGCTCATAGGCCGCGTACGGGGTGAGCAACCCTGCCATGTCCTTGATGCAGATGGAGTCCACACCGAGCTCTACGAGTTCTTTGGCCATCCGGACGTAAAGGGGTATGTCGTGGACAGGGCTGATGGTGTAGACCACAGTGCCCTGAGCGTGCGCGCCGGCGGCTTTGGTGGCGCGGATGGCCGTCTCCATGTTGCGAACATCGTTTAAGGCATCGAAAATGCGCACGATGTCGATGCCGCCCTCGACCATGCGCTTGACGAATTCCTCCACGACATCATCGGGGTAGTTCCGGTAGCCCAGTATGTTCTGCCCCCGGAGCAACATCTGGAGCTTGGTGTTCTTGACGTGTTTCCTGATCGTCCAGAGGCGCTCCCACGGGTCTTCGTTGAGGTAGCGCATGCAGGTGTCAAAGGTAGCACCGCCCCACATCTCCAGGGAATAGTAGCCCACGGAATCGAGCTTTTCCAGAATGGGCACCATGTCCTCGGTCTTCATGCGCGTGGCAAAAAGGCTCTGGTGGGCATCGCGCAGCGAGGTGTCACAGAGCCGGACCGGCCGTGCCTTGGCCATTTCCATCTCTCCTCCTTCGCGCTGCCTGGCGGGTGCCCCCGCCGCGGCGGCTTTCTTTTTAATCTATTTCTGCATACAGTATACTATTCCTCCTTGGCGTTTGGCTTTTGTCCCTGACTTGAGCTGAGGCAACCCGACAGAGGTTACTCATTCGGCCGAGGTGCTAGTAGTACGGTTATAGCAAGCCTCTTGCCCCGGCGGTCCACGTCCAGGGCGATGCGCTCGCCCACCTTGTGGCGGGCGAGGGCACTGGTAAACTCGGGCAAGGTGCGCACGGGTTGCCCGGCAACCTTAAGGATGACGTCGCCGGGGCGGATGCCGGCCCGCGCCGCCGGGCTGCCACGGTAGACGTCCAGGACGGCAATACCCGCCGTCACTTTGAGATCAAAGTAGGCGCTGATCTCGCGGTTCACCTCGGCCGTGTAGACGCCGAGCCAGGGCCTCAGCACGCGCCCGTGCGCCATAAGCTCCTCTACCACCGGCCGGGCGAGACTCACGGGAATGGCAAAGCCCATGCCCTCCGCAGCCTGGGCCTTGGCCGTGTTGATGCCGATAACTTCGCCGCGCGCGTTAAGAAGAGGCCCGCCGCTGTTGCCGGGGTTGATGGGGGCGTCGGTCTGAATGAGGTTTTCCAGCACCTTGCCGTCATCGGTCTCGATGGTGCGGTTCACGGCGCTGATGATGCCGGCCGTAACGCTGCGCTGGAATTCAAGGCCCAGCGGGTTGCCGATGGCCACGGCGAGCTCGCCGACGCGCAGGTTGGTCGAGTCGCCGAGCACGGCCGGGGTTAGGCCAGAGGCGCTGATTTTTACCACCGCCAAATCCGTTCCGGGGTCGGTACCGATGAGGCGCCCCGGTACCTGCCGCCCATCGGCCAAGGTAACGGTGATGCGCCGGGCGCCGCCCACGACGTGATCGTTGGTTAGGATGTACCCTGCGGGGTCGAAAATGATGCCCGAACCAACGCCCTCCCTCTCGTAAACACCGTAAAACCAATCGTACGCCGGCTCGCGGGTAGCAATACCTACGACGGCCGGACCGACGCGCTCCGCGATGGCCGTGATGGTGCTGTAGGGATAAAGCTCAACATCGTCTCCAGCGCGCGACCCTTCGGGGGAAAGTGGTTCCTCGGGGCTGGGAAGAAGCTCCGGCCGGGGTAAAAGCCTGGGGCCCACCAGGGCCCCGCCGGCCAAGAAGGCCGCCAGCAATAGTGCCACCACCAAGAACCAGCGCAAGTCAACTCGCCGCATTAGCCTACTCCCTCCGCTTGCTTAAGCTCCTTTGGCCGCTCATCACTCCTCCTTTCATTATTTCCTGGCAGGCCGCAGAAATGCAGGAGGGAGCGACTTCGCGTCGCCCCCTCCTAAGCTTCTCAAGCTTAGACGCCTTTGGCTCGCACGATGTCCTTTACTTTCATGAGCCGAGTTAAGCTCGCCCGCTCGTTTTCGTCCAGCTTCATGGTAATATAGCGCACGGTGCTTGCCAGTTGCGGTATCATCACATACTCCAGAGCGTTCACGCGGCGGCGGGTACGCTCGATCTCCGCCGCCAGAAGCATCACGGCCTTCTCCACCTCCGCAAGTTCCAAAAGGCGCGGCAGGAGTTCGGCCAGAGTGCTGATGGAGTCGTCGAGTTCAGCAGAGGTTTCGGCAAAGCCGTAGGGGTAGATGCTTTCTGTCTCCCGGCTTACCTTTTCCCAAGTGAGCTTCGGCGCATGGACGCTCATGATGTTCTGGCGGCCCAGCTTCACCTCCAGCCGCTCCTTGGGGTACATGATGGCCTCCTCTACGGCCTCGGCAGACATTACCGCTCTGGCCAGCATGAACTTGCGGAAGGCACCGGCCAGGCGCTCCTCCACTTCTTCGCGGAGTTCCTTGTTTTTCTTGACGAGCACCAGGAACTGCCGCATTAGCTCGTCGCGCTTATCCTTGAGGAGTTTATGCCCGCGCTGAGCCATGGCCAGCCGCCGCTTCAGGCGGTTGAGCTCCATGCGGGTGGGGTTCACCCGGATCTCCATGGGCTACTCCTCCTTTTTGACCGGCAGGTATTTATCCAGGTACTCGTCGCGGATACGCTTCAGCTCGCCGCGCGGCAGCATACTGAGAAGCTCCCAGCCTAGATCCAGCGTCTGGATGATGGTGCGGTCTTCGTTTTCGCCCTGCTTAACGTACCTGGCCTCAAACTCATCGGCGAACTTGGAGAAGAGTTTGTCCGTCTCCGAAAGCGCCGCTTCACCCAAAATGGCGGCCAACTCTTTGGCCTCTTTGCCGCGAGCGTAAGCAGCGTAGAGCTGGTTCATGGTATCGGCGTGGTCCTCACGCGTCTTGCCCTTGCCGATACCCTTATCCTTAAGCCGCGACAGCGACGGCAACACGTCGATGGGCGGGTAGATGCCCTTACGGTGCAGGTCGCGGCTTAAGATGATCTGCCCCTCGGTGATGTACCCGGTAAGGTCCGGAATGGGGTGGGTCTTGTCGTCCTCGGGCATGGTCAGGATGGGCACTTGCGTGACCGACCCTTCCTTCCCGCGGATGCGCCCAGCCCGTTCGTAGATGGTGGCCAGGTCGGTATAGAGGTAACCGGGGTAGCCGCGCCGGCCCGGCACTTCTTTGCGGGCAGCGGAAATTTCGCGCAGGGCCTCGGCGTAGTTGGTCATATCCGTAAGGATGACGAGGACGTGCATATCCTTTTCGTAGGCCAGGTACTCAGCCGCGGTAAGCGCCATACGCGGGGTGGCAATACGCTCAATGGCCGGGTCGTCGGCCAGATTGAGGAAGAGCACGGCCCGTTCGATGGCGCCGCTCCTCCTGAAGTCCGAGATGAAGAAGTCGGCCTCTTCAAAGGTGATACCCATGGCGGCGAACACCACGGCGAACTTGGTGTCCGTCCCCGGCACCTTAGCCTGGCGGGCAATCTGCGCCGCAAGGCGGGAGTGCGGCAGGCCGGAAGCTGAAAAGATGGGCAGCTTCTGACCGCGGACCATGGTGTTGAGGCCGTCAATGGCCGAAATCCCGGTCTGGATGAACTCGGACGGATAGTCGCGGGCGGTGGGGTTAATGGGGTAGCCGTTGATATCGAGGCGCTTCTCGGGAATGATGCGCGGGCCGTTGTCGCGCGGGCGACCTAGGCCGTCAAAAACCCGGCCCAGGATGTCGGGCGAGACGCCCAGCTCCAGGCCCCGGCCGAGGAAGCGCACCTTGGCGGTACCCAGGTTGAGACCCGCAGTGCCCTCGAACACCTGGACTAGGGCAGTGTCGCCACTCACCTCCAGTACCTGCCCGCGCCGGATACTCCCATCCGGAAGCTCAATCTCAACGAGTTCGTTGTATTTCACACCGGCAACCTGCTGGACCAGCATCAGCGGGCCGGCGATCTCGGAGATGGTACGATACTCCTTAGGCAACCTCCTCACCTCCCTCGGCAGTCACGCGGGCCACCTGCTCTTTAATCTCCGCCTCGATCTGGTCGAAGGTCCCGAGCTGCTCCTCTGGCGTGTACTTGGCCCGGGCGATGCGCTCGCGCACGGGAAGGGCCAAGAGCTTGCTAAGCGGCGCGCCCTTGTCCAAGGCCCGCTGGCACTCGTGGTAAAGGAGGAGGATGAGGCGCATCATGCGCTTTTGTTTCTCCAGCGAGCAGTAGGTGTCCACGTCGTGGAAGGCATTCTGGAGAAGGAAGTCTTCGCGCACCGACTTCGCCGTCTCCAGGGTGAGACGCTCGCGCGGCGATAGGGCGTCCACGCCCACCAGGCGCACGATCTCCTGGAGTTCGGCTTCCTCCTGCAGGAGCCGCATGGCCTCGGTGCGCATCTCCACCCACTCATTCCCCAGGCGCTCGCGCAGGGAGGCATCGATGTTGTCGAGGTACAGGGAGTAGCTAAGCAGCCAGTTGATGGCCGGGAAGTGCCGGGCGTAGGCCAAGGAAGCGTCCAGGCTCCAGAAGACTTTCACGATGCGCAGCGTGCTCTGGGTGACGGGCTCGGAGAGGTCGCCTCCGGGAGGCGAGACCGCCCCTACGACGGTGAGGTTGCCGATCCGCCCGTCCGAACCCAGGCAGCGCACGCGCCCGGCCCGCTCGTAAAACTCCGCCAGGCGGGAACCCAAATAGGCCGGGTAGCCCTCTTCGCCGGGCATCTCCTCCAGGCGGCCGGACATCTCGCGCAGCGCCTCGGCCCAGCGGGAGGTGGAATCGGCCATCAGGGCCACGCTGTACCCCATGTCGCGGAAGTACTCGGCAATGGTGATCCCCGTGTAAATGGAGGCCTCCCGCGCTGCCACCGGCATGTTGGAAGTGTTGGCGATGAGGACGGTACGCTTCATGAGGGGCTCGCCGCTCTTCGGGTCCTTAAGTTCTGGGAACTCGAGGAGCACGTCGGTCATCTCGTTGCCGCGCTCCCCGCAGCCGATGTAGACGATGATCTCGGCGTCGGCCCACTTGGCCAGCTGGTGCTGGACCACGGTCTTGCCGCTCCCAAAGGGTCCCGGAATACAGGCCGTACCGCCCTTGGCCACGGGGAAGAACATGTCGATAACGCGCTGCCCGGTCACCATGATCTCTTCGGGGGCAAGTTTCTCTTTGTAGGGCCGCCCCCGGCGCACCGGCCACTTCTGCATCATGGTGACCTCGCGTACGCCGTCGGCGGTGCGGATCTTGGCAATGGTGTCCGTTACCGTGGCTTCGCCGGCGAAGATCTCGGCTACTTCGCCCTCAATGCCCGGCGGCACCATAATGCGGTGCTCCACGAGGCTGGTCTCCTGCACCGTGCCGAGGATGTCGCCGGCAGACACTTTATCGCCCACTTTCACCCGCGGCACGAATTCCCACTTTTTCTCCCGGTTCAGCGCGTAGGCCTCTACCCCGCGGGTTATGCGGTCGCCCACCTTCTCCTTGATGACATCCAGAGGGCGCTGGATGCCATCGTAGATGGATTCAATGAGTCCGGGGCCGAGCTCCACGGAAAGCGGCGCTCCCGTAAGGTATACCGGTTCGCCAGGCCCGATGCCGCCGGTTTCCTCGTAAACCTGGATCGAAGCGCGGTCTCCGTGGATTTCGATTACCTCGCCGATCAGGCGCGCCTCGCTGACCCGGACTACGTCGTACATCTTGGCTTCCTGCATTCCTTCGGCCACCACCAGGGGGCCTGAGACTTTGATTATCCTGCCAACGGCCAAACCTACCTACCCTCTTTCCCGAATAAGATGTCCGCGCCCACAGCCTTCTCGACGCTGCGCCTGATCTGGGCCATGCCCAGCCCGAGGCTCCCCCGGCTGCTAGGAATAGGAACCAGGATGGGAGTGGGGCGCGCGTTTACTTCTTCCACCGCTTCCCGCGCTTGGTCGGCAGCCTGTTCGGTGATGAAGACTACGCCGTAATCGCCCCTCATCACCTCGCGCAGGGCCTCCTTTACCTCCTCGGGGCCGGTTGCCGGGAAGGTGATTACCCCAACGGCCTTAAAGCCCAGGATAGAATCGCGGTCGCCGATGACGGCAATCTTAGGCATAGACATCACGCAGCCTTTCCCTGATCTCCGCCGCCGGGAGGCCATTGATCTTGCCTACCAGGATGATGCGGATGAGCTTGATTTCGTTTTCTTTGGCCCAGAGGTACGCCACCAGCGGCTCGGCGCCGAAGGCGATAAGGCGGCTCTTCTTTACGTAGGCCAGAAGGAAATCATCGGCCAGCTTCTCGTAACGGGTAAGGCTTTTCTCGCGCTGCCAGAAGGCCACGCCTTCTCCTACCACCGGCCCGATGGAATCCTTGGCCAGGCGGTCGGCAAATGCTGTAAGCGGTTCCTCGGCCTGCGCGAGGAAGTAGTCCAGGGTGAGCCTTCCCCCAGGGAGGAAGAAGCGGGGCAACAGCTCACGGACCCGAACCGCATCGCCGCCCGCGACATGCCGGACGCGGATGAAGGTCTTGATGTTGGTAAGGTCTACCTGTAGGCTCACCAGCGTGCGCAGGAATTCCTCACCCCGCTCGCCGAGGACGCGCGTAAGGTGGGCATAGTAGGCCCTATCCAGAAGCGTGTCCACCAGTTGAGGATCGGCCTCCTCGGCTAGGGACTCCTCCGCTCGACGGGCCGCCGCTGCGAGCTCGCTCGGTAGCTCCTTCCAGTTGCTGTTGGCAACGGCCGCCGCCAACTTCTCCGGCGGGATGGTCCCGGCGGGCACGAGGAATTCTCCAACCTCCTGCCCAAGGAGCTTGCCCTTGATCAGAAGCTTCAGGTTAAGAACGTCGTACCTTAGGAAAAAGAGATCTGTAAGCTCCGGGTGCGGCGATATCTTTCGGAAAAGCTCTCGCACGGCGGCTATTTCCTGGCGGAGGATAACCTCGTATTCGTAAACACTTTGAAGCTGCCCCACGGCGGGCGCATACGGGGTCTCGCCGAGGACTTTCAAGGCTTCGTCGGCATCTTTGGCCTCCACCATGCGCTCGATCTTGCTTCTGTCGAGGAGGCCCGTCTCCAGCGCCCGCACGCGCGCTACCGCGTAGGCGTATTCGGTCTTGGCGCCTCTCACTTCTCCTCCTCCTTTCCCGGCCTGAGCTTAGCCGGCAGGAAAGAGGACGGCAGCTACTTCCTGCTCCAGCTCGTCCCGGCTGAGCTTGAGGATCAGTTCAAAAGAGTAGTTGTTTTCCACGCCGCCGGCGCGCAGGATAAAGCCGCCCTCCAGGGGGCGTGTTTCCGCGGCCAGAGTTAGCCTGCCGACCTTGCCCTGCGCCTTTAGTTTTTCGTTTACTCGGGCCAGGAAGGCCTCGTTCAGGCGCTCCCGGTCATGCGGTGCGACGATAACCTCTTCTTCGCCCGTTTCCGCCGCGGCCACGAGGAGGGGCTCGATGAAGGCTTGGTATTCGGCAGCCGGGAGCTCGCGCAGCTTTTTTAGCGCAAGCTCGAAGGCCTTGTCCACCAGCTCGTCTTTGGCCCGCAGTTTTTGCTGCCGTGCCTCCATCTCGGCTTGGGCCAGGAGCCGCCGCTTCCTTTCCGCCGCCTCCGTCCGGGCCCGCGCTAAAATCGCCTCGCGCTCTTTCTGGGCGCGGGCACGCGCCTGAACGAGAATGCTCTCCGCCCGCCTGCGCGCCTCGGCCTTCACCTCTTCGGCCTCTTGCTCTGCGCGCTGCCGGATGCGACGGGCCAGCGCTTCTACACCGGCCATTAAACCGCCACCCCTCTGACCAGAAGCAGGGTCGAAAGGAAAGCCAGCACGGCGTACGTTTCGACCATAGCGCCGTAGGTGATGACCTTACCCAAATCCTCCGGCCGCTTGGCGATGAGACCGACGCCGGCAGCAACCGTCTTCCCCTGAGCGATGGCCGAAAGCCAGCCGACGATGGCGATGGGGATGGCGGCCATGAAAATTTCCAGGCCTTGGGTGACCGTGAGGTCAGCAAGTTGGCCGCTGAAAACGCCGATCCTGATCATGATGAGAAAGCCGGAGAGTAGACCGTAAATGCCCTGCGTACCGGGAAGGGCCTGAAGAAGCAACGTCTGACCGAAGCGCTCCGGCTGTTCGGTTACGAGACCGGAGGCGCTTTCACCCACAAGCCCTACTCCGATGGCCGACCCGATCCCCGGCAGAGCTACCGCGATGGCTGCCCCTAAAAGGGCAATGACAATTCCCGCAAACCCTGACATTCTTTTAAGCCTCCCTTTCTTCCAGCTCAAGATCGATGTATTTGGTGCTCAGGCGAAACGGGCTAAAGGGTCGCCCGCCGCTCTCGTAGAACTTGGTAAAGAATTCGACGTACTGCAAACGGCTGGCGTGCACGTACGCCCCGAGGACGTTGATGATGAGGTTGAAGCCGTGGCCGGCTACAGCAATCAGGGCCGCGATAATCCAGCCCACCGGCCCGCCTTGTCCAACCATCACCACCATATTATTGATGACCATACCGATGACGGTGGTACCCAGGCCCAGAGCCAAGAGACGGGAATAGGAGAGGACATCGCTTAGGTAACCGCTTACCCCATAGAGGCTGACAATTCCTGAGAGCAATCGCTTAATGATGTTCTTGTTGGCCCGCCCCTGCGTAAGGATCAGCCCCAAAGCTCCGACCAGGGACAGCGCTTTACCGGCCGAAGCCAGAGCAGGCAGCGAGGAGCTGAGAAGAAGCAGGATCAAACCTGTCAAGAAGACCAACCACAACCCCTGGTCATAGATGGCATCTAAGATTTTGCCGCTCCTAATATCGGCTATCATCTGGATAATAAGCCCTGTAAAGATCTGGATTACACCTAGAGCCATGGCTACACCCAGCATCTTTATAGGGTTGTCCATGGTGCTAAACCAGAGGGGCGGTATGGGCAGGCTGCCGAACCAGCTGCCGGTAATAGCCCCGGCGAGGAAGGACGCCCCGCCGCCAATGATGAGGAGCGTGAAGAGCTTTTGGGCCAGCCCGGCCATGCGGATCTTCTGCATGGCGTACCACGAGAGCCCGGCCAGAATAAGCCCGTAGGCTGCATCGCCGTACATTAGGCCGAAGAAAACGAAGAAGAACGGCGCCAGATAAGGAGTAGGGTCGATTCCCCCTGGTACAGGTAGCCCATAGAGCTCCGTCACGGCTTCGAAGGGACGAACGGCGCGGTTATTCTGGAGCGCAACCGGAGGATTGTCCCCTTCTTGGGCGTCGCGCGCGGTAAGGTAGGCCGTAGGGCTTACCCCGGCCACCGCTCTTTCCAGGCGTGGCCAATCCCTGGCCTTAATCCAGCCTGTAAGGGCAAAGGTCTCTTGGGTGCGCGCGAAGTTCTGCACCAGTTCCAGGCGCGATCGCTCGAGGTTGGCCTCGTCGTATGCAGCTTTAAGGAGGAGCCTCTCCGACACATACTGGCGCGCCTCAGCCAGCAGTTCCTCACGCCGCCGATTTAGCTCCGTAAGTTCAGCCTTGGTGCGCTCTAACACCTCTTTAACCGTACCGCTCAGCTCGGGGAAGATCACCCGGTTAAACGAACGCCGGTGGAGGAAGGCCTGGACTGCTTCCTCGTCGGCCCGCACATACAGGACGAAAACGCGGGCCTCTTCGCGTTCACGGCTTATCACCTCGAAATAGGCACCGGGCGAAGTCTCTTCCAGTTCTGCGGCAAAAGCTGCCTCCTCGGCCGCCGGCAGCGTGAGGGTCCCAAGCTCCAACCCCACCTCAGGGCTGGGCCTGAGTTCTTCCAGCGGAACGTCGAGCGCCTGCCAAGGGGCGAGAAGGGTAAGGAGGTTCTCCTTTTTCGTCTCCTCGTTGCGCAGGTGGGTGAGTTCTTCATCGATGCTCCTTAGAGCGCGCCGGACGTGGGCAATTCGTTCTTCGTCTTTGAGGTAGTTCCGAAATTCACTCTCTTTCAGGTATACCTTGGTACCCGCAAACTGCTGAATAAAGGTGGTCCTTTCTGGAACCAGCCGCTGTAGGAAGTCGAGGCAGAACTTGAGATCGGCCAGGCGGGCGTCTAGTTTGGCCGCCTGTTCCCCCGGCTCGTCTCGCATCAGGTCGTCGAAGGTAGCGTCATCCGACTGGATTTCGTCAAGAAAATCCTCCACCTGGAGCACACCCAGGCGCTGGAGAACGCGTGTCAGTGCTTCCCGGTCCTCGCGGTGGGCAACCAGAAAGACTTTCTTCATTTCAGCTACGGCCATTGGCTTTCACTATCCTCTCCACGATGAGCGCTACTGCCTGGGACAGGCGCCCCGCCGCTTCCTCCTGCATGCGGGCGCAGGCTTCATTTGCCTCCCGCTGGATGGGCTCCGCCTCGCGGAGAGCCTCGGCCTCAGCCTGAGCCAGCAAGGCCCGGGCCTCCTCCTTGGCCGCCCGCACTTCCTGTTCCACCAGGGCCTCGGCTTCCGCCTCCGCGCGCTCGACCATGCGGCGGGCTTCCTCCCGAGCCGCACGCCTAAGCTCAAGAGCGCTCGTCTCGGTTTCCCGCACGGCACGCAGGGCTTCGATGGTCAAGTACATCACCACCTCTTTAGCAGGGTAAACCCCAGGTTACAAAACCAGTACAATTATAGCACAAGAAAAAAGTGGCCAGCAAACAACTTTCTTTATGCCTGTTAAAAATTTAACCTGACAAGTTCTCTAGTTCGCCCGTAAAGGCGTTTACATAAAAGTACGTATCACCTCCTGTCCATATGCGCCAAACTGGAGCCGCTTCCCACTCATCAGCGTTATAGATCTGGCTGTAGTAACCGAGGACTATCTCGCGCACCGTGAGGGGAGCCGCCTCCGCGTACGGCCGTTCAAACGCCAGAGCCAAAAGAGCCTCAGAGGCAGAAACCACCTTGCGCGGCCGGCCGCTCTCGCCGAGCACGGTAAGGTAACGGCGCCAGTAGTTTTGCACCCCGGCCGGCGTGACCACCAGCACGGCCCCGCTCGCCCCGACCAAAGGGTACCTCTCATAATTTTGCCCAAACTCCACCAGGTATGTGCCCTCCCGGCGGTAAGGAACAACGCGGGTTAGAACAAGGCCGTCGGCTCCGCCGTGGGCGGCCAGGAACGCCCGTGCCTTCTCTTCGGCTTGGGCGGCTGTCTGCTCGCCCTTAACTTTTTCCAGCCCGTGCCGAGTGTAGACGGTAACCCCGCTGCTATAAAAACGCAATTCCTCCTCGCCGCGGCGGAAGGCCAGCACCAAGAGCGGGTCGGCCGCTCTGGTCACCTGAACGCCTTCAAGAGTGCCAAAAAAGGTTAAGGCCAAAGGGTAAGGGTTGAGTTTTTCAATTCCCACCCTCAAGAGGGCTAATGAAGGCGTCTCCCGCGGCACCTCCGCAGCTAGAGTGATGTTCCTTTCTGCCAAGCGGCCCACAAGCTCCGGTTCAGGCGCTCCGGGCGCTGCTCGGCCGGGCGGAGCCTGGCGCAGGTTGATGTACAGGCCGCCGAGTACCAGGTCTAGCAAGAAAAACGCTGCCAAAAGGAGCGTCTTGGCGCGTGCCCAGTTCACAGCCGGTCGCCTCCCCCTACGGGCACGAAGAACTCCTCGCCGACGGCGGTCTGCACCGTCCAGACCGGACGCAAAAGCGTCTCGCCTTCAGGGCTTACATCTACGCGGTACGCTAGAAAGACGTCGGCTACCTGGTCGCCTTTCTTGAGCTTGCCCACGGCCAGAATCTGCTCTTCTAGCTTGTCCGTGTTAATGCTCACCCATGTTACGCGTGTGGCCTTCTGCACCACTTGTCGCCGGTAGTGGCCGATACCGCGGTCGGAAAGTTCGATCTCCATCGCCGGGGGCAAAACGGGGAGCCCCTCTAGGTATTGGCTGAAGGTCAACCGCCAATAGGCTCCGGCACCGGTGGAAACCGGCGTAAGGGCGGCCGCCCGCGCCTCCTCAGGCCAACCGCCGTGCTGGGTGACGAAGCGTGCCGCCCGTTCCAGCGCCTGCGCCGGAAGCAGGGAACCGCCTACTGCTACCTCTGGTGCGTTGTACTCCACCGCACCCTCCGGAGCAACGCGCACTCCACGCCGCCCGTCGGTGTAAATAATCGCCCCATCGCGCTCGCGGATGCGCCGGGTGAGGGAAAGATCGGCAAAGAAACTTCCTGCCACTACCTCCGGGTCTGCCGCCTCGCCGCCCACCCTAAGAACGGGCAGGGAAACAGGCCGAGCCGGCACATACACCCTGGCCTGCACCGGAAGGGGAGGCTTAAGTTCACGATATAGAGTACGCGGCATTTTCTTTAGCTCCTCCAAAACCGCAGCCAGGGCCGCTGCTGCCCGCGGGATTTTTAGGCCGAGCACCTCTTCATTTCCGTTACCGGCCAGAATGAGTGCCCTCTGGCGCCCGGGCAAAAATAGGACCCGTTTTACCGGCCACGGAAGCTTAAAATCCGGCGGGTAATCGAGTATCGGCCCCCAGATGTCAGCGGAGATTGGTACGGGAAAGATGAGTTCGAGCGCCGGACCGCTGGGGGCGGTTTGCCATTCGCGCCAGGAGCGTTTTTCCCCGGTCAGCTCCTCCGGCTTTAAGCTGCCCAGCTGCTGCAGGATGTCCAGCGCGCCTTCCCAAGCCTCCTTAAAGTACGGCGAGCCAGGATAGAGAAGGGTAGGAGCACCTTCGCCGGGATAGAAAACAAGGCGGGACGGCGCCAGAAGCGAAACGGGGTCTCGTCCGGCTCCCCAGTAAGTGCCGCCGGCGGGAAGGTCGGGCGCCGGAGCCTCGACGGGAGGCAGCCCCTCCCAGAGGAGCAGGCTGAGGTAGACGCTCACGGCCACAAGGATGACTAAAAGGCCGCTCTTTAGGTGCTCAAGCCACACCTTTACCACCACCCGGGCGCTGAATAGGAAGGGTAAACGTTACCTCCGTGCCCTTCCCGGGTTCGCTGGTCAAGGTAATCTCCCCGCCGTGGGCTTCTACGATCTGCCTGGCAATGGAAAGCCCCAATCCGGTGCCGCCCAAGGCGCGAGAGCGAGCTTTGTCTACACGGTAAAAGCGTTCAAAGATGCGAGGTTGATCCTCGTACGGGATACCGACGCCGCTGTCGGCTACGCTCGTCCGCACCACCTGCCCGTCCTGCGCCAAACGCAGCTCCACCCATCCGCCCGCTGGCGTGAATTTGATAGCGTTGCTGATGAGGTTGGCCAGAACCTGCTCCACGCGGTCGCGGTCGGCAATGACGGGGGGCAGAGTTTCTGGCCGACGCACGGTGAGAGTAAGTCCTGCCCGCTCGGCGGGCATGCGAAAACGCTCGGCCACCTCTTGAGCTACCTGCCCCATATCCAAGGGCCGTTTTTCCCAGCGCACCTGACCGGCATCCAACTGGGCCAGCTGGAGGAGATCGCGTACCAGGCGGGTCATGCGATCCACCTCCGCATTAACCACAGCCAAGAAATGTCGGCCCACCTCCGGATCTAGGGCGCCCTCGTTATCGAGCAGGGTTTCGACATAACTCTTTATGGTAGTAAGGGGCGTCCGGAGTTCATGGGAGACGTTGGCCACGAACTCCCGCCGGAGGGATTCGAGCCGCTCCTCATCGGTGATATCCTGAAGCGTTAGGACCACTCCGGCCTGGTCCGTCCCGCTCTTAAACGGCGCCAGATGGATTTTGAGCATCCGGCCGCCCGTCTTGTCTCCTTCTAAGCGCACTGAAGCCGAGCCCCCTGCCTGAACCCGCTCTAGTTCTTTTCCCAGCCCGAGTTCTGGGAAAACCTCTTGCCAGTGTCGCCCCAGTACGGCGGCACCCGGCTGTTGTAGCCGCAGCAGATTTCGGGCGGCAGGGTTGATGTGCACGATGCGCCCGCCCGGGTCGAGGGCGAGTACTCCATCGGTGAGGTTGGCCAGAATGGCCTCTACCTTTTGCTTTTCGCTGGAGATCTCATCCAGGGTTTCGCGCAGCCGCTCGCGCAGGTAGTTAAAACTGGCAGCGAGCTCGCCGATCTCGTCCTTTGAGTACACGGTAACCGGCTCGCCGAAGCGCCCGGCGGCGATGGCCGCCGCCTGGCGGGTCACTTCCAAGATCGGCTGGGTTATGGTGCGGGCAAGCGCAAAGCCGAGGAAGATTGTGGCCAGAAGAGCAATGGCCGTAGCCTTGAGCAGGATACCCTTGACCTCGTTTAGGGTCCGATCGACTTCGGCCAAAGACGAACTGAGGCCCACAGCGCCTACCACCTGCGCATCTCGGCGCACCGGAACAGCCAGGTGGAGGATGCGGGCCCCCGTTTCCGTGTCGCGACGCACCTCGCTCGCCGCAAGCCCCGACAGAGCCCTGGTCAGCTCGGGCTGCTGCAGGCGTTTGCCGAGTTGGGCGCGAGCCTCCCCCGTCCCCGCAAGTACCATGCCGCCTGCATCTACCACCACGATCTGCGCCTTGGTCTGCAGCCGGAAGTCGTCCACCAGGTCGCCCAGGTAGCTCTCCGGCTGCTCACCGCTAAAGTACCGCACGGCAAAGCCGGCCAGAAGGTTGGCCTGGGTCTCCAGCGCCGTGCGAAAGTTCGTCTCGTAGTAGCTCTGCAGGCGGCGCGTAAGCTGCACGCTGATGATCTCCATGGCCACGATAACCAGGAGAATGTAGATGAGAACTATCTTCCCCTGGATGCTCTTCAAACCTACTGCCCCCTAAAGAAATACCCGATGCCGCGCTTAGTCTGCACGTAAGTGGGGTTGGCCGGATCATCCTCTAACTTCTCCCGCAGGCGGCGCACGGTAACGTCCACCGTGCGGATGTCCCCGTAGAAATCGTAACCCCAAACCTTTTCTAGGAGGGTCTCGCGGGAAAATACGCGCCCCGGCGAGAGTGCGAGGAACTTTAGAAGTTCAAACTCTCTGAGGGTAAGGTCGATGTTTTTCCCGCGTTTGGTTACTTCATACCGGGTAAGGTCCAGCGTCAGGTCGCCAAAGGTCAGGATGGAGGCATTGCCCTCGGTCCCGCGGTAGGATTGAGCGCGTCTAAGAAGGGCTCGCACCCGGGCCAGGAGCTCGCGCGGGCTGAAGGGTTTGGTAACATAATCGTCGGCCCCGAGCTCGAGCCCAAGTACCTTGTCCGTCTCTTCATCTTTAGCCGTAAGCATGATGATGGGCACGGTAGAGTTTTGACGTAGCCGTTGGCATACCGTCCAGCCGTCGAGCTTGGGCAGCATGATGTCGAGGATGATGAGGTCCGGCTTAAAGCTGGCTGCCTTGGCCAGCGCAGCCTCGCCGTCAAAGGCGATCTCTACCTGGTACCCCTCTTTTTTCAAATTAAACTCCAGAATATCGGCGATAGGTTCTTCGTCGTCTACCACCAGGATCTTCTCGGGCATTTTTTTCACCCCTCTAAAAAAGGAATTTCGGCCCCCTAGGGCCAAAATCCTCCCCGGCTCATTATCGTTTCGCCACCTTCCAGCCCGCCTCTAACGCGGCAGGTGAAGTGATGCCTGCGGCACCGAGAGCTTGGGAAAACGAGGCGCCCTTCCCGAGGGCTTCGATAACCTTCTTAAGTCCCTCCTCACCACGCACCTCAACCAGGTACTCAACAAGCGAAAGGGCGTCGCTATAAGCCAGGTTTTGGTCTAATTCATCGAAGCGGTCGAGTTCGGCCAAGCTGTAGTGCCTTCCCGCCAGGTTTTCAGTTCTTTCATTCCAGAGCACGCCGCCCTGGCGCACTTCCTCATACTGGGCCAAACCTTCGCTGAACCAGCGCGGGTAGTTCCCTCCCGTCTTGTAGTCCAATACCAAATGAGTAAACTCGTGCGTCATGGGCCCCATGGCGCGGAAGACCTGGGCGATTTCTGCCAGGTCCCGGCCCTCGACCCAGGCCTTGGGGGAGAGCACGCGGATGGCCCCGCCCCAGTATACTCCCATGGCGCTTTCCTGGGCAGGCCAGCTGAAGCTGGCGTTAAGCTCCTCGCGGGTGGGATAAATCACCACCGCCGTTCGCCCGGGCGGAGTATAGGCCAGGTCTCTCGTTACCGGCCCGTAAGCTGCCTCGGCCGCCTCCAACACCAGTGGAGCGACGTCCCGATCCTGGGGCAAAAACTTCACCACAAAATGCTCGCTCGTGATGGTTTCCCAATCGGCCACCCGGCGCAGAAGGTCGGCCCGGGCCATCTCGCGCGCCAGCCGGTAGGCCAAAGGCCGAAGAAAGCCGGTCTGGCTGAGGATAATTAGGAGCACAAGCCCTAAACAGGTTGCGGCCAGCAGGGAGCGGGGGGTTGGCCCGCGCCCGGTCAGCCCGGAAATTATTCCCATGGATGCGGTTTCTCCCCTCTCCCTAAGTCACGTTCAAGCTTTCGGCTTAAAGCTATTCTCTTTTCGTACCCGCCCCGCCGGCGTTCGGAGGTGGTACCAGGCGCAGCTTAAGGACGCGCTTGTTGCCGCCGTCCACCACGTACACACTGCCGTCCGGCGCGACGGCCAAGGGCCCGGGCTGATCGAACTCCGCCGTCGGCAGACCCTTAAGCCGGTACATGGCCTTCAGCTTGCCCCCGGCGCTAAAAAGCTGCAGGCGGTTGTTGTAGGTGTCGGCCACCAGAATATCTCCGGAAGCGGTGAGGGCAATGCCCGCCGGGGTGTGCATGAGCTCACCGGGGCCTTTGCCGATGGGGCCGAAATCGCGCACCGCCCCTTTGTCCACCTGCCCGTCTTTTTGCGGCAGGATAAGGATTTTGCCGGTGCCGTTGGCCCCGTGCGCCATATAAAGCGTGCCGTGCTCATCCACTGCCAGCGCGTCCGGCCAGGCAAAAGGCGCTACGTCCACGTCCCCTTCCAGGGTGCTTTTTATCTCCCACACCTTACGGCCGTCGGGGGCATACTTTACCAGGGCATGGGGCGAAATATCGTAGTTGGCCCCGCTTACCCCCACATAGATATTGCCAGCGTTATCCACCGCTAAGGCGCTCAAAGGTTCGTCGTATCCGTCCTGGAGGCTGAAGTAGGCGGCAAAGTCTTCCCGGCTCCCCACCTGAGCCAAGGGTTTGCCGTCCGGGCTGAGCTTCTCAACCCGGCAATTACCGTCGTCGAGCACGTAGAGATTCCCGGCGCCGTCTACGGCCAGATCCCGCGGGTGCACAAACTGCCCGGGCCGCCCGCCTTCACCCCCGAAGAGCTGCGGCGACGCCTTAAGGTCGCCGCCGGGGAACTTGAAAATAACCTGCTTGGCGGCGTCGCTTACATAGACGTCTCCCGTCGGGCTTACGGCTACGCCGGCCGGAGAGCTTAAAGGCTCACCGGCTAAGCTGGCCAAGAGCTCCACCCGGCCGTAACCCTCGTCGTCGAGGGGAGCGGTAATCTCGGGGGGTGCCGGCGCCGTCTCCGGCTTCGACCCCACCCAGCGGCTGCAGCCGGCTACGAGCACCACCACCGTAAGAACCAAAACCAGCGTCCCACGAGCAAGGAAACGCATGACCCGGCCTCCTTTCTCCTAAAAGTTCCGGCCCTGATTCTCACCTGCTCTTCACCTCACCTTGTACGGCGAAGCCGGCCAGGACAGGGAGCGATCTGCCCTGCGTACAGCCACTGTACCGGGTTGGAAAAAACTGGTAGCGGCGGAAGGCAACTTCTAAAGCTCCATCTCCCTCCACATCCGCAGCATGGCTAGAACTCCTGGAACTTGTATCCACACCCCAAACGGTGAGGATGTGGGTGGGAGAGCTCGGGTCTTCTTCCACTCACTCCCCCACCCCCTAGTAAAAAGTATAACGGCCCGGACGGGCCGCTTCAATGGAAGATTATAACAGGCAGACGATTTGCCCAGATGAGCGCACAAAAAAGGAGCGCGGGGCGTCCGCGCTATTTGAGAGGGGGTTCAAAGGTTTTCGCTTGGGTTCAATAATATCCTACCACCAGGGAGTTACACGGCCATTACACTTTTTTTACGGGCCTATTACAATCCATAGCCTCCGGCAAGACCTTCCCGCCCGGTCTAAAGTCCTGGCCTCCTTCATACGGATAAAAAAGGCGGTTCAGGGCTTGGTGGAGAATGAAAGGTGGGGAATATCTCTTGCGCGTCATCTTCCTCAATATGCCGGGACGCCTACTCCGGCGCCTCCTGGCTATAGTGCTGGCATTGACCCTGGCCGGGCTGGCCTTTTTTTCCTGGGAAGAGATCCAGGAGCTCCTTCCGGCGAGCGCCGGCCACGCCAACCCGGTGTTCCAGGTGGATACGCAAAAACCCCTCGTGGCCCTTACGGTCAACGTGGCTTGGGGCGAGGAGTTCCTTTCCGACCTTCTTGCTGCGCTTAAGGCAGAAGGCGCCAAAGCTACTTTTTTCATGGTGGGGGACTGGATGCGGCAATTCCCCGCCCTCACCAAGGAAATTGCCGCCGCAGGCCACGAGCTGGGCAACCATACTTGGTACCATCCGCACCCAACAAAGATAAGTAGCGAAGAACTCAAGAAAGAAATTCAGCGCACCGAAGAACTTCTCCTTAAGCTGACCGGCAAAAAATCGGTCCTCTTTGCGCCTCCTTATGGAGAGTGGAATAAAGAGGTTGTGGCGGTAGCCGGTGAACTAGGATACCGGACCATCATGTGGAGTGTAGACACCGTAGATTGGGAACGGCCGCCGGCGGACGTGATTGTAGAGCGGGCGCTGGCCAACATTCAGCCTGGCTGGATTGTACTCATGCACCCGACACAGCCTACAGCCGAAGCGTTGCCCCGGATTCTTAAAGGGCTCAAGGAGAAGGGACTTAAGCCCGTGACGGTGAGCGAGCTTTTAGCCAACGGGCGCTGATAAACTGCGCGGCCCTTTTCCGAGATTCTCATCGTGGACCCGCTCATAGAAGAACGGCGCAATGGAGCGCAGGCCGTAGCGCTGCGGCTGGAAGATCTGCTCGGTGGAGCCGGTAAAGAGGATGCCTCCAGGGCGCAGGGCTCGGGCGAAACGGGCATACAGCTTTTCTTTTGCCTCTTCGGTGAAATAAATGACTACGTTGCGGCAGAGGATGAGGTCAAAATTCTCTTCGTAAGGATCGCGCAGGAGGTCGTGGCGCCGGAAGTGCACCCGCGCGCGCAAAGCAGGGCGAACGATGTAGAAGTCGCCTTCTCGCGTAAAGTAGCGTTCCCGAACATCTGGCGGGACGTTTTTCAGGCGGGCGGCAGGGTAACGGCCCGCTTCCGCTTCTCTCAGCGCATTCGCATCGATATCCGTAGCCAGGACAGGCAGGCTGCGGCCCGGTGCCGCGTCTAAGAGAAGGATGGCAAGGGAGTAGGCTTCTTCGCCGGCGGCGCAACCGGCGCTCCATGTTTTAAGCTTGTGCCCGCCCCCTATGGCCCCTCCGGCTCTGGCCAGCAGCTCAGGAAGAAAGCGCTCCCTGAGCTCGGCGAAGCGTTCAGGGTTGCGGAAAAACTCGGAAACGTTGATGGTAATGCGCTCCAAGAATTCATGGTAGGCCGCCTGGTCTTTTCCTAAGAGGCGAAGGTACGAGACGAAGTCGGAAATGCCGTGGCTGGCCATTAGAGTCGTGATGCGCCGCAACATTTGCCGCTCTTTATAGGCGCTCAGGTCAATTCCTGTGCGTTTCAGGATGGCTGCCTTAAATTCCGGCCACCCCTCCATCCTGCTCCCCTCCCAGAACCAAGGAAAAGGGCCAGGCGGCTCCTGACCCCATACTTCCTACCTGCTTCTTACTTGTGGCTGAAGTACTTGAGCGGGTTTCTTTTCACACCGCCCTGCATGATTTCAAAGTGCAGGTGCGGCCCTGTGCTCTTTCCGGTAGAACCGACAAGACCAATGGTCCGACCTTTGGCTACTTTTTGCCCTTCTTTAACCATGATCTGCGAGAGGTGCCCGTAAAGGGTAGCGCTCCCGTTACCGTGTTCCAGGATCACACACTTGCCGTAGCCGCCCCTCCAGCCGGCAAAGATCACCCGACCATCGTCTGCCGCCCGCACGGGCGTGCCAGTCGGAGCCGCAATGTCTATCCCTCCATGAAACTCACGGCCGCGCGCGCCATAGCGAGAGGTGATAACGCCGCCCCGGCTGAGCGGCCAGATATAACGCCCCGTCCCAACGACGGCCGGCTGCCGGGTACCGACGGCGACCACCTGGGTAACCGGCTCTTTTTCAACTACCGAGCCCACAACCTGGCGCGCCAGCACCTGCCCGTTTTCCCGTATCAAGGAATAGGTTACCTTTCTGCTACCCGGCTGCCCCGGCGTGCGGATCTTTCTCTCGTACGTATAGAGCGAGTCGTCTTTGACCGTCTTAACCGGAAAAGGAACAGTTTCGGTAACCGTTTTTTCTTCTCGGCTCACCACCGTAACGAACGGCTTGGGGACGACCAAGTTGAGCTTCTGCCCAATCTGCAGTTTTTCGCTTATACCCGGATTGGCCCTTTTCAGGTCGGCCACCCTGAGATTATGCGCCCGGGCTATGCTCCACAGGGAATCCCCTTCTTTAACCTCGTAGATACGCGTTTCATCCGTTCCGCGCAGAAGATACTCCACTGCGGCCCGCACGCTGCGCACCTGATCTGCTTTTACTAGTTCCGGGGTGAAGGCGACCGTCTCTTTGAAGCCCACCTCCTTCACCGCCGCTCCATCTTCCGGGGGGAACGCGGCTTTGAGGCCAGCCACCACAGCTCGGGCGTCCTCTTCGCTGGCGACGGCTACGCGCACCTTGCCATTTACAGTTATAGCCCAGGCCTCGGTGAGGCTAAGAAGCGAACGGGCAAGCTTTTCCTTCATAGCCTCCGGTGGAGTAAGTTCGACGCTGTAACGCGGCACGGGGGTGTAGCTTACCCGTCCGGCCGCCTCTTCGGCGGCGCCATCGCGGCGCAGGATTTCCCGAACGGCGGCTGCCGTAGCTTCCTTGTCCTCAGTCCAGCCGATGATTTCGCCGTCCACGCTAACGGCCCATGCCTTTTGCGTGTAAGGAAGGATGCCGGCGAGGGCAAGGACGAGAAGCAGGGCTAAGCCGGCCGCCCACCGCCTGCGCCCCGTAAGAAGAGCCCCGACAGGCGCCGTCTCGCGGCGCACCTTGCGAAGGATCTCCACGAGCGCCGCCCTTATCTTTACCTTCCCGGGCACTGCACCACCTCCGGTTATTACCTATTTGTAGCCGACAACTTATGTTGTAATTCGTTCGACGCCCCCTAAAAAATTCCTGCCAAACCGGAGGGCATTATTTCCTACCATAATCTTACATAGGTCTCCCTAGATCGACCAGTGCAGCAGGAGTTCACGCACAATGAGGGCCGCCAGGGTTGCAGTGCGCTCGCTCGGGTCGAAAGGGGGACAGGCCTCGACTACGTCTACCCCCACCACCTGAACCCCTTTAAGGAGGCTCAGGGCCGCCAGGGCCTCCTGGACGCCGATCCCGCCGGGCTCCGGTGTACCTACGCCGGGCGCAAAGGCCGGGTCGAAAACGTCCAGATCGATACTGAGGTAGAGCGGCCGGCCGGTCAGCTCGGCACGAAGGCGCCGCAGGGGAGTCTCCAATTGGCCCGGAAAGAATCGCGTATGAGCCCGGGCAAACTCCATCTCCTCCTGCGTGGCCGAGCGGATACCGAACTGGTAGATTCGCTCCGGCGGCAGAAAGTCGGCAATCCGCCGCATCACCGTGGCGTGGGAAAGTTCCTCCCCCTCATACTCGGAGCGCAGGTCGGCATGGGCGTCGAGCTGCAGCACGGCGAGGTCCGGATACTCCTTGGCCAGGGCGCGCACAGTGCCGAAAGTTAGCAGGTGCTCGCCGCCGAGAAAAAAAGGAACCTTACCGGCTTCGACCAGAGAGCGCGTGGCCTGGGTGATGAGGTTTAGTGAGCGCTCTAAACCTCCTGCCGGTAGGGCCAAGTCTCCTGCGTCGGCAAAAGGCACTGCCCTAAGATCGCGCTCTTGATAAAGACTAAATTCCTCAAGATTCCAAGAAGCCTGGCGGATGGCCGCCGGAGCACGCCGCGTCCCCGGCCGGTAACTCACGGTGACGTCGAGCGGCACGCCCAGGAGCACGACTTTAGCCTGATCCAAATCCGCGCCGGCCGCCAAGAAGCGGGCGCTCTGAGTCGTAACGTCATTTAGCGTAAGCATGAACGCCACCCTTACTTAAAACGGTTCTGCAGGGCTTTCGAGGAGCTGGGAAACAAAACGGGGCAGAACGAAGGCCGCCCGGTGGAGTTCCGGGGTGTAGTAGCGGAAACCCAGGTCTGGGATGCGGTTTACGTCCACGGCCAGCGGGTCGTATTTTTTGGAGCCCAAGGTAAAGCTCCACAGCCACCCCGGATAGGTGGGAACGGTGGCCAAGTACATCCGCACAATGGGGAAAGAAGCCCGGATGCCAGCGTAAATCCGCGGGAGGATGTCCTCATTCCCCCATGGGGATTCCGTCTGGGCCACAAAAAGCCCGTCCGGCTTCAGCGCGCGGGCCACATTGGCGTAGAATTCGGCTCCGAAAAGCCCTACCGCAGGTCCGACTGGGTCTGAAGAGTCGACGATGATCACGTCGAAAGCCGCTTCTTTTTCGGCCACAAACTTGATGCCGTCCGTATAGTGGATGTGTACCCGCTCGTTGATCAGGCCCGAGCTGATCTCCGGGAAGTATTCCCGAGCGGCCGCCACAACTTCCGGATCGATCTCGACCAGGTGCACTTCTTTTACTTCCTTGTGTTTCAGCGTCTCCCGCACGGTCCCGCCGTCGCCGCCCCCGATCACCAGAACTTTTTCCGGGTTGGGATGCGTAAAGAGGGGAACGTGGGCGATCATCTCGTGGTAAATAAACTCATCGCGTACCGTGGTCTGCACGGCCCCGTCAAGAACCAAGGTACGCCCGTAGTTTTCCATATCCAGTACCACAAGTTCCTGGTAGTTTGTCTTTTTGTGAGCGAGGACCTTTTTTACCCGGTAACTTATGCGCAGGTTTTCCTTATGCTCCTCGTAGAACCATACGTTCACGCCGACCACCTCCAAAGGCTGAAGTTACTACCGGCCAATCTTAAGACCGAGCAGTGTCAAGCTAACCCCTATTATACCAGAGGAGGTAGAAAAAAACACCCCGGCGCACGCGCCCGCCCTGCCGCGGTGGGACCACCCAAAAGCCGCGAGCCGGTTTAGGCCGGCGATCTCGCCCCGACCCCCCCACGCGGCGTAACTTTTGAATAAGGCCCGAAAGTAACTAGCTCGGCGAGGCTCGCATACAATATATCGCCGTGGGGAAAAAGGAGGCTGATACCGTGGCCGAAATCCCTGAAACCCAACAGTTTGCCAGAAGACGATTTGGTTTTTTCTTTATCTTCCGCATAGCGCCTGGCTTCTTTATCGGTTTCATCCCCGGCGGCGGGCGCCCTTTTGCTGCCGACTACAATCCCTATGAGTATTACGGCGACGACATGATGATCCAACGCATCAGCGAACAGGAGTATATGGTGCTGCGCCGCGTCGGCATTCCTGAAGTGCCGGTAATGGCGTAAAGGCATTTATTGCGCACTACCGAGGGAAGCCTCCCGTTACGCTCGGTAAAATTAAAAGCGCCTCACGACATGAGGCGCTTATGTTTCCTTTGGAGCCGATGGGGGGATTTGAACCCTCGACCCGCGCATTACGAATGCGCTGCTCTACCACTGAGCTACATCGGCACTTTGTATGTCACATACACTAGGTATTATACTCAAGATAAAGCCTCTGCGCAAGGGGCAGTGGCGCAGCAGCACACGGGCATTTCGCCCGCTTCCGGCCAGGCGCTTGCATTAGCCTGCGGTCTTGGGTAAAATAAATAGCAGCGATGGAGCCCGCTTAATCGCGAAGAGCGTGATGGCCCCTATTGGGCGCGTGCCCAATAGGGGTTTTTTTATCCAAAGGGGTGAAGAAGAGGTGCACCATAGCCGGCAAGAGACCACTTATGCAGCTTTAGAAGAGTACCTAAAAGAAGCGCGAGAAGTTGCGCGTGGGCAGCAGAAGGCCGAGGCGGAAAGGCAGTTGGCAGAAGCCTTGGAAAAGCTCGCGGGCGGCAGCTTCAACCTTGAGGAGATGGTGGCTTATTCTGCTGGGAAAAAACTTACCGTACTCGAACAGGAACTCGCTGACGAACAGCGGGCGTTGATCGTCGAGTTTATGGACCGCTTCCGCGAAACGGAAGCCGGCAAAATCCTAGCGGATTTCATCCGTGTCCAGCAGCGTTTCAGCGAGCGAACCAAACAAATACTAGACCGGGTGCACAAGCTTGTAGCAGAACTCTTTGCCGTGGACATAAAACCGGCCGGCGTCTCCCTTCCCGGGACGGGAGGGATAGAGGCGTCATGATCGAAGAAAGCCTAAGACAAGCATTTAAGCAACCCGGGTGTCCCATCTGTGCCGCAGTGCAGGAGGCACACGACACGTTCTATAGGTGGTTTGTCATCGAAACCTACGGCGAGCTGCCCCTTTTAGAAGACCTGAGCCGGGGAGGTTTCTGCGAGTATCACGCTTGGGAAACTGCGCGAGTCACAGGCCGCCGGCTAAGCTTTACCTACGAATTCTTGGTGGCCAGCGAGCACTACAAGCTGCAGAAGGCACTCTCGGCAGCCATAAGAGCTTCCGGCTCATCCCCTGCTTTCCAAAAGGCATGGGGCAGAAGGGAACTCTCGGGCCTCCGAAGGCCAAAGGAGTTGGTCCGCGTTTTATACCTCAGACTTTACCGGCGAGCCATAAAGGACCTTCAACGCACACGTCCCTGCCCTGTTTGCCGCACATTAGAAGAGACCGAGGTCACCGCTTCCCATTATCTTCTCAGGCTCCTTGACGGAGAAGCAGAAAGGAGTCTGTATACCGCCTCAGACGGCCTGTGCCTTCCTCACCTCCATCTGGTGCTCAAAGAAGCGGAGCCCGAGACCGCCGTGTTCCTGCTACGGGATGCACTAAAGAGGTTGGACATCTTACGGGCAGGTTTTGAGGAATACTTTCGCAAAGAAGATTACCGTTTCGCCCACGAACCTAAAGGCGTAGAACAAGAAACATGGCTCAAAGCGGTAGAGCGTTTCGCCGGTCGCAGCCGGGTTCCATACTGGTTGTCGGGCACGCCACAGTCGAGTAGGAATACGAACGCACTTAAAACACAGCTCTAATACCACTGGAAATGCGAGGTTGCACACATGGCGTTAGACGTAATACTGGGAATTGCTCTAGGTGGCTCTTTGGGAGCACTTGCGCGGTATTTCTTGTCGCTTTGGATACAAAACCTGTTTGGTGACGGGTTTCCAATCGGCACTTTAGTCATTAACGTAAGCGGCGCTTTTGCCTTGGGTTTCGTGTACGTTCTGAGCCTGGAGTCGAGCCTCAATCCTGTCTGGCGAAACGGGCTTACAGTCGGCTTTCTAGGTGCCTTTACCACCTTTTCCACGTTTGCCCTCGAAACCTTCCTTCTTATCCAAGAGGGGCTCTTCCTTAACGCCACGCTCAACGTAATCATTACGGTTATCCTGGGCCTTCTGGGCGCCTTTTTCGGCGGCGTACTGGCCAAGTTCGTATCCGGCATTTGAGCGAAAGCTAGGTCAAGGGGAGGGATCGTGCTTGAAACCCGGATTAGCGAAGCGTCTGCGAATTTATCTGGGCGAATCAGACCACTATCAAGGGCAGCCTCTTTACCATTGGATCGTCAAAAAAGCTCGGGAGCTGGGGCTGGCTGGAGCTACCGTATACCGAGGAATCGAGGGCTTCGGGGCTACGAGCCGCATCCATTCGGCGCGCTTATTAGCGCTTTCCTCGGATCTGCCAATCCTGGTTGAAATCGTGGACACCGAACCGTACATTGAAAAAATACTGCCGTTTCTTCAGGAGTGTTTATCGGGAAGCCTCTTAACAATTGAAGATGTTGAGGTTTTAAAATACGAAGAGGGCGCCTCCAAGTAACGGCTCCTAGGGGCGCCCCTTTTTCATCCCGGCTTTGCCTGCGGCAGCGAGCGCAACAAAAGCAGAACTTGTTCCCGCACAGTGGCGCTGTTTTCCTCCAACATGACTTGCTCGAGTTTCTTTTTTAACTCGGTCCGCTGTTCCAGCGGTAACTCGCTCAATGTTCCAGCCAAGGCACGCAACGCAGCCAACCTTACCAAGAAACTTCGGTCTTCCAGGCACCGGATAAGGAAGGCAAAACTTTCCCGTCCAGAAATATAGCCGATGGCCTGTACAATCGACGCCTTGAAGTAGACATCGTCGGCAGTAACAAAGGAATTCTGTAACTCCGGGAGGAAGCGTTTAGCCTCGTCTCCTCGCTGGCTGAGGACAAGAAACCCGCCAAAACCAGTAATCAAACCCAGTAATCCGGCGCTAACCCCTAAGGTGCTCAAGAAGGGACCGGTTATGCTTCGAGCGCCTTCACTCCCTTTCCTAGTCTCCCTTTCCCATTATGCGGTTCTGGGACTGGTTTCAAACCCCATGCCAGATTCACGGCCGTACTTCAAGCGCAGAGCCTGCAACGCGGTTTCAAAATCTGTTTGATTTAGATGTCGGAAGACGTCGTCTATTGCCGTTGGCCACATGTAGGGGTTGTAAAGCGTAGCGGCTATCCTTAGAAGAGCTCTTTTCCCAGCACTCCAGGAGAGGGCTGCGTCCAGCGAGTCAGAAAAAGCAAGAGAACCCTCCTTTTGCCGATAAAATCTTTAAGAGGTGATGCTATGGAGTTCACCCTGCAGCTGGGACCCATAGGCCCTTCCGGGCTTCCAACCGGCGTTGGACCACCAATTTCGGCGCTGCAACCAGGCCGGGTGCTCCTCATGGAAGTGCTATCGCTTGCAGCCGGTGAGGCCAAGGTGCGCCTGGCCGGCCAGGTCCTTACCGCCCGCGGTTCCCTTCCGCCGACCGTCGGAACTTTTTGGGTGCGCGTGGAGCAGGCCAAGCCCACTTTAGTTCAGCTTAGGCTGCTAGCGGAGCCACGCGCCGAGGAACGCCGCCTCGCCGACGTCGCGGCGGCCCTGGGCCTGCCGAACACCTCCGAGGTCGACGAGCTGGTACGCGTCCTCGTTAAATGGCGCCTACCGCTTCAGCCGGCGCTGGCCCGCCGGTTTTTGAACGAAGCCCGAGATGTCCCCCAGGAAGAACGGGCGCTCTTCTGGGAGGCGCGTGCCTGGCTGGAAACATTGAGCCTATCCCACGACCCTCAAAAACTGGCCGACGCGCTCGCTTATCTTCTTCGCCGCCCGGATGCGCGCCCGGAAGGTCAGGCCGCGCTCAACCAGGCACTGCCGCTTATCCCCGGCCAGGAAAGCGTACGTTTTTTCTCCTTCCGCGCCCGGGAAGGCGAAGGGGAGCTCTACGTGCTGTTCGACCGGAAGGAAGGTGCACCTGTAGAAGGGAATGCCCTGCGTTTGGTTCTGCGCTTCTCCACCTATGCCTGGGGGGAAGTCTGGGTACGGCTCACCTTGGCCGGGAAAAGCATCACCGCCCACGTCTTCTCCTCCCACCCCACCGCCCTCGAGCTGGCTGAAAGCGCGCAGAAAGGGCTTGCGGCCCGGCTTGAAAAGCTGGGCTTTCAGCTGGCCGCCTTTAGGGTGAGCCGGCAGAGCATAGGCACGGTTTTAGACTTCCTCGGCCCCGCCCAGGAACCCCAATACCAAGGGCTGGACGTTTCTGTCTGAAGGCAGGGAAAAATAGTATGAGCGAAAACGTCAAAGCTGCCGCCGCCCTTTCTTACGATCCGGCCCGGGACCGCGCCCCACGCGTGGTGGCCAGTGGCCGAGGTACTATAGCCGAGCAGATCCTTAAGCGGGCCCGCGCGGCAGGAGTACCCATTTACGAGGACGCCGATCTAGCCCTGGCCTTGGCCGGGCTGGACGTCGGCGAAGAAATTCCGCCCTCGCTTTACCAGGTAGTAGCCGCCGTCATCGCCTGGGTTTACGAGTTGGAAGAGAAGGAATTGCCGTCCGAGCGGCGAATTTTACGGTGATTACTACACCCGGCGATGGAAGGAAGGTGCTCCCGTGCGCAATCTGGAGAAGTGCCTGGCAATTGTAGCCGAGGACAAAGAAGTCCTCTCTCCGGCTTCCCGTATGCCTTACTACCCCCTGGCCGTACAAAGCGGTCACGGCTCCACCGTGGTGGACGCCGACGGAAACGAGTATCTCGACTTTCTCGCCAGCGCCGCCGCTTTAAACACCGGCCACGCCCATCCCAAGGTGGTGGCCGCCATCCAAAAGCAGGCCGCCGAGTTCATCCACTACACCCCGGCCTACATGTACCATGAGCCGCTGGTACGCCTGGCCCAGGCCCTGGTCCGCATTACCCCCGGCGACTTCCCTAAACAGGTGGCCTTCGGCCTCACCGGCTCCGATGCCAACGACGGCGCCATAAAACTCGCCCGCGCCTACACCGGCCGGCCCAAGATCATCTCTTTCCTCCGTTCCTACCATGGTTCCACTTACGGCTCCATTACCCTTTCGGCCATCAGCCTCAATATGCGCCGCAAGATCGGCCCTCTTCTTCCAGAAATAGAACATATCCCTTACCCCGATTGCTATCGTTGCCCGTTCGGCCTTAAATACGGAAGCTGCGGGTTGCATTGCCTGGAGTACGTGCGCTTTGCCTTCGCCAATTACATCCCGCCCGATGAGGTGGCGGCGGTGATCATGGAGCCCATCCAGGGCGATGCCGGGATCGTGGTGCCGCCGGTGGAATACGTTCAAGGGTTGTACAAGCTCTGCCGCGAGCACGGTATCCTTTTCGTCTCCGAGGAAGTGCAGCAGGGGTTCGGGCGCACCGGGCGTTGGTTCGGCATCGAACACTTTGGCGTCGAGCCGGACATCCTCATCCTGGGGAAGGCCATTGCCTCAGGCATGCCGCTTTCGGCCTTGGTGGCCAGAAAAGAGATCATGCAGGCCTGGGAAGCGCCGGCGCACCTTTTCACCACGGGCGGCAATCCCGTTTCCTGCGCCGCCGCCTTGGCCACCATCGAAGTAATCGAAGAAGAAAACCTGGTGGAGCGCTCCCGCGTGCTCGGCGAGCAGGCCATGGCACGTCTCCGGGAGATGGCTGAACACTACGAGCTCATCGGCGACGTGCGCGGGAAGGGCCTATCCATCGGCGTGGACCTGGTTACCAACCGCAAGACACGCGAGCGCGCCTATAAAGAAGCGGCCAAAGTATGCTACCGCGCCTGGGAAAAAGGGCTGCTCCTTTCCTTCTTCAGCAATTCGGTACTGAGAATCCAGCCTCCACTCGTCATCACCAAAGCTGAACTCGAGCAGGGTCTCAAGATAATTGAAGAAGCGTTAGCCGATGTTACTGCCGGCAGGGTACCGGATGAGGTGTTAGAAACGGTCAAAGGATGGTAGAACCGACTGGAAGGTAAGAAAGAAATGTCCCCGGGGCCTGAACTAGGTTCCGGGGCCTTTGTATTTGTGTGTTGACGTCACGCCAACCTGGTAGTTAAAATAAAGTTGTTAGATCAGTGATTATGCAAGAAAGGGGATGGAAGAGTGAAGATATGCCCCATTTCGAACATGGCCGAACTAGATCAAGTGACGGCCATCTTCCAGTCTTTGCGTCAGTACTTCTACGACTATGATATTATTCGCGTTCGCGAGGATATCAGCCATTGGCTGCAGAATCGGAACCCCGGAGTTGAGTACTTTGCCGGCTTTCATAATGATATGGTGGTAGCCTGCCTGGGCTACCGGAAAGACTACCAAGCCCACGAGGTTTATTACCTTTCTCACTTTGCGGTGCACGCCGCCTTCCGCGGTCGGGGACTAGGGAGCCAAATGTTACGCTTCGTAGAAGAACGCTTACGTCAGCTGGGCGCGCGCCTAATCGTGGTCTGGACCTCCACCCTAGACTACACAAGAGACACTCGTGCTTTTTACGAAGCAAAAGGGTACATTCATTGTGCCGATATCCCGGACTACTGGCGTGACGGGGACCCTTTAGCTCTCTATATCAAGAAGTTGTAGCTTGGCTCTTAACGATATACTCAAGTGTGCCCCTTGAAACCTCAAAGACTAACACGGAACTCGGGGAAACAAACCTCGCGTTTCTTCGCATTTCCGGTTTTCCGGTCTAGCCACGCGGCAGGCGCAGAAAGCGCACGATGCCTTGGGCCGCCTGGGCGCGGGTAAGGGGTGCAGCGGGGCGGAAGAACTCCCGTCGGTCCGGGTCGAGGTCCTGGCCTAGGTAGAGGGCAACGTGTCCCGGGTGCTTGATGGCCGCGGCGTCCTTGGCCGGCACCTGCCAGATGCCGCTTAGAGACGCTACACGATCTTGGTTTAGAGCCCGGATTGTCCAAACGGCGGCCTGTTCTCTGGTTATAGGTTGGTTGGCGGCGAAGACCTCGTCTCCCTTTAGGAGGCCGCGGCGGCGCGCTTCCCTTTCGTAAGGTTCGTACCACAATTCGTTCGTTTCCCGCCCGCGCGGGCGGAACCCCGTAGCCCGGAGGAGCATCGCCAGATAAGCCGCTTGGGTGATCGCCTCATCCGGGTGGAACTTGCCGTCTGGTGCTCCGGTAATAATCTGCCGTTCGGCTAAAAGCTCGATATCGCCCTCTGCCTGGTGGCCGGCAATGTCGCTAAAAGTCGCCGCCTTTTCCTCGGGCAGGGGATTACCGTTCCAATCCAGCGCCACACCGGTCTTCGCGTCGAAGCGGCGGGCATCGCCCGTGCCGCGCAAGCGGTACACCAGGCGTACCAGCGGCTTATCCGCGCCGGATCGGAAATCTGGGCCGGGAGTGGTGATGTATTCCAGCGTAAGCGGGTTCTTGGCCAAGAGGGCTTGGTTGGCCTTAGCCTGCCCGATAAGCCCCTCCGGTGCCGGGAAGCTGAGGTCGGCCCAGGTCATGCGATAGGAGGTTATTTCGCCGGTAGCAGCGTCTACCGTGACCCAAAATCCTTGCTGCGGGAAGGGGATGCCGTTCACGCTGCGTGCCCACTGAAAGGAATAGGAACGGAGCCCGGGAAGCTTCTTGGCTACCTCGACGGACACCGGAGGCTCCTCGGGTTCTTCTTTGCAAGCCGCAAAACGATCGGGCTGAAGCTTAGCGATGAAGTCGGCGGCGAGTTTCCTCGCCTGCTCTTTACTATATCTGACCTTCGGCTCTTCTTTCTGCTGCGCGGGGTCAAAGATGTAACGCCTGAAGTAAACTAGTTCCCCGGTACGGGCGTCAACCCTCATGCTCAGGTGTCCGCTCTTTCCGCCCGGATCTTTAGGGGTTAACGTCCAGTTAAAGGTCCACTCTCTTTGGCTAGGGTACTCCCAGTTCTTATTGAGGGAAGCGCTCTCGAGCTTGAAGCCGGCCGGCACCTTAACGGCGGCCTGCGCCTTGGCCAGGGCTTCTTCTTGGGAGAGGAAACCGGCCAGTTCCTTTATCTCGGCTTGCTCCGCCGGGGTAAGGGGCACTTCCATAACCTTGTTGGCCGCACGCAGCGGCTCGCCCCCGCCCACATCTCCCTTGCCCATGGGATAGTAGGACGGCTCGAGGGCGATGATCTCGCCGCTTAAGGCGTCCACGCCGTAGCGGCCGGCATACGGGGCATCATAAACGAGTAGGACCGGCCGCTCTTTGTCCCCGTCGCCAGAGGGGCAGAAGTAAACCAGGCGGGGGGCCACCTTATCCAGCAAGGCTGCCCGGGCTTTCGCCGCGTCTATGGCCTTATCCGGTGTTGGGAACTCCCGATCGTAGTCCCACTTGAAGGAATAGTCCACCACCTTAAGGGTATTGGCGTTTACCTCAACCCTGATCCCGTTCTGGGGGAAGGGCACGCCGTTTACCATGCGCTCAAAGAAAAAGGTATACCGGCTTACCCAGCTGCCCCAGTACGGCGAAGTATACGACTCCGGCACCAGCCGGGTTTCGACAAAGCGGGGCTGGAGCTTTTGGGCAAACTCCCGGGCCACCTTCTCCGCCTCGGCCCGGCTGTGTTTGGGAAGGGGCGCCTCAGGGGTGCGGTCTTCCTGCCAGACGTGCATCTCCAGGATGTCTTTGGTCGTCGCGTCCACGATAACGTTCATGCTGCCCGGGGTTGGACTACCCGCCGGAGCGTTCCACCTGAGTTCCCAGCGCGGGCGGTCGCCGTAGCTGGAAAAGCTGGAGTTGAATTCGGTAAAGGCTGGCGGGATAGTGAAAGCCGTTTTAGCCGCGGCCACCGCCTCCTCCAGGCTGACCTTCGGTGCCGGGGCGGCAAACCCTGGCGCAACCGTCGCCAACACGATTGCCGTACTGATAAACATGACAAGCAACCTGCGGGCCATGTGCTTTCCCCCTTTTTCTTAGCGTCTTTTCTCGTCCTCCACCGCTTTCCGGACGTTAGGCCGGGAGCAACCCTCCTTTTTTCTTTCTTCCTAATGGCCGCGCCATCAGGTTTCAACGTTTCTTCCGGTCTCACCTCAATAGACGACGGGGCAAAGGGGAAAGTTCCCCAAGCTGAGGGTCGGCCGCAGGTCCGGCGCCGCCCTCCGCACCCCGCCCGGCCGGTCAAATTTGGCTCCTAACCGTTACCTTTTTCGCCATCTGGTGCGGGCCACCGCCAAGGGAACGCCACCTTCACCCTCGATGCTGTGAAGGAGCTCAATCCAGCCGTTCCCCCGGGCAGATTCTGCGCAGAGAGAAGAAACAACTGCGCCATAGGTCGTTTCTCTTTTATACTCGATTTCTAGAAGAGAAAGGGCAAAATCTTCCTCAACTGCCTCGGGAACTGCTTCCGTCATCCACTCTACGTACTTGGTGTTATTTACATGCTCATTAGTGTCGATATCATGTCTGCGGACCGCAAAAGTCTTGCTCACGGCCGCTTCTTCAACTGGGTCCAATTCGGAAAACGGTTCCGGCACCGCCCTTTCCGGACTTATCCCGTAGGCGGCGCCAAATTCCGCCGGAATGCGGATGGGTCTTTTGCGGGCGAGATTTAAGTAGAACCAGCGGGAAGAAGCTCTGCCGATTACGTCTCCAGAGCGGTTTTTGAGCAAAAACTCGCGGACAGCCGTGAAACGCTCAAAGCTGGACGGCCACGTTTCTACCGTCACTCTTTCTCCCCAAGTCGGGAATTTGTCTATCAATAGCAGCCAGCGATTCAGCACCCACCCCACTCCTTTGGCCTTTAGTTTGGCGAATCCCAAACCCACCGCCTCAGAATGGGTCACCGCCGTATCCTCTAAATAGTTCAAGACGGCCACGGGAGTGGCTTCGGCAAACCTGTTGACCTCGTAGTAGTGAACTTCAAACTCTTTGCTGAAAGTCCCTTGGCTCATGGCTACATTTCTCCTTAGGCCAATTGTTTTTGTGCTTTTTTCGCGCCTCTGTTCGGCCCGTCGGGAACCTAAGTAAGTATTGTCCACGCAGGCGACAACTCCTTCCAAAACGAAAAGGTTTTGAATGTATCTAGGCGCCAGGAAATGAGAGAGGCTGCCGACTTTTCTCGTTCGGCAGCCTCTCGACGGATCCCGGCAGGGTTCGCGCCACTGGCGGCCTAATTACGCCTCAGGGAGCGGTTAAAAGATGTGGCGGCTTCCCTGCCACTCGTAAACAAGCTGGAGCATCTCGCCGAAACGCTGGTAGTGTACTACCTCGCGTTCGCGCAGGAAGCTCAGGGTCTCGGTAACGAGCGGGTCGTCGGAAAGCTGGATCAGGTACTCGTAGGTGGAGCGGGCCTTCTGCTCCGCCGCCATATCCTCGTGCAGGTAGCGGCCGAAAAAGCCGCTTAAGGAAGCTCGCCCAGTTCTGGTTTCACTTCATTGGCTGATCTCTTTCGGCATCTCGAGCGAAGAGATCAAAGCAATAGCTTTCTCGACCACTGCTTTAGAGAGCCGGAAGTTTGTCTCGGTGAGGCCCTTGATAGCATTTAGGGCCTGTTCCTTTGCCAAAATTCCTTCTTTGGTTGCCCGGACCAGTAAGCCCAGAGTGCCTATCGCCGCGATGCCGCTGGCCTCCACTGCCTTCCTCGCTTTTCTGTCGTCGGTAAGAACGGCTTTTGCACCAATTTCTCGCGCAAGGACAATACACTCGGACTCGCCCCTGCCCTTTAAGCTTAACTGGAGCAGGGCAACTACCTTTTGATCTTTAACCTTCTCTACGCGAAGCCAGCCTTGTCCCACTGCTTCAGTCACTTCTACACTCCCCGGAAAGCCTTTCATCACTTCCTCGTAAACGGCTTCCGGTATTGCTACCATACCCCAAAATCTTGTCAACAGCCAAAGGAACCCTATTCGGCTGAGACCGATGAGAACAGAAGTATCACTTACCACCACCGGACCTCAACCTTTCCAGGGTTTCTAGATCGTTCGCTAGGTCTTCCTCGTCGTAGTCCAGCTCAACACCGAAGTCGGCAAGAGCTTCCAAGAAGGCAGAGTAACTAACGCCCGAAAGCTCCACCGCCTTGCCCAGAGATATCTTTCTTTCTGCGTAGAGGGAAACAGCGAGCCTCTTCATTATTTCCCTGGCCGGATCGCGGCGCGGTCCCAGGGCCTCTCGCATTTCGTCTGGTATACGAAGAACCACCTCAGCCATTCAGCTCACTCCTTTTCCCGAATGGCGTCTTTAACCTTCATTGTTTTTCTCGGCTCTCACAGACAGAAACTACCGCAGGAAGCTCAAGGTTTCAGCCGTAGGTCCATTATTTACAGCCCTTAAGAAAAAACAACACCAAATACCGCTGCGTCTTGCCTCCAGTATACCCGCCGGGGTGCACCCGGTCAAGCGACCGGGCGCACTGATACGGCAATCAGGCCTTTATCGCCGCGGCGGAACCTGACTTCCACCTTGCGCCCCACCGCCCCGGCCAAAGCCTGGCCGTTTCCGTTTTTCCCGTAGACGGCCACTTTCCCGCCGGGACCTTGGCACCAGGCCCTCACCGTGTGCCTTCGGACTTGCCCTGGCGGGCTTCCAGCACCGTAAAGGTGCCGGTCTCAAAGGCATCTTCCTGGGCCTTCGAATACCCTGCCCGCCTGCTCGGGATCGCGAGAGTAGAGCGCAGCGGCGAAGTTCAGCACCGCTATGACCGCCTGGTACTGCAGCTTAAGCCGCTCCAGGGCGGTTTCGGCCTTCTCCAGTTCCTTCCGCGCGGCAGGCACCGTTTCGTCTCTCAGCTTAAGCCACTCCTGGTTTGCCTTCAGCCGGCAGGTCGTCTCGGCGTTCCGGGCAGCTTCGTTGGCGAAGCACTCCTTTTCCCCCGCCACCCGGCCGGCAATCTCCACTTTCATCTCCTTCATCCGGTCCAGCGCCCGGTAAAGCTACTCCCTCCCTGCCAGCAGGTCCGCCACCCGTTTTGAAGCTTCCCACGGCCTTTCGACAGCCTGAAATACCGTTTCCATTGACGCCGACATCTCTCTTTTCCCCCTTTAAGAAAGTTCTAGGCGCCGCACAGGTACGGCGTCCCGCTCACTCACGAGTTTCATCCTCGCAGCGTGTTTGCTTTTCGCCCCGGCGTTTCCGCCGCAAGCTTTGCCGCCTTAAACCCGGCTGGAAACTGACTCTCTTCTCCTTCACTTTCTTGGCCACCCGGGCCATGAGGATGCGGTGGTTTACACTAACAAAGAATTTCTCGATGCCCAATGTCCACGACCCAGTCGTATCCGGCTCGCTACCCTGACCGCATCGTGGGCTCCTCTTTCGGGTTCGAACCCGTAGCTCGCCTCGGAGAACGTTGGGGCGAGGATGGGCGTAACTACCTGCAGACAGGAACCTGCCCTCTGGGCGTACCGAAAGAGGCTGCCGACTTTTCTCGTTCGGCAGCCTCTCGACGGATCCCGGCAGGGGCCGCACCACCGGCGACCCGGTTACGCCTTAGGGAGCGGTTAAAAGATGTGGCGGCTTCCCTGCCACTCGTAAACAAGCTGGAGCATCTCGCCGAAACGCTGGTAGTGTACTACCTCGCGTTCGCGCAGGAAGCTCAGGGTCTCGGTAACGAGCGGGTCGTCGGAAAGCTGGATCAGGTACTCGTAGGTGGAGCGGGCCTTCTGCTCTGCCGCCATATCCTCGTGCAGGTCGGTTACCGGGTCGCCCTTGGATTGGATGTAGGTGGCCGTCCAAGGAGCTCCCGCAGCATTGACGAAGTAAAGGGCCTTGTCGTGGTCGGCATAATAATCGTCCATGCCCGCAGCGCGGATCTGTTGAATACTAGCATCGCGGATGAGGTTGTAGACCAGGGTGGCAACAATCTCCATGTGCGCCAGCTCTTCCGTCCCGATATCGGTGAGCACCGCCTTGGCCTGGCCCAGGGGCATGCTGTAACGCTGCGTCAAATAGCGCAGGGAAGCTGCAAGTTCCCCATCGGGCCCGCCGTATTGGGTTATAATCGTCTTGGCCAGGCGCGGGTTGGGGCCGCTCACCCGCACCGGATACTCCAACTTCTTTTCATATACCCACATGCTTGTTTCCCCCTTTTTTCCTCCTCGGGCATGGGGCTAAAAAGATACTTCCCACGGCCAAGGATCGTTTACCCAGGCCCATGGATATTGGCTGGGTGCGTAGCCGTAATTCGTCAGCGGCCCGTAGCGGCGCTGATATTGATCTTTAAGCATAGCCAATTCCTGGGCGGCGCTGTTGTAGTCCATAAGGGCCCGTTGGTCGTCAGGGTGCGTATCGAGGTAAAGGTTTAGGTCTACCGCTGTAAATTCAAGAGCCATTATTTGCGTCAGCAGCTGAGCCTGTTCCGGCATCATTCGCTACTCCCCCTCTCCCAATCCCGAGGGCGGTAAGGCATGTATAGTTCAGGAAAAATGGTACCTCGCCGTAGGGCCTCCAGGGGCTCAAAGCGCGTGGTGTAAACTTGAAACGGCACATAGGCCCGGGCCAGCCTCAGTTGCTGCAGAGCCTGCGCCTTGGCATCCTCAGGCATACCAGCAGCCTCCTTGTTAGAGGAATCCGGTTTCGTTACCAGAATATGCGCCGGCCCGACAACTAGTGAATTGTTCCACCCCACTCCCGCCCCTCTGGGCCCCAATCTGCCTAATGCTTTTACGTAACCCCTTGACAGGATGCCCAGCCTGGAGTAGAATGGGGGGCGAAGGAACCTCCCCTAGGGTATGGGGGTACGTAAAACTGCAAAGGAGGAAACTCATATGTCAGTGATCGTTTACAGCACGCCCACATGTCCATATTGTCAGGCGGCCAAGCGCTACCTTGCGGCGCGAGGTATTCCCTTCGAAGACATTGATGTGAGCCGCAACCGGGCGGCCGCCCTGGAGATGATCCGGAAGTCGGGCCAGCAGGGCGTACCCGTGCTGGACATTAACGGTGAGATTATCGTGGGCTTCGACCGTCCCCGTATCGACGCCGCCTTGGCGGCCGGGTATTAATCGGAGGGACGTTCAAACGGCGAGGGTGGGATTTTATCCCACCCTCGTTGGCTGTCCATCTCGCCGCTTTTTAACCTGGTCGATGCAGCTGGCCGCACCCCGCTTTTACAGCTGAGCTCAGCTTTCAATCTTCAATCCGTTCCAGTCGGTAGACAACCTTATTCACCGGGTCCGGGCAGGCGAGGCGCTCTATGGTGCGGATCCAATCGCCTTGTTCACCGCCACGGCAATACGCGGCCAGGTAAGGCGTTATGGCGGCCAAGCCGTAAGCGCAGAGCTTAGTTCCTGCATCTTCCACCGTGATACTTCCGTCGTCGTAATAAAACACGTCGCCCATTCGGCAACCGGCCGCGCACTCGCCGGCAATGGACTCCACCGTAACCTTAACCCTCTGCATCCTCGTCCACCTCCCCTCTGCCCTCCCTTCTTCCTACGCTCCCAGCCGCCATTTACTTTTTTGTTCTGCACACAGGGCAGTGGCTCCTCCTAAGATACCGCCCGGCGTGCCGGTCTAAACAAAAAACCTGCCTTTTCGGCAGACGGTAAAGGCGAAGCACAAAAAAATGGAGCGGAAAACGGGATTCGAACCCGCGACCCTCGGCTTGGGAAGCCGATGCTCTACCGCTGAGCTACTTCCGCTCGTCGCTTTTATTATACCCCACTCTTTACAGTTTTGCAAGCCTACCCGCAACGTTGATAGAGTCAAGCTACTGTAGGTCAACCATCACGAAAAGAGTCCTCTACCGCAGCACCAACAAGGACAGAGCCGATTAGGGTTAGGAGTTCTACCCCACCAATTCAAACAGTGATGTATCTCTGCAT
>Ga0247720_100096_pt1 | contig 42041 bp, 43 predicted proteins | sample MSEWel2015_12_15_FD_189078 | JGI IMG/M metagenome (GOLD analysis project Ga0247720, IMG submission 189078) | Subsurface sediment microbial communities from gas well in West Virginia, United States - MSEEL Well Study Marcellus 3H_2015_12_15 | ecosystem: Environmental > Terrestrial > Deep... | reverse complement strand
CAAACACCTGGGGATCGACATCCGCATCCTGGCCAGGTATCAGATGCTTTGCCTGCCGGCGAGCCTGATCCATCGATTGACCAACAAAGACCTGCGGGTGAGGTACGCAAAAGCGGGCCTCAACGAAATTATGCCAGAGGGCGATTTCGACATCCGTCGCGATCAGCTCATCCCGGGCCGGCCGGGCATGCTCAACAATTTTGCCAGCATTGAGCGCCACCAAGGCGAAGCGCGATCACTTTGCGGCAACACCATCAGGCTCTCAAACGGCGAACAGCTGGAAACCGATCTGTTGCTCTGGGGAACAGGCTATGGCGTCGACTTTGGCTTCCTCGGCCTGGATGCGCTCAGCAAGGCAAAGAATCTGAATGCCATCAGCAGTCGCTGCTATTCAGGGTTCCTCTGTGCCGATGCTCCCAATCTCTTCCTGCTGGCACCGGGAGTGCTGGAGAGAAATTCTTCGACGCCCTGGGCCTACGCGCATGTGGCCAAATCCATCATGTCCCATATCCTCGGCAGGCCGGTTTTTGTAGGGGCGCCCTCCGGGACTCTTACCGACCATTTTGATCTGATCAAACTGCTGGCACCCCAGGACCGAAGGAATTACCCCTTTGGCATCTGGTACCTGAAGTATCTCTGGCTCGCTATCTGCCACCCCTGGAACCGGCCGATGCCAATCCCCTGACAGGTAATGCCGGCCGTCAGCGCGCCAGAGTTTTCTTGAGCTGCTTCAGCGTGCGGGTGTTGAGCAGGTGCTTTTTCTCCATCCAGCCCCGACGGGCCTGGGCCACCCCCAGGTGCATGAAGCGCAGATGGTCTGTTGCATGAGCGTCGGTCGAGATCGCGCCCAGAACGCCGGCCTCCCTCAACATACCGGCATAGCGACCGGCCAGGTCCAGGCGGCTGGGCTGGGCATTGAGTTCCAGACAGCAGCCACGCTCAGCCGCCGCCTCGATGATGGCTTCCAGATCAATTTGATACGCTTCCCGCTCGTTGATCAGCCGACCGGTGGGGTGGCCCAGAATATTGAAGCGGGGGTTGTCCATGGCCCGCAGCACCCGCTCGGTCTGCTTCTTCTTCGACAGCTCAAACTTTGAGTGGATGGAGCCAACCGTGATATCCAGTTCATCCAGAACCTCATCCGGCAGGTCCAGTTTGCCGTCTTCCAGAATGTCCACTTCGATGCCCTTCAGCACCCGGATACCATCCAGCTCGTCATTCAGCCTGTCGATCTCCTCAATCTGCCGACGCAGGCGTTTGGCGTCCAGGCCGTTGGCCATGGTCAGACGTTTGGAATGGTCGGTGATGGCGATGTATTCATAACCCAGCCGCCTGGCCTCCTCGGCCATTTCCCTGAGGCTGTTGCGGCCATCAGTGGCGCTGGTGTGCATGTGCAGATCGCCACGGATGTCGCTTTCCTCAACCAGTTCGGGCAGCCGGCCTTCCCGCGCGGCTTCGATCTCACCCTTGTTCTCCCGCAACTCCGGTGGGATCCAGGGCAAATCCACCTGTTCAAACACCTCTGTTTCCGTCTTGCCAGCGATGCGCTTTCGTCCCCGATAGACGCCGTACTCATTCACCTTCAGCTTCTTTTCTCCCGCGATCTTGCGGATGGCGACGTTGTGGGCCTTTGAGCCGGTAAAATAATGCAGCGCGGCTCCGAAGCTGGATGCCCTCACCACCCGCAGGTCCACCTGCAAACCGGAGGTGAGGTATACCGTGGCGCGAGTCTTTCCCTGCGAGGCGACCTTTGCCACTTCAGGATGACGGGTGAAACGCTCCATCACCGGCTTGCTGTCTGCACTGGCCACCAGGATATCCAGATCACCGACGGTTTCCTTGCGCCGGCGATAACTGCCGGCCACCTCAATCTGGCTGACCTCATCCAGCTCATTCAGGTAGGTTACCAGGGGCGCAGCCACCTGCTCCGCCTCTCCCAGGCGGGTACGCCTGTCCCGATCGCTGAGTTTGCTGACTTCATCAAGAATCTTCTGCTCGGTCTTCGCGCCGAAGCCTGAAAGCTCGCGGATCCTGCCCGCTTCCGCCGCTTCTTTCAGCTGCCTCAGTGTACTGACACCCAATGCTTCATGAATGGCACGGGTACGCTTGGGCCCGAGCTGGTCCAGCCGCATCAGTTCACTGAGCTGTCCGGGAACCTCCTTCTGCAATGTCTGCAGCTGGCGCAGGTTGCCGGTTTTTATCAGTTCCCGGATCTTTTCGGCCAGGTCATCGCCAATTCCCTTGATGGTGCTCAGGTCCTCGCCGCCAGCCACCCTGTCTTCCAGCGGCCGGGCCGAGCCTTCCACAATGCTGGCCGCGTTGCGATAGGCGCGTACCCGGAACGGATTGTCGCCCCGGATTTCGAGTAAATCGGCCAACTGGTGAAACTTGCGGGCAATCTCAGCGTTGTGCATCGTGTGGCCTCCCTGCGGTTGGCTGGGATTCTGACTGTCAGTCTAGCAGCCGACACAGCACCAACCATTTACCCGTCCGCCCTGTTGACCAGGTTCAGATCCCGTGTTTAAGTCAAGTAGGGTTTATTTTGTACAGGCTTTTAAGCCACTCCAATAAATCCGGAAGCTCATGCAGCAACCAGAAGCAGAAAGGAGGCACTATGAAACGCAACGCAAGCGCACATTGGGAAGGCAGCCTGAAGGACGGCAAAGGTACGGTTTCCACGGAAAGTGGTGTACTTTCGGAGCAGCAGTATTCCTTCAAGACCCGTTTTGAGGACGGTAAGGGAACCAACCCGGAGGAGCTTCTCGGCGCCGCCCACGCAGGCTGTTTTTCCATGGCCCTGTCCATGATTCTGGGTGAGTCCGATCATGTACCTGACAGCATTGATACCAAGGCCAGTGTGACCCTCAGCGAAGGGAGCGACGGCTTCGAACTGTCGGCCATCCATTTTGACGTGACCGCAAAGGTACCCGGCATTGAACAGTCAAAATTCCTTGAGGCCGCCAACACCGCCAAGATGAATTGCCCGGTATCAAAAGCCCTGAAATCCGACATCACCATGGACATTCACCTGAACGAGTAGCTGGAACTCCTCAAATGTGAATAAACCAATCAAGCCACAGAATTTACCGGGCACCGCTACCTCTTTTTCCAGAAAGAGGTAGTCCTGTCCGGCCCTTTCATCCATGGAAACCGCTGACATCTTCCTGGCGCTGCTCTTCGGCTGCATCGGTTTCGGGTACTTCATGTACGGGCGACGCACACAGAATGTCGTCTCCGCTACTGCGGCATTGCCATGATTCTGTATCCGTACCTTGCAAGCAGCCCCTGGGAAATGTTGGCGGTTGGCCTCGGGCTGATGGTGGTGCCGCGGTTTATAGAGATTTAAATCGCGGCAACAGGCCTGGCCCAGTACACTACCCAATATCAGGGCGCGAACTGGCCAGCGGTATTGGAATAGCAGAGAAGATGGGAATACCTGCAAAATGTCTGACCATTATCACCCTCGCGGCCATGGCCCAAGTCGCCCATGGCGCGCTGCGCTGTGGCAGCGCACTGGTGAGCGAGGGCGCCTGGCCCATTGAGGTTGAGGAAAGCTGCGGTGCGCCGGACTATGTGGCGCAATATCCAACGGCGACGGTGCCGGGCCTGGGTGTGGTACAAACCGAGGAGCACTGGTACTACAACCCGGGGCCCCAGCGCTTTATCCGGCGCATAATCTTTCGCAACGGCAAGCTTGCCCGCGTTGACAACCTTGGCTACGGTTTTCACATCTCCGACTCCCCCAGCTGCGATATCAGCACCTTGAGGCATGCCAAAACCGAGTACGAACTGGTTGCCCGGTGCGGAGAACCCTCCTCCAAGCGGCTAGAATGGCAAACCTACCCCGCTCACCACCACACCGGAAACTGGCCGACCGTACAGCCGGTGCTGATTCAGGAATGGCTCTATGATTTCCCAGGCAACCAGTTTCGACAGGTTGTAACCCTTAGAAACGGCAAAGTGGTGGACATCGAGTCTCGTCCGGGCCGCTGAACCCGAGAGCCGTTCAATAGCCTCGGCAGGGAATCAGGCTCAATTTTTTGATACGGTTTCGATATGGCTTGAGAAACGTCCGGAGGACTCTCAGCGGAGCAGAAAGAAAGGCTGGAGGCCGCCAAGGATGAGTTGCGGGTCCAATTCGGCAAGGGGCCAAAAGTCTAGCAGGCCGCTATTGGACATCACCGGAAAATTTGTCGTCACGAAGGGCTTTGGTGCAACCTCACCCAGCCCTCCCCGGATCGGGTGTCTCTTCATCAAGCCAGGTGCCGCAGTAGTTGCAATACCGGGCGCCGATTTCATGTCGATGTTTACCGCATCCCGGGCAGGCTTCATCGGAGTACCGTTCCGCACGCAGGGCACGAATCACTTCCGCGGAAAAAACGCCAACGGGAAGCGCAATAATCGAGTAACCCGTCAACATGATCATCATCGAAATGAACTGCCCCAGGGGCGTCACCGGAGTAATATCACCGTACCCCACTGTTGTCAGTGTCACGATCCCCCAGTAGATGGCTTTGGGGATACTGGTAAAGCCCGCTTCGGCCGGCTCGATCAGATAAAGCAACGAAGAGAAGATGGTCACCACCATCAGCACTGCGAACAGAAAAAGCAGGATCTGGTGCCGGCTGCGAATCAGCGCGTCCATCAGCAGGCGGCCTTCGCCCACTACCGTCATCATTTCCAGCACCCGGAACAGACGCAGGGTCCGCAGCAAACGCACGACTACGAGGGTCTGTGCACCCGGAAATAATAGCCCCAGCCAGGTGGGCAAGACGGCCAGAACGTCGATAAGGCCGTAAAAGCTCTTCAGATACAGCTTCGGCTTTTCCAGACAATAGATGCGCAGGGCCAGCTCGATGGTGAACAGCAGCGTTATGCCCCACTCCAGAACATAAAAAAGATCCCCAAAGCGGGTGTGATATCCCGGGACACTATCCAGGAGGATAATGCCGACACTGAGGAATATCAGAAACGCCAACAAAATATCAAAGCCCTTGCCCAGACGGGTATCGGACTCGAAAATGACCTGAAACAGGCGCGTTTTGGTTCCCAGGCCACCAGGTTTTATAGACGCCATCCAAGCTGCCTCTTTCGCTGCCAATGAAAGCCACGACAGAAGATAGCAGAAAATCAAACCGTTGCGGTTATCCGACCTGATCACCAGCCAGAGTGGCACGGTGCTCGCGGGATTATGTGAACTCTCCTCAACTTCGCCAAAAGTGCGGCGAGAACATCACGAAAACACTAAGCAATTCCAGCCTACCCAATAACATGGCGACCATCAAAACCCACTTGGCAGCATCCGGTAACGTCTGGAAGTTCCCGGCTGGTCCAATGATAGCGCCAAGCCCGGGACCGACGTTGGCCAAGGCAGTCGCAGCGCCGGTCAGACTTGTTACCAGATCCAGCCCCAGAGCTGCCAGGATGGCTGCCACCACGGCCAGGGTGGCCAGAAAAATGAATGAGAACGCAACGCTGGAAGCCACAATCTCATCGCTTATGATTCGTCCGTTGTAGTGTCTCGCAACCACTGCATTTGGATGAAGTAATCGCAAAACCTGCTCCCGCAATAGCAGCATCGATAACTGAAAACGGAATATCTTCATACCGCCACTGGTTGAACCGGAACACCCTCCGACAAAGGTCAGGAAGAAGAACAGCACCACAACGAAAGGCCCCCAGAGCGAATAGTCCTGGGATGCGTAGCCGGTGGTGGTTACAACGGATGTCACGTTGAACAGGGCATGGACAAAGGCGTCCAGGGGAAAGGTTCCGTCATTAAGCACCCGATAAATAGCAATGAGGCTTGCTACTATCACCAGGAACTTGAGAAAAAAATGGATCTGCTGATCTCGCAGCAGTGGCTGCGCCTGGCCGTTTAACAGGCGGACAAACAGGAAAAACGGAATGCCGCCGAGCATCATGAAGATGCTTGAGGCAAACAGAATAGAGAGTTGATCAAACTGCCCCATCGAACTGTCTGATGTCGAGTAACCCCCGGTAGAAACGGTGGTCAGGGCATGGTTCACGGCGTTGAAAAGGTCCATGCCCAACGCCCAATAGGTGAGTAAGCAACCAAGGGTCAGTGCCAGGTAGCTGAATACCAGCCCACGAGCCAAGCGATTGGTACGAGGTACTGCTTTCTCGGTCCACTCGGACGACTCCGTCGCAAACAGCCGCATGCCACCGATCCTCAGGAATGGAAGGATCGCCACCGCCATGCCGATGATTCCAATCCCCCCCATCCACTGCATGATGGAACGCCAAAGCAGGATATCATCGGGCATCACATCTAGACCGCTTAAAATGGTGGAGCCTGTGGTTGTTACCCCGGAGATACTCTCGAAAAAAGCGTCAGTGATACTCAGTCTGAAGTCGCTCAGCAGTAACGGGAGACTTGAGAACAACGGAATGAATACCCAGGCCGACACCGTGAGGATGAACATCTGCCTCTGTTTCAACGCATGGCGCTTGCGACCGGCACTGAGAAAGCACACCAGACCAACGCCAAAACAGATACTTGCGGATTTCACGAACGCAAGCCAATCCGGCGTATCTCCATACATCAGAAGATTTACCGGTAAGGTCATCAGAAAACTGAGGAGAATCAGCAGAAACCCGAGTATCTGGACTACGGGGAGAATATTAAACAGAGCCACCATCAGGATCGCCCAGACCTTTCACGTATCGTTTTAGCCAACACACAGCCTATGACAGCGCCAGTTAATTTCGCATAGGTTGAAAAACCCGCATGAAGCAGTTCCACTCTGGTATGAGTATCAACAAAATCGCCCGGGAGTGCCACGAGAGTTGCGATTCCTGCGAAGAAGAGCCCCCATTTGGCACTGTGTACCCAAGAAAAAAAGACGACCGGCACCAGGTAGGGAAATCGACCAGATTTGATTCAGACGGCGTAAGGAAATCACATCCGGGATGAAATTAGGACGGTACAAAGGGAATTTTTACGGTATTTTTACGGCAATGACAGCACAGCCATAACGGGTGTGTGAGAAGATTTTTTCAACCAGCTTTTGATACCAGCAACCGCTACTGGATTTGCAACCATGATTGAAAAACACCAGTTCATTATTATTGGCCTTGGTGTGTTCGGGGAAACGATCGCACGTGAGTTAACCCGCCTCGGCCACGAAGTTCTTGGTATCGATTCGGACGAGCAGCGGGTTGACCGACTGGCAGACGAAATTACCCACGCCGTTATTGCCGATGTGACGGACGAAAACTCCCTGATCGAATTGAACGCCGGCAGTTATGACGCGGCCGTAGTCGCCATTGGCAGGAACGTTGAGGCCACCATGCTGGCCACGCTGCAGCTCAGGGAGTTGGGGGTAGAAAAGGTTTGGGCCAAGGCGCTCACAAACCAGCACCACCGAATTCTGGAACGACTCGGAGCGACCCGTGTTATTGCACCAGAATTTGAGATGGGCGTCCGGATTTCGCAGGAACTGAATTACCCAATGGTGCATGACTACCTGGGGCTCGACGACAACTATTTCATCGTGGACTTTCACACCACAGAGGATCTCGTCGACAAGACCATTGGCGAGGTAATCAACGGGGAACCGGTCGAAGCGCTCGTTGTGAAGCGGATGAAGGAGGCCCACCCCCATCCGGACCACACCTGGAAGATCCGAAAAGGCGACAGACTTGTTCTGGGCGGCCAACTCGAAGACCTCAGGGATCTGGTCAACCGTTTATGAAAATCCATTTTCTGGATCTGGCGACTCACCGGACCACAAAAGGCAATACTCCTGGCAGAAGTGGAATCAATCCTCCCCGGCTGCTGTTTGAGTCGTTTCTTTTTCTTATTGCATTAGGGGCATGTCTACTAAAACTGCCCATTGCGACCATTGAACCGGTTACCTGGATGGAAGCGGCTTTTACTGCGACGTCGGCGGTTACCGTAACTGGTCTCGTGGTGGTCGAAACCGGCAGTCAGTACACACTTTTCGGCCAGTTGGTGATCCTTTGCCTTATCCAGCTTGGCGGGCTGGGATTGATGACGTTCGCTGTACTCACTGCCCTCGCCCTGGGCTTCAAGCTGCGGCTGGAGCATCAGTTGGTGGCGCAGGAAGCCTTCAATGAAATCTCGCTTCAGACAGCCAGGCGAGCCAGCGGGTCGATAGCCGTATTTGCCTTGACGGCAGAAGCTATCGGCGTTGTGTTGCTCGGCGTGTTTTTTGTCCCGGAACTGGGATGGTCTGAGGGGCTTTATCAAGCGCTGTTTTACACTATCTCAGCGTTTAACAATGCAGGTTTCGCGCTATCGCCAGAGAGTCTCTCTGCCTACGTTGACCATCCGGGCATCAGTCTGTCCGTGACCGCCCTGTTTATCACCGGCGGACTGGGCTACATCGTGATCATGGAGCTCTTCGACAAGCGCTGCTGGTCGCGGTTGTCGGTTTACGTCAAAGTCATACTGCTGGCTACCTTGCTGCTGAACCTGTTCGCCACCGGTGCCATCCTACTGCTGGAATTTGGCAATCCGGCCACGCTTGGTGCACTGGACAGTTTCTGGGACAAGCTCCTGGCCGCCTGGTTTCAGGGCGTGACGCCACGAACAGCAGGCTTCAACACTCTCGATATTGGCGCGCTAACCGCCGGAACCAGTGTACTGATGCTGCTTCTGATGTTCATCGGTGGCGCCCCGAACTCCACGGCCAGCGGGATCAAAATCTCCACGTTCGTCATTATGCTGGCCGCAACCCGCTCGTTTTTGCGGGGCGATCTGAACGTGAATTTTTTCAGACGTTCCCTGAGTAGCGAGACGGTGCTCAAGGCCCTGGCTACGGCAACGATCGGGATGGCTGTTGTTTTTCTGGGCGTGCTGTCACTGAGCATTCTGGTCGAGGATGAGTTTCTTGATATCGCGTTTGAGGTGGTTTCGGCTTTCGGTACCGTCGGTCTCTCGCGTGGCACCACCGGCGAACTGGGCGCGGCGGGCCAATTGGTCATCATGGCCGTCATGCTGATTGGTCGCCTGGGCCCTCTTACCCTGGGGTATACGCTGACAGTACGCCGTAAGTCCCATGTCCGCTATGCAACTACGGAGTTCCCCGTTGGTTAAGACTGGCCAGGCTGTCAAGAAACCAAAGCCCCGTGGCGAGCTCAAGGTTTACCTCGGGGCAGCCCCCGGGGTTGGAAAAACGCACCGGATGCTTGAAGCCGCCCGGGAACTGGCAAAACAGGCAGTTGACGTCGTCATTGGCACAGCCGAAACCCATGGACAGGCCGAGACTGTCGCATTGTGCGAGGGTCTTGAACAGCTTCCGCCAAAGGACGTTGAATTCGCGGAATCACGTATCCATGAATTTGATCTTGATGCCGCCCTGACACGGAAACCGGACATCCTCCTGGTGGATGAGCTTGCCCACCGTAACAGTCCTGGCAGCCGGCACCCGCGCCGCTACCAGGATATTGAAGAACTTCTGGATCAGGGGATTACTGTCTGGACGGCGATCAACATCCAGCATTTGGAAAGCCTGTCGGACGTGGTTGCCAGTATCACTGGCGTCCGAATGCCGGAAACCGTGCCCGACTCCATCCTCGAAGGGGCTCGGGAGATCGTACTGGTGGACCTTAGCCCCTCAGAGCTGCTGCAACGCCTGAAGCAAGGAAAAGTGCATGTACCTGAACAGGCACGTGGCGCCATAAACGAATATTTTTCGCTATCCAATCTATCTGCACTGCGCGAGCTTGCGGTTCAGGTCGTTGCCGAAAGGCTGGATTCCGATGTCCTGGAAACCATGCAATCCCGGTCCATCGCGGGACCCTGGCACATTCGATCCCGGATGCTCGTTGCAGTAGACGGCTCCGGACGGGGTGAACCCCTGGTCCGCGCTGCCCGTCGGCTTGCCGAGCGCTGGAAAGCTCCCTGGATTGTCGCCACTGTAGACAATGGCCGGGCAAGCTCCGATGAACGCCAACGACTGGAAAGCGTGTTTGATCTGGCCACCCGGCTGGGTGCGGAGGTCAAGACCCTTCGCGGATACAATGTTGCCGAAGAACTCCTGGCGTTTGCCAGGGAGCAGAATGTCACAACGCTGATTCTTGGGCGCTCAGACCATCGCTGGTGGCACTTCCGGAAATCCACCAGCCGCGCCCTGCTGAAACAGGCAGGGGCCTTCGAAGTTACTTTCATTCCCGTGCCCGGAAAACAACGGCAACTACTTGCCCTGAGAGCTGGCGAACCGGTTCGATGGGGCGATTATGGGTGGGCCTTGGGCAGTGTGGGTGCCGCAACCGCCATTGCCATGGGACTCCAGAATGTTCTTCCCCTGGGTAACCTGTCCCTGATCTTTCTGACATCCGTACTGTGGGTTGCCGCCCGAACCGGGATTCGTCCTGCCCTGTTCACGGCGGCTCTGAGCTTTCTGACCTACAACTTTTTCTTCACAGAGCCCCGGCTGACGCTCCACATGGCGGATACGGACGAGCTCCTGACTGTGGTGTTCTTTTTGATTATCGCCCTCACTGGGGGAAACCTTGCCGGCCGATTGCGGGACCAGGTCCAGATGCTCCGAGCGTCAAACGACCTCACGGATGCACACCTCCAGTTCACACGCCGCCTGGCCTCTGCACCGGATATCACCTCGGTTCAGGTTCAGGCAGTTGAGGCGCTCTATGCCCAGCTCAAAGTTCCTCTGTTTATTGCACAACAGGCCCCGGAAAACGGTGAAGTTGAGATTGTCGCCCAAGGCGGGCCATCAAAGCCCTTGAACGACATGACTCACTCCGCTATTGACTGGGCGCTCAGCAACGGCAAGGCCAGCGGCGCTCTTTCCGACACATTGAACAGTCTTCCATGGCGTTTGGAGCCGATTGAAACGGGCGGCGAAGTGTACGGCGTGCTCGGCCTCTGGCTCGATGATATGACCCCGGACTATTACAGGGGCCTTGCCGTCAGCATTTATGTTCATCAACTTGGCCTGGCCTGGTTCCGAACCCGCCTGGCGGCCAACCTGTCTGCATCACGAGTGGCGGAGGAAACCGAACGGCTGCGCTCCGCCCTTCTCTCTTCTATCTCACATGACCTACGGACACCGCTCTCGTCCATGATTGGGTCTGCCAGTACGTTGAAATCGATGTTCAATAAGCTCTCGGATGAGGATCGGGAGAGCCTTCTTGATTCGGTCCTTGGGGAAGGCGAACGATTGGACCGCTACATCCGAAATCTGCTGGATATGACCAGACTTGGCCATGGCACACTCAAGATCGAAGGAGACTGGATCGCCCTCACAGATATCCTGTCCTCAGCACTCAGGCGTACCCGAAACCTGATGTCGAAAGTCCATGTTGTGCTGTCGGTTGAAGAAGATCTCCCCCTGCTATTTGTGCATCCGGCCCTCATCGAACAGGCTTTAGTGAATGTCCTGGAAAACGCTGCCAAGTTTGCGCCTGCTGGCTCGGACCTGACCATTCAGGCTCGCCGGGAAGGCAATGAACTGATCGTCGCCACTTCAGACGAAGGCCCGGGCATCCCGGAAGATCAGCGTAGCGAAGTGTTTGATATGTTTTTCACCGGAGGCGAAGGCGATCGGGGGCCTCATGGCAGCGGGCTGGGGCTCGCCATCTGTCATGGCATGGTCGCCGCCCACGGAGGCCGGATTCAAGCCTTGGCCGGGCCGAATGGGCGTGGGGCCACCATTGAAATGGCTCTGCCCCTCAGAGAATCACCTGAACAAGAGTTCAATCGGGAATCCAGGAAATGACTCTTCCAACGAAATACTGGGAAAAACCCTGCATACTCGTTATCGATGATGAGCCTCAAATTCGTCATTTTCTGCGCATCAGCCTCAAAACCGAAGGATACGAGGTACTGGAAGCGGAGAATGGTGAAACCGGCCTGCGGATTTTCAGTGCGCAAACGGTTGACCTCGTGATTCTGGACCTGGGGCTGCCGGACATGGATGGTTCAGGTGTGCTGGCCCGGTTAAGGGAGTGCAAGTCTGTTCCCATCATCATTCTTTCGGTGCGCGACAGAGAATTGGAGAAAGTCAAAGCCCTGGATCTGGGTGCCAACGACTACGTCACCAAACCCTTCGGCATCGATGAACTGCTGGCACGGGTTCGAACACAGTTGCGGGGCCGCGGACGAGAAGACAATTCATCAGACTCCGAAACCTCGGCCATCTTTGATAATGGTGCGTTATATATCGACCTGGCCATGCGGGAGGTTGTGGTCCACGGCGAGACCGTAAGGCTCACACCGAAAGAGTTCGCCGTACTCCAGGTATTGCTGCTCGCTTCTGGCAAAATCGTCACACAGTCTCAACTACTCAGGGATATCTGGGGGCCCACTCACACCACTGATACCCACTATCTGCGTATTCTGATAGGGAGATTAAGACAAAAGCTGGGTGACGACCCCACCGAGCAACGGTACATTCAAACTGAGCCTGGAGTTGGATACCGCTTTCTTGAGACAGCGGATAGAGCGTGAACGCTTTCCACCCCCTTTTATTCCCCTCACCCGTCCCCAAGGACTCTGTTACAGCATCTACCCAAGACCATTTCGATTCCTGTTAACCGGGTGGAGAGGATTGATGCAAAAAACCATCGTAAGCCTGTCATCGCTGATCGTCAGTATTATCCTGCTCATCATGGGCAACGCCTTCCTGATGACCCTGCTTGGCCTGCGGCTCAGTCTCGAAGAGTTCAGTGCCAGTGTCATCGGCTGGATTCTGGCGTTCTATTCCATTGGCTTTGTCGCCGGCACCCTGTACGCGGGCCGGATTATTGAAAAGGCCGGCCACATCAGGGCATTTGCCTTCTTTGCCGCGGCGCTTTGCGCCTCGATACTGATCTACCCCATGGCCATTGAAGCCTCCCTCTGGGGCGGGCTCCGTGCGGTGGGAGGCTTTGCCATGGCCGGCCTGATGATCGTCATGGAAAGCTGGTTCAGCAGCAAGGCCGACAACCGCAACCGGGCAAGCCTGTTTGCCGTCTACCAGATTATTTTTTTCCTCTCCACAGCCGGTGGCCAGGTGCTGATCCGTGTCGCCGATCCGGCCGGTTTCATTCCGTTTTCCATTGCCGCCATCCTGGTCGTGCTGGCGCTGACGCCCCTCTCGCTGACCCGACGGGAATCGCCAACCATCACCGAAACCGAACGGCTGTCCCTGACCAAACTCTACCGCAAGTCGCCAGCCGGGACTCTGGGCGCCCTCATTGCCGGCCTGCTGATAAGCGCATTTTATGCCATGGGGCCGGTTTACGCCGATCGTATTGGGCTGGAGCTTGACCAGCTCTCCAACTTCATGGCCTCGGCCATCGTCGCTGCCATGATACTGGCCTGGCCCGTTGGCCGGGTTTGCGATTACTTTGATCGTTACCGTGTCATGCTGGTTGTTGCGACCGTCGCCGCCGTGTCCAGCCTCATCGCAGCCTCCATCAGCGGCGGCAACATGATTTTACTGGTGTTTTTCGTTGGCCTTTACATGGGGCTCAGCGCTGCCATTTACCCTATCGCCGTTGCCATCACCAACGACCTGATGGAAAGCCACCAGATCACCTCGGCCAGCACCGCGCTCTTACTGAGCTACGGGCTGGGAAGCATTATCGGCCCGCTCGTCAGTGCCATGTTCATGGAATTTCTGGGCGCGCGTGGTCTCTTTGTCAGTAACGCCCTGATACTCGCAGGCCTGATTCTGTTCATGGTGGTTGGGCCGGGCCGCAGCCATCCCAAGATCAAGCGGCAGGAGCACTACTACACCACCACCCCGGAAGCAGCCCTGGGTGTCTCGGAGCTTGACCCGCGCAATACCGAGTTCGAAGAGCACAGTGAAACAGGGACGGATGAGGAAGCCGAGCGCCAGGAAGGGTCTGAGGACCAACAAAGGTAATGCAATGAGGCCAGAGCATACTGGCCTCACGCTTGTCATTTTTACAACAGTGGCCTCGGCATAGTGGCTGGAGCATCAGGATCAAGGGGAGATTCCCCGCTGGTCCGATCCTCGCCAAGGGGCGAGGTCGCCCGGATAATGACCGAATCGGCCACCACTTTACGAAGTTCAAACAGACTGCTCAGTGCGGTGCCGGTGACTGTGACTAAATCGCCGGTTTTGATTGTCAGGTTTCTCAGCCCCGGTCTATCCAGTGGGTCGTAGTCCATGGCGGAGGTATCGACAACCAGCGCACGCTCACCGGTATCAATGGTAAACACCGGCCCATCAATACTCTCGACACGGCCGCTGATTGAAAACTCCCCTGTTTTGATGGCATCGTGGGGCGAGAGATCAACACTTACCATCGCCTCTTCATCACCCGTGCTGCCATAGAAGTGAATGCCCAGGTTCTCCACGTACACGCTGTCGGCTTCAATCTTGGCGGTGTCGTAGGTGTCGTCATCAACCCGACCATGAACCTTGACCTTGTCACCTTCCTGGACATCCGCCGGATATTGGGTGGGACTCCAGTCATCAAGTTCAACCCGAACAGTTCCGCCACCATAATCGAGAACAAAACTGTCCGGCCGACACCCGTGAGCGAGACGTAAACGTGGTTGTCCGGATCGGCGAACGAAATGCAGACATCGTTATCGCTCTCAAGCTCGAATACTTTTTCCGACTCCAGATCAGTGTAGAACCACAAGATTCCATCGTACTCGTCCTGCACCAGCACCATCGGCCGCGACCGAAGCTCTTCGCCGTGACGCGTCGTCAACATGCCGGTCTTGATATCCTTGATGAGACTCCATTTTTTTGCTTATGCTCTGGGCTGGACATACTTCTCCCCCTATCAGCGGCTACGCTCTAGCCGCTTACAGTTGAATAAATTAAAGGCATAGAAGCCTGTCTTACAAAGGGCCTACGACCCAAAATCCGAAGTGGTTTTCCTCAGGCATTCTGATAGTGACCCTGGCAGTTATTACTGGGCAGTCACCGAAAGCTAAGTTATCACAGTGAATGCCGACGAACTCAGGGCGCCGGATCGATACGAGAGGCTGGCTATTCGCTATCAACTGTGGAAGGTTACAAGCGGGCCAGCGCCGCCAGCAGAACCCGAACTACGCTTCAGGAGCCTGCATGACCCAGCTCTGCGCCTCGATTGTGTCATCAAAAGGAAAACTTCTGATTTCAGCTGCAACGAAATGATCGGCAAGTTTCTCGCCCAATTGCCCGATCGCCGAGTCGGTTGCCAAGGCAACGCGGCGGATTTGTCGGTGATGGTTACGCACAAAACGGAGGTGTCGGGACAGAGCCGAAAACGAGTCCCAACCTTCAAACCGACGAGTACTGATGACCAGGCCCCGCAAAAAGTCATGCTTTTCCAGGTACTGATCCACCAACGCGGCCGCATATTCGAAATCCGCTTTGGTCAGGGATCCCTCGGGCCGCAGAATTGCTATTCCTTCCGTCTCATCCAGATCGACATGCAGCATGCTGGTCTCCCTTGGTCATATTCCATCCAGTTTCAGACTGAACAAAGCCGAGAACCTCTCGGCCTCACTTACGGTCAAAGCCTAGTTGCAGCTGGAGGACCACACAAGCCGGGAAACTCAGCGGCCAAAGACAACGTCCTACGACGAAAAGAAATGAATGCGCTCTGAATCTCCTGAAACCCCGTCAACGAAAAAAGACGGCCGGGAAGGACCGTCTTTTCAATCTCCGACCGACTGGCCCGAGATGCTACGGCATCAGCACTGTATCAATCACGTGCACGACGCCGTTGGACTGCATCATGTCGGCTGCAACCACTGTCGCCATGTTGCCATTGGCATCCGCTATCATCAGTGAATCGCCTTCCAGGCTGAGTGTGAGTTCGCCCCCTTGCACCGTTTTAACAGTGTGGGTCCCACCGTCATCCTGAACCATCTGAACCGCCGCTGATGAAGTCGCCTTGGCGGGTATCACGTGGTAGGTCAGGATCGACTGTAGCTGACCCTTGTTTTCCGGCTTCAACAGCATATCAACTGTGCCTGCCGGCAGTTTTTCGAAGGCCGCATTGTGTTCAATGGACGCCGCGTTCAAGCCAAAGGTCGTGCAACTTCCCGGGTTTCGCCCCGGGGAGCGCTGGGAGTTTCGCCTGGAGCGCATGGGTGATCGTTGGGCCACGCTGGATCATGCTCGGGAAATCGAAAGCGCTCTTTACCTGCGGGAGTGGAGAACGGAGCTGACCTATCGGCTCAACACCGGCTCAGGAACCTGGCCGGCCGTTGTTCTGGGCGTTGGCGCAAGCGTGGATACCCGGGTCAGCTACCGTGACCTGGCCAACGGAACTGTCGATCTGCACCTGGGCAATGCCATCCTGGGGAGCATAAGATTCGACTGGTAGCGCGATTCCCCCTCTCCGGCTTGGAATCCCCAAGAAACAAACCACACTAGTATCTGAGGGGCGGTGGCGCCCGAGTTGCCTGTGGCACCATTGATTAGAGAGGACAACATTTCATTGACGCGATCAGGGCTGCTACAGCCCTGATCCACGCCATGGCCTGGCCACAAATTACCGCGTCGGAGGCGCCATAAACTCGGGCCCGACAGGATCGTCAATGCACCTGTCCAGGATGTCATCAATGGCGGCCATTGCTTCCTTATCGAGCGACCAGCCTTCGATGTCATCCACCGGATCCAGTTGTTCCGGCCTCCTCGCACCCCAAAGCGCCGTTGTCACACCGGGCTGATCCACCAGCCAACGAAGGGCCAGGGCCAGCACGTTTTTCTGATAGCGCTCTTTGGCTAACGCATCCAGCTCAGCCACCGCATTCAGGTATTGGCGATAACGATCACCCTGGAACTTCGGATCGTTCTTGCGCAAATCGTCACCGTTGAACTGCGTATCTTCCCGCATCTTGCCAGTCAGCAGGCCGCGGCAAAGCCCGCCATAGGTAATGGTGGCAATGCCGTTTTCCCGGCAGTACGGAAGGATCTCCCGTTCGATATCCCGTTCAAACAGGTTATACGGGGGCTGCAAGCTGTGCAGAGGCACACTCTTCTGCAACTCGTCCATCTGCGAAGGCGTAAAGTTGCTCACACCTATGGCCCGGATTTTCCCGGCCTGATAGAGCTTTTCCAGCGCCCGGGCAGTTTCTTCCATGGGCGTCTTCGGATCCGGCCAATGAACCTGGTAAATGTCGATTCTGTCCGTCTGAAGGCGTTTCAGAGAATCCTCAACTTCCTGCTCTATGCGCGAGGCAGTGGAATCCCGCCAGATCTTGTCATGATCATCGTTCCAGTTCAGAGCCACCTTGGTGGCCAGGGCAACCTTATCCCGGCGGCCATTGGCAAGGGCCTTGCCCACAATCTCCTCTGAGCGCCCGAAACCGTATACCGGCGCCGTATCGACCAGACCAATGCCTTTGTCGATAGCCCTGTGGATAGTATCGATGGACTGGGCTTCGTCCGTTCCGCCCCACATCCAGCCACCAATGGCCCAGGTACCGAGCCCGACGGGCGTCACCTGAATGTCCGTGTTTCCGAATGTTCGCTTATCCATGCTTCCTCCCGTTGCCTTGAACATCATTTGGAAAAAATGCGGCACTTTAAATGCTTTGTACCAAAGACATGCGTTGGAAATCGCCTGAATTCAACCCCAGGTTCTGCCTCCCAAACCCGCCTCCCTTAAAGTCGGGGTCAGATGAAAGCTTTCATCTGACCCCGAAGGTACCCTTGGCAGCTCCGGGAGATAGCCTCAGCCCGCAGGCCGGCCCTGATCGGGCTGGCTATAATCGCAGACCCCGTCCGGGAAAATGTCGTTCAGGCGGTCAACTTCCTCAGCCGTAAACGAGACCGGCCCATAGGTTCCATCCGACAGAGCAGCGTCCACTGACTTCAGGCTGCATCTGAAAATACTGCCTTCAATGGGACCACCCGCTTCCATCCTCGATGTGGTGTAGGTCTGGAACCGGCTGGTACAGGCTCCCTCCGCTTCATCATCCAGGATTCCGTTCCACACGGTCTCGCCGATATCGATTAACGTGCCGTCCGTGTTGAAGCAGGCGTCCCGGGCTTCCATCGGGCGGTTAGCGGCGATGCCCAACTCCGGATTCTGCTGAATGTTGGTGATCCAGTCGTGCAGCACTTCCAGCGCCATCCAGGTCTGGTTGAATTCCTCCCGGGGTTCCGGTCTGTCCGGGTCGGAGTAGTCCGTTGGCCGGGCATCCGTGAACCAGATGACCTGATTTCCGGCATTGCCCATCCGGTTAATGATGCGCTGGCGGGCGGAGAAGGACTGATGACTGTTGTGCATATCCAGCACCTCTTCCAGATAATGCCGCCAGTCGATGACGGGCATATTCAGCTGACCATCGAACACCAGGCCCGAGTTATAAGCGGCGCGGATGGCCTCCAGATCACCCTCGGTTCGGGGGGCAGGTGTCGCTCCCCCATCCGGGCTCAGATTCATGTTGCGGGAACTCCAGGGATCAAAGGCCGTCGGGTCCGCCAATACGTCGGAAATCGAGCCCAGGAACGGAAAGCCCTCCTGGACCATTTCCGAAGGTTGCTTCCAGCCCCCCACCTGAGCGTTCAGCTTGAGGAACTCCTCCCTGGTGATGTTGCCTTCCCTCAGAGCCTCGAGGCCGTACTGGACACCAACGTTGTCGAACAGGGTCCGGGGATCCCCGTTCTCATCCACGCCGTAGATGTTTTTCGCGTCCGAGTAGTGAGTCCAGCGCACATCGTCCATAACGCCTTCCGGCTGCATCAGTTCCTGGTTGTCAGCCTGACCAAAGTGCGGGTTCATCACAAGAGGCGTCAGCCCACGCCAGGCCGGAATACACTCGGTCATGCCGGGCGCGGTGCTGTAGCCCAGCATCTGCTTGATCTGGGCAAACGGATCGGGATACTGATCGTTGGAATTCAGCCCCACCAGCCAGCTTCGGTTGGACGTGGTCTGCCATTTGGGATTGCCCCGGTCAGTGGCATCCATGTAGTACTCCAGCAGCTCACAATCCCCGATGTGAATGACCTGGGTCACCATGTCCGGATAGGAATACTGGGGCACGCCGCCATCCAGCAGATCCGGATGGTTCTGTGAGTAGACATACTGCTGGATGCCACCACCGGAGCCGCCGATGGCCACGGTATAGTCCGGCACGCCAAAGCGCTTGATGAAATGCTCTTTCACCATGAGCGCGGTCTCACCACCCACCTGCAGGTTGTAATGGGGGCTGGTGCGAGTGCCGGTGGAGTAGATCACGGCATAGCCCTTCTCGAGCGTATCCGGCTGCAACGCCCGGCTGTTGCTGATGGAGCCCTGGGAATGGCCAATCCCCACACCGCCCTGGAAGTGGAACAGCAACCGTCCGTTCCAGTTCGCGGTAGAGGCCTCCCAGGGCTGGTCGCCCGCTTCAGCAAGGGTCGCGAAACTGTAGATGAAGCGGTTGATGGTGCCCCGCTCCTGGCGAACGATAAAGTCCACGATGCGGCCGTCCGTCAATTCCGCGGTGGCCATATCCTCCGGGCGGCTACCGTCATCCGGCAATGGCGCCCAGCTTCCGCCCGTGGTGCGGTATAAAAAGCTGACATAGGATTCGATGGAGCAGTCCCGGCTCAGGCCAATCTGGCTGCCCTGCTCATCCAGCACGGGAAAACCCGTGTCACCATCGGTATCCACAAGAGGCTGTTTCCCCAGCTCCGTGGTGACGGTGCAGACAAACGGGTACTGCTGAGGCCCGGAGAAAATGGGACCAGTGACGGGGTAAGCCGTGAGATCGACGGAGGCAAGCGGCCCCTGCCGGCGATGGTGGAGCTCCAGCCGGTTCTCGCCTTCCCGCAGGCCGGAGACCAACACCTCATGCCCATGGCGCCCGGTGCGGATCTCCGGGTTGACGGGCTGACCGTTCAACCAGAATGTCAGTTGTCGCAGACGTGACTGCACCGCCGGCTCTGACCGAATGGGGTGGCCCTTGAACAGGACCTGCACCAGCACATCCTCACCAGTCACCTGGTCCGGCGCGCTGGAAAGCACTTTCAGATCGTAGTGGGGGTTGGCGGCATGGCCTGTGACCGGCAGCCAGGCCACCGCCAGGATGATAACCAGGTGTGTAAACAGCAGCTTCAATCGCATGGTGAATTCCCTCTCTCCAGTTTTTTGAGAAGCGCATTCTTCAATATGGCCCAACCGGTACAAAAAACAAACAATGACTGGATGTACGGCTTTCCTTTGCAACTCGTCGAGTTTTCTTTGCCCTTGGATAACCATAAATGCGTTCGGACTTTCGTTCTGTTACAGACATTTATTTTCCGGGTCGATATTCTGAAGCAGCATGGACATAGGCCGTTATGATGGCTGGCTGGTTTCCGGGACACAGGATTTGCGAATGGTTTGGAACTACCGTTTCGGTGGAATGAGTCTAACGGGAATGCTGCTAATCAACGGGCTTTCCAGCGCCCATGCTTGGGGAGAACCGATCACTGTTGTGACGGAGCACTCGCCTCCAGCCACCCCACGGTGATCGGCAGAGAAAAACTCCGGGGCCCGGAGCCACCAGGATTGAAGTAAAGCACGTCGCCGATTCGCATGCCCCCTCTAATCCCTCAGTGGTGCCCACCCGGCCCATGGGCGTGGCCATGTGAGATCTCTTCGGCATCGGCGTCGCGGACTTCGATGATCTCGATGTCGAAGGTCAGGGTTCTGCCGGCCATCGGATGGTTGGTGTCGACATCGGCAAACTTGTGGCCGACCTTGGCGACAACCACGTGGCGGGGACCCTGCTCTGTTTGCACCTGTGCGACCATGCCGGGCTTCCAGCGTTTGGCGCCCATAAGATGCTTGATCGGCACTCGTTGGATCGCATCAGGTTTGCGCGGCCCATAGGCCTTATCCGGCGTAATGGTGACACTGAACGTATCGCCGGCATCGCGGCCTTCCAAGGCTTCTTCCAATCCTCGGACAATACCACCATGGCCATGCAGATAGGCATTCGGCTGGCCGCCATGGGAGTTTTCAACAACGTTGTCCTGTTCATCACGTACGCTGTAGTGGAACAGGACGACCCGGTTCTTTTCGATTGGCATGGTTTTCCCTTAGACGGTTCAAATGTCGTCATTATAGCCAGCGGCAGCGTTGACACAGAGGGCCCTTCGGCTCCGGGGGCCAATGACCGAGGCACGCCTGAAGGTACACCGATACCAGGAAGAGGTTACGCCGAATTATTTTACATTATTTTGCATCCATGATTTCAGGGATGCACCAGGAATGACCGAATCCGCCTGAACCTTAATACTTTGCTTTTCTGTGGCGCGGTAATTGCCAGACACTCGTCGTCTCGGAGCCAACCGCTTCTCGACTGGTACCCTTCAATCAGTGGAACGGCCAGGTAGAGCTCGGCCACAGGAGAATAACAATGAAAAAACGATTGTTGACTACTGCTTTTTGTCTATCGCTAGGTGTATCGGCTGCCTGGGCAACTGACTTGCCGCAGGCTCAAACGACCGAGCGCGAAATGGTCGTCACCGCAAATCCACTGGCCACGGAAGCCGGTGCGAAAATTCTCAAAAACGGAGGTACCGCGGCAGATGCCATGATTGCGGTGCAGACCATGCTCAGTCTGGTGGAGCCCCAGTCTAGTGGCCTTGGCGGAGGCGCATTTATCGTTTATTACGATGCTGAGACGGGCACCACAACGACGATTGATGCCCGTGAAACAGCACCCGCGGCGGTGGATGGAACGCTTTTTTTGAACGAGGAAGGCAATTCAATCGGTTTTTTAGATGCGTGGCAGAGTGGTCTGTCCGTGGGCGTGCCGGGTGTCCCGCGAATGATGGAGTACATGCATACACAATATGGCTGGCTTCCATGGCAGCGCCTGTTCGTACCAGCGATCACCCAGGCCCAGAAAGGCTTTTCTCTGACCCAGCGGACCAGCGATCAGGTAGCCGGCCTTCTGGCTCTCAATACATCCTGTCAGGATCGGCTATTTTCCGCGACCCCACTGCCTTCAATTACTTTGTTGACAGTGAGACCTGCGAGGCCAAGCCTGCCGGTACACTGATCAAGAACAGGGATTATGCCGAAACGCTGAAGCTGCTGGCTCGTGATGGAGCAGATACGTTCTACACCGGCTCTATCGCACAGGACATCGTCAGCGCTGTCCAGAGCGACCTTAACATTCCCGGTTCAATTACCCTGGCGGACCTGGCCGATTATCAGGTCATTGAACGGCCGCCGGTGTGTATCCTTTACCGTGGCAATAATGTCTGCGGCATGGGCCCGCCGTCTTCCGGTGGACTGGCCGTCGGTCAGATCATGGGTGTGTTGGAGAATTTCGACCTGGCAGGCAAGGATCCGCTGGACGAGGAAGTGGTTCACCTTTTTACCCAGGCGATGCGTATCGCGTTCGCTGACAGGAACAAGTATGTTGCAGACAGCGATTTCATCACCGTTCCGGTTGAGGGCATGCTGGACAAGCAATACCTCGAAACCCGCGCTGCGCTGATTGGTGAGAACGACCTTGGCGTCGTCGCTCCGGGCACGCCTCCCGGCGATTTCGATCCCACTGCCCCAAGCCTGAACGAACCGGGCGGAGGCACCAGCCATGTTTCCATTGTTGATCGGTACGGAAACGCACTGTCCATGACCACGACCATCGAGAGCTCGTTCGGAAACGGCGTCATGGTGGCTGGCCGCGGATTTCTGCTCAACAATGAGTTGACCGATTTCAGCTTCCAGCCCACCTCCAGTACCGGCGAACTCATTGCCAACCGGGTGCAGCCCGGAAAGCGGCCCCGCAGTTCGATGGCGCCAACCATAGTCTTTGATCTGGATGGCCAGGTTTCGCTGGTCACCGGCTCGCCGGGTGGCTCCCGGATCATTGGTTACACCGCCAAGACCATCATGAACGTGTTTGATTTTGGTCTTGACCCACAAGAAGCGATTAATGTGCCTCACTACCAGAATACGAACAGCGGCAGTTCAACCTCAGCAACCGTTCTGGAGGCGCCCATTCCGGGCGTGACGCTGGACTACGATGTCGCTGCCCTGGAGTCGGATCTGGAAGAAAGCAGGGGGCATGCGGTTGGTATCATAACCCTGAACAGCGGGTTGTCACTGATACAGGTCACCCCGACCGGCCTGGTTGGCGGAGCCGACATGCGCCGTGATGGCGCTATTGGCGGGCGTTAGGCAGCAACACCCAAATCCGATTTGTGCGAAAGGCCGGCCCGCATTCGGGCCGGCCTCTCTGTTCACGGTGCAGGGCTGAAGGTGATCCGGACTGACAGCGGCGAAAATAAAGCGGTCCTGGCGTTGGCTTTGCTATACTGCCGACCAGCCGTTTATTCTGCCCGCCCAGTGAGCCGACATCGACTATATGGCACAAAGCCGTGGCGTGCGCCGGCTTAACCAGCTGTTCGGAAACGGCGGCTGCAGCGACATCGACCGCCTGAAATCGCCCTGCAACACGCCAGGTGGCTGCGAAACCTGGCATGACGAGCATCCCATGGTCGCCCTGGAGTTCGAGGAATTTGCACAGCTGCTGAAACCCTATTTTGAAGTTCACATTTTCGAGCATGACTACGGCAAAATAGAGCCCTGGGACGGCGAGTCCGGCAACGCTCTGTTCGTGTGCGTGAAGGCCTGAACAAAACCGTTCCGTCCGGGTTTCCCATAGGGTTTTTAACATCACACCAACCGGGCATCCATGCTGTTCTGCGCCAACTGGCGGGCCTGCTCTTCCGTCATCCCCAGGCCATCGCGCAGCGCCAGGAAGTTTTCCAGCACGTAACCGCCGAAATAGGACGGGTCATCCGAGTTCACGGTGACATTCAGGCCACGCTCCAAAAGGTCCAGTATGTTGTGATCGGCGATGTCCGGGAACACACGCAGCTTGATGTTCGACAGCGGGCAAACCGTTAACGGAATCTGCTCTTCCGCCAGCCTGTCGAGCAACTTCGGATCCTCTGCCGCACGGACCCCGTGGTCAATACGGTTCACCTTGAGCAGGTCCAAAGCCTGCCAGATGTACTCGGGGGGCCCTTCCTCCCCGGCATGGGCAACCGCCCGAAACCCCTCGGCCCGCGCCTTGGCGAACACCCGCTCAAACTTACTGGGTGGATGGCCTTGCTCGGCACTGTCCAGCCCCACCGCGAAGAACTGATCACGGAACGGCATGGCCTGCTCAAGCGTCCGAAAGGCATCGTCTTCAGACAGGTCCCGCAGGAAGCTGAGAATCAGCCCACCGGCAATTCCCAGCTGATCGCGACCATCGCGCATGGCGCTGCTGATGCCATTGATGGCGGCTTCGAAAGGGATGCCACGCCCGGTATGGGTCTGTGGATCGTAGAAGGGTTCAACGTGAACCACGCCCTGCGCCTGGCACTTTTTCAGGTACGCCCAGGTGAGGTCGTAAAAATCCTGTTCCGTGCGCAGCACATTGGCGCCCTGGTAATACAGGTCCAGGAATTCCTGCAGATTATTGAAGGAATAGGCCTGCCGCAGCGCGTCCACGTCATTCCAAGGTAGTTCAATGCCATTACGCCGGGCCAGCGCAAACATCAATTCGGGCTCTAGCGCGCCTTCCAGATGCAGGTGTAGCTCCGCTTTGGGGAGGGCCTTAAGCCAGACGTCGTTCATCGTAGTCTCCGGGATCGGTTTATCGTAGATCGACAAATCATCCTGGAAAGCCATGAGTTCTTGCAACTCCACGTTCGAAACAGGGAGCGAACCTTAATCTGCGTGAAAGAATCCCAAAACTGACTACTATCAAGGTAAGTCAGCGCGAGAGAAGACGTTACCGTGGGACTGTCGATCAAGAAAACGGAATTCTCGGCGGAGGAGTTTGAGCGTTTTGCAGCCAAGGTCCGCACAGACCTTGAAGCACTCACTCGCCTTCTGAACCGGCCCGGCTTTGGCGAGGGGGAGAGTTCCATTGGCGCCGAGGTCGAGTTCTACATCGTAAACTCTGACCTGCGGGTTCAACCCATCAACACAGAAATCGCCGCCCGCGTGCAGGACCCCCAGCTGACCGTTGAGCTCAACCGCTTCAATCTCGAATACAACCTCAGCCCCCAGGCGTTCAGGGGATCTCCATTTGCCAGGACAGAGCAAGAGCTGCTTGCTGCCATCCGACGAATCAACCGGCACGCCGCATCACTCGATGGGGAGCTGGTACCGATCGGCATTCTGCCCACACTTCGCCAATCCGATATGGGCGCAAAGGTGATGACAGACGAACCCCGCTACCATGCTCTGTCCAATGCACTGCTCAAACAGCGGGGCGAACCGTTCAGCATCCATATTGGTGGCAATGACGTGATCGATCTGGAAGCCGATGACGTTTACATGGAAGGAGCCAATACGTCCTTCCAGCTGCACTGGCGTGTCCCTGCCCACCGTTTCGCCGATTACTTCAATGCCATCCAGCTGGTCACGCCGATCGCTCTGGCTCTGGCCAGCAATTCGCCCAGCCTGTTCGGCCACCACCTCTGGGACGAAACCCGTATTGCCCTGTTCAAGCAATCCATCGACAGCCGGTCCCCCACCCGTAAAACCTGGCGCCATCCGCCGAGGGTCTATTATGGCAACGGCTGGGCGCGCAGTGCCTGGGAACTGTTTGCGGCCTCCGCATCACTGTATCCCCCCATCATTCCCCTGATGTCGGATGAAGATCCGATGGCGATCATTGATCGCGGAGAGATGCCGGAACTGACCGAACTGCGCCTGCACCATGGCACCACATGGCCCTGGAACCGGGCGGTCTTTGATCACGCAGACGGTGGGCATCTGCGCATCGAGATTCGTTCCATGCCTGCAGGCCCCACCGCCGTTGATATGTGTGCCAACGGACTGTTCGTGATCGGGGCTGCGTTGGCAGTGCTCGATGACATCGGTCATCTGACCTCGATACTCCCGTTCCATTACACCGAACACAACTTTTACCGGGCCGCCAAATATGGCATCGGCGCAGAAATCATCTGGCCGCACAAGGATCAGGTTCAGTTGCAGGATACGCCCCTGTTAACCGTGGCCCGTGAACTGCTGCCCCGTGCCCGGGAGGCATTGCAACAAACCGCCGTCGACGAGACCGAAATCCACCGCCTGCTGGGCGTCATCGAAGGCCGCATTGAAGCCAACCTGTCTGGCGCCCGCTGGCAGCGCCACATCACCGAGTCTTTGCTCCGGTCCCTGAGCCCTGATGAGGCGTTCCGGAGTATGCTGTCTCTGTATATGGCCAACCAGAAGAAAAACCGGCCGCTCCATGAATGGGCACTGTCACCATGAGCAATCCGAACGTTCTTGATTATCTCAATGATCCATCGCCCCGGACGCTGGGCCGCTCACCCCTTGAGTGGCTGGAGCGCCTGCACAGGCCCACGGTGGTGCGTGTTGCCGGTCGTGATCGCTCACGCACCCGAGCCATGGCAACGCTGATTCACGGCAACGAGCCGTCGGGGCTGTTTGCGCTGCACCGGTGGCTACTTGAGCAGCATACACCCGAGGTCAACATGTTGTTTCTGCTCGGTGGCGTCTATCCCGCGAAGATTCCCCCGGCGTTTTCATTTCGACAGCTGCCCGGGGGGCTCGACCTCAACCGGTGTTTCAAAGAACCTTTCGAGCGAGAAGAAGGGGCCATTGCCAAAGCCATGCTGGCCGAGCTCGAAAAGGCGCAACCTGAATGCCTGCTGGACGTGCACAACACCTCCGGTACCGGCCCTGCCTTCGCGGTGACCATCACCAATGACGCCGAACATCAGGCCCTGACCTCGCTCTATACCGACCGCCTCATAATGACGGACCTTCGCCTGGGGGCGCTGATGGAATACTCGGAACAGGAAGTGCCCACGGTCACCATCGAGTGTGGCGGGGCCCACGATGATCACGCTCATCAACTGGCGTACGAGGGACTCGTTCGGTACGCCTCGCGCCGTGATGTGTTGTCGTTGGAAAAAACGGACTGGGACGTTGCCGTACTGCGAAACCCGATTCGGGTGGAGCTGGCCCCGGAAGCGACCATAGAGTACCGCCTTGAGCCCAGCGGGCAGGCGGACCTCACCTTTCCACCAGACATCGAACACCGCAATTTCGGGATTGTCTCCCCGGACGAGCCTCTGGGATGGGTTGGAGAAAAAGGCCTCGGCATACTCACCGCGATCAGCCACAACCGGACCGAGAACATGGAGCAGGTTCTTCGAGTCAGGGATGGGCAGATCTACCCCGCTCAGGCCATCAAAGCCTTTATGATTACCACCAACCCGGCGATTGCGAAGAGTGACTGCCTGTTCTATGCAGTCAAGGCAACGGGCGACCCGATTTTTTTAGACCCAAAAGAATCCAGGAAATGAGAACCGGGAAAGCAAAACCAGTCCCTACGCCTCATTCGCCTTACGATAATTGCCCTGATAATCAAAAATGCGTTCCTGCACCTGCCAATAGTGCTTTTGCCTGCGGGCAATCACGAAATCCGGTGCCGGCAACAGGGCCTGCAATTCGAGCACCTCATCCGCCCTGCTGAACACTTTCGGAGCCTGACTATTGGCGAAACGACGCCCAAACAGTTTGTTGAAGACAGTGCGCTGGCCGGGCTTGCTGAAATCAAACGACTCGCTGAGCTCCTCCCCATCTTCTCCGTGATAAGTGACCCTCAGTTTGCCCTCGTTAGTGCTAAGTGTGATCCCCGCGCAGCGAATCACCATGGCATCCTTGAGCCTCAGCGCATCTCTTAACTGATCATCTGGATCGATAATGGCCTTCTGGCACTGCTGGCAATTTCGGGCCGCAATATCATTCTCGCCACCGCAGTGTGGGCACTCCTTGAACCGGAAACGGTAATCGCACTGTTGTGGGCGCCCGCCCTGTCCGGCAGGTTCAATCCCTTCAACGGGCTCCAGCAGGCCCCGACACCGGCGCCCGTAGTGCTCGATCACTCGGCCGTCACCGTCGGTTTTGCCCCAGAAGATATTGGCAAACCCACAGCCCGGGCAGAACACCTGCACCGGCTCACTGTCGGGGTTCGGTTTCGGCTGCCCGACCTCCGGGTGATGCAGATTCACATGGTTACCCGCGTAATCAATCACCAGGCAGTCCTGCTTGCCTTCGTCCTGGCGTAGACCACGGCCCACAATCTGCTGATACAGACTCACCGACTGGGTGGGCCGAAGAATGGCAATAAAGTCCACATGAGGCGCATCAAAGCCCGTGGTAAGCACGGACACATTCACCAGATACTTCAACTGCCGCTGTTTGAAGTGCTGAATCAGAGACGCCCGTTCATCCAGGCCGGTCGCACCGGTCACCAGGGCAGTCTGGTGCGCCGGCAGATAGCCGGTGACCTCCCGCGCATGATCCACCGTGGCCGCAAAGATCATCACCCCCTGACGCTCAGCGGCCAGCTCCATCACCTGTTCAATGATGGCACGGGTTACACGCTTGTGTTTGCTCAGCAGCTGGTTGACGTCCTTCTCAGCGTATTCGCCAAAGCGGTCCTGCGGCAGCGCCGAGAAATCGTATTGCGTCACCGCGGCATTCACCAACTCGGGCCGGGTGAGATACCCTCGATTGATCATGTAGCTCAACGGCAGTTCATAGATGCAGTGCTGAAAGGGCTTATCCTCTTCACTCCGGACAAAGCCCCGGTAGTGATAGCGATAGATCCAGCCCATGGCCAGACGATAGGGTGTGGCGGTTAGCCCGAGCACCTTGAGGGAGTCGTTCTGTTGCCGCAGCAGCTCGATGATCCTCTGATACTGACTGGTTTCCTCGCCGCTGACCCGATGGCACTCATCAATGATGACCAGCGAGTATTCATCCCGGAACTGATCCAGATTCGCCGATACCGACTGCACACTGGCAAAGGTCACCTGATGCTGGTTTTCCTTTCGCCTCAGCCCGGCGGAGAAGATGCCGCCTGTTAACCCATAGCTCTCATATTTGGCGTAATTCTGCTCCACCAGTTCTTTTACATGAGTGAGCACCAGAATCTTGCGCCGGGCAAGACGGGCCAACTCGGCAATAACCAGGCTCTTGCCGGCACCGGTTGGCAGCACGATAACGGCGGACTCGTCCGATTTACGGAAATGACTCAGCGTGGCGTCGACGGCTTCCTGCTGGTAGGGACGGAGTTTGAAGGGAGCATTCATGTTGCAGGTCTTGATCGGTTTCACGATAAAAGGCGGCCATACTAGCAGATGGTATTGCCGTTACCTGCCAGCCCAAACACAAATCTGCGTCGATTTACGGGAAGACACGGAACACAGTTATTTTGTCGATATCCGAAACTTCACTATGCAGGGCCTTTTAATTAGCGTACTGTCCTTCTCGTTGGAAAGATTTAGCAAAGCATTTCACGAATAAGACCTCTTGTGTTGCCACACCTTTTGTCCTGTTTCTGATCCTGCACGTTTTTTTGTTTCCCGCATATCGCTGATCAAAGGTCACAACGATCATTTGGCGGCACTTTATTGATTAATTTCAGGATAGCTATTTATGTCTACAATTACCGGCAACGTTAAGTTCTTCAACGAAGCAAAAGGTTTTGGTTTTATCACTCGTGAAGGCGGTGCAGACGTCTTTGTTCACTACAGCAATATTCAGGGTGCCGGTTTCAAAACTCTGGCCGAAGGCCAGGAAGTTGAGTTCTCCGTGACCCAGGGCCAGAAAGGCCCGCAGGCAGAGAACGTTATTGGCCTGTAAATAACAGCCAATACGTTATGAAGAAAGGCAGCCTCGCGCTGCCTTTTTTATTGAAAACCAGATTCAAACTGATTTCGACGCTCGGCATCAAGTTTGCCCGCAAGCGTTTGCACGGGCCATAACCCTCAACAAAAGTGCGCCAGGCTATTGATGGGTTACCGAAATCCGTCGCCAAGGAAATAGGTCCGCTCCAGCTTATTTTTACTCTTCCATCTCCAAAATCCATTTCACGAGCTTTTCAGCGTCTCCTTCGCTGACGTCAGTGCGAACCCCCATAGCAGGCATTTCTTCCTCGCCCCAGTGATCCTGCCCGCCAGTCAACACAACCTGAACCAGCCGATCATAATCATCCATTGAGTATCTCTGCGCGATACTCCGGAAAGACGGCACTATCGACATGGCGTCGCTTTCGTCTATGGCATGGCAAGACGTGCACTTCTTTTCCTCAGCCAGTTGCATAGTGGTCATTTCATGGGAGTCGGCAAACGCTGATCCAATCCCCGGGCCGAGAACACAGGTGAGCACGGCGGGTATAATTTTCGATTTCATGGCAATCCCTCTCTGATCACGCTGATTGATTCAGGCGAGATGACTGCGACCGGCTTTGGAATATTCCGACACCTCAATTTGAAACGTAGACCAGGATGGACGGCCACACAAAGTGTCCGGACAAATAAACCGGTAAGGCCAATCATCACCGACCCGATCAGCCAGTGACAACCGACCGGCCATCACATGGACTCTCCTTTCCCGCCGGATATCCCGCCCTTTTTTATGATTTCCTTGTCCATACTTCCTTTCTCCATGCCATCATCCATCGTGCATGGTGTCTGGGCGGGCGCCCAGACATTGGCAAGCCGAAGCACTCACTAAAAAAATTGACCTGCCCCGAATTCCCGATTGAGGTGGGAGACGACGTATACGGTGGCGGCATGCGCCAGGCCGGCATACTGGCCACGGCAGGAGACCCCATTCGATTCGTGACGCATCTGGATGTAAACCAACAGGATGTCGACCGGTTGCTGGATGCTATCCGGCGGTTCTTCTCGGCAGAACTGTGCCGCCGCTGCGTGCGGGCGCTATGACGACTGAGCCCCAAGGGTTTCAGGCCGGATCCTTACGGGATGTCTACGAGTAGGCTCGATCTTTCACGACCTGCCAATTGATAGCCATAACAACAAGCAAGCCCCACCAAAAAGAAACACTGCAAAGTGGATAGTCAGATTCTTACGGGTCGTTGGGGCGGGTTTTCTGGCGAAACTGAAGTAATCCTCACCGAACAACCCTACGCCGCAGCCCTCACAGTAGTTTTTTGAGTAAGAAATCCTCAGCGCAGATGGCTCAAACCTTTTCCGACAGCTATAGCAACTGGGCTCGATCATTTTGGGCTCCGGCAAGAACGACTGCGCATAATGTTTTCCATAAACCAATAATCGGGGCGAGATCAATCTATCCAGGTTTTCATTCGATTTTTCGGACCTGGTGTTAAGTCAAAAGTCCATAAGGCCGCTCCGGCGCCTGACGGGCAAGAACGCTACCGATGCCTCAATGATCATTGACGCCATGGACCTGCTCTACAGCGGAAATGTCGATGCCTTCGCTCTCATGACCAGTGATTCCGACTTTACGCCCTTGGTCATGCGAATTCTTGAGGCCGGCCTACCCGTCTTTGGCTTCGGCGAGCGCAAAACTCCCATGCCCTTCGTCAACGCCTGCTCGCAATTCATCTACACAGAGAACCTGCGCGAAGACATGGAGGAGCCCGATAGCATCAGCAATGGCGGCACTCCGAAACCGCCCGTTGAAACCAAGTGGGGACGGAACAAACTGAGAGGCGACACTGTTCTGGTGAGGACTCTGCGAACTGCGGTGGAACAAACTGCTGATGACGACGGTTGGGCCCATCTGGGCAAGGTTGGCCAGTACATTTCCAATAACAGCTCTTTCTCCCCTGTGAACTACGGGTACAAAAAACTGAGCGATCTCATCCGGGCCAGTGAACTCTTCGAGATAAGCGTACGGGATAAAAACGTTGTCTATATCAAAAGTCCCGAGAAATAGGTCTGTCCCGGTTTTCAGGGGTTGGCCATCTTTATCCGGGCATCGACCCGCTCTTCCTTATCCTGGCTCTGGGAAGAGATCAGAATCAGTTGACGAATAAAGCTCGCAATTCTTGGATCATAGATATCGTTGTGATCCCGAATCAATTCACCATCCACCCGCACATTCAAATAGGGATTGCGCCCGGCCGAGGACTCCGTGCGTTCGAGCACCGCGCCGTCAAATGGAATGCGACTACCGCTCTCGTCCGTTTCCCAGCCCTTGCTGGCTTGAACGAAAGCTTGAACTTCCGCAGACAGATCGAAACTGGCCTGCTCACGGTTCGCCAAGGTATCGTTCGCACGGAGGTAATGGGTCAGATAGGGTTCGAAGTGGCCCAGGGCGGTCACGTTCGCTGAGCCCTGATCTATTGTCTCGCTATATCCAAGAACGGGATTGAATCGCTCGGCATTCCGCTCGGTTTCAAACAGTGTGGAAAACCACCGACCCATGGGGAATGCCGTGCCGGTGGCATCGTCGTCCTCAGAGGTGAGTACCGCTAATACTGGCAATTGGCCAGGAAAGTACCGCCGCCGCTCATTTGCCATGTCACTGAGCGCCGCATAGCGTGCCGCCTCGAAAGCCGGGTTGATCAGGACCACCAGATCCGCGAAGCCTACTGTATCGCTCACCACGCCGTCCGGGCCATAAGTTTGTACAAACCCGTTCTCCAGGATCTCGCTCATCGCGGAAAAGACCAGAGCTCCACCAAAGCTGTGCCCCACGACGACAAAACGGGTACGGTGGGGTTTGCCATCGGCAAGCGACTGGGCCCGTTTTGTTTTCTGCACGAGCTCCAGGCGGCTGAGTAATTCAGTAGCGCCGCCGCGCCCCACTTTATGGGCGGTATTCTTGCGCTCCCAGAATGTCAGCTCTTTCAATCCAGGCAGACTCACCGAGCCGCCGCGCCAGCCCAGATAAATGCCGACCACCTCCCTTGACGGCGCACCGGTCCTGGCACTCATTGCTGATTCCAGTGCACTCAATCGACGCAGCGACTCTCGAAACCTGGATATATTATTGTCTCCGGCTTGCGCACTGTGCTTCCAGCCATGCACAAACACCACCATCAAAAGATCCTGATGGGCGGCCAAGGTATTGACCTGGCCGATCACCTCCCCCAATTGCCGACGATCCCAGAGCTGCCCCTGGTCGTCGAATTCAACAAAGCCCAAGTGGTACTTTTCGTCAATCGCCTCGGGGGACTGAAACACTTGAAGCGTATGCTGAGAACATTCTTCAAGAGGTTTGGCGGAAATGCACAAACCAGATTCGGTACGGTAACGCTGATGAGAAATACAGGCCGACAGTGACACAACCATTGCGATAACAAGGGCGAAACGGGCGCCTTTCAACCGGTCTTTCATGACAAATTCCTTTTCGATTTGCTTGGGCAGAACCTCTTGTTACCGCCACTACTCTGCGCCCTTTAGATTGATACTCCCGCAAGCCGCCTCATGGCGGCCTATCGATAAGGCAAGCATAGCCCAGCAGGCTGCGGAAGCCAGCATTCAGACTCTGACCGCAGTAAACATGCCGGCAGGCGTTGGCGGGGAGAACCTGGGCCCATGATCAGGCCGGCCACACCGAGTATTGCCATGAGCACCATGAATTCTGTCCAGAGACGGCTCATTGATGGCAACCGGCTCTTGCTCTCCGGCTCGTCCTTCCCGGGTATCGCCGGTGAATGAGCTATCATCTTTACTAAGTGCCGGAATCCAAGCGTTGACCGGCTCGCGGCACCCTGGAAGCCTAGACACAAGTGGTTTTCCAACCTCCGGGAGTCTATAACCATGTTGATCAATTGCGTCGCCTACCAGGGCGGCAAAAAACTTGGGGACATCGGCGTTGCCGAAATCCACGAATACGCCGACAAACCCGACTGCTTTGTCTGGGTGGCGCTGCGGGATGCGGACGCCGAGGAACTGGAGCAGATGAAACACGAATTCGGCCTGCACGATCTGGCCGTGGAAGATGCCCATTACGAAAAGCGCCAGCGGCCTAAAATCGAGGAATATGGCGACACCCTGTTTGCTGTCATGACTACGCTCGATGTCGTAGACGGCGAAATCCTCCAGGGGGAAGTCGATGTATTTGTTGGTGAAAACTATGCCTTATCGGTCCGCAACGACAGTCAGCAGGGGTTTCTGGATGTCCGCGAGCGTTCCGAGCGGGAGCCCCACCTCTTGCGCAAAGGGCCCGCGTTTGTGCTCTACGCACTGTTGGATGCGGTTGTCGACCGCTACTTTCCGATCATGCAAATGCTGGAAACCGAGATTGAATCGCTGGAGGAGCAGATTTTCGTACGAGGGTCAGAGCGACGCAACATGGAGCGGCTTTACGCCCTCAAACGCAAGGTCATGTTGCTGAAACACGCCGTCGCGCCGCTGATGGAGTCGGTGGGGCATCTGCATGGCGGACGCGTACCGGCTCTGTGCGCTGACACCCAGGATTACTTCCGTGACGTCTCTGACCACCTTGCACGCATCAATGCATCGATCAATACAGTGCGCGAGACCATCACCACGGCGATTCAGGTCAACCTGTCCATGGTCGCGATTGAAGAAGGCGAAGTGAACAAGCGCCTTGCTGCCTGGGCCGCCATTTTTGCGGTCGCCACCGTGCTGGCCGGCATCTGGGGCATGAACTTCAAGTACATGCCGGAACTGGATTCGGTGTACGGCTATCCGGCAGCCCTTTTGACCATGGCATGCGCCTGCGGCTTTCTTTACTACCGGTTCAGGAAAGCACGCTGGTTATAAGGCAGATTCCTGGTCTCAGTCTCACGCTCCAGCTGTGCCGACTGCAGTTGTTGATCGATCTGGTTCACCAGTGTGGGGCACTGGTTACTCAGGGCATTGCCCGCAAAAAACACCGTGAATAACAGAACCACAAGATATCGCATCATACGTTCCTCCTTATTCACACGCCCCCATATAGTTTAGACAGTGAACATCGGGACGCATTTACCGCCCGGCAACCCGAGACATATCGAGAAATGGGTCCGAGAAATGGGTCTGTCCCGGTTTTTCCTATATCCCCGTTCCCTTAACCATGCTAAAAGACTCCACCCGGCAGTAGCCCGGGCATTCTTCCCACCAGGATCTCAGCATGTCAGACAAATTTTTCTTCAAGGGCCGGCAGGACGCACGCCAGCACCACACCGCTTACGGCGGCTTTCAGACCAACGCCAGCCAGAAGAGTGGCAGCCGGAAGTATCCGCTCACACTGGTGGTTACCAGTGAAGCGCGCAAGCAGGAAGTTGAGGCTCTGGTGGCCAAGGCGAAGCTGCACGCGACTATTTCGGTTGATACCCGCGAGGGCGCCGCTGAATCCATCAACGAGCTCACCGCTCTCCTGAATAAAGGAGGAACGGTCACCACGGTAAAACCGCCCTCCCGAAACGACGTCTGCAACTGCGGTAGTGGACTCAAATTCAAGAAGTGCTGCGGCTAACGACAGTCGGGACATAGAGGGCAATGGCTATGATTGTTTGCGGGGTTGAGCTGACTGGCAGCGATGCGGTGGTGTGTTTGCTGAATATGGACAGGGGGCAGTTCAACCTGCCGGAGTGCAGGGTGCGCAAACTGTCCCTGCCCAAAAACCATAGCCGTGAAGATCTGCAGCGTTTCCAGGCGGCCTTTGCGGAGTTAATGGCCGAGTACGGGGTCAGCCGTGTGGCGATCAAAGAGCGGATGCCCAAAGGCAAATTTGCCGGTGGTGCCATCAGCTTCAAAATGGAAGCGGCCATTCAACTGATCACCGGTATTGAATTGAATGTGACCCTGCTGCCTCCGGCCCTGATCAAATCCACTTTGGCAGCCAACCCGATGCCCATTGCGTTTGCGGAGACGGGTTTGAAGGCCTTCCAGGAAACTGCTTTTATCGCTGCTTATGTGGGGCAGCTGCAAGGTCGTTGAAGCTGTCAGCGTAGACGGCTTAAATTTTTCTCCGGACATCTCGATAAGCCTCTTGATTCCGCGACTCCAAAAACGCAGCAAACTCGAAAAGGTTAAAACCGTGGAAAGCCTTGTGCCTTTTTGTGGCCCAGAAAATATTTAATTAGCATGTCGCTCCTCCTTGAGCTTCATGAACGCGACTCCGGACGCCTCCGCTAGTCGTACGCCTCCAAGTACCAACCGGTGAAAAAAAACAAAACCACTGAGACCGCATACACGGAGAAAGGCACAATCACCCACAATTTCAGCGAAAGCGGAAGTGCTTCATTCTCGTCACCCATTCTGGCTTCGATCCGCGGCCCGATTCGCGGCAGGTGCCTGAATAGAAAGAACACGTAAACATGCGAAATTCTCATCCATCGACCAATTGGGCCGTTCCCCCAGATAATGCGAATGCTATCCAGTTGTTTGCCTCGAGTCGCAATTCTCCGCTCAACTTCCTCGGTTTTTCGGAAAAGCAAGGTGACCATCAGAAACATCAGGATGAGACTAACTCCCAGCGAGGCAACCAATGCAATTTCGGCTATTGTCGTCAATCGTTGCTCACTCATGAATAGCTTCTCTCAGGATTTCGCCTGCTTGCTCTCCGAGCTGTCCGCCGAGAGTCCCACCGGCCGCGGCACCAAGACCACCCGCGATAACTGCACATGCGATACCACCTATTCCTGCGGTAGTCACAGCGAAGACTGTGCAGGCCGAACCCGCAACGGTCGCACCAATACTGCCTCCTACAAGCGAACCAGAAAATTTACCTCCCTCCTGGTAAGCAACGACCTGACATTCGTTCGTGCTTCCAGTGGTGCATGCCTCTTTGATCTTTGATGCCGAGATAGACGCATCCAGAGCGATCCCCACATAGCCGACATTTCGGGCATAGTGGGCTCCTGCTGCCAGTCGCTCATAGTACGTGGAGTAACCTGGAATGGCACCAACCCCTGAAGTCTTCCAATGATGCACGATACTCTTGGATGACAATCCCAGCGCTCGCCTCAGCCTTTCATCGCTGTCAATTGACATACCCTTGCGTGCGACACGACCCAGAACGAAATCCAGCTCCCTTAAAAGCGCCCGCCGCTTATCGAAGAACCCGGAATGATTAAGATGGCCATGCGTTCGGTAACTATCCTGATAAAGTTGCTCAATACTCTTCAGTGTCTTCTCAATACTGCCAATCTGCCTGGAGACCATTACTGCACCAGCCCCCAAACCTGCCGAACCTGTCGAAGTGACCGCTTCCAGCAGATCGTAGTAATCGACGATAAACTGCGCCTCGCCTGGATCGAGCGCCCGAACCTGAGCATTTACTTGTGCCGCCACCTCCATCAGATCAGCTTCTTCCGTGGTGCACGCCTTTCCTTCCGGGTCACCCAGGACAATCATCTCCCCCGGCAGAACCCTGTCGCCGAGGTCCGGGTTCAACCGATCAAAGTGATCCGGCTTTGCGGATGCGTCTCCGTATAATGCAGTCAACAACTGCGTTCTGCTCATCGGGCTCCGGCGAGATACCGGAGAAAGGTGCCGGTTTATGCGCATCCCCGATCACAACGCTGCCACTGCCAATGGTCACACCCCCGCATGAAATGGAACCGCCAGTCACCGCTGCGGGAATGCCATTGATCAGCACCGTTGCCGAACCTGAGGCAATGGCTCTGGGGTGGGGAGGATGCTTGGGCCTGGAGTGTGGCGCTAGAGGATCGCCTACGCGGGCGACGGGTTTGCCATCAATCAGCACATCGGGGGAGCCGGCGATAACGGGTGTGGGAGGGAATCCCTCGTGATCGATGCCCATATCACCCAACAATACGACTTTTTTGCTCATTCCTTTATTCCTTCCGTCCTTGAAGGTTTATCCATTTTATATGGCTGCCGTCACTGGCAACCTGGTCTGCAATAGTAAACAAAGAATCTACAATGCCCAAATTCTCTATTGTTTCTCAGAATCCTTCAAAGGCGACCCGGACCTGTAAGGCACCTTCCCCGCAGGGGTATATCTGGCAGCAGGCTCCAGATGCACATCCTGATCATCGAAAAAGATGTGCGCCCTGAACGCCTTGATGATTTTCGATTTATCCAGACCGCCCAGGAAAAAAATCTCATCCACGTACACGCCCCAATGCCGCAGGGTTTTGATTACCCGCATCTCAGCCGGGCTGTTTCTTGCGGTGATGATGGCCACACGAACGGGTGAAAAGTCGACCTTGTGAGGAAGCCTGTCCTGCAAACGCGAAAGCTTCCGAAGCAGCGTTGCATAAGGCCCGTCGTTCAGGGGGTTGTCCTGCTCTCTATCCTCAGCTGAATGAAATCCTTTCAGGCCCTCTGCCTTGTAAACGATCTCACTCTCGTCGCTAAACAGCACCGCATCGCCATCGAAGGCGATTCGCACCTGGCCTTCGGGAATGGTTTCCATATTGGCCGGTGGCTCCTTCACCAGCGCCACGGCGCAACTATCACTATCAATCACCCGCTGCGCATCTTTGGTGTTGGTGGTCAGGAACAGATCCACATCGTAAGCGTCCAGATAATCCACCACAGACTCACCACCGGTGAACGCAGAGCGGGTGATATCCAGGCCGTACTCGCGAATGTTATGAAACACTCGCACCCCGGTTTCCGGGCTGTTGCGGGACATCACCACAACTTCTACCAGTGGGGCTTTGTCGCCAGACTGAAACTGGTTCAGTGATAGAAGGGCCTTCACCAGATAGAACCCTGTGCCAGGTTTTAGCCCATCGGACTCTCGGGCCGCCATGTATTCACGGTACTCTTCGATGGCTTCTTCACGATTGGATTCGAACTTGCTGCGAAATACGGAATCCGCCTCACTCAAGTCGAACAACGCCGTTGCTGTGATGCCAACCACCAAGGTATCCGATAAGTCGTAGGGCATGGGAAATCCTTATAGGTCAGTTCAGCTGTGCGCTATTTATTGTGTGCGAAAATAGATCGGTACCGGTTTTATCGGATCCCACCCTCTGAAATACTGCGCCTGAATCCAATTCGGAGCAATTGTATGCCTTATCAGTTCTCAGACCTCAAAAAAGCCTGCCCGACCGAATGGCAGGACTACCTGTTCCTGATACAGTTTGCCCGCGCCTTCGCCCTGGCTGACGTATCCACGTCCCGGTTCGAACAACTAACCAAAATCTTCCGGGACGCCACGCGGCTGGAAATCGACTTCTGGGAAATGGGCCTGAACCTGAGCGACTGAATTGCAGCCACCGGCTATTCGGTGTCCCGGTTTTTTCGCCTGTACTCGGAAAGCTTCAGAAAAAAAGTACCGGAGGCACCCCAAACCGCTTTCCGAGTGCTTCCATATGTTTGCGGGTCAGTTTTTTTCCTTCAGCACCGTTGAGAATTTTGCTCACATTGCCTTTTGATCCCAGCTCCGGCAGATCGGCCACCCCAAGACTGTGTTGAGCCATCAGGGTTTTAAGTACAGCAACCCCCCTGTCCGTTGCCGCGACAGTGGCATTAAAGCCGGAAAACTCAGCAGCCTGGTCCTCCCAACGCTCAATGCTGGCAGCCAGAATCTCAATGAGCAGTTTGTTGGCGTCATAGTCGTCCACCAACTGATCCATCAGCTCCAACGCTTGCTGATAGTCATCCTGAGTCTCAATATGAGCTACGAAAGGCACTTGAGCCAGTGCATCTCTTATCTCAACAAAAGCAGGCGGTAACATAAGCCTCACTCCTTTTTACGACGGTACTTGTCAGTCAGCCGGTCGTATTCGGCGTGGCTGCAAATGCGTTTCACGTACATTCGATTATCACGAAATTCAATGAAGGCAATCATCCGTAAATTGTTGCCACCAATGTCGATAACCCACCATTTGTCCCGGTATTTAAAATTGTCCAGTGAGGGAAACACCCGGCGTAACTGATCAGGTGTTTCAAACCTCCCATTTCGCAACGTGGTGTAGGTATTCACCAGTGCATCCCGATCATTCGGAAACTGCTTGGCTGCATCATTAAACGGTTTTCTTGAAATTATGTGCACGGAACTTCCTTGTTTCCTTTTTGGAAACTCTAGCATAAGGTTTCAAAAAAGGAAACCGGACGCGAGCACTGACAGTAGTTACACTAGTGCTTGTTAGCTCAGTAGACAGGTAACATTGGGAATGAGTGAGCCCATCGAGGATAAAAGAGCATCAGCCCCGCCGCCCGCAAAGAGGGGCTTCAGTGGTTTGCAGGTATTTGGCATCGTCCTGCTCACCCTCGTTGCCACCATCGGCGTTGGTTACTGGTGGTTAAGCCACTACGTGTTTCCTGAGAACTTCGAACCCGTAACTCTCAATGCCAGTGAACAGGATTCACTCAACACCAAACTGAATACTCTGGGTATCGATACCCAGGGCGCCGAATCTGGCCGCACATTGCAGCCGGAGCCCTACAGTGAAGACGGCGCCAGCCGGGAGGTACGCTTCAGCGAGCGGGAACTGAACGGCATGCTGGCCAATAACACCGACCTGGCCCAGAGACTCGCCGTCGACCTTTCTGACGATCTCCTGAGCGCCGAGCTTCTGGTGCCTCTTGAAGAGGGTTTCCCTGTACTCGGGGGCAGAACCCTGCGAGTAAATGCCGGAGTAGAACTCTCCTTTGCCAACGGTCGCCCCCTGGTCAAGTTGAGGGGTGTCAGCCTGATGGGCGTCCCCATTCCGAATGCCTGGCTGGGCAACCTCAAGAATGTGGACCTCGTCAACGAGTTCGGTGCCAACCCGGGATTCTGGCAATCCTTTGCAGCCGGTGTGGATTATATCCAGGTCGAGGAGGGGCGGTTACTCGTCCGGCTCAAGGAATAACCCCTGGCACTGATCTCTCGGATTTAATCGCTGCTGCTTCAATCAATGCGCATCTCTCGCATGCGCATCGGCATGCCGTCGATACGCCGGAAAATAGCGCCTAGGTCGAGACTGGATTCGCGGCTTTTTATACCGCCGTCCTTGCCTATCAATAGCACCCGGCCATCCGAACGGGACTCTTCAAGCAGAGCCTGGATGTCGCTCTCGAGGCTGGTCGAAACAGCTTTCTGATTTGAAACCACGCCCGAGCCAGTGTTCACAAACCAGACCACATCACGGTCATCAACCGCTGCCCGTGCACTCTCGAGGGTTTCAATCTCACCGCTATTCTCACTTGCTGCTTGCACCAGAATGAGTCGGTTTTTCCACTGGTAGTCGCTTAGCCTGTTCATGTCAGCCCCGTGAGTAGTCAGCGTAATAAGCGCAAGCACCACCGTAAGAATGGTTTGCCTTTTGGTGACAATAAAACTGAAACTCATTTCTTTGTTCCCGTAATCGTTCGTTTAAGAAGATACGGGAGTTTGTGCTGACCTGATCATACGAACGGGAATAAGGGATCGTGAAAACCGGCTGGCGATTATGACCGGGTTGAACAATATGGTAGGGAAACCTCGATAATAAATCCGTCCCGGTTTTTTATCTCAAACCCCTTCTCTGTCAAGCCGCGCGACCAGATCCGTCATCCTCACCAGCCTGCAAAGTCCAGGTCATACCCAAAGCGCGCCCAGCTTTAACAAGCGTTGTGATGGTGACACCGGTATCCTTCTCATCCAGAAGGCGGTTAACCACAGTCCGGCTGGTATGCATTTTCTGGGCAAGCTGGGACTTGTTTACGCCGGTGTGCCCCATAGCCTGCTGAATCTGCCAAACAATTACCCGCTTCAGCGCCTCAGCTTCTACCTGCTCAAGCGTGCCATCGGATTCGAGCAGATCATCGAGAGAGCTGCCAACGTGCTTATGCTGTGTCATTTTCTTGCTGCCACAAAATACGACGTTAACCGTTTTCCTTGTCATACAACCCCATCCTTGGCGTAAACCAAGTGTACCTAAATAGGTACATTCATGACAGCCTTCTACTAACCATTTCTCTAAAACCGGCGAAAACCGGTTTTCCTACTTCGACCATCAACTGTCGACCAGCTTAATTACCCGCTCCAGCATCGGGTCTTTGCCTTCCTCGCGCCCTTTTCGGCCAAGGTACTTGAGACGAATGTGTGGCGGGATGCCGACATCTTCGTATATCTCACCGTCGTAGGCCCGGTAGATTTCATTGGACAAGGTCAGGTGCCAGCCATTTGGCAGATGGCGCTCGAGCGTGTCGGAAAGGATGCCCTGGGTAGGCTCGCCAATAAGAGTGAGACGGGGATGCTGCAGCAATGAGAGCACGAAGATTTCTGCGGCACTGGCCGTTAGCTCGCTGGTCAGCACAAACAGGTTGCCCTGGTAAGTCTCATTGACAGGCGTGATATGGACAGACTGCTTTCCGGTGAATCCATTGCCATGACGGGCTGACTTGGTGAAAGCCAGCCGTTTGCGATCCATCAGGTACGCTGAAAAGCGCAGTGCGACACCATCGTACCCCCCACCATTATTGCGA
>Ga0247720_100094_pt1 | contig 42492 bp, 44 predicted proteins | sample MSEWel2015_12_15_FD_189078 | JGI IMG/M metagenome (GOLD analysis project Ga0247720, IMG submission 189078) | Subsurface sediment microbial communities from gas well in West Virginia, United States - MSEEL Well Study Marcellus 3H_2015_12_15 | ecosystem: Environmental > Terrestrial > Deep... | reverse complement strand
GAGGGGGGAAGTATGCCTAAAAACCGGAGTTTATGGGCTTTTCAAATTCCAAAATTGTAATAAAATGGAAAAACATTAATTCCATATTCAAAAAAATTTACACTGGAAATTAGATGCGAAATTTCTGGGGATAAATTAAAACTGTTGCACTCCCGAGGAGAATATGATACTATTATGAGGGTCTTTTGTGCTTGTACCTTTTAGTGTGTGTTAATGTATAACATTTGCTGATATTGTATGTAGATTGATTATGTTTTTATGGCTGTAAAAATTTATACAGCGGAAGGAAGAGGAGAATGGCGGTTTCATTCGTCGAATTTTTAGAGCAGCTCTTTACAATCCCTGCACTTTTTGTAACAACTCTGTTGACACTGTCGGTCATACTTGTCAACGGCTGGACTGATGCCCCAAATGCTATTGCTACCTGCATTTCTACCAGGTCTCTAAACCCTCGCTGGGCTGTGCTGATGGCTGCTGTATTCAATTTTTTGGGTGTGTTTGTTATGACCATTGTAAACAATTCTGTTGCCATGACGATATACAATATGGTGGATTTTCGCGGGGATACCCATACGGCGCTGGTGGCGCTGTGCGCCGCTTTGTTTGCAATAGTGATGTGGGCCACTGCTGCCTGGTGGTTTGGGATTCCTACAAGTGAAAGCCATGCTCTTATAGCTGGCCTTTCGGGTGCGGCCATAGCCCTTCAGGGAGGTTTTTCGGGCATAAACGGCGCTGAGTGGGTGAAGGTCCTTTACGGCCTTGTGCTGTCTACATTTCTGGGATTTATCCTGGGTTTTGTAACGGTTAAGCTTGTGGAGCTTTTATTCAAGAGGGTTGACAGGCGAAAAACGCTGGGCTTTTTCCGAAATGCTCAGATATTCGGCGCCGCTGCCATGGGATTTATGCACGGCGCACAGGATGGGCAAAAGTTTATGAGCGTATTTTTGCTGGGGATGTTTCTGGTAAAAGGACAGGCTGAGGCTGGCCAGTTTCAAATCCCCTTATGGCTGATAGTGATGTGTTCCCTTGTTATGGCGCTGGGAACCTCGGTGGGAGGTTACAGGATCATTAAATCAGTAGGTATGGATATGGTGGTGACCTGGATTTTAACCTTTCCGGGTTGTGGCCTTATTGGCTTCTTGATGGCCAAGCTATTCATATGGCTCTTCTGACGGCGATTTAAGCGATGACATTTTACTGAGTACAGGAATAAATATGAAATAAAAAAATATATAAAAAGTAGGAGGTCCAGATGTTAGGGAGAAAAGGTTACAACTATTATGAAATGTTCAAAAAAGTGGCCGAGCATGCATGTGAGGCCTCTCAAATGCTGCAAACCACCATTGACAACTACAAAGTTGAAGGGCTTTCACGAAAGATTACCGAAATCCACAATGTAGAACATACTGCCGACGCCGAAAAGCATGAGATGATGCGCCATCTGCTAAAAGAATTTTTGCCGCCCATAGAACGTGAAGACATAATTCGGCTGGCAGAGCAGATTGACAATGTGGTGGACTCGATTGAAGAGATATTGATGCGCCTTTACATGTACAATATAAAATCCATACGGCATGAGAGCTTTGAGTTTGTAAAGATAATATCGAGGTGCACTGCAACATTAAAGGAATTGATGCATGAGTTTCCAAATTTCCGTAAATCTACCACTATTCACAAATACATCGTGGAGTTAAATGATATGGAAGAAGAAGGGGATAGGCTGTATACCGCTGCTTTGAGAAGGCTTTATGTCGAGTCACAGGACCCGATAGAAGTCATAGCCTGGACGCAGGTGTTTGAATGTTTCGAAAATTGCTGCGATGTGTGTGAGGACGTTGCCGACATAGTCGAGAGCATAATAATGAAAAACATCTGATCAGCAGCTGTAGAAATTTTCGATAAAATCTGAAAGTGGGAGTGCAACCAGGGTAAAAAGCTCGGAGAGAAATAGGGTCACGGCTTTGCAGCATTGCGGTGAGGAGAAAGGGTTGAAAAGGAGAGTTTAAAAAAGGGGAGTTGGCCATGGCCTTGATAGAGGTGTTTGAGTACCTGGAATGGTTGATGGCGCTGCTATTTATACTGGGGGCTGTACTGGTGACCATTGAATTTATGGTGCCGGGGTTTGGCATAGCGGGCACGCTGGGCATCATATCTCTGCTATTGGGTATAGTGGTTGCCTCCCGTGTGGTGTCGCCGCCTGTGTTGGTGGGCATCATAGCTGCCGTGCTGTTGGTCATCGTATCTCTTCTTGTATGGGCTTATCGCTCGGCGACAAAAGGAGGGAAAATATCCCGCTCGTTGCTGCTCCATTTCAGGCTGGATAAGGAACGGGGTTATACCAGCGTTCAGCCTGAGGAAAGCCTACTGGGGATGGAAGGGGTCACTCTGTCCATGCTTCGGCCATCTGGAACGGCCCAGATAGGCGACCGCAGGGTGGATGTGGTAACCGAAGGGGAGTTCATCCCAAAAGGCACAAAAGTGAAGGTGATCAAGGTAGAGGGTTTCCGCGTTGTGGTGGCGCGGGCAGATGATAAGTAAGTAATACTTTATACGTATATCTTTTCGGTGTTGTAATCAGTTATGATGACCCGGCCGTCATTTTCAACGAATTCTATGATGCTGGACAGCATGCTGTCTATATGATTCCCTTCGTTGGATACGCATGCTATGCCTAGCACAGAAGTTTGCCATTTATCGTTTAGATCCACCTCTGCGATTGACGCGTTGAACCGGCTTTTGAGGCGATCTATGAGGCTTTTGAGGATTCGCCTTTTTTCTTTTAATGAGAAGGTTTCTTCCATAAGGAGGTTTATTTTGCACACCCCAATTACCATATAAGCCACCTCTTGTGCCGCACGTTATAAATTTCCGTTTTACCCTATATGAGGGTATCCAAAATGGTCATTACGGCAAAGCCTATAAGCACGCCATATGTGGCGATCCTATGCTGACCGCGCCTATGGGTTTCGGGTATCATCTCATCGCTGATTACAAACAGCATGGCGCCGGCTGCAAATGCCAATGTAAGTGGCAGAATGGGCCGTGCTACCTGAGTCAACGCCAAGCCCACGATAGCGCCTACAGGTTCCACCAGACCTGTAAGCAACGCCACCCCAAAAGCCTTACTGGGAGAAGATTTTTCTTCGGTGGCCAATGCAAGAGCGACAGCCAACCCTTCAGGCATATTCTGTATGCCGATCCCTATGGTGAGGGCCAATCCGTTGGCATAGTCAAAATCGCCGAATCCTGCGCCTACCGCCAACCCTTCAGGAAAATTGTGTATGGTGATGGCGATTATGAACAGCCATATCCGGCTCAAATCTTTTTTCTTGCCTTCCATGCCCGCCACTGTATGGAAATGTGGTAGGGCCTTGTCTATGTAATCCAGGAATAAGCCGCCTAGTATGATGCCTACCGAAATGGTAACCGCTCCCTTGATGCCTCCACCGCTCTTTTCTATGGCGGGTATCACCAGGCTGAAAGATGTGGCGGCCAGCATCACCCCTGCTGCAAACCCCAGCATTCCGTTTATGGTTTTATCGGAGATCTTTCGCGTGAAGAAAACTGGTATGGCTCCTATTCCGGTGCCCAATCCGGCCACTATGCTGGAGACCATTCCAATTAAGGTGAGGTTGTGTTGGGATAGCCAATCTGTCATTTTAATGCTCCTTTCTGGTTTTATACTTAAAATTTGAAGTCCATATGTGGCTGTTGTGCATAATAGGGAAAATTCCTTTTATATATAAATTGCGGTGCAAATTGTGGTTACAATCTAGCTTTTATTTTATTGTACCAATTACTTATAACACAGTGTATAATTAACTTTTCAAGCTTTGATTTTGCCGTAAAAGCGCTATGGCATCCTATTATGTTTCCTAATGTTCGAAAATTTTAACAATCATATAATTTTTATACTTATTGTTGATATGGTACGCTTTAATAATTTATTTTTAAAGTTATAAATTGTATGGCATACGTGAAAATGGAGATAGTAAGGCCGTAAACAGCGGAGAAGTGCGGAATAACCGGCATCAGCCGGCTATTCCTTTGCTTTGTCCCTGCTGTTTGCTTTCTTTTATAATAGTTTTGATGTCCTTGGAAGGTAAATTTCTACATTTTACGATTTCGCCCTCCCATGTGCGTAATACTACATAACCAGGTCCCCGTGAGATGAGATAGGTGGGCAATATGGGAGTTTTCCCCAAACCGCCGGGGGCGTTGACTATATAGGTTGGAATGGCCAGGCCTGAAGTATTTCCTCTGAGGTACTCCATGATCTCCATCCCTTCGTCGATGGAGCACTGGAAATGCATGGTGCCCCTCACCTGTTTCGGATGGAAGATGTAGTAGGGTTTAATCCGTATCTTCAACAGTTCATGATTTAGGCACATGACTACGTGTTTATCGTTGTTTACTCCGTTTAGGAGTACCATCTGGTTACCAATGGGTATCCCGCTGTCGGCTAACATTTCTGCCGCTCGTTTTGCATCCTCCGTAACTTCCTTGGGGTGGTTAAAATGAGTATTTACATAAATAGGATGATATTTCTTTAGCATTTTACACAGTTGGGGCGTGATTCGCATGGGTAAAGTTACAAGGCTTCTGGTGCCTATGCGGATTATCTCAACGTGGGGTATGGCCCTCACCTGGCTGATGATCCATTCCAACTCATGGTCTTCAAGCAGCAGGGCATCACCGCCTGTTATTAGAACATCCCGGATTTCAGGATTTTGTTTTATATATTCTATTGATTCCTGTATCACGGATTTGGGCTGATTTCTGTCCATCTGCCCGATGTTACGGCGCCGCTGGCAAAAACGGCAGAAGTTAGCACATCGGTTTGTGACGTTTATTATCAATCTATCAGGATAACGCCGTGTAATGCAGCCGGCAGGATTGGTGTACTCTTCGCGCATGGGGTCCATCTCTCCGATGTCGTAGACCAGCTCAGCTGCCGAGGGAAGGCCCATCAATCTGATTGGGTCAAATGGGTCCTTGGCATCCATGAGGCTGGCATAATAGGGTGAAACGGCCCATCGGTAAAGGCTGGAGAGTTTTTTGAATATCCTTTTGTCTTCTTCGTCCAATTCTATAAATTGGCTTAGAACGTCCACGTCTTTGATCATGTTTTTAAGCTGCCAATGCCAATCATTCCAGTTATCTTCAGCAGCGTTTAATATCTTAAGCAGCTTTCGTTTGTTCTCTTCAAACCGGCTTTGCATTTCCAGCCCTTTTGGGATTTTTGCTTTTGCTTCGATATAATCTCTGATTTTTCCTTTGAGTTCCTGTGCTCGTTTTAGTGCTATCTCCCTTCTGTCTGCTTTCTGCATCTACTTCATCACCTCTCCTCTTAAAAATAGTCTAAAATGATTCATAAATTGACAAATAGAATGGAAAAAGAAATTTATAATTATTATACCACAATTTTTGCGGTAAATTAAAGCAAGATGTCAAATTTGAAAAGCATAAATCATTTACACATATATTGTAAGTTAAAAATATAATCCGTTGATCTGTATTTTAAGTATATATATTTTAAATATATATGGACACCCGCCGCCTTTAAAAAGTATAAATCAAAATAGGGACTTATGGGAAAAATATATAGGGAATTTCAACAAAATAATGAAGAGGAGGAATGAAGTTGAAGGTAACCGTTGATCAGGACCTCTGTATAAGCTGTGGGCTATGCATCAGTACGTGTGAGGAGGTATTCCATTGGAATGCCGATGATAAGGCAGAAGCCATAGCCACCGATGTACCGGCCGAGCTGGAACAGGACGTGCAGGAAGCCATGGACAGCTGTCCAACAGGGGCCATTAAACACGCATAGTGCAGCCTGTCTGACAGGGTGATATATAAGCTCGGGAAAATTTGCATAAAAAGAGAGGGGATTCTAAACAGCTCATGTCCCCTCTCTTTTTGTCTGATTAACGGTGGTGCTGTTTTATAAACCGCCCTATATATGTTTTTAATACTTTGTATTGTGAAAAACCGGACAGTTCATATCCCGCTTTATACATTCGTCATTGCTCCGCTTTGGACACCTTTAAGCGTATGGTTTTGATTTCAAAGGGCCTGAAGTCCAGTTCTATCTTGTTGTCCCGAACCACCAGCTCTTTTTCGGTATTCTCGAGCATGTCGGTCTGTTCGGCCCCTGCAATGGGGAATGCTACCGACAGGGTACAGCGTGTGGCCGTGCGCTTGGATTCGTACAGCCGCAGTATTATATCATTTGAGCCATCTTCGGGAACCTTCACTGTTTCAAGGATTATGTTAGCGGCATCCAGTGAGAACAGCGAAGTGCAATTTTCGGTGGCGCCGTTGACCACCATCACAGGGCAGTTGATGTCATAGGCCTCGCGGATTACGTCGCTTTCTACAAAGCTGCCGTTCCATGCATAGAACGAATAAGTGAAGTGTTGGATGCCCTTGTCGGCGTTCATGTCGGGTGCCAAAGGTGCCCTCAAAAGCGTCAGGTTGATGCTGTTGCCCAGGGTGTTTACTCCGTACTTGCAGTCGTTTAACACTGCAAACCCGCGGTTTTCTTCCATAAGGGCCGTCCATTTGTGGTTGCATACCTCAAACCGGTCAGAGTCAAACGGCCGCGATTTGTGGTTGGGGCGTTTTAAGTGGCCAAACTGTATTTCATGTACGCCCTCGTTTGTATGAATATTTACCGGGAAGGCCACTTTCAGTAGCTTGTGGGATTCCTGCCAGTCAATTGTAGTCACGAAGTCCACACGCCTACTGTTGCGCCGCAAGATGATATCCTGGGTCATGAGGGAGTTGTACAGCTTCCTTTTGACCCTGAGAATGGCCATCAGGGGCCCCTGGGATACCACCTCAAACGAAGCGGGCTCATTCAGCTCGACCGGCGTTAAGCTGTACATGCTGTCGATATCCCACGCATCCCAGTGGCTGGGAACATCCTTGTACATCTTGAAGCTGTTACAAGGCCCGGCAGCAAGCTGGCGGTCAGACTCTTTATCAAATATGCTCACTATTTCGCCTTTGTCGTTGAACTCTATGCGCAAAAACTCGTTCTCCATCGAATGCGGGGTAACCTTGAGGGCATTTTCGATTGCCTTCCCATCTCCGGGATACAGCGTAATCCATCCGCAGGAGGGCACCTCAACCTCGGCCAGCAGGCCATCATCCGATTGCTGAACCGGCAAAGGTCGCCCATCAGCCAACGTAGCCCCTTTAAATTCCTTGGGCAATGGCACTATGACCGCCCTGTTCCATGAGAGTGAATTGAATACCGTAATTGCCTTTTCTGATGCTCGTTCCAATAGACTGGAAGCGGCTTCTTCTGCTACCTTTTTGGCGGTAGAGATTACCTTTTCATAATCTGCTTCGGCTTCCTCATATACCCTTTGGATGGATGAACCCGGCAGGATGTCGTGGAACTGGTTGAGCAGCACGGTCTTCCACGCCTGGTCCACGGTTTGCAGCGGAAAGGCATATCCTTTAAGCGCTCTGGCGGTTGCTCCCCACATCTCGGCTTCCCTGAGGGCTATTTCGCTCTTGCGGTTGCCTCTCTTGGTCCTGGCCTGGGAGGTGTAAGTGCCGCGGTGTGCCTGGAAATAAAGTTCACCTACATACCTGTTTTCGGGGAACCCACGCTTTTCAAGGTCATAGAAGAATTCTAGTGGATGGCATATCTTTGTCCTGGGTACTCCTTCCAGGTCCTTGCACCGCCTTAAGTATTCCAGGTGGTCGCGCGTTGGACCACCGCCGCCATCTCCATGGCCGAAGGGAAGCAGGCGGGTGGATATCCCATCCTTCTGGACGCGCTCGTTCCAACGCTGGATCAGCGTAGCCGGGTTGGTATGGGAGTTGTAGTCGTTGTGCAGGTGCACCAAAATCTCAGAGCCGTCTATTCCCTCCCATATGAAGGTGTTGTAGGGGAACGGATCACCGCCGGTATATGCGCCCCAGAATATCTTTTGGGTGGAGAAGTATTTGATACCACACCCTTTCATGATCTGAGGAAGAGCGGCTGAATAGCCAAATACGTCGGGAAGCCAGCACAGCTTGCTGTCTATACCGAACTCCTCTTTGAAAAAGCGCTTACCATGTATGAACTGCCTGATCAGGCTTTCGCCGCCGGATATGTTGGTGTCGGCCTCAACCCACATTCCGCCTTCCGGGATGAACTGACCCCTTTTGACGGCTTCCTTGATCCTTTCGTAAAGCTCAGGATAGCGCTGCTTCACCATCATGTAAAGGTGGGGTTGACTCTGCAAGAACTTGTATTCTGGATATTCTTCCATCAATGCCAGCTGTGTTGCAAAGGTGCGGGCACATTTTCTTTCGGTTTCGGCCAGCGGCCATAGCCAGGCCACATCTATGTGCGAATGCCCAAATGCAAACATGATGGGAGCAGTAGAGCCGTTGACGCACTCCAAAAGGGGTTTTAGACGCTCTCTTCCGGCGCGAATGGTTTTTATCATTTCTTCATAAGGCAGCTCAAAATCCACTATTAAAGTAAAATCTTTAAGGCCGGCATCGATTTCGGCCACTCTCAATGAATTGGGATCAAGGTTTTCACGAACCTCGAACAGAGTCTGCACATCAAGCCACAGCTGGTAGACCTCTTCCTCCCAGATGCCATAGGTGCTCTTTCCCACCACGGCTTGGGTGGGACCGGGTTCGGGAACGGTGATGCGTCCAGGAGGCGTGGGCCCTACGCTGGCTACTCTGGGGCCGTGACCGGCATAAGCCTCTACCAGTATCTCATACTGCTGCCCTGGAACCCCGTTCATGGTCAATGTGACCTCGTGGTGTTCATTGTCTTTTGCTCCAGCATTTACGCCATTTACATATATGGCGCTTTCTCCACCAACGTCGACTTTCAGCACGATGCGTTTGCCTGCCGCTTCATCTGGCAGGGTTATAGTGCTCCTGAACCAACCGTATTCCCACTTTGCACCCCATTTTGTACCCTGTGGCATAGGAGAAAAGTTTCCTTTTAACGCTTCCCTGTAGGTGAGCTGCTGCTTTGTGGTAAACCCTTCCCACTCAACTTCACCTAGGGGTATGTAGAAATGACGGGTGAGCTCGTTTTTCCAGCTCAGTATCCTGTGTCTCCATTCAGGGCTTAAAGACATGATGATATCACCTCATCTGACTTTTTTATTTGTGTTTACCATCCCAGACGATTTTAGGAATATGGCCTACCAACGGTTTAGTTAAATGTTTGCTTCGGCTGTTTCCACGTTTCGTGTTTAAAATGAGGGATTGTTGGTGGAGAGATTACTGCAACATCTAGAATTAAATTATAATGGCAAAGTAAAGATATTACAATAGCATTTCGTCAAATCGATTTGGTACCGGCTATGTGTAAAAGTTTAAGATTAATACGGCACTTAAGTTTTTCTCTAAATAGGATATAGCAAAAAAGCAGTCATTGCAATGACTGCTTTTATGGATTTTTTAAGTTTTATCGCGTCACCATGGTGCCAATCCCTTTATCGGTGAATATCTCCAGAAGAATGGGATGGGGGATGGTGCCGTTGACAATGTGAGTGCGTTTGACGCCCTGCTCGATGCTCTTTATACAGCCCTTTACCTTTGGTATCATGCCGCCGGTGATTATACCCTTGTCTATCAGGTCGTACACTGCTTCTACTGTTATGACCGATATGATTGATTCGGGGTCCTGCGGGTCTCGCCTTATTCCATCGACGTCTGTGAGAAATATCAGCTTTTCGGCTTTTAGAGCCGCAGCCACCTCTCCCGCTACCGTATCGGCGTTTATATTGTAGCTCTGTCCGTCAGGGCCTACGCCTATGGGGGCAATTACGGGGATGTACTCATCTCTTGCCAGTATCTCCAGCACTTTGCAGTTTATATTTTTGATCTTCCCCACATAGCCCAGGTCCACTCCATCTATGGGCTCCATGGGCTCTACCTCTATTAGGTTAGCATCTTTCCCGCACAGGCCTATGGCTTTGCCCCCCAGGGAATTGAGCTGGGATACTATATCCTTGTTGATCTTTCCCGTCAGTACCATTTGCACTACTTCCATGGCTTCCTTTGTTGTAATGCGCAGTCCCTTGTAAAATTTAGATGGGATATTTAAAGCCTCAAGCATTTTGGTGATCTCTGGTCCACCGCCGTGCACTACAATGGGATTTACGCCCACGTATTTGAGAAGGGTGATATCCTGCATGATGGTACGGCTTATGTCGTCGCTTATCATGGCATTTCCGCCGTACTTTATGACAACGGTCTTGCCGCTGAGCTGCTGTATATAAGGCAAGGCCTCGGTTAAGATGTTGGCCTTATGAATCAATGTATCCATAATCGTTCTCCTCTCCCCTAAGATTTCTCTTAAATATATTGGCTTCTTATTTAGGCTGAAAATTTTGATTATCCTAAAATTGCCCTTTATTTCTTTATAACGCAGCAACGCAGATGTGATGATAGCTGTTTTAGAGGTACCATCCAGGATTTCGCAGCCCGATGGTCTCGTCCAGACCAAACAGTATATTCATGTTTTGTACAGCTTGCCCTCCTGCGCCTTTTATGAGGTTGTCTATTGCCGCCACGACTATTATCCGGTGGGTGCGCCTGTCAACCACAAATCCGATGTGGCAGTTGTTTGAGCCATTTACGTGCTTTATCTCGGGGAGGTTTCCTTCCTGGTGAAGGACTATAAACGGCTCGCCGGCGTAAAACTCGCTGTACAGGCTGTAAACATCTCCAAAACTCAGCGATTTTTTCAAATTGGCGTATATGGTGCTCAGGATTCCCCGTTTTACAGGCAAAAGATGCGGGGTAAACGATAATGTGACCTCCCTTTGGGCCAGTATGCCGAGTTCCTGCTCTATCTCGGAAGTGTGGCGGTGAGTTGCTACCTTGTACGCTTTTATGTTTTCATCCACTTCGCAAAAGTGAAGGCCCTGTGACGGTTCCCTGCCCGCACCTGTTGCTCCGGATTTGGCGTCAATGATGATGGAATTTAAGTCAATCAGCCCCTGCTTTACCAGTGGAGCCAGACCCAATATGGCACATGTGGGATAGCAGCCGGGGTTGCCTATCAGCCTGGCTGTTTTGATCTCATCCCTGTGCAATTCCGGAAGCCCGTATACCGACGCTTGCAGCATGTCTGGGCGTACGTGACGTGTGCCGTACCACTTTTCGTATACTTCCGCTGATTTGTATCGAAAATCGCCGCTTAAGTCAATCACCTTTTTGCCCCTTTCGTACAGAGCCGGGATCACTTGGTTTGAAATCCCGTGAGGCAACGAGGTGAATACGACGTCGCTTTTCTCTGCGATTTTGTCGATGTCGAGCTGACTGCACGCCTTGTCGAGCAATCCTTTGAAATTTGGATATATGTCGGATATAGGCTGTTCAGCAAAGCTCTGGGATACGAGATGCACAAGCTCCACCTGTGGATGGGAGTAGAGCAGCCTCACCAGCTCTATTCCGGCATATCCCGTTGCGCCAACAACGCTAACCCTGATCAACGCTGTGACCCCCTTTGATTTTTAATGGATATGTTATAATTATACATATGATTGTATAAAAATACAACATGTTGAGCGTGTTTTATTAAAATTTTCCACACACCTATAATAATCCTATGATATATCACCTTAATCGTTGTATTTATTATTTATGCAGAGAGGCATATATTCTGTTGAAGCGGGTGGTGGCAAGTAGTAAAATATTAAAGTGGAAGAAGGATATTCAACATTTATGCAATACTTTCAAAAACAAATGTGCTTTTTTTGTTAATAATATCTATAGTCAGATTGTCCTGGAGACATTATAATATAATCATACTCGATATTTATTTTTAAGTTTTGCATCCAAGGGGTGCGGAAAATACTGTTATGGAGGGGTTTAAATGGCAAGTGTAACTTTTAGAAACGTGTCTAAGGTATATCCAGGAGGGGTCACTGCTGTAAGCAATTTTAACCTTGATATTGCTGATAAGGAGTTTATAGTTTTGGTAGGCCCTTCTGGATGTGGAAAGACTACTACACTGCGTATGGTTGCCGGGCTGGAGGAGATCACAGAAGGGGAACTCTACATCGGCGATAGATTGGTCAACGATGTGGCTCCCAAAGACAGGGATATAGCGATGGTTTTCCAGAACTACGCTCTGTATCCGCATATGACGGTATACGACAACATGGCTTTCGGTCTCAAGCTCAGGAAGGTACCCAAGGCCGAAATAGATCGGCGCGTAAGGGAAGCCGCACGGATGCTGGATATTGAGCATCTCTTAAACAGAAAACCCAAGGCTCTGTCGGGTGGACAGAGACAGAGGGTGGCTGTAGGGCGTGCTATAGTCCGTGAACCTAAGGTGTTCTTGATGGATGAGCCATTGTCCAACTTGGATGCGAAACTGAGGGTGCAGATGAGAACCGAGCTTACAAAGCTACATCAGAGATTGCAAACCACTTTCATCTACGTAACGCACGATCAGACCGAAGCTATGACCATGGGTACGCGCATCGTTGTCATGAAGGATGGATTCATCCAACAGGTAGACACACCTCAGAACCTGTACGACTATCCCGTCAACTTGTTCGTAGCAGGATTTATCGGTAGCCCGCAGATGAACTTCATCAATGTGCACCTGGTAAAAGAGGGCGATGACGTATACGCCGTATTTGAGGACAACAAGATCAAGGTTCCGGCAGGCAAGGTAAGGAAATTTAAAGATCCTTCCTATATCGGTAAAGAAGTAATAATGGGTATTCGTCCTGAGGACCTCCATGATGAGGAGATATTCTTGGCCAGTGCTGCAGACAGCACGGTAAAGGCTCATGTGGACGTTGTAGAGCTCCTGGGTTCCGAGACTTACCTGTACCTGACGGTATCGGGCAGGAACCTGGTGGCAAGGGTTAACCCGAGGTCCAAGGCAAGAGTGGGCGATACCATTAAGATTGCCTTTGATACCAACAAGCTGCACTTCTTTGATAAGGATACGGAAGAGACCATACTGCTTAGATAAATATCCTTTAAAATCAAAAAGGACTTTTTGTAAAAAAAGCAGAAATATTGCCTTTATGGATAATATTTCTGCTTTTTTTATTTCATAAATTAATGTATACTTATATTTGGGTGGTAATATTATGCTAACCGAGCAAAGGATGCAAAAGGTACTGGACAGGGTGGCGCGCAATATCCAGGTAACGACTGATATCGTGGATCCTGCGGGGATGATTGTGGCCAGTAGCGACAGGGAGAGAGTGGGACAGGCTGAGCCGGCTGTGAGGGACTACGATACCATAAACGGCAGGCTCACCTTTGTTCACAACGGCAGGACTTATTTGAAGTTCAGCGTTGATAAGACCATCGCTTATTTTATAGCCATGGATGGTGTAAGCAAGGTCACCAGGAACTACTGTATGCTTATTGCATCAATTATTGAGCTGTACTTGAAGTCCAATATACAGAAGCTTAATCGAGAAGAGGTTGTGCGCAGGATTATACTGGATCAGGTATCCGACCTTGAGCTTCAGGAGCTGGCTCGAGAGTATAAGCTTGAACCCAACGTAGCTCGATGTGTGCTTGTTATACGTACTGCCAGCATGGAGGCCGAACAGGTCTACAAGCTGCTTTTAAAAGTCTTCCCTAAAAGTCAGGGAGATATTCTGATATTGTTTGATAGCCGAACGGTGATACTGGTTAAGCGGGTGTTTGACGAGATGGATGAGGATGAGCTGGAGCAGATGGCAGCTGCTATGGAAGAGACTATCCTGAACGAGACTACCGTGAAGATCTGTATTGGAATAGGTAGAACTAAGCCCAGCATCTTTCAGCTGAGAGAATCGTACCTTGAAGCCATGCAGGCCATAGAGGTAGGGTTGATGTATGACGTGACCGGTCGAATATACAGATATGACAGCTTGCTTCTGGAGCGGTTTCTGCACGAGATTCCCCTGCAGATTTCACAGAAGTACTGTGAAGCGATTTTTAACGAAGAAGCCAGAAAGGTGCTCAACGAAGAGATGATAACTACCATTAATAAATTTTTTGAAAACAATTTGAACTTGAGCGAGACCGCCAGGCAGCTTTATATTCACCGTAACACCCTGGTGTATCGCCTGGACAAGATACAGAGAGCACTGGGGCTTGACCTGAGAAACTTCCATGATGCAGTTACCTTCAAAATCATGATGATGCTAGATAAGCAGAAACGGGAGTGTTACTCTTGATACAGTTTAGAAACGTGACAAAGGTTTATCCCAATGGTTTGTGTGCGTTATCAAATGTAAACTTTACAATTGCAAATGGCGAGTTTGTGTTTATAGTGGGGGCCAGCGGCGCAGGTAAGACCACGTTGATAAAATTGCTTCTCAAGGAGATTGAGCCCACATCTGGCAGCATAATTGTGGATGACGTTGATTTATCCTCTTTAAAGAGGAAGGAAATTCCGTATTATCGCCGTAAGCTGGGAGTGGTGTTCCAGGACTTCAGGCTGCTTCCCGATAGGACGGCTTATGAAAACGTGGCTTTTGCCATGGAGATTGTGGGGGCTTCTCCAAAGGAGATCCGCAGGAGAGTGCCGGCTGTATTGAGTATGGTAGGGCTGGGTTCAAAAGCCTATGCTTACCCACATCAGCTGTCGGGTGGCGAACAGCAGAGGGTGGCTCTTGCCAGAGCCCTTGTGAATAATCCCTCAATTCTCATCGCGGACGAGCCCACCGGTAATCTGGATCCCGTAACTGCCATGGAGATCATGAAGATCATAAATCTGATAAATCGTCGGGGGACCACCGTAATCATGGCCACTCACGCCAAGAGCATCGTCAACGCCATGCGAAAACGGGTGCTTCAATTCCGTAAGGGGGTTTTGATAAAGGACGAGCAGGAAGGGGGATATTTTGATGAACCTTAGGAGCTGGAGATTTTTCGTTTATCACGGGTTTCAAAATATCCTTCGTAATCGTGTCATGTCGCTGGCGTCAGTCACTGCCATAATGGTTGCGCTGATCGTCTTGGGACTTATACTGGTTATCGTTGTCAACCTTGATGTGATGATGAAAGAAGTGGAATCCAAGATGGAGATTACCCTGTTTTTGAAAGACGGCGTGACCGACAGTGAACGCTCCGGTTTGGAAAAGGAGATAAGCAGCTGGCAAGGCGTTTACGATGTTGAATTTGTCTCCAGGCATCAGGCTCTTGAGGAGTGGAAGCGCCAGCTGGGCGATAAGGGAAGCCTGCTTGATGGATATACAGGGGAGAACAATCCTTTACCTGACTCCTTTTTGGTTAAAATAGAGAAGCCGGAATACGTGAATGCCATTGTGGAGAAGGCAAAAGGGATCCCTGCCATTGAAGAGGTGAACTACAGCAGCAAGGTGGCCGAGTTTATAGAATGGCTTGCGCGGACCATCCGGTTGGTGGGCATGGGCCTTGTGGCTGTCCTGGCGGGTGTGGCTGCCATTATCATCAGCAATACCGTCAGGTTGACGGTGTATTCCAGAAGAAGAGAGATAGGGATCATGAAATACATTGGAGCCACCGACTGGTTTATCCGCTGGCCTTTTATAATTGAAGGGCTCATCCTGGGAGTGATGGGCAGCGTAATAGCCACAGGGGTTGTGGCGCTGGGTTACAAGTTCTTGCTTGACAGGAGCAGCTATATAAACATGAGGTGGGGGTATCTGGGAATATTTAAACTGCTGCCATTGAATGAAGTAATGCTGTATGTCCTTGAAGCCTCTTTGCTGGTGGGGGCGTGTGTGGGCGTGTTGGCCAGCTGCCTGTCAATCAGAAAGCACTTGAGGGTATAAATGTTGGCATTGTGCCCTACTATTATACCCCACTTCATATGGTTTATTTTGATCAAAAGGTGGACATGCTTCTTAGGCGGATGATTTGCATGTATTATTGGTCTGGTAGGATATGCTGGCAGGCAAGTTGAGCTGATGGTTACCAAAACATGAATGGTGGCTTTGGCGTTGCTGCTTTGCTGGCAATATATTTGAAAAGAGCATGTGAATGCCTTAAATAAACGTGTATTGGGGTGAAGGGGATGCGATACAGGGTTATTGCATTGTTATGTGCTGTTTTGTTTGTTTTTACTGGGGTTACCGCCATGGCGGCTTCCAACATCGATAAGAAAAAGCAGCAGCTCAATGAGGTCAATGAAGAGATAAAGAATACTGAAGAGCAGCTGGAAGAGGTCAAGCAACAACAAAACGAGGTAGCTGCCAGGCTGCAGGATATAGAAAAGCAGCTTAAACAAAAGGAACAGGAGCTAAATAAGCTTGAAAAAGAGCTGCAATCTACGCAGGAGGAGCTGGAGGCGACGCGCAAAGAGCTTGAGAGGGCTATTGAGGAGGCCGAAAAACAGGAAAAGCTGATGGCTGATCGAATAAGGGCCATATACATGAATGGGGTCCCTTCATATCTGGAGCTTCTTTTGGAAGCGAAAAGCATAAACGAGTTTTTGGATCGAATGTCCATGGTGCAGCAGCTGATAGCTTTTGATATACAGGTTCTTGACCAGATGAGACAGTACAGGGATCAGGTGGACAAAAAGCGGGCCGAACTGGAGGAATTGGAACAATCCCTTACACAGAAAAAGCAGGCAGTAGCCAGACAAAAGGCAGAGATCGAGCAAAAGAAGAAGGAGCAAAACTTGTTGTTGCAGCAATTGAAGGAGCAGCAAGAACGTTATGAACGCGACTTGGAGGAGCTTGAAAGAACGTCAAAGGAACTTGAAAAGACCATCCAGCAATTGCTCAGGCAGCTGGAGGAACAGCGCAAAAGGGAGGTCCAGTCTAGAGCAGGCGGGGATACCGGCAGCCAGCAAATCGGTAGTCAATATACAGGCGGCATACTGGCGTGGCCGGTTCCAGGGTTTTATACCATAACTTCGCCATTCGGCTACCGTGTACATCCTGTTTACGGTACCAGAAGGCTACATACAGGCATAGATATTGGTTCTAATTATGGAAGCGGGCAAAGCATATACGGCCAGAATTTTGTGGCCGGCGCTGATGGAACGGTTATATTTGCAGGGTGGTACGGCGGCTACGGCAACTGCGTAATAATCGAACATGGAGGAGGTATAACCACCCTTTATGCCCATGGTTCTCAAATCCTGGTGTCGGCGGGGCAGCAGGTAAAGAGAGGGCAGCCGGTGATGAAGGTGGGCAGCACGGGCATATCAACTGGTCCCCATGCGCATTTTGAGGTGAGGAAAGACGGGGTGCCTGTTAATCCCCTGCCGTATTTGGGACGATAAATCGCGCTCAGCACATAGGCCAGAGAAGAGCCGGTTCTTCTCTGGCCTATGGTTATTTAAAAAATTCAAAAAAGTATTTTGAAAAGTCTTGAGAAGATGGTATAATAAAGCCAAAATCCAAGTATATATGATTTTATGTTGACAATATTTGTATTCAGTGTTAAGGAGGAATATTCTTAGATGATAAGCAAAAAAGCCGCTGCATGGGGAGCAGTTGTCATCATTATCATCACTGCATTTTTTTCATCCTTTTTAACCCTTCAAGTCAGCAAGTATATCGACATTCAAAGTGGAAACAGGTATGTGGTAAGCAGGGAAGTATATCAGCTGCTGGAAAAGTATCAGACCCTTGAAGAAGTGAGGCAGACCATTGAGAGGGACTATATAGAGGAGCCTGATCAGGATAAGCTGTTTGTTGGTGCTATAAAGGGTATGACCGCCGCTCTGGGCGACCCCTATACCACTTATTTTACGGCGGAGGAGTACAAGGAATTTATCGTGCAGACGCAGGGCAGCTACGCGGGCGTGGGCCTTATGGTTACGGTGGATGAGAAAGACAACCTCATAACCGTCGTCAGGGCTTTTAAGGACAGCCCCGCTGCCAAAGCTGGAATACAGCAGGGGGACAAGATCATCAAGGTTGAGGACCTAGAAGTAACCGGAAGTGAACTGGATAAGGCGGTCAGCATGATGAAGGGAGAGCCGGGCACAAAGGTAAATATCACCATTTTGAGGGATGGCCAGCCCCTCAACTTTACTCTGGAGCGGGCGGTTATCGAGATTCCTGACATGGAATACAGGATGATAGGCGATGGAATCGGCTATATATGGCTGTACCAATTTGATGAGAACTCGCCCAAAAATTTCAAAAGTGCCGTTGAGGAGCTCAAAGGCCAGGGGATGAAGGGGCTTGTCCTGGATTTGCGCGGCAATCCCGGCGGCCTGCTTCAGGCATGTACTGAGATTGCTGATATGCTGTTGCCTGAGGGTTTAATCGTGTACAGCGAAAATCGCCAGGGAAGAGGCGAAAAGTACTATTCCGATAAAGAATATCTGGGTATTCCCTTGGTGGTGCTTGTCAATGAATACAGCGCCAGCGCTTCCGAAGTGTTGTCAGGTGCTATTCAGGATTATGGTGTAGGCACTATAATCGGTAAAACCACCTTTGGCAAGGGATTGGTTCAGGGATTGCGCGGTCCCTTCAGGGACGGGTCGGCTCTCAAGATAACGGTGGCCAAATATTTCACGCCAAAAGGAAGGGATATACATCAAAAAGGCGTCGTACCCGATATCGAGGTTGACCTGAGCGAGGAGGCCAAGAAGTTCTTAAGAGAAAATCCCAGTAAGGAACTACCCGTGGAACTTGATACTCAGCTGCAAAAGGGTATTGAGGAGATAAGAAAGATGCTCAACGAGAAGAAGTAGGGGGTCTTTGGTTTGGCCTTAGTAAAGCTTATATTTTCCTCTTTTGCGCAGGCTATAACCAGCCTGTTCTTTATAGGCATTGTGATGGTGGCTTATCTGTATATTCAGAGGAATGCGCGGCTGGAAGAGTCATGGTTGGGCGTTCTGCGCAATCCCGTGTCTACCCAGCTGGCCGATGTGGTGCTGTATGGCATGCTTGTGGGGCTGATGGCCAGCGTGCTTATAGTGCTGATTGGCATTGCCATCGATTACAATGCCATACTTTTTATTTGGCCCCTGGCGCTTTTCTTGATGTTGTTCAATCAAAGGTATATATGTTTTTCCTATGCCGGGGGAATAGTTTCGTTGGTTAGCCTGCTTACGGGTTGGCCTAAAATAGATGTATCGTCCTTAATTGCCCTTGTGGGGATATTACACCTAATGGAGAGCCTGCTTATCATACTGGATGGCTACAAGGACAGCCTCCCTGTATGGATAGAGCACAGGATGTTCAAACCGGTTGGGGCATACCTCATGCAAAAGGTGTGGCCCATACCACTGGTGGTGCTGGTTATTCCGGAAGCCGGTGCCAGCCTGGCCTCGGGTGGTGGTGTGGCCATGCCTGACTGGTGGCCGCTTTTTAAGCCTCAAAACATGGCGCAGGTGTTTGCCCTTCTGCCCATCGTCGCTGTTTTGGGATACGGTGACATTGCCATAACCCAGCTGCCGAACGAAAGGACGCGGGAGTCGGGGTTCTGGTTGGGGATGTACAGCACGGCCATTTTAATCATGGCTGTGGTTTCATCACGGGTTTACTGGGTGAAATACGTTGCAGCGGTGAGTGCGCCCCTGTTTCATGAGTTGCTCATCATTTTAAGCAAACGGGGGCAGATGCAGGGCAAACCAGCTTTTGCGGTTCCCTGGAGAGGGTTAAGGGTGCTGGAGGTGCTGCCGGAATCTCCGGCCCAAAAGATGGGCGTACAGCGCGGGGATATATTGCTGAGGCTAAACGGCAGGGATATAAACAGCGAGGATATGCTGCATGAGGTTTTGAGCCAGTGTATGTACTTCATATGGGCAGAAGTGAAGCGCAAGGATAAGGTGATAACCTTGGAATACCGAGATTATCAGGATCCCATCGAGGACCTGGGCATTATATTTGTCCCGCGTACCACCGGCAGATACTTCCGTGTGGATGAACAAAAGGGTATCATATTCAGGCTGTGGAAGCGAATACGGCATAATTTGAAAGAGGCACAGAGCCAGTGAGCCGTGTCTCTTTTATTTTTTTAGCTTGCAATTACAAAAGTCCTGTTGGATTGCTTCTGATTTCAATCTGGAGGTGAGCGGCGCTTTTCCTGTGGCTACAGTAGTATAATGTGGCACCGACGGGCTGATTCTTAAGTTGATAATTATTGATAATTGTTGACAGATTGACAGAATAAGGCTAGAATATAATTGGCATATGCTAATAAGTTTTGCTTTGCACGGGTAGCCGCAATGTTTGTTACCGGAGAGAGTATTGTATCAATAGTATTGAGCCTTGAATAGGGAAGAAAATTGTTTATCCTGGTGAGTTTAAGAGAAAATGACCATGCGGTTTATGAGTTCACTAGCAGAGTGATAATTTTGATGACTTACATATGGGTAGTTGAGATTTGATGATTTATAGTTTGAATACCCAAGGGGTTAAACTACACATAAAAGGACAATGCCTGTCTTTCTATCTTTAACAAAAATCTCAGATAAATGCAAGATCGAGGAAAGGAGATTGTGTATGTCACAGGAAACGCAAAATCCAAACAGAGGGCATGGAAATATCCCTAAGTCGACCAACCCCTACGGCGATATAAAGCACGTGATTGCGGTGATGAGCGGAAAGGGAGGGGTAGGGAAGTCCTCAGTGACGGCGCTGCTTGCTACATGGCTCAAGGAGAAAGGCTATAGAGTGGGAATCCTTGATGCCGACATCACCGGCCCAAGTATACCCAAGCTGTTCGGCATAAAAGGCAAGGCAAAGAGCAGGGAAGGGGCGCTGCTGCCGGCCATCACTGTTAAAGGCATTGAGGTCATGTCGATAAATTTGCTGCTGGACAAGGAAGACCAGCCTGTAATATGGCGGGGGCCCATAATATCGGGGGTCGTCAAACAGTTTTACGAAGAAGTGGACTGGGGTGATTTGGATTTCCTGCTTGTGGACCTGCCGCCTGGAACAGGCGATGCTCCTCTGACGGTTATGCAGTTCCTTCCCCTTGATGGGATAGTGGTGGTGACTTCGCCGCAGGAACTGGTGGGATTGATTGTAAGGAAGTCCATACATATGGCTAAAACGATGAACGTCCCTGTTGTGGGCTTTGTGGAGAACATGAGCTATCTGCAATGCCCCAAATGCGGAGAGGTCATAGAGCTTTTTGGCAGGAGCAAGGGGAAGCAGGTGGAAGAGGAGACAGGGATACCCTTCCTGGGCAGCCTGCCTCTTGTGCCTGATATAACGCGGCTGGGCGACGAAGGGCGAATTGAGCTGGTACATCACCTGTATCCCGACTTTTTCAAACAGGTTGCTGAGAGATTTATGGAGCAGTTTTAAAATTTTTTTGCGTAAAATTATTGACATATGCCCATAATATGAATAGAATGTATTTAGGGCATATGCTCAAAATGGTTTTGCGGTTTGTGTTACAGGAAGTACTCTCGAAGTTTCCCCTCCAATTATTTTTTAGGTTTATTGAATATCACGCTCCCCTGCTGAACCCTGCACTTATCACGATGGGCTGCAGTTGAGGGAAATCATAGATATTTAGCGGTATCTCCTGCAGCAGCTTTATGGTGCCATCAAAGTCCTTGACGAGGTCAAGCTTGTTTTCAAAGAGTATTTCCTTTAAGGAGGTGTTTTCCCACTCCACCCACCTTACATATCTTTCCCTTTCTTTGATATAAGCTTCAAAAGAGCTGTTGCCTTTTATCTTTTCTATCACCTCATCGCACAGGAAAAAGTTGCAGACATACGTCCGGTAGCGCGGTGGAAGGGTGCAGCCATAGCCGCTCTTGACAAAGGGACAGGCTTTAAAGAATATGGAATGGTCCTGGATACTTCCCGCGTCAATCTTATTCCCGCTTTCCATGTATCTTATATAGCCTTCCTCATCAAAATATCCCCTGGCATAAATCTCAAAAGGGTGTATCTCGACAGAAGGAAGCCGCCTTATGGTCTCCAGGACTCGCAATCCTTCGAGTGATTTGGCCATCCTCTGTATCTCCAGAAGAGTAAACTTGGGATAGTAATAACAGCAACCCCTGTTTTTAATGCTGCACATGCTTATACCCATGATGCTTGAGCAGTTTTTGCAACCAGTGTAAACATAGCGCGGTACTCCCTGATCTACGCTAACATATATCATTTCCATATCTGACCATCTTCCAGTTCCTTTAAATTTTTTACATTTTTTATTATATTTTTGCTATTGCGATGATGCAAGCTGCAATTTCAGGTTGTATCCCCTGCGTTTTCGTAATTGCCTGTGTGACGTTCAAGCGAGGCCAGGGATACAATTCCCGAGGCAAGTTGGTGCAGTGCCTCCCTGCTTACGAAATAGGGTCCTTTCTTTTGGACAACCCTGTTATTTCTTGATAAAAGCGTTGTATAGCGATATAATTAATAAAGAAGCTATAATTTAAAGGAGTCATTCCTCATGGATAAAAAAGAATTAATTCGCTATTGGGTTGATACGGCTTTGCGAGATTATAATACCATGCTCCACTTGTATGAGACTGGAGACTATCATTGGAGCCTTTTTATAGGTCATCTGGTTATTGAAAAGCTGATTAAGGCGATATATGTAAAAAATGTAAGTGATAACCCTCCGAGAATTCATGACCTTTCTAGATTAGCTGAGAAAGCCTTGATTCATACTACAGATGAGCAAAAAGATGTGCTGGATTTGTTAACGACGTTTAATATCAATGTTCGTTATCCTGACTATAAACACGAGTTCTATAAAAAATGTACCAAGGAATATGCGTGGGAGAATATTGAACGTATAAGGGAGATGAAAGAATGGCTACTAAGCTTACTCCAGGAATAGTGGAAAATATTGTTAAAAATTATGCTGAATTGCTTAAACAAGAAATAGGTGTAAAGGAAGTATATTTGTATGGTTCATATGCTAACGGAAATTATTCCGAGGACAGCGATATAGATGTTGCGGTTGTGGCTGATACATTTTCAGGAGATTTAGTAGAAGATACTTTGTTGTTAATGCGGCTCAGGAGGAAAATTGACAACAGAATATCACCGCGGCCATTTACCAGCGATGCATTTGAAAAAGATGATCCATTTATAAAAGAGATTAAAACTAAAGGGATAAGGATAATATAAAAAAGCAGGTAATGTTACCTGCTTTTTCCATTATTTTGGTCATAATAAAATATGAACAATCAGGATGCTCGCATATTTGCTATAATGCCACCAGTGAAACTGGTTTGGACAATTTTGGCAATCTGTAAGTACGATAAATAGACCTAGTTCACATAACGTAACAGCGTTCATCAACATGAAGATTTTGATGACGTATGAATTGTGGTATAATTGACTTTGAAGAGGTGAAGCATGACTATGCGTTTTAAAATAAAGTCGGATTTCAAACCTCAAGGGGACCAGCCTAAAGCCATTGAGGCCCTGGTAGAGGGTTTAAATAAAGGCGAGAAGCATCAAACCCTGATAGGGGTTACCGGTTCGGGCAAAACCTTCACCATGGCAAACATAATCGAGCGAGTCCAGCGTCCAACGCTGGTTTTGGCGCACAACAAGACGCTGGCGGCTCAGCTGTGCAGCGAGTTTAAGGCATTCTTCCCCGATAACGCTGTCGAATACTTCGTGAGCTATTACGACTACTATCAACCAGAGGCTTACGTGCCAGCCACCGATACCTACATCGAGAAGGAGACTTCGATTAACGACGAGATAGACAAGCTGCGCCATTCGGCTACTTCGGCGTTGTTCGAACGCAGGGACGTCATAATCGTGGCCAGCGTATCGTGCATCTATGGTTTGGGTAATCCCAAGGAATACAGGGACCTCACGCTGTCACTACGTCCCGGGATGGTAAAGGACAGGGATGAGGTGCTGCGCAAGCTGGTGGACATACAGTATCAGCGAAACGATATAAACTTCGTGCGGGGAACCTTCCGGGTCAGGGGCGATGTGGTGGAGATATTCCCTGCAGGGTCTTCCGGCCGGGCCATACGTGTGGAATTTTTTGGCGACGAGATCGACAGGATCGCCGAGATCGATGCCTTGACCGGAGAGGTGCTGGGGTACCGCACCCATGTGGCCATATTCCCTGCTTCGCACTATGCATCATCGCGCGAGCGCCTGGAACGAGCCATCGCACAGATAGAGCATGACCTGGAGATAAGGGTTAAGGAGCTCAGGGACCAGGGGCGTTTGCTCGAAGCCCAGCGCCTGCTGCAGCGTACTAACTACGACATCGAGATGATGCGTGAGGTGGGATACTGCAACGGCATAGAGAATTATTCCCGCTATCTGGACGGTAGGCAGCCTGGCGAGCCTCCTTATACCTTGTTGGACTATTTCCCCGAGGACTTCCTAATGTTCATAGACGAGTCCCACGTCACCATTCCGCAGCTGCGGGCCATGTACGCCGGCGACCGCTCCAGAAAGGATAACCTGGTGGAATACGGTTTTAGGTTGCCTGCGGCCTACGACAACAGGCCCCTCACCTTTGAAGAGTTTGAACAGAAGATAAACCAGGTGATTTATGTAAGCGCCACTCCGGGACCGTACGAGCTCAGCAAGTCGTCGCGCGTGGTTGAACAGATCATAAGGCCTACGGGACTGGTTGATCCCGAGGTGGTGGTGCGGCCGGTGGAGGGGCAGATCGACGACTTGATTGGCGAGATACGCCAGCGAGTTGAAAGAAATGAACGGGTGCTGGTCACCACTCTGACCAAAAAGATGGCCGAGAGCCTTACCGAATACTTAAGGGAGATGGACATAAGGGTACGGTATCTGCATTCTGACATCGACACCATCGAGCGCATGGAGATTATCCGCGACCTGCGAAAGGGCGAGTTTGACGTCCTGGTGGGGATAAACCTGCTCAGGGAAGGTTTGGACCTTCCGGAGGTATCGCTGGTGGCCATACTCGATGCCGACAAAGAGGGTTTCCTCCGCTCCGAGACTTCGCTTATACAGACCATTGGCCGCGCTGCACGAAACGTCAACGGCAAGGTCATAATGTACGCCGATACCATAACCGATTCCATGCGCAGGGCCATAGATGAGACCAACAGGCGACGCCGGCTCCAGATGGAGTATAACCAAAGGCACGGGATTACCCCAAGGACTGTTGTGAAGGGCATACACGACATCATAGAGGCTACAAAAGCCGTGGCCGAGCAGCCCGCCGATTATGATGTAAAAGAGCAGCTGTCGGTTGAGGAGATACATTCCCGTATAGAGAAGCTGGAGAAGGAGATGAGGGACGCCGCAGCAGCCCTTGAGTTTGAAAAGGCCGCTCAAATCAGGGATGAGATATTCAGGCTGAGAGAAAAGCTGCAGGATGCGAAAGAACAGGGTAAGAAGCAGCAGAAGCAGCTGACCCAAAAATCCGGTTCAAAGAAAAAGCGCGGGTCGTTGTGAGCCCGAAAAATGGTTTCAAATGCGAAATTTGGGTGTATTAATTGTATAAGGGGTTTACAGACCTTAGACCATTAAATAATCGTTCTAGATATATGGAGGTGCTGCTAATGTCGCGAAAGATAACAGAAAAGGTCACCTGGGTGGGCAAGATAGACTGGGAGCTTAAGAGGTTTCACGGCAACGAGCTCTCAACCCACAGGGGTTCCTCATACAATTCCTACCTCATAAGGGACAAAAAGACCGTCCTGATAGACACGGTATGGAAGCCCTTTGCAGGTGAGTTTGTCCGAAACCTGAAGAAGGAGATAGACCTCAACGAGATCGACTACATTGTTGTAAATCACGGGGAAATAGACCACAGCGGTGCTCTGGTTGAGCTTATGAGGGAGATTCCCGATACCCCTATATATTGTACCGCCAATGCCGTAAAGTCGTTGAAGGGGCACTATCACCATGACTGGAATTTCGTTGAGGTGAAGACCGGCGATACCCTGGATATAGGGGAGAGCAAGCTGATTTTCATCGAGGCGCGGATGCTCCACTGGCCTGACAGCATGTTTACGTACATGACAGGCGAGAACATCCTGTTCAGCAACGACGCATTCGGCCAGCACTATGCATCGGAGCAGCTTTTCAACGATCAGGTGAAACAGGATGAGCTGTATTATGAAGCCATGAAGTACTATGCCAACATATTAACGCCTTTTAGCGGTTTTGTCACAAAGAAGATTAAAGAGATCATGGATATGGGGTTGCCCATTGATATCATATGTACCAGCCATGGCATTATATGGAGGGACAACCCGCTTCAGATTGTGAACAAGTATCTGGAATGGGCCGACAATTATCAGGAAAACCAAATCACCATCATATATGATACCATGTGGAATGGCACCAGGCGAATGGCAGAGGCAATTGCAGAAGGCATAAGGTCTTCCGATGATGCCGTGGTGGTTAAATTATATAACGCTTCTAAGTACGACAAAAACGATATAATAACCGAGGTGTTCAAATCCAAGGCTGTGCTGGTGGGTTCGCCTACCATAAACAGGGGAATCTCCTTCTCCATATCGGGCATTCTGGAGATGATAAAGGGTTTGGGCTTTAAAAACAAAAAGGCAGCCGCTTTTGGAGCCTATGGCTGGAGCGGCGAAGGTGTAAAGATTATCACTGAGGAGCTGAAGGATGCCGGCTTTGAGGTAGTAGATGACGGCATAAGGGCTCTGTGGAACCCCGATGAACAGGCGCTGCAGCAGTGCAGGGAATTTGGTCAGCGCTTTGTAAGGAGTTTGTGATGTTTTGACTGAAATTTACATAACGACGAGGTGGTTCTTGAGCTCAGCAAGGGCGACCTGGCGTCCCATACCGGCATGTCTCCCGAGACGCTCAGCAGAAAGCTGTCATACTTCCAGAAGATGGGCTGGATAAAGCTGGAGGGGCGCCGGAAAATCGTCATACTGGACAAAGAAAGTTTGGCATCCCTCATATAGGGATGCCTTTTTGATGCCTAAATTTCACTTTAGCGGAAACAAAGGCAGTTTTTCCAAAAATATTATATCATCCCGCTGGGCAGCGTCTCCCTCGGCCAGGATGGCCGCTTTTGCGACCACTATCCCTCCTGCTTTGGTGACCAGCCGTTCGACGGCCTGTACCGATTTACGTTGCCTGAATGTCCGACTTTTGTTTAAGCAGAAACGCAATTGCACTGGATACTATACTGAAACGGTGATGGTGTATACCAAGTTTTTGGTTAAAAGGTAGGTGATAGAGCCAACTATCATTGAACTGAATCCAACAATGTGGTTCTTTCTAGCCATATCTATGGATACTTTTGCCAGCATGATACCCACTCCGGCCATCATGCCACTGGTAATGACGGGACCTACAAAATCCACGATCCTTTGTGACGTCCTCCCATCAATAAATTGAAGGGCATCCTCAAGCGGATGCACACAGAGGTTTACCCTCGTGCTTCGGTTCAGCGACACCGTGCCATCCCAAGTGGTATGACACGACCGCAGGCCGCGCCACCCGGCCACTACTCCCCTTCACGGGAGATACCTTATACGCCCTCTCGTAGATGTTCAAAGCACCGTTTACGTCCGCCTGCGCCCTCCAACCGCAGGAGCAGGCATACAAGCCTCTGTGCCTCCGGTTAGAAGACATGACTCTGCCGCAGGCGTGGCAGGTAATAGACGTCCTCTCCTCGCTTATATCGTCACGCACTATGATTCCCACCAGGGCACCCTTATATCTCAGCATGTTGATCACCTTCCGGTACGGCCATGCATGCAACCTCTGGTTCAGCCGGTCTCCGTAATCAACGCTCTCTCGGATTCCGTTAAGGTCCCCTATGGCTATTTCTTTCACACCCCGCCGCATACACTCCCCAATAAGATGGGATGTAGATATGTGCAGTAAATGCTCCACCTGTCTTCTTTCCCGGTGCGTCATCTCCTTCCACCTCCGGGAGTTCTGCTTAAGGCTGGACCGTACCTTTTGCCAGTACCGCCTTATGGCTTTGATATGCCTGCCAGAGTAGAGCACTACCGTGCCATCATCAAATGCACAGGCCATGAGAACCGTCTCCCCAATGTCCACCGCTGCTCTCCCCGTCCCGTTGTTCTCACCGGCCTTAACTTCCACCACCAGACGGGCCTCTATTCGCCCGGAAACCTTGTCGTAGATGATGGAAAGTTCCCGCACCCGCTCATATTTAACATCAGGACGGTGAGATATCCGGAAAGTGACCTCTCTTATCCCGTCTTCCCGTCCGGTACCCAGACTCAATGCAACTTTATCCCCTTCTACTTTGAAACCGCTCTGCACGTACTTAAGTGGCGAAAGCTGTCCCTTACGGCGGAAGCCGGGAGCCTCGTGCTGTACAAGCCCCTTTTTCTTGAGGGCAAAGAAAGACTTATACGCTTCCCGTACTTCGTCCCGGGTGAGTTGCACTGACATCGAGTAGTACCCTTTGGCTCTAGGCAGCTCCTTTAAAATGCGGTTGAGGTTCTTCCGAGAAATATTTACCTTTCCGGTCTCTTGGTACTCTTTCCGCAGATGCCACAAAAGCCCGTTGTAGACCTTGGTGGCACAGAACATGGCATCCTTCAGAACAGCTTCAATCTGCGGGTCCGCATGGATTTGGGCTTTGAGTGTGATTAGAGGCACTCATTCACCCCCCCTCCCTCTGTTTTTTTGTGCTTCGATGTACCGACTGATAGTATCACTAGAAACCTGTCCCGCTGTGCCCACGTAGTAGCTTGGGTTCCATAGATGGCCGCCCCAGAGCTTTTTCTTAAGTTCCGGATGCTTCACAAAGAGCTGGCGGGTCGTGGAACCCTTTAATATTTTGGCTATCACCGCCGGAGCTATCTTAGGAGGAGCAGAAAGAAAGACGTGTACGTGGTCGGGCATGATCTCCAAAGCCAGCAACTCGTAGGCATGTTTCTTACAAAGAGCAGTAATTGCTCCCTTCAGGGTTTCGTCTATTGGTGGGAACAATATCTTGCGGCGGTACTTCGTTGACCATACAAAGTGGTAGTTGATGTTGTAAACTGCTGTTCCAGTTGATTTCCAATCTTCCTTCTTCATACCATTATGATAACATATTGTCAAACGGTTGTAAATGCTAGGGCGAGAGGGTCCGTGTATCCCCTCAATAAATTGAGGGGGATTACTGCCCCCTCGCGCTCCCCCATATCTCTAAAAGCCCTAACAGGCCTATTAGTGTCATGATACAGCCGTTAAAGAAGATCATGGATAAGTGTTCGCGTATATCATGGATAATCCGTTTCGTACTCAATATAGCCTTCCATGAAGATCGTGAATAAGCATTCGCGTATGTCCCGTCCCATAGTTCCTGCCAGGGTTATGGTTTCTGCATTATTTACAAAAAATAGTATTGACATATTTTTTTGTTTGTGTTAAAGTGTGTGCTGGGTTTAAAATCACTAAACAAAAAGTTTAGTTTACAAAAACTTTTTAAAAAGTTTTAAAATTTTAATTTTGTTGGGAGAATAGTATATGAAAATCGGTGAGAAGATAAGACAACTGCGGCTTAAGGCGGGTTTGACGCAGGAAGAGCTGGCCGACAGGTGCGAGCTGACCAAGGGCTTTATCTCGCAGGTGGAGAGGGAGCTGACGTCGCCATCCATTGCCACCTTGATGGACATACTGGAATGCCTCGGGACAAACCTCAAAGACTTCTTCAGTGACGCCGTGCCCGAGAAGGTGGTGTTCAAGAAGGACGATGTCTTCATAAAGCAGGACGAGGAGCTCAAGCACTCCATAAAATGGCTGGTGCCCAACGCTCAAAAAAATGCAATGGAGCCCATACTCCTGCAGATAGAACCCGGCGGAAGCTCCAATGAAGATAATCCGCACGATGGAGAGGAGTTCGGCTATGTGATATCGGGCAGCATAAACCTCTATCTGGGGAACCGTAAGTACAGGGTGAGAAAGGGAGAGAGCTTTTATTTCAAGGCCAACCAGGTTCACAGGATAGAAAATGCTGGGAAGGCGAAGGCAGTTGTGCTGTGGATATCATCGCCACCCAGCTTTTAATATTATGAAGGTTTGAGGGGGAGGTACACATGGCAGAGGAGTCTATCATAAGGCTGGTGAATGTCTCCAAGAATTACGACGGAACAGAGGCGTTGAAGGATATCAATCTGTATATATGCAAAAACGAGTTTCTTACTTTGCTTGGGCCGAGCGGGTGCGGTAAGACCACAACGCTTCGCATCATTGCGGGTTTTGAACGGCCCGACTCTGGTGCGGTGTTCTTTGAAGGCAAGGATATAACCAATCTGCCTCCCTACAAGAGAAAGGTAAACACCGTCTTTCAAAGATACGCCCTGTTTCCGCATATGAATGTGGCTGAGAACATAGCGTTTGGGCTTAAGATAAAGAAGCTGGATAATAAGACCATAGAGAGAAAAGTAGCCGAGGTGTTGGAGCTGGTAAACCTTAAAGGTTTTGAGAAAAGGAGCGTGGAGTCCTTAAGCGGAGGACAGCAGCAGAGGGTGGCCATAGCCAGGGCGCTGGTCAATGAGCCGGAAGTGTTGCTGCTGGATGAGCCCCTGGGGGCTCTGGATTTGAAACTGAGGAAGGGCATGCAAATCGAGCTTAAGAGGATTCAGAAGATGCTGGGTATCACCTTTGTCTATGTGACCCATGACCAGGAGGAGGCCCTCACCATGTCGGATACCATCGTGGTCATGAAGGATGGCACCATACAGCAAATAGGTACGCCCGAGATGATATACAATGAGCCCAAAAACGCATTTGTTGCCGATTTCATCGGCGAGAGCAACATCATCCCGGGCAGGATGCTTAAAGACAACCTGGTGTATTTTGCCGGCCATGAATTCGAGTGCGTCGATTCCGGATTTGAACACAATGAAGAAGTAGATGTGGTCATAAGGCCCGAGGACATAAAGCTGGTACCTGTAGGAGAGGGTATGCTGCAGGGAGAAGTGGAATCGGTGACCTTCAAAGGGGTACATTACGAGATGATAGTGCGCAGCGAAGGGATAAACTGGATGATACACAGCACCCTTATGGAGCCGGTGGGAAGCAGGATAGGCTTGCGCATACTCCCTCAAGACATCCATATAATGAAGAAGGTGGCTATAAAATGAGAAGGACGTGGTACGCATACCCCTACCTGGTATGGATGGCCATCTTCATAGTGGTGCCGCTATTTCTGCTGCTGTTTTATACCTTTACCGCCACCACCGAAGAGGGCATACGGTTTACCCTCCAGCACATAAAGCGCATATGGGAGCCGATATATCTCATTGTGTTGCTGCGCTCAATACTGCTTGCGCTCATATGCACCGTGGTGTGCCTTTTGATAGGTTACCCCGTGGCTTTGATCCTTGCCAGCAAGGAATACAGCCAGAATAAGGTTTTGGCCTTGCTGTTCGTGATTCCCATGTGGATAAATTTTCTCGTAAGGACCTATGCCTGGATGAGCCTGCTGGGGAAGAATGGCTTGATCGATATGGTGATGGATTTCTTGCACCTCCCTCCTGTACAGCTTCTCTATACCGACCACGCGGTGGTGCTGGGGATGGTGTACAACTTTTTGCCCTTTATGGTTCTTCCCATATATTCGGTTTTGACCAAGATGGACAAGAGCATCATAGAAGCGGCAGAAGACCTGGGTGCAGACTACATCACCGTGCTGAAGAGGATTATCATCCCCCTCAGCCTGCCAGGGGTCATATCGGGCATCACCATGGTTTTCATGCCGGCGGTAACCACCTTTATAATCTCCAGGCTGCTGGGCGGCGGGCAGTATATACTCATAGGCAATCTGATAGAGCAGCAGTTTATTGTGGTGGGTGACTGGAACTTTGGCTCGGCCATATCCTTTGTGCTGACGGTGATAATACTGATAAGCATGGGCATCATGCGCAAATACGACAGGGAGTATGAGGGGGGTGCAATATGGTAGGGCGCATTGTCAAAAGGGTATACCTGTACCTAATTTTCCTCTTCCTGTACGCACCAATAGTTATGCTGGTTGTATATTCCTTTAACGAGTCAAGGTCCATGGGGAGATGGAGCGGCTTTACATTAAAATGGTATGCCGAACTGTTTAAGGATACCGAAGTATTGCGCGCCCTTTATAATACCCTGGCCATAGCCGTCCTGTCGGCAGTGATAGCCACAATTATCGGCACGGCGGCCGCCATCGGCATACATGAGATGAAGAGGATTAAGAAGGCAATAGTGATGAACCTCACCTACCTGCCTGTGATAAATCCAGATATTGTGACTGGCGTGTCGCTCATGCTGCTGTTCGTGTTTACCAAGCCCTTTACTGGGATGGGGCTGGGCTTTTTCACCATGCTGCTTGCCCACATCACATTTAATATACCCTATGTGATACTCTCTGTGATGCCCAAGCTCAAGCAGCTTGACAGGCATGTATATGAAGCGGCGCTCGACCTGGGTGCAACCCCTTTTTATGCCTTACGAAAGGTTGTTATCCCCCAGATAATGCCGGGGATAGTGACGGGATTATTGCTGGCCTTCACCCTGTCCATCGATGACTTTGTCATCAGCTTCTTTACCACCGGTTCGGGGGTATCAAACATCGCCATATACGTCTATTCCATGGCAAGAAGGGGTGTTAACCCTAAAATAAATGCTTTATCAACGATTATGTTTGTCACTGTGCTGGCATTGTTGCTGATTGTAAATAAAAGAATGAACAAAGATAATTCAAAAGTGAAGGAGAGTGTGCGATGAAAAAGGTATTTAAAATTTTCGGACTTTTTTTCAGCGTAATAATGGTGGTGGGCATCTTGGCCGGATGCGGCAGCGCTCCCAAGGCGCAGCTTAAAGTGTATAACTGGGGAGATTATATCGACGAAACTGTCATTGAAGAATTTGAAAAGAAGTACAACATCGACGTGATATACGATACCTTTGCCACCAATGAGGAGATGTATGTAAAGGTAAAGGGCGGTGGAGCCGACTATGACGTGGCCTTTCCATCGGACTACATGATCGAGCGCATGATAAAGGAGGGCATGCTTGAGAAGATAGATTTCAGCAACGTTCCTAATTATAAATACATTGATGAAAGGTTTAAGAATCTCCCCTATGACCCAAACAACGAATATTCCGTTCCCTACATGTGGGGCACCGTCGGCATTTTGTACAACAAGAAGATGGTGGATGAGCCTGTTGACAGCTGGAAGATACTGTGGGATGAAAAGTACAAGAAGCAGATCTTCATGCTGGACAGCAGCAGGGACTCCATAGGGGTAGCCCTCAAGATGCTGGGATATTCTTTAAATACGAGGAATATAGATGAATTGGAGCAGGCCAAGGAGGCGTTGATAAGGCAAAAGCCACTGGTGCTGTCTTACGTGGGTGACGAGGTTAAGGAGGCCATGATATCGGGGCAGGCAGCTCTTGCGGTGGTGTGGTCGGGCGATGCCGTCTATACCAAGAGGGAAAACCCCGACCTGGATTACGTAATACCCAAGGAAGGCAGCAATCTGTGGGTCGATGCTATGGTAATTCTAAAGGGCACTAAAAACAAGAAGGCGGCAGAGCAGTTTATCAATTTCATGTGTGAGCCCGAGATCGCCTTTAGAAACACTGACTATATAGGATACTCCACGCCTCATACCGAGGCTAAGAAGATGCTGGATCCAGAAATCCTCAATGACAGGACTGCCTATCCACCCGATGAGGATTTGAAGAATTGCGAGGTATTTGAAGCGCTGTCGGATGTCATAAAGGAGTACGACAGGGTATGGACGGAGGTGAAGGCAGCGAGATGAAGCGTTTTAGAATAGTTGTGGCTGGCTGTGGTAATATAAAGAGCATGGCAATGGTCTTCGGCGCGCTGGAAAGTGCTAGAAAAGGCAAAAAAATAATGCTGTAAACTTAAATTAACAGCTTTTTCATGGAGGAATTTGCTAAGCGGCGTAGAATATATATTATTGAGCTGTTGATAAAAATCATATTAGATTGCCCATGATAAAAAATAAAGCAAAAGGGAGGCGCGTACATATGAAGTTAGGGGTCTTCACGGTGTTGCTGGCCAACAAGAGCTTTGAGGAGGCCTTAAAGTATTTGCATGATTCGGGGGTTGAAGCGGTAGAGATAGGTACGGGGGGATTTCCTGGTAAAGCGCATGCCAATCCTGATGAGCTGCTGGCCGATGAAAATAAGCTCAATGAGTTTAAAGACCTGCTCAAGAAGTACGAGATGCAGATCAGCGCATTGAGCTGTCACGGCAATCCCGTACATCCCCAAAAGGAGATTGCGGATGCTTTTCATAAGGATTTTGAAAAGACGGTGCTGCTGGCTGAAAAGCTTGGTGTCGACAGGGTTATTACCTTTTCGGGGTGTCCTGGGGATTCTCCCGGTTCTAAGTATCCGAACTGGGTCACATGCCCGTGGCCGGATGATTTCTTGAAGATACTGGACTATCAGTGGAACGAGGTGCTTATCCCATACTGGGAGAAGGCGGTCAAGTTTGCCAATGACCACGGCGTGAATAAGATATGCCTTGAGATGCACCCGGGCTTCTGCGTTTATAATCCCGAAACATTGCTTAAGCTGAGAGCCGCGGTGGGCGATACCATTGGCGCCAACTATGACCCCAGCCATCTGTTCTGGCAGGGGATAGATCCCGTTGCGTCTATCCGCAAGCTGGGCCCGGCCATATATCACTTCCATGCCAAGGACACCAGGATAGATAAGCTCAACACCGCTGTGAATGGCGTGCTGGATACAAAGCATTACAGCGATGAGATCAACCGCTCTTGGATCTTCCGCACAGTCGGATATGGCCATGACTATCAGGTGTGGAAGGACATTGTGAGCAACCTGCGCATGGTGGGCTATGATTACGTAATGAGCATAGAACATGAGGACAGCCTTATGTCGCCAAATGAAGGGCTGCAAAAGGCCATTGCGTTCTTGAAAGAGGTCATGACTTTTGAATCCAAAGGCGAGATGTGGTGGGCTTAAAATTAGGCTTTGAAATTAAATCAGGGGACTTCTCTTGATAAATTGGAGGGGTTCCCTGATATGTTATAATGGTACCGAAATGGGCATTGTTCAAATCTATATCCGTTGTAGTAAAATACAATTGCATGACAAGCCTATCTAACATTGGCGATGAGCACCTAACTCCACAAGGAGGCTTACCGCATAGGGTGTATGTAATCTCAAAGATTGGAATAATAGTAGGTTTAAGGAGCAGAGGTTATTTTGCTATAAAAAGTTTTTCGGGAGAAAAGATGCACGACAGTGCCAAACACAACAAGTTAAAACTTGTAGAGAGGGCAAAGACGTTAATGTTAGAAAGGAGGGAAGAGCGCATTCCTCTCCATCTTGAAAAAGATGGGGTCTCCTGCGCTCGTATATGATGAAGGATACCTTAAATGTGGGGCTTGTTGGGTATAAGTTCATGGGTAAGGCCCATAGCAATGCCTTGTAGGAGAGTTTGACAGGGTCATTGGTGTTAACAAGACTTTTATTAAGGAAAGGCCTATAGTGGAGAGGATGGAGGGTTTGAGCGCTAACGCCCAGGCCGGTGCGCCCCGCGGTGAGGTGACGGTAGACGACGCTACCCTGTTCCTTGCTGAGTTTAAAAACGGCGCCCTCGGCTCCTTTGAGGCCACCCGCTTTGCCAACGGCCACAAAAACGGCATGTCTTTTGAGATAAACGGCAGCAAGGGCAGCCTAAAGTTCGAGTTTGAAAGGATGAACGAGCTGTGGTATTATTCTTCTGAGGACCCCGAAGGAGTACAGGGCTTCCGGCTTATTCAAGTTACAGAGCCGGTTCATCCGTATGCTTCGGCGTGGTGGCCTGCAGGGCATGTTATAGGCTATGAGCATACCTTTGTACACGAGCTTTACGAATTTGTAGAGGCAATCGCTCACGATAGAAATGCCTGCCCCGATTTCAATGACGGGGTGAAGTGTTCGCAGGTGATTGAGGCAGTGGATCTATCCATTGCAGAAGGTCAATGGATAGAGGTGGATAGCCTGTAAGAGACGTTGATGATGTTTGACGACAGCTGCGGGGAAGAGCCCGTGGCTGTTTTTGTTTAAACCCTTGACGCACAAAGAGAATGAGCAAACGGCATACAGGAGGAATCGTATATGATGAAGATAGGCACTTTGTCTGTTCCCACCAACGTATTTCTAGCGCCAATGGCAGGAGTTACCGATATGCCGTTTCGCCTGCTGTGCAAGCAGCAGGGCTGTGGCATGGTGTATACCGAAATGGTGAGCGCCAAGGGCCTCTACTACGGCGATGAAAAGACCTGGAGGCTTACCGAGGTTCACCCTGATGAACACCCTGTAGGGGTGCAGATCTTTGGCTCTGACCCCGATATAATGGCCGAGATAGCCAGGAAGCTGTCTCAGACCGATGTGGACTTGATAGATATAAATATGGGATGTCCCACGCCCAAGATTGTGAAAAATGGGGATGGAAGCGCACTCATGCGTCAACCCGAAAAGGTCTATAAGATAGTAAAGGCGGTGGTGGAGGCTTCTTGCAAGCCTGTAACTGTCAAGATAAGGAAGGGATGGGATGATGAAAACGTCAACGCCGTTGAGATAGCCCAGATGATCGAAGAAGCGGGGGGATGTGCCGTAACCGTGCATGGCCGTACCAGGGAGCAGTTTTACTCTGGCGCTGCCGATTGGGACATCATTCGCAGGGTGAAGCAAGCGGTATCTATACCCGTCATAGGGAACGGGGACATATTTACGCCCGAGGATGCAAAGCGGATGCTGGATGAGACGGGGTGCGATGGCGTAATGGTCGGTCGAGGGGCTCACGGCAATCCCTGGATTTTTAAGAGGATAATCCATTATTTGGAGACAGGGGAATTGCTGCCTCCGCCCACGCCGCGCCAGAAGATCGAAATGGCGTTGCATCACCTCGACATGATGATACAATACAAGGGCGAGGAAGTAGGAATCCGGGAGATGAGAAAGCATATAAGCTGGTATATTAAGGGACTGCCCAATGCTAATAGAGTTAAAAATATCGTGAATACTTTAAAGGACGTAGAGGAAATCCGTAAGCTGCTGAAGGGGTATCTGCTTGAGCTGGAAAGGCCTGTGTGATAGCGCTTTAAAGGAAAATTTTTGAGAATTTTTGTCATGGTATTTGACAAGCCACAGTAATGGGTATAATTGTAATTGGTGATGGACCGGTTGAATAAAAATGATTTATAGGAGGATGGCATGAAGAGGATTGTCAGCGTAAGCATAGGGGTCTCTTCAAGGAACCACAGCGTTACCGCCAACATCTGCGGTCAGGATTTTCTTATAGAGAGGATAGGAACCGATGGGGACTTAAAAAAGGCCGTTCAGCTCATTGAGGAGCTGGATGGAAAAGTTGATGTGTTTGGCATGGGTGGGATCGACCTGTATCTGTATGGTGGCAATGGGCGGAGGTATGTGATAAGGGCGGCGTTACCCCTTGCCAGAGCGGCTAAAAGGACGCCCATAGTTGATGGTTCGGGCCTTAAGAATACTCTGGAGCGTGACGTGGTTCATTTTCTGTATAGGGATTGCGGATTGGATCTGAAAGGGAAAAAGTTATTGCTGGTGTCTGCCATGGATAGGTTTGGCATGGCAGAGGGATTTACGGGTATGGGCTGTGATATGATATTCGGCGATGTGATGTTTGCGCTGGGGCTGCCCGTACCGATACGCAGTTTAAAAAATCTGCATCGTCTGGCAAGTGCCTTGATGCCCATCGTTTGCCGGTTGCCTTTTCACTGGCTGTATCCAACAGGCCGCGAGCAGGAGAAGGTTCTCCCTAAGTACAGCAGGTACTACCAGGCTGCTGATATCATTGCGGGAGATTTTATATATATAAAGCGCTACCTTCCTGATCACCTGGAGGGAAAGGTGATTGTGACCAATACCGTCACCGAAAGCGATGTAGAGATGCTCAAACAGAGGGGCGTGAAGCTGCTTGTGACCTCAACTCCGGAATTTAACGGGCGCTCTTTTGGCACCAATGTGATTGAGGCTTTGATAGTCAGCCTTTCGGGGAAAAGGCCAGAAGACATCACTGCAGATATGTACGCCAGGCTGATACGTGAATTTGGCATCACCCACAGGGTTGAATATTTGAATTGAATGGGGATAATGAAAGTGGGCAAGTTTGCCGTTATGACATTTCGGCATGTGGATGACCGATCCCAAGCCGGTACTGGAATTGTGGGCAGATTAATGAATATTTTGAAGGGTGGGCGGTCTAGCAGGACGCTTCAGCCTATAGGTACCATCTCTTTTAAAGAGGATGCCCAGGAGATGGGGTACATACTCCAATTGCCGGATTTTATGGTGAACTGGGATGGGCTTTCACCCGGCAGGCGCAGCAGGAGACTCCTCAGATATTTAAGGCTGTTGGAGGAGCTTGGCATTGAAGTGGTATACATCCCCTATTACTGGGGTGCTTTGCCGGAAGAGGCTGTGGGAGTGATGAACGAGAGATTTGTTGTGGACTCCGCGTACCAGATGCGCATCTTCGCGCTTGTGGACTCGGTAAAACATCTGCTGGGGATGCTAAAGGAGAGGGTTCTCAACATGGAAGTGGGAATTTGGGGGGCTGATGGCTGGGCTGGCAGGCTGTTTGCCAGAGCGCTGGCGCCTTCTATAAACGACATGGTGCTGGGGGGCACAGTTGAGGAAGAACTTTATGGACTGGCCGATGAGATCCTGGTGGAGACCGGACTGGCTTGCCCGGTTACCACTGATGCCGGTCAATGCCTTAAAGGCAAGCAACTTGTGGTGATAGCAGATGAGTGCGACCTCGATCTGCTGAGCAGTCATGCCATTGTCGCATACGCGGGTGGAATCGATTTAAAATATATGGAGGCGATGAAAAGCCGTCGGGAGTCTTTGTGGATATTGTCGGGCTGGGCAACCTTGCCTGATGGAGTAAAGGCGGATATTGAACTGTTGCCATGGGAGACCTTGGGGGTATTGCAGGCCTTATCCCTTATGGAAGAGGAGATTGGTGAGATGAGCCGTATGTTGGAAACGGTAAAGATGCGCGGATTTATATCGCCAGAAGGTGGAATGACCTATGACACCTTCCGCATCCGCTATTTCAGAAAAAGGACCTGATTTTATTTTCTTGACAAACCATCATTACTTTTTTATAATAATTACACTACAAATTTAGAAAGATTTTCAAGCACTGGCACAAATGATATTTGTGTCAGTGCTTATTGTATTGATTATGGGTATAAGGTTTTTTGGAATTAAAAGTATGCTTTAAACACATATTATCATCAATGTAATCATGAAAACTTAAATGAAGGGGAGAATCGATTATGGCAGAAGATTACAAAGAGACAATACTAACGCAGGAAGGCGTTGCTAAGTTGGAGGAAGAGTTAAGGTATTTAAAAACTGTCAAGCGCAAAGAGGTGGCAGAGCGCATCAAACAGGCCATCGCTTTCGGTGACCTGAGCGAAAATTCGGAGTATGACGAGGCAAAAAATGAGCAGGCATTCATCGAAGGGCGCATCGTCACCTTAGAAAACCTGCTTAGAAACGCGAAAGTGATTGATGATGAGGATATCTCTACCGATGTGGTAAGTATTGGCGTCACAGTGAAGCTGCTGGATGTTGAAACCAACGACGTAGTGGAGTATACTATTGTAGGGTCCACCGAAGCCAATCCGGCAGAAAACAGGATATCAAATAAATCGCCGGTAGGCAAAGCCCTGCTGGGCAAACCGGTGGGAGCAGTGGTGGACGTACACGTGCCGGACGGAGTTATCAAATTTAAAATACTAGAAATTCGTAAGTGAAGGTGTGAAATGCAGGATGGATGCAACAAGGACGGACGCTCAGTTTGAGGAGCAGAATTTAAACGAGATACTTCTGGTAAGGAGAGAAAAGCTGGATAAGCTTCGCAAAGAGGGCAGGGATCCTTTTGCCATCACCCGGTTTGAGGTCACCCACTATTCGCAGCAAATAAAGGACGATTTTGATACCATGGAAGGTCAAGAGGTAACGGTAGCGGGCAGGATCATGTCAAAAAGGGTGATGGGCAAGGCAAGCTTTGCTCACATCCAGGATAGTGCCGGGCAGATACAGATATTTGTCCGCATAAACGATGTGGGCGAAGAGCAGTATGAGGACTTTAAGTCTTTTGATCTGGGCGATATCATAGGGGTGACGGGAGAGGTATTTAAGACAAAAACGGGGGAAATTTCGGTCAGAGCTAAAAACATGGTATTACTTACCAAGTCTCTTTATCCTCTCCCTGAGAAATGGCATGGGCTTAAGGATCCTGACCTTCGTTACAGGCACAGATATGTGGATTTGATTGTAAATCCAGAGGTGCGTCGTACCTTTGAAACACGCTCCAAGGTTATACGATGCATCAGGAATTATCTCGACACCAGGGGATATCTGGAAGTTGAGACGCCTATCCTCCATACCACTGCAGGTGGCGCTGCCGCCCGGCCTTTTATTACCCATCATAATACCCTTGATATTGATATGTACCTGCGCATTGCGACCGAGCTCCACTTAAAGCGGCTGATCGTCGGCGGCTTTGATAAGGTTTACGAGCTGGGGCGCGTGTTCCGCAATGAGGGGATGTCCATCAAGCACAATCCCGAGTTTACTTCCATTGAGATATACAGGGCCTATGCCGATTATATGGACATGATGGAGCTTACCGAGGACATGATAGTCACCGTTGCAAAAGAGGTGCTGGGTACCACCAAACTGACGTACCAAGGCCAGGAGATCGACCTGACGCCTCCATGGCAGCGTATGACAATGATTGAGGCTGTCAAGAAATACGCGGGGGTAGATTTTTCGCAGATTAATACCGACGAGGAGGCCAGGGAGGTCGCAAAGCAGGCAGGTCTGGAGCTTGATAAGGGCAACACCTGGGGGCACATACTCAATGCCTTCTTTGAGGAAAAGGTGGAGCAGCATCTGGTGCAGCCCACCTTTATCCTGGACTACCCCATTGAGATTTCGCCGCTTGCAAAGAGAAAGAAGGATGACCCCCGGTTGACCTATCGCTTTGAGCTGTATATAGTGGCACGGGAGATTGCCAACGCGTTTTCTGAGCTAAATGACCCGATTGACCAGAGGGAACGCTTCTTGGAGCAGGCCAGGCAGCGTGCCGCAGGGGATGAGGAAGCCCATATGATGGATGAGGATTTCGTGCACGCGTTGGAGATCGGCATGCCTCCAACCGGTGGTGTAGGCATAGGCATTGACAGGCTGGTAATGATTTTTACTGATTCTTATTCAATAAGGGATGTAATACTGTTTCCTACTATGAGGCCCAGGGAGTAAAGGTAAGCCTAAGGGATAAAGGTAAGGGTTATGAATATTTACCGGGGCAGCGGAATTGCCATGGGACTTTTAAAGTTCCATGGCTTTTTAATTTTTTTGGTATTTTAGGGTTACAACATAATCATGATTTACCATTGCATGAAGATTCATTGTGTTAAGGTAATTTTTTCTAAATATTCGATTTGTTATATTGATTGCACTTAAAAATAACTATAAATGCTTTAAAAACAGCATTTTGCTGTACTTGCTGAGCATTTGCATTTGATGTATAATTAATATGTGTGTATTGTATAACTCTTTAGGCAGGTGATATACTCCATGTACCAGGTTGTGGTAAACAGGGAAACGCTGCAGAACCATCTGCATTACGATTGGTGGAAATACGTTGTGGGTATAGTGGTGACGGTCATGCTTTGGAATCTGGTATCGACCATGACCAGGCCGCAAACCCCGCCAGATAAAAAGGTTGATATTTTTCTTGTAGGAGATTATCTCTTGGAGGAAAATGCTGAACCTATAAGCCAGCGCATGCTAGAGGACTTTCCGGAGCTTTTAGAGATCAATTTCATGAACATACCCTTGGGTGGGGATCCTGAACTGGAGATAATGGGAAGACAGAAGCTTATGGTGGTGATAGGCGCTCAAGAAGGGGATATATTCGTATTTAGCAAACAGGAATACGAGACCTTTGCCAAACAGGGTGCTTTTATGCCGCTTGATGAGTACATCGACGACGAGATAACGAAGTATATACCCGCAGAGGAGCTGGAGAAGTACAAACTGAGCGTTGAATATGAATACGCCCAGGATAAACAGCCCCATATTTACGGTATCCCGTTAAAAGGCGTTACCATCTTTAATGATACCGGTTACAATGTAGAAGACAAGGTTTTGTCGATAATGGCTTATAGCAAGAACAAAGAGAAGGCCATAGAGGTCATGAAATGGATAGTGACAAAAGGAAGATGATTGCGAATTAACGCGTATAGTCTAGAAAAAAGAAGATAAAACGAATATTTTCTTAATAAGTGCGAAAAATAATTGTGATAAACCTGTTTAAATGGCTTGATTATGTCATGGGAGCTGTGATATAGTAATACTCGCCGCTCTGGAGGGGGCGGCGGAGGGAAATGGTCCTTGAAAACTGAACAGTGGTTGGAAAGCCAGGTCAATTCTGGAGAGGTAAGACTCATTTGCGGCAAGTGATGAGAGTTTAGGATAGATTTTAAGTGAAGAGTTTGATCCTGGCTCAGGACGAACGCTGGCGGCGTGCCTAACACATGCAAGTCGAGCGGGGATGGGCTGGGCAGCTTGCTGTTTGGCCCATCCTAGCGGCGGACGGGTG
>Ga0247720_100093_pt1 | contig 42569 bp, 32 predicted proteins | sample MSEWel2015_12_15_FD_189078 | JGI IMG/M metagenome (GOLD analysis project Ga0247720, IMG submission 189078) | Subsurface sediment microbial communities from gas well in West Virginia, United States - MSEEL Well Study Marcellus 3H_2015_12_15 | ecosystem: Environmental > Terrestrial > Deep... | reverse complement strand
CATTTGGTGACCATAAAAGTCATTATAATTTTTAAAATAATCAATATCGATAAACAGAACTGACATCGACTTATTTTCTTTACAAGCCATGTCATAGTAATAACTAAACATTTCCTCGAAAGTTCGTCGATTGGAAACCTTTGTTAATTCATCATGCTGGCTTAAATGTAAAAGTTCTGATGCTTGTAAACGGAGAATTCTCTCATTTATTTCCGAAATTTTAGTTTTTAAAAATAGTTTTCTTTCTTTTGAGGTCAACATGATGCTGATAGAAAAACCTAAGAGCAAGCTTCCTATAAACGTGCGCCCAAGCATCAAAAAATCACACGGTATATTAAAATAATAGAGGGATAATAAAATACATACTGCAGCCAGTGTTCCAATCCACAGCATATGATTGGGTTTTATTCCACTCAGAATAAAGCCTAACATATACAAAAATGCAATCAGTACCATTGCCTGATTCTGTAATACAACGTTAGACACACTCATCATCAATAAAGATGGAAAGAAAATTGTGCAAAAGCCAATAACGCAAGCAACTGGATAAAAAAGTCGGCTCAATTTTCTAAATCTAGAAAAAGTCCAAAATAAAAATAATGCTGCACCAACGATGAGTAAACTTAAAATGCTATAAACAAAATCAACAATAAAATGAGGACTGGAACGAATAACCAAATAGTTAGAAGGTAAGATTAATAAGACAAAAATCGTGTAAGTAATGACACCTTGTCCAAAAAACTGAATCGCATTAATACGTGTGCGATCAATGTTAAATTTCCAGAAATCTTCTTCTAGTTTTGCTGGTAAAGTTTTTTGTGTTTTTTGACCTTTATAGTGTCGAGCAACAAGCTGCTCTAGATCCTCTTTAGACCTCTGTAATTCATCAAGATCATATTGATTTTCCATCCTTTTTACTCTTCTTATGGTGATGTATTTTTGTGCTGGATAAAAATAACACAATTTCTCATTTTGTCATGCACTTTGCTTAACCACTTATCCGTAATTGTAGTTACCATTTTCACACTTTATGCATTATTATTTGTATTATTTTTAAGTTTGAAGTTCACCTTGAATACTATTACGCTTTTACAACCCGATGATTGGCATGCTCATTTACGTGATGGCTTAGCATTAAAACGCACAGTACCCGATTTGGCTAAACAATTCGCACGTGCGATTTGTATGCCGAACCTTGTTCCACCCGTCAAAACTGTAGAAGAAGCTGTAGCGTATCGTGAACGTATTCTTGCTCATGTACCTGAAGGCTTAAATTTTGATCCTCGCATGGTGCTTTATTTTACTGACTTTACATCGCCTGATGAAGTTAGAAAAATCAAAGAATCAGAATTTGTAAATGCAATCAAGCTTTACCCTGCTGGTGCAACGACAAACTCTGATAATGGCGTTAGTGATATTCGCAAAGTTTATGCTGTCATTGAACAACTTGAAGAACATCAAGTCCCTTTATTACTTCACGGTGAAGTAACTCATAACCATGTAGATATTTTCGACCGCGAGAAACGTTTCTTGGATGAAATTCTTTCTCCATTATTGAAACAGTTCCCTAAGCTCAAAGTCGTACTTGAACATATCACGACCAGTGATGCAGCAAACTTTGTTCTTGAACAAGATCGTAATGTAGCTGCAACAATTACACCTCAACATTTACTTTTTAATCGAAATGATATGTTGGTTGGTGGTGTGAAGCCTCATTTCTATTGCTTGCCGATTTTAAAACGTCAAACGCACCAAACAACTTTATTGGAAGTGGCAACAAGCGGTAGTCCAAAATTCTTCTTAGGTACTGATAGTGCGCCACACGCTCAAAATGCCAAAGAAAATGCTTGTGGTTGTGCAGGCTGTTATAGCGCACCAAATGCGATTGAGCTTTACGCACAAGCATTTGATCAAGTTGGCAAGTTAGAGCGCTTGGAAGGTTTTGCAAGTATGTTCGGTGCTGATTTCTATGGCTTGCCAAGAAATACATCAAGCATTACGTTGGTGAAAGAAGAAAATACCGTTGCAGAATCATTTGATTATCTTGATGGTCAAAAAATTATCCCACTTCATGCAGGTAAGACACTGCAATGGAGAAAAGTGTGACACACGAAGAAAACCAAGCTCCTGTCATTGGTCAACGTTTCCGTGGATTCTTACCTGTTGTAGTCGATGTTGAGACAGCAGGTTTTAACTCACAAACGGATGCTTTGCTTGAAATAGCATGTATCCCAATTGTCTATGATCAACAGGGACAATTTATACCTGGTCCTGCTTTTCATGCACACATTAATCCATTTGAAGGTGCTAATCTCGATCGTCGATCTTTAGACTTTATTGGAATTGATCCGTTCAATCCTATGCGTGTTGCAATGGCTGAAGATGAACGTGGTGCTTTACGCCGTATTTTTAAATCATTGAATGAAGTCCGAAAAGCACAGCATTGCACACATGCTGTACTGGTTGGACACAATGCACACTTTGATTTAGGTTTTTTACAAGCTGCTATCGCACGTTCAGGAACTAAAAACCAAAATCCTTTTCATAGTTTTTCAGTTTTTGACACGGTCACGCTTAGCGCGGTGATGTTTGGACAAACTGTATTGGCAAGAGCATGTATTCAAGCTGGAATTGAGTTTGATGGTAAAGAAGCTCACTCTGCTTTATACGATACGCAAAAGACAGCAGAACTGTTTTGCTATATTTTGAACAAACTATCACCCCACCTTCTTGACAGTTTGGTGACAGAGCCCTAATATACATCCACCTCAAGAAGTCCCTATCGTCTAGAGGCCTAGGACATCGCCCTTTCACGGCGGTAACCGGGGTTCGAATCCCCGTAGGGACGCCAAATTCAAAAAAGCCACTACATCATTTAGACAGTGGCTTTTTTATTAGTTTTTTATACGTAGAGCTGCTAAAAAATAATTATTTTGAAAAATCTATTTTATTATCCTTAGCATATTTTCTACCCTATACTGAAAACTGATCAAAACTATAAATTTAAACCTAATATGCAAATCCGTTTATTCCACTTACAAAATTCACGTTCTCAACGCATCGTTTGGTTTTTAGAAGAATTAGGACTTCCCTACGAATTAGTCATCAACCATCATTCGGACTTAGATGAAAAGAAAAATTCACCGCATCAATTATCTAAATTTCCTGCCGTTGAAATAATAAATCAAGAACAAATTTTTATCTTAGCCGAAACTTCAGCGATTATTGATTACTTATCTTATCTATACCCTCAATTAGGGCAAAGTAAATTATTAGGATCGCAACTTCAAAGTTTTTATTATTGGAAAAATTATTGTGAAGCCACATTTATTCCAGACCTATTACTCAAACAAATTTTTCACCAGATTGTACAACGTACACCATTTCTTGTTCGCTTCGTTTCAAAGTTTTTAAAATATGGATTTGATCAAAGCTATTTAAATCCATCGTTACAGCAACAAATGACCATGATTGATAAGCATTTAAAAGATCATTTATGGTTTGCTGGGGATCAATTTACGGTTGCAGATATTTTGATGTGGTTTCCATTATTGGCTTGCTCGGCAAATGACCATCAATTTAAACATATACAGCGTTATTTAGCCCAAATAGAAAACAGACCCGCCTTTAAAAAATCTTTAATCAAAGGACAATGGTCTGCTTCTACGTTTCAGTCCTATTGGACGATTGCGTGGTAATTCAGTTATGCCGATTTACGCGAATTCACTCGACCTTTAACAACCGCTTTAATATTGCCTTTGGCATAATTCAAGAAAACAAGTAATGGTGATAATTTAGGATTTGGTTTTTTACCCTGACCAATTGCTTTGAATTGTGCCGCATACCAAATGATTTCCATAATTGCCATTTTATCAACAAAAGGAATGCCTGTTTTAATTTGGTTTACAGCATAACGCACATCATTACCTGCAATTAGACTATCTGTTAAATCTGTTTCAACCGCTAATGGTCGTGCAATCCCGATAAAATCACATGCACCACTTTCCAGTGCAGCATTCATACCTGCGACTGTACGGAAACCACCTGTCACCATTAACTTACATGTGACATGCTGACGAATCTTTTCAGCGAACTCTAAGAAATATGCTTCACGTGCAATAGTGCTTGCTTTGCGTGATTTTGCTTTTGCACCAGCCATTGCAGGTGCTTCATAAGTACCACCAGAAATCTCGATGATATCAATTCCTGCAGCATCAATTGCTTTAAATACTGCAATCACATCATCTTCAGTAATACCACCACGTTGGAAATCAGCTGAATTGAGTTTTACCGAAATAATAAAGTTTTCCGAAGTCGCAGCACGAACGGCTTTATAAATTTCAATTAAGAAACGCATACGGTTCTCAATTGAACCACCCCATTCATCAGTACGCTTATTGGTTAGTGGTGATAAAAATTGGCTAATCAAATAACCATGAGCACCATGTAACTGTACACCTTCAAATCCAGCTTTTTCACAAACTGCTGCAGCTGTAGCGAAACGTTGGATGATATCTAGAATTTCTTCATGACGTAACTCACGTGGAGTACCAAACATCGTTGCTAACATCGGGCTAAAAGGAACAGCAGACGGTGCTACTGTTTCTTGGTTTAATCCTTTTGGACATTGACGACCTGGATGTGACAACTGAATTAATTGTACCATACCGTATTTTTTGCCTACCGCAGCCCATTGTTGCAACTTCGCCAAATCACGTTCAGTTTCGATCGCAACGACACCTGGCTCATTTTTCGCCGCAATGTTAACCATTACATTTCCTGTAATTGCACACCCCAAGCCACCTTTAGCCCAAGCTTCATACAATCCAATATGTAAATCATTCGGCTGACCTTCGTTATTAGCTAAAGCTTCACTCATAGCACCTTTGATAATACGATTTTTGAATGTTGTGTTGCGAATTTGGATACTGTCTGCAATCTGACTCATGGTCATCCTCTGCTACAAATTAGAGTAATTACTCTAATTTAATCTGATTATTGTTGATGTCAAGATATCTTCCGATAAGTTGACAATAACATATGTCAGTTTAATTACAATGCTATATACAACTCGCCTCAATCAATAATTTTGTGTATTCATTTTGAGGATCACGAAATAAATCTTGTGAAGCTTGATATTCCAAAGCTTTACCTTCATGCATCACCAAAACATATTGGCAGAGGGATTTTATGACTTGTAAGTCATGACTGATCACTAAATAGCTGATCTGCTCTTGGTGTTGCAACCTTCGTAAAAGCAAAATAATTGCTTGTTGTGTAATACGGTCAAGAGCTGAGGTCGGTTCATCTAAGATCAGCAACTTTGGTTTCAAAACCAAGGCTCTCGCTAGAGCGACTCGTTGCCTTTGCCCACCAGAAAGCTCATGTGGGTAATTAAATTTTTCAGAAGGTGTTAATTCAACTTTCATTAACACCTCATCGATCATATTTTCGATCAGGTTTGATTTTACTTCACTCAGTTCAAGCCCTTCTGCGATGATTTGAAAAACTGATAGTCGAGGATTCAAACTACTTAGAGGATCTTGAAAGACAATTTGAAATTGCTGACGCAAAGGTCTTAACTGTTTTTGATTTAGTTGATTTAAATTCTGTGTCTCAAAATTTATTTCTCCCTCACTAGGAATAAGTCGAGCAATTGCTAGTGCTAGCGATGTTTTACCTGAGGCACTTTGCCCCACAATACCTAAAGCCTCACCTGACATTAATGAGAAACTAATATTACTAACAGCTGTTTTATATTGTTTTATTTGATTGAATAATCCTTTTCTAATCGGATAACGTACTGACAGATTTTGAATTTCAAGCAATTTTTTTCCACTATTCTGTTCTAGTGCAATCCCAAAATCATGGTACAACAGGCTTTTGGTATATTCGTTTTGGGGATGTTGAAAAATTTCATTTATATCACCCTGTTGTTCAATTCGTCCTTGATTAACAACTAAAACTTCATCTGCATATTGTTTAACAACACTTAAATCATGACTAATTAAGAGAATTGCCATTTTATGATGGTGTTGTAATTGTTTGAGCAAATCAAGAATTTGTCTTTGTAAAACAACATCCAAAGCTGTAGTCGGTTCATCAGCGATTAAAATTTCAGGTTCCAATGCCAATGCCATAGCAATCATGACTCTCTGCCGTTGACCACCAGAAAGCTCGTGTGGAAATCGTTTCAAGAGATGAGTTGCATCTTCTAAACCGACTTCATCTAATAAGTCGAGGGTCTTTTCTTTGACTTTAGATTTAGAGAATCCTTGCAACAACAAATTCTCTCCAACGATTTTTTCGACACGATGTAATGGATTAAGTGCTGTCATCGGTTCCTGAAAAATCATCCCAATTTTTTTGCCACGAATTTGCTGCCATTGATGCTGATTCATTTTAAGCAAATCCACACCATCAAACAGGATCTCACCTTTTACTTTAAGGCTATCAGATAACAATCCTAATATTGCAAGGCAAGTTATTGATTTTCCTGAACCACTTTCACCAACGATCGCCAAAGTCTGTGAATGATGAAGTTCAAAGTTGAAATTATCAACAAGCTTAGTGCCTAATTGGTTTTCAATACTTAATTTCTGAACTTTCAACAAGGCAGTATTATTGTTTTGGGTCAAATGCTTCACGAGCAGCCTCCCCAATAAAGATCAAAAGTGAAAGCACAATTGCCAAAGTAAAAAAGCCAGACAATACTAGCCATGGTGCATCTAAATTATTTTTCCCTTGCAACAGCAGTTCGCCTAACGATGCTGCATCCGCAGGTAATCCGTAACCAAGAAAATCTAATGCCGTTAAAGCAATAATATTTGCTGTAAGCATAAATGGTATTTGCGACAAACTTGAACTGATTGCATTTGGTAAAATATGTTTAAAAATAATATTATGGTCTTTGACACCTAAAGCCTGAGCAGCGCGTACATAATCAAAATTTCGTGCTCTCAAAAACTCAGCTCTTACTAATCCTACTAATTCAGTCCATCCAAATAACAACATAATTAAAAAGAGCCAATATACATTTGGGCTAAACATACTGACCAATATCATCACAATAAACAGCATGGGTAAGCCCCCCCATACCTCCAAGAGGCGCTGTCCAATTAGATCAATCCAACCACCATAATATCCTTGTACTGCACCTACAACTATTCCGATGCAAGCTGCCGCTATAGTTAGCCCGATTCCAAATAAAAGTGAAACCCTTAGACCATACAAGATGCGAGCAAATACGTCACGACCTTGATCATCTGTCCCTAACCAATTTTGTAATGTCGGCTGAGATGGTACAGGAACAGTGAGAGATAAATTTGGAGTTTGATATGAAAAAGCTACAGTTGGTGAAATCATCCAGCCATGCTGTTGGATCAATTGTTTTACAGCAGGATCCTGATAATCAGTCGATGTTTCAAATACGCCATCAAATGTTGTTTCAGGATAATCTTTGAATAATGGAAAATAGAGTGACTGCTTATAACTAACAAGCAGAGGTTTATCATTTGCTATAAACTCAGCGCAGATAGAAAGACTAAAAATAATCAAAAATAAGATTAAACTGAAAAATCCCAATTTATTTTGCTTAAAACGATATAGTCGATTTCTCATTAAAGGTGACATCAACGCCCACCTCGTGATTCAAAATCAATGCGTGGGTCTATCCAGTGATAAAGTACGTCCCCTATAAGGCGAAGAATTAAACCGAAGAATGTAAATAGAAATAACGTACCAAAAATCACAGGATAATCACGTTGCGTAATCGCTTCAAAACCCAATAATCCTACGCCATCCAAATTAAAAATGATTTCGATAAATAAATTACCAACAAAGAAAATACCAACCAAGGTTTCAGGTAAAGCAGCAACAACAATCAATATCGCATTGCGGAATACATGTCGAAAAAGTATCTGATTTTCATTCAATCCCTTTGATCTTGCTGTCAGCACATAAGGCTTATTAAGTTCTTCAACAAAAGAATATTTCGTCAAATACGTCAAAGCAGCAAAACTTCCCAATACCATACTGATAATCGGCAAGCACATATGCCAAAGATAATCTTTAACTTTTCCTATAAAGCTTAAATGCTCGAAATTTTCCGACACTAATCCTTGTAAAGGAAACCACTGCCAATAACTTCCACCTGCAAAAAAAACCACAAGTACAATAGCAAATACAAATGATGGGACGGCGTAACTAATTGCCAATAACAATGAGGTCGCACGGTCAAAAAGCAAACCCTTCTTTTTGGCTTTGCTGATCCCTAGCGAAATTGCAATCATATAGATCAGGAAAGTACTCCATATACCTAAGGACAAGGTAACAGGAAGTTTTTCATACAGTAATTGTACAACGGTTTTATCCTTGAAAAAGCTTGTTCCAAAATCAAGGGTTAAATATCCTTTGAGCATTATCCAAAACCGTTCATAAGCAGGCTGATCAAACCCATACTGGGCTTTAATTTTTTCGATCATCTCAGGGCTTAAGCCGCGAGCGCCTTCATACTGAGCCAATTCACCCAGCGTATTTGAATTATTTACGTTTACACCCAATCCTTGAGCATTTTGTATTTGTTGTATGGCTTGCTCAACTGGGCCGCCAGGTGCGATTTGTACGATGATAAAATTGATTAACAGAATTAAAAATAATGTCGGAATCATCAAAATCATTCTTTTCAGAATATAGTGAAGCATAAACTTAATCCTTCATTATTTGATTTAATGTTTAATCGAAGATTGATTGAGCATCTTGGCTTTCTTTGCATCAACCCACCAATATTCCCACCCGACAGAAAGTTTTGGTTTAGTTTTTGGTTGCTGATAAATATCCCAATAAGCAAACCAACGATCTGGTTTACCATATGTCAAAATATGGTAATAGCCCGCACGCAGTAAGCGATCTAGAATTCGAGTATAGAGTACAACTTCATCTCGACTTTTAGCTGCAATTATTTTTCCAATAATTTGATCAATTACAGGAGACTGTATTCCTGCATAGTTATAATTATTTGCTTCATTTGCAGCCTTACTTCCCCAAAATTGTGCTTGCTCTTTTCCAGGGGTCAAAGTCTGCGGCATTTTAAAAACCATCATATCGAAATCTTGACGACGTATCCGCTCCATATACTGCGGGACATCCACTTGACGCAAATTGACCTGTATTCCAAGTCGCTTTAAATTACGCACGAATGGCATCAGCTCACGTTGTGGATTCTCTTGTTGAAGTAATAATTCTATTTGAATCAATCGACCTTGCGGATCATGCAATTTACCATTAACGATCTTATATCCTGCTTGTTTAAGGATTGTTTGTGCGTGTAGTAAGTTATTACGATTAAATCCACTGGCATCCGACTTAGGATAACGCCAATCTGCGACTACACCTTGTTGGATGATCGGGTGAAGCTTCGCCAGATAAGGTTTTAAAATCTTCAGCTCAGCAGAACTAGGTTTAGAAACTGCGGCTAAGTCAGTATTATCAAAAAAACTCTGTAGTCGTCTATTTTGATTAAAAAAAAGTGCTTTATTTTGCCATTCAAAATCATAGGCATAAGTTAATGCCTGTCTGAAATAAATATCTTGTAATGGTGAACGACGTGTATTAAATACTAAACTTTGTATATCCAGTGGGGTGCTTAATTGAGCCTTATACTTTTTAACCCAACCTGATCGGAAAGATGGAAAATTATACCCCATCACCCAATTACGGATATTTTTTTCTTCATAGAAATAAAATTGTTGAGATTTAAATCCCTCGAAACTCACTTCTAAGTTTCGATAATACACATATTTTAGTCGATCAAAGTTATAACGCCCTCGGTTAACAGCGAGGTCTTTGGCCCAGTAATTTGGACTGCGTTTATAAGTAATACTCCGACCCGCATCGATACGATCAACTATATAAGGCCCTGATCCAATAATAGGTTGCAGCGTAATGCGAGTAAAATCTCTGTTTTTCCAATCTGCTTTTGAATAAATTGGAAGACTCGCCACAATTAATGGCATCTCAACATTTTTGTTGGATTTAAATATAAATTTGATTTGGTGCTTTGATAGACTTTCGGTTTTTGCCAAATCTGATAAATACATCTGCAAACCAAAATTTGCTTTGGTTTGATATGTATCAAAAGTAAATTTCACATCATCCGATGTTAATGCCTGCCCGTTATTAAATCGTGCTTGAGGATTCAGGTGAAAAATTACGGACTTCAGATTGTCAGGATCGTAAGTTACTTTTTCAGCCAGTAGTGGATACATCACTCGTGGCTCATCCAAAGAACGATCCATTAAACTATCAAAAAGATAGTTCACGCCCTCTGTTGCACTCCCTTTTCCATTCATACTATTTAAATTATCGAAAGTGCCTAATGTGGATTGGCTAAATAAACCACCTTTAGGTGCTTTAACATCCGCATATGGCATGACTGAAAAATTGGCATATTTAGGCTGCACATGCATCGCTAAGTATGGTGTCGTTTGAAGGGCTGCAAATGTGGTTTGAGCAAAAAAGCTTAGCCCGAACAGACTAAGCTTTTGAGTTGTAGATAATGAAAGCATCAGTACTTACAGGTTTGGCACTTTAATAACATCACCTATACGCAATTGTGTACTTGGCGTTAAATCATTCATCTCAGCCAAAGCGCTAGTTTCCATACCATATTTACTTGCTAAACCAATTAAGGTATCACCACGCTTCACCTTGTATTCAGTGACAACTTTAGGAACAGAAATCGTTTGACCACGCTGCAAGCCAGCATTTGCTTTCAAGTCATTAAGATCAGCTAATTCACGACTCGACATACCAAAACGATTTGCAATACTGTTGAGGGATTCACCTGCTTTTACAGTATATTTTTCCGTATTTTTACTAGAAACAGATCTTGAGCTCGTTTTACTTGACTCAACTTTTGCTGTTTCTGTTTTTGGTACATCACCAGAAAGTTTGAGCTTCTGACCAATACGAACAGTACTTTTACGTGACAAACCATTTAATGCAGCTACATAATCGAGCTGTAGATAATAACGACTAGCGATATTACTTAAAGTATCTCCTGATTTTACGGTGTAAATATCAGGTGCCGTTTCATCTTTATCTTTGACTTTTGTCGCTGTGACATTTGATGACTTGGAAGGTGCATCTCCAGCAAGTTTTAAACGTTGTCCTACACGTAATCCAGCAGTACGCTCCAATCCATTCAAATCAGCAATATAATTTACACTTAAATCATATTTGCCAGCGATTGCATTTAAACTATCACCTGATTGAACGACGTACTGCTCTGGAACAGATGAACCTGCTGGTATCTTCAAGGTTTGACCTAAACGCACACCACTGTTGGACTTCAAGTTATTTAGATCAGCCAGTTCACTCAATGTTATTTTCGATTTACTAGCAATACTGGATAAGGTATCACCACGTTGAACCGTATAATTTTCAGTTTTATAACTTGTTGAAGCTGTCACATTGCTATAGTTAACCTTAGCATTTGATTCAGTAGGCTCATCTACTTTAGATACCTCATGTAGAGGTACATTGATTTTTTGACCAACCATCAAATCACTCGTAGCCGTTAAACCTGAAGTTAGGTCAGCCAACTCTTGATTTGATAATGCATAACGATCAGCAATTAATTTGAGATATTCACCGCGTTTCACAGTATATGATTTTGTTGCCACTTTTTTACTAGTGGACACTTTATCAATATCACGACTACTTTGTTGAGAACTACGTATTGAATTTTTTGGCGCTTTTAAGCTCAGTTTTTGCCCTACAAATAATCCATCAGTAACTGATAAATTATTAAAATCGGCTAGTTGTTTGATACTCAAATCAAAACGAGCAGCAAGATTGGTAAGACTATCACCTGATTGTACGACATAGCTATCAGGCTTATTTTCTGTTGCTTTCACAACTTCAGCTTGTGGTTTTGCATCATAGAGATACAAGCTAGTACCTACAAACAAGGTTCCATTTGGATCAATTTGGTTCCACTGCGCGATATCACGCCAGTTCACTCCATTTTTCTGTGCAATCACAGCCAATGTGTCACCAGGTAATACGACATAAGTACTACGTTTGCCTTTTGGTGCTACAACAACAACATCGGTGTCCGTTTTAATATAAGGTTTACCTTGGTTTCGTTTAGCATCATCACTGTTCGCAGTCGTTTCGTCTTCAACCAAGTTTTTTGGATAAGCGAATCCTTTAGTGACTTCTTGACCTTTTTCATCAGCAACTGATTGGCTAGTTTGGATCGCAGTGAGCTTAATCTTGCCATCAAAAGGATCAACAATTTCAGTTCCTTTCGGTGCAATTGCTTTAATTTCAGCAACAACTTGGTCTTTTTCAGCCTGCGTAGGTTGAGGCTCTAAAACTTGAGCAACAGTTTTCTTCTCACCTTCGTCTTTTACCGCTGCAACGATTTGCTCACGCTCTTTTAGTGAAATTGGTGGTTCAATATTCACAGGTTTGACATTAGGCGCAGGTGTAATCGCCACTGGAATACGAGGTGCACTTGGTACATCAGCAGCAGCAGCAAAAGATGCCAATGCATCAGCACCTTTAGGCGTACTCATCTTCGTCGTTGTGGTAGATGTTGGACGCGTTGTAGTGCTTGCCGTTAATGGCGGAGGTGTTTTTGTCGAAGGACTAATTGCCTGTCCAGTACTTGTGCGCGTTGTCGTTGAAGTACTCAATGTATTATTCATAGCAGGCGGAGTCTGATTGCTAGCCCAGAAGCCACCAGAACTTGATTTACCCGAACGAAGTTTTGCATCGATCGATGGACTCAAATCTGCAGGAATCAAAATACGCATCGGACTTGTTGGATCAACCGTTTCACCACGATATGCAGGGTTGAGCGCATATAACTCTGCACGACTTAGACCTGTAATAGATGAAATTTGATTCAGATCTAAAGGTGCTGACAAACTGACTTCACGGAAGTGAGGACGATTGGCAATTGGAGGTAAAGCCACGCCATAAGCACTTGGATTTTTGATAATTTGAGCAACTGCCAAGAAACGAGGTACATAGTTCATTGTTTCTTGTGGCAATTTCAATGACCAATAATCAGTTGGCAAGCCAGCTGCCTTATTACGGTTAATCGCTTGTTGAATACGTCCAGGACCTGCGTTGTAAGCAGCTAATGCTAACTCCCATGATCCAAACTGGTTGTACAAGCTACCTAAAAACTCATATGCAGCACGCGTAGATTCAACTACGTCACGACGACCATCATAAAGACTGGTTTGCTGTAAACCATAAATACGTCCAGTACTTGGAATAAATTGCCATAATCCTGCTGCTGCTGCACTACTCGTTGCTGCTGGATCATATGAACTTTCGATAACTGGTAGCAAAGCCAATTCCGTTGGCATACCACGGCGTTCAGCCTCTTTCACAGTGTGATAAAGATATCGGCTGGCACGCGCACTCAAACGATCTAAATATGGTTGACGAGAAATAAACCAACCACGCTGTGCTTCGATACGTGAATCCCAATGGTTTAAATCCATTTTGAATCCAACAGTCATACGTTTCCACACATCACCGTGTTTTAAAACCAGTAATCGATCACCCTCTACTGCACGCATGTCGGTTGCTGATAGTAAATCCTCAAGCGAATCCAAACTACTAGCATCCAAATAGCCAGAACCTAATTGTTTTGATGATGAGACTTTAGAAGACTGAGGTGTAGATGAACACCCTGTCGTGATTCCTAGCGCAGCTAAAGCAGAAGTCAGTACAGTAATTTTAAATAATGATGTTGCAGATTGTTGCCACACCAATGTGGTCGATTTATACATAAAAACTTCCAGTCAACTCACGCTAGTTTATTTCTTCGATTTGCCATTGTAGTAAAGCATGTCACTTAGACAAGGCAATAATTTAACGTGATTCGCATCGAAATGTTACAAGAAATTAAAAAAGATGAGTTTTGTAACGTTCATCAATGCAATTTAGTTTTACAATACCGCCCGTAATCAAGGGGTGATACACTGTTTTCGCTTGTACTTTTTAAAAGTACTCTGCTTATTTTGATGATGATCCGCTCTACCATTCTCGTTTAAACTTTTAGGTTCAACTATGTCTCAAACAATCACACTTTATGTAGATGGCGCATGTAAAGGCAATCCAGGATTAGGTGGTTGGGGAGCTTATATCATTACAGAAACCGAAGAGCATAAAATTTATGGTGGTGAGCTAGAAACAACCAATAATCGAATGGAATTAACCGCAGCGATAGAAGGTGTTTCTTTTTGTCCAGTCGATGCTCACCTTATTATCTGGACAGATTCAAACTATGTAAAACAAGGCATCACTGAATGGATCCATGGTTGGAAAAAGAAAAATTGGAAAGATGTCAAAAATCCTGATTTGTGGAAAAAATTAGACGCCGTGTGCGCAAATAGAAATATCGAGTGGAACTGGATCAAAGGTCATGCGGGCCATCCAGGAAATGAAATGGCTGATCAACTAGCAAACATGGGTGCTGAACAAACTGCAAAACAAAGCTCAAAAATGACGCAGGCTAACGCTGATACAAAAAAGCCTGAATCTGATTGGCTGCTTGATGATCCCTTCGGTTTAGACCTCGATGCAGAACCAGATGAGTTGATTGAAGAGATTGAAATTGATTTACAAGTCACAGAGCAAATTGAAGAAATTATAGAGGTTAAATCTGTAAATGAATCTTCAAACCCATACATTGTAATTACAGATGCAAAATTAAATCTACAAGGCCCTCGCCAATTGATTCTCGATACAGAAACGACAGGTTTCTATTATCAAGACAACGATCGAATCATTGAGGTGGGTGCAATCGAAATGATTAATCGTAAGCTTACTGGTAGTTCAATTCATATTTATATTAACCCGGAAAAACCAGTTGGCGATTCAGTCGATGTACACGGTATCACTGATGAATTCTTAGCAGACAAACCTAAATATGCTGAAATCGCAGATGTACTTTTCGAATTTTTAAAAGGTGCTGAAATCATTGCACATAATGCGACCTTCGATATGAACTTCTTAGATATGGAGTTTAAACGCGCGGGGCTTCCAGCATTATCAGAAGTTTGTGAAGTTACGGATACACTCGCCCTTGCTAAAAACAAGCATCCTGGTCAAAAAAATTCACTTGATGCCTTAGTCCGTCGTTATGAAATTCCTGCTCGCGATCGTACCTTCCACGGTGCATTACTCGATGCTGAAATTTTGGCTGATGTTTACTTGGCGATGACAGGTGGACAAGTCTCATTTGATATGGATGCCTTATCCCAAACCGAACAGCAACAGAATAAAACCACTCGCCAACGCGTACAAATTGATTTGCCAATTATTTACCCGACTGATGATGAACTTCAGCAACATGAGACTTGGGTCAAACAATTCGAAGAAAAACATGGAAAACCATGCTTTTTTGCAAAATAAATTTGCTTATAAGTTCAGGTTTTTTTGTTTCAAGCTTTCAAAGTTAAGTTATATTAACTCTTAAAGATTTAAACCCTCTCCATAGAGGGTTCATGGATATAACAACTTAGGAAAGGTGTAGGTCATATGTCTTACCAAACCTCGATTCATTTCGACCCAACGGCATTATTAATAATAAAAAATGAGATCGATAATTCGATTAAATTGGTAGAGACTGCAGTCAATACTCTTGCCGAAGAACAAGCCTTGCCATTTGGGATTGATGATGCTCTCAATCAGTTTGAACAATGTACGAATGTTCTAGCGTTGATTGATATCCCACACCTATCGCAGATTACGCAATACTCTGCTGAGCTTATGCGTAAAATCATGGCTCAACCTGAACAAATTAAAACTAGTGATGTTGTGGCTTTGAGCGAAGGCACAACCATGCTGAAACGTTATATCGAATTCATTTGTTTACGTGAAGTAAAAGTTCCGCAATTCCTATTAGATACACTCAATCGTTTAGAAAAAGCATTAGGCAAGCCAATCACTAAAGAAGGTCAAACGATTCAACCTTTATTGGATTGCTTTACGCCAAATTTTGATTTGCCAAAAGCCCCTGATTTAGAAAAATCACAGTACGTCCATCAGTTATATAAATTGTGCTTAAACAAACTGATCAAACAAGCAGAAACACCTTTGGATTTACAAGGCTTAAAACTTGTTGCGGTTTATATGGCTGGTTTAGCATCGGGTTTGCCAAGTCAACAATATTGGCAACTTGTGAATGTAGGTTTAGGACATATTGAAGATCTACTGATTACTGAAGCACGCTTACGTACATTTATTAAGATTGAAACCAATATTGGTCAATTTCTTGCTAATCCAAATGCATTTCAAACTGACTTAAATGATTTAGCGGATATCTTGAGTATTTGTATCAGTCAAGAAGATGATCTTTCTCATCATATTCGTGAACAGCTTAATATTGGTGATGAATTACTCAGTGATACACAGCTACAAGTTTTGAGTCGTCATTTGTACGGACCAGACTACGAAACCATTCATACCATTAGCCAGCTAATGACGGATGAGATGGCTCAAATCCGCAACGAGATTGAATATAACCATCAAAATATGTCCGCTGAAAAAACTCAAGAACTTCAGCAAAAACTTCATCAGCTCTCAAATGTATTTAAAGTTCTCAATCTAAATGAAGCGGCAAAAGAACTGACACAGCAAGCAGAAAAACTCAGTCAACCAAATACATTAACTGATGCAACGTCAGTACAACATTTAATGAATAGTATCTTGGCTTCGATGAATTCTATTGGGATTCTTGAGCGTAACTATACTTCAAGTCGTTTACAGTTACGTGTGAATAACATGCAAATCTCTTTGGATCGTTTAGATGAAGCGCACAAAGCTTTATTAAGCGAAACCAAAACTCTGATTGAAACACTGACTCAAACACTTAGTCTTTACGCTCAAGACTCTACAGCACACAATTTAGAGTCTCTGCCTATTTATCTCAAAGAACTATCAGGTGCTGCCCTATTCTTGGGAAGTACTGCACAACAAACCGCTTTGTTAGGTGCAGTTCAATTTGCAGAACATCGACTTGCTCAAAATGAAACTTTTGAGGCTGAACACATTAACTGTATTTTAAATGTTGTCGCAGGACTTGATCTATTGGTTGATAACTTAAAGAACAAACAACCTGTGTTGCAATCTATGTTTGATGTGGCATTATCAAACAGTCAACAGTTACAAAGCGCAGCGGCATAATGACCCAACTATCACTTGCTTATATTTTTCAACATCAAAAGCTCTTAGTAGATGAAAATTTACAGTTACCTCAAGTTGAAAAGTTAGCAAGTGATTTGCCTATTCATCACGATGATCAAGTAATTGCACGTGATCTTCTTGATGACGAGCCAATTCCAGAGGGCTATCAATTAGTTCCGATCAGAGAACTCATACAATCATGGGATACTTCGGATTTCTTACAAGCAAGCCGTGCTGTCCAATTACTTGAGTGGCGTCGTAACCATAAATTCTGTAGTCATTGTGGTCATATGACCGAAGTGCATTCGAGAGAATATGCGATGGTTTGCCCTGCTTGTGGGTACCACCAATATCCTCGAGTTCAACCTTGTATTATCACAGTGATCACAAAAGGGTCTGACGAGATTCTTCTAGCAAAATCCGCTCATAACAAATCAAATATGTATGGTTTGATTGCAGGCTTTGTTGAAGTTGGCGAAACCCTTGAAGAAGCTGTACAACGTGAAACACTTGAAGAAGTTGGTTTAAAGCTCAAAAATATTCGTTACATGTCTAGCCAACCTTGGCCATTCCCTAGTAACTTAATGATAGCGTTTCATGCTGAATACGAATCGGGTGACATTGAATTGCAAGTAGAAGAAATTAGTGACGCTCAGTTCTTCAAGTTTAATGAATTACCTGAAATCCCATTTAAAGGCAGTATTGCCCACAGTATGATTACTCAAATCATAGGTCAAAAAAAAGCATCTTAAGTAAGATGCTTTTTTATTTAGTCTTCTAAAGCCTCTTCTAAGAAATGCATAATAGTGCGTTTCGTTTTGAAGTAGTGACTGACAAAACTTGCAAGTGTTGCCACAATGGTAATATGTCCTGTTTTTGGAATCACCATCACATGACTATGATTGCCTTTTTCTCTTAGTGCTTTATCCAGATCAAATGTATTATGACTACCTACTAACTGATCGTTTTCCGCCATCAACAAATAGTGCTTAATCTTGTTCGGATTGACAAAATAATATGGCATCACTTGCTTATACGGTACATGCTGATCAAAGGCATGTTCAGAAAGAGGATCATCTTTATAATCAAAATGATATGGACCAGCCATTCCCACGATTGCTTTGATCTTATCAGTATATTTGAAGTTCTGAGCGTACGGAGAATAAACCACTGACATTACATTAAAAGCACCCGCGGAATGCCCCATTAAGATAATGTTTTCAGTAGAAATATTAAGTTTTGCTTGGTTTTGATTTAGATAATGAATTGCTTGAGCAAGATCATCAACAAATGCAGGAAAAATTTGTTCTGGGGCAAGTTGATAATTAATAACAGCAACATCAAAACCTTCTCGAGCAAAACTTTCACCTACGAAAAGATAATCACGTTTATTACCATGTTGCCATGAACCACCATGCACGAACACAATCAATGGTCGCTGCTTTTTAGGATTTTTAGTTCGATAAAGATCTAAACGATGTCTTGCCTTTAAACCATAGGCAAGATGCTCTTCCTTTTCAAAGGTATCCTTTGGTGTCAGATAATTGATTGAGTAACTGGCTAGATCATACAGACGAAACTCTTGATAAAAGCTTTTCGCCCGTGTCACATTTTCTTGAACTTGTTGAATAAGTTGCTTCATAAATTAGGGTACAGTCGGTGTAGAAGTCGCAGGTTCTGCCTGATCGGGATCAATTGCTACTGGAGTTTCAACGAGAGGTTGTGTCGTCACTGTACCCACCATAGGAGTTGCTGTGGTTGAACTCGCCATCGTTCCAGATGATTGGTCAATATTATCAATCAGAGTAACAATTTTACTCACATTACCAACTTTTTGTAAGACGTCATCCAAATCTCTTATTTCCGCAGTATTTAGACGTCCCATGACATAAAGAACACCATTTTCAGTGTGTACCAACACTTTACTATCTGAAACTACAGGTGCTTTCATCAGTAAACCACGAGTATTTGCGGTTACTGTTGCATCTTGCATAATCGTGTTGTAGCCAACTTTATCACCAACAGTAATGTAGTTATGTACAGCTTTGACATCACTCATTGCTCGAAGATTATCTTCAGCTAATTGCTTCAAGTATGGATCAGGTACCTGCCCCGTTAACAAGACATTACTATGAAAACTTTCAATATTGATGCGGGACTGTTTAAAACGGTGATCTAATTTGTACAAATTAATATTGGCTGTACGCTTGATAGACGAATCAATAAATACTTGTCCGAGACTACGTTCCCCACTATCTGTGCCGACAGGTGAAGTTCCTGTTCCACCCGAAATAAAACTCGCACATCCTGATAAACTTGCAGCGCAAAGTAACGTAATCGTTAAACGTTTTAACACTTGGCAAGACTCCCTATCTACAAACTTGTTCAATCTTAGGTATTTATCTCAAAATGACCAAATTAATGCTCAATCTAAAGTAAATGCATGTTCAATCCACTGCTGATCATACTGCAATTTTGAAAAGTCTGGTTGTACTGTTTTTGCAATTTTCTGTGGAAAATCAAAACAAATCACATCAAAACGACAATCAAAATCCTCATAATCAGGATTATTCTGTAAAAACTGCTGCGCTGTCTTTATTATTTTCCGTTGTTGCGAGTGTGTAATCACTTCACATGACTCCGCATAGCTCCCTGCCGATCGTGCCTTTATCTCTACAAAGATCAACTCATTCTGTCGTTTTACAATTAAATCGATTTCTCCATAACGTGAATGATAATTTTGAGCGACACATTCATATTGAAATTGTTGAAGATAGATTAATGCTTGTTGCTCAGCCCAATGTCCGAGTTCATTTGCGTTTTCTGTCATGACATTTATTTCTTATTTTAAGATTTGGATTCCGTGCTCTTGTTGCTGGTAGCAAGTTGGTTGTCTGAAAATTTTATTGTCTTTAAAACTTATTGCACCAGTTCGCCCCACAAATGAAGTTTCTTGCTGATTCTGATTACTCAATAAATATTGAGTGATTGTCCATGCATCACCACCAAAAGCAAGTAAGCGTTGAAATGCCATATTTTCAGGCTGCTCTTTATACGCTTCAATAAGATCTACCCATTGTCCATTATACAATGCAGGCGTATCACAAAAGCTAAGTCCTAAAGGAATAGTCTGTCCCTGCTCGATACTTAATGGTGTTGCATAGACTTTCTTTTCAGGTAGCTCACCTAGTTGTTGAATCCATTGATGATGCCCCAGCAGTAACAACCCTTGCTTTCTCGAGAATTTTTTGGGCAGAGTGTCAATAATTTGTATTTCTGAACCGAATTCTACCGAAAGAGCCTGCATAAATAATTCTGTAGCTGCTTCAGTACTAGTTTCACGCAGAACCCATAATTTTTTTACCCGATCGTTTTTTAATAATTTGGTCAAGGCAGCTGCATCATGTTGTTTCGACAAACTAAATTGCCACACATTTTCAGCATGTTGATTCACATCATTTAGTGCCAGCACAGGAAGTTTAGGCTCCAGTTGCATGACAGCATCAATATCAGTTCTAGCCAAAGGACCAACGACCAATTTAATTTTGTTATTCACCTTCTTCTTAAAGATGTAATCCATACTATTTTTAGTTGAATCGGCAAAAATTATTTTTTCTTGGCTGCCAGATGCTGCATAAGCACTCAAGAAACCACGTTTAATGTTTTCACTCGCTCGCGCCATAGCACCAGATTCAGGTAGAATCACCAAGATGTCCGCATAAGCTGGGCTCACAAATGCTGCAAAAAAAAGCGGCAGCCAATATTTTTTTATATACATTAGGGAGTTACCTTTTATGAGTGCTCAATTATTTGTTGTAGCAACCCCGATTGGGCACTTAGATGACATGACCTATCGTGCAATTGATATTTTAAAGTCTGTATCGGTAGTTGCGGCAGAAGACACTCGTCAATCTGCACAGTTATTTAAACACTATAATATCTCAACTCAATTAACTGCGTGTCATGATCACAATGAAAGTAACAAAATTGATCAACTTCTCCAAAAAATGTTAAATGGTGAAGACGTCGCGCTAATCAGTGATGCTGGAACGCCTTTAATTAGTGACCCTGGTTTCAAACTGGTTCGTGCTGCTCAAGAACATGGAATACGTGTTATTCCTGTGCCTGGTGCATGCGCAGCAATCGCAGCATTAAGTGCTGTTGGTTTGCCTAGCGATCGTTTTAGTTTCGAAGGATTTCTTCCATCCAAAGCTTCTCAACGCATTAGTCAACTTGAAAAGCTAAAAGATGAAACACAAACATTAATTTTCTACGAAGCACCTCATCGAATTTTGGCATGTATCCAAGACATGGTTCAGGTCTTTGGTGAAGATCGACCTGTAGGTTTTGCTCGTGAAATTACCAAAACTTTTGAAACGATCAAAAAAATGACGTTAAAAGAACTCGTAACGTTTATTCAGAATGATCACAACCAAGAAAAAGGTGAAATCGTAGTTGTCGTTGGTGGTGCTACGACTGAAAAAGATATGGAACAAGATAAGCTAGATGACTTATTGAAAAGATTACTACAAGATCTCTCCGTCAAAGCAGCTTCACAATTAGCAGCTGATTTAACAGGAATCAAAAAGAAAGTTGCTTACCAACGTGCTTTAGAACTTACACAACAAGATTAAAATAAAATGGATGTAGATTACTGAAAATATCTACATCCATTTTTTAAAAAAGATTATCAACTTAGCGTTTTTGTTAAATTCGACTTTGATCCATTTTTCGCTCTGATCTCGCCTGTTGAATTACGCTCAATCCTGAACTCACACCGAGGTAAGCAATAATAAAAGCGACCAATAAATCTGGATAGACGGTTCCTGTTCCCCAAACACTTGCTGCAGCGAAAATTACCGCAATATTTGCAATCGCATCATTACGGCTACACAACCATACGGAACGCATATTGGCATCACCATCTCGAAATGTATAAAGCATGATGGCAACAAATACATTAACCAGTAATGCCAATACCCCAATAGCTCCCATTAGCATAGGTTCAGGTATCACACCTATCCACCATGACCAAATCACTTTAATGATCACAAAGATACCAAAAGCAGCCATTGTGATTCCTTTCAGTAAAGCTGCCGTTGCTCGCCAATACAAACTCATAGAAAGCACAATTAATGAAATAGCATAGTTTGCAGCATCTCCTGCAAAATCTAGTGCATCAGCCCATAAAGACACAGATTGTGCATGCGCTCCTCCGATGATTTCTACAAAAAACATAAGTGCATTTAAAATTAATGCGATCCATAATGCCTTTCTAAACTTAGGACTCATTGTTTTTGCTGGGGCACACGCTATATTACAACCACATCCTGCCATGACTTTTCTCAAAGAATCTTTTATAGTGATTAAAAACCCTTGAGTAGCTCTAGAGTCAAGCATAATGAATTTTACAATTGGGCAATTATCTAAAAAGTCAGGTGTTTCAATCGATACCATTCGTTATTATGAAAAGATTGGATTACTTGAAAAAGCAAAACGTACGGCAGGAAATTATCGACATTATTCTGAAGAGATTCTTTCAGAACTTTTATTTTTAAAACATTGCCGCGAATTGGGCATAACCCTGCAAGATATTCAAAAGTTGAAAGAGTTATCAACTCATCCCAACCAAACCTGTATCGAAGTTGATCACTTGATTGATCAATACCTTAATGAAGTTTCTCAAAAGATTCAAAATTTAGAGCACCTCAAGCAAGACTTTATTCAACTGAAACAACAATGCTCTCAACACCGCACGATAGAACAATGCGGAATTTTAAAAGGATTACATCAGCCACTAGAATGTGATCTCACATTACATCAACATAAAAAAGCATCACAATCGTGATGCCTTTGAAATGCTTTAAATTCAGTCGTGATGTTCACCAGGAGGAACTTCAGTAATTCTGCCACCACGAGCGAGGAACGCAGCCACTTCATCTTCCAAAGCCTGACGCTGCTTCTGTTTAGCAGTCACTGTTAGCGTTTCAGCTTCAGCTAGATCAGCATCATCAATCGTTGCTTCTTCGCTATCTGCACCGCTTTCTGCTGCTTTCGCCTCTTCATCGTCTACAGCAGAGTCTTCAGTATTTTCATCGTAATCATTAATTTCCGTCATATTACTCTCCCCACAATGACTAAATCTTCATCATCGTTATTTGGTCATCAGAACTTTGTGAAATGTAACAAGCTCTTCTCATTTATCAAAGTAGAATGTTTAACAAATTGTACTTTTAACGACCAAATTCACTCTGATTTATAAATGATTGTATAAAAAATATCTACTATTTTTTAGCAAGCGTAGCGTGTGTGTTGCAATGCACCCAATCCATTCGCTTGTTGCATAAAGCGATCCTTGAGTACTTCAAATTGTTCAACTTGCTTTAATCCAAAGTTCCTTGCCCAAACAAAGGGAAATAGCTCTGAACTTTCTAACCACCCGATTGCTGACATACTGTGCATCATGGCATCGTTTTGACCTTTACGTTGATGTTCATAGCGAAGCAAAGTTTGCTCATTTGCCCATACACCACGTTTTAAATCATGCAATAAAACATCACATAAAACTGCTGCGTCTAAGCAACCGATATTTACGCCCTGACCTGCCAAAGGATGGATGACATGTGCAGCATCTCCAATCAAAGCTAAACCCGATTTGATATAACGCTGAGCTGCTCTTGCTTTGAGTGGGAATTGTGCTCTTGATCTTACATCGACCACCTCACCCAACATTTGCAAACTTTCACGTGTCAGTAATTGCATAAACTCCTGATCTGATAACTTCGAATATTCATCCGCATAATCATCAGGTAGAGTCCATACAATTGATTGCCAGTAGCCATTTTCTTGTTGATCTAAGCTTGCCATAGGTAGAAATGCAAGTGGACCAGTAGGTAGAAAAATTTGGCGTGCGACATATTGATTCGGTTGTGTCGTTTTAATCGCACAACTGATTGCGGCTTGTTTGTAGTCTAAAATATCTAAATCAATATAAGCTTGCTCACGTACAAATGAGTTTGCACCATCAGCACCGATCAATAACTTCGTTTTGAGGATCGTGCCATCGGCGAGTTGAATCGACCAACCTTTTGCAATTTGCTCAATGCGAATAACTTTTACTTGGGTACGGTAATCTTTGAGCTGCTGTAACATTTTTTGCTGTATCGCAATATTCAAAACACTTGGCTCAACCATTGAACCTAAAGCTTGATCTGCACGAGGTTGCTCTTCGGAAGCATGCCCAAAATTTATTTCACCATAACCATTTTTATTCCAAACTTGCATACCTGAATATGGCATTTGGCGTGCTAAATCATTCCAAACGTCAACTGTCTTTAGTAGATGAATCGTTGCTTGACTTAAAGCCAACACACGTGGATTCATCACGGCTAAAGTTTTGTCTTGATCAAGTACTGGTGCAGCATCCAATACTGTTGCTTGCACGCCACCTTGTGATAGCAACAACGCTGTTAAACCACCGACTAATCCACCACCAACAATGACGACATCTAACATTTCACTCATGCTTTTAGCCCCATCGCGTAGTTCGCAACCAAAGGCTTAATGCCAGGAATCACATCAAATGCAATCAATCCTGTATTTCTTATTAATTTAAGAAGCGGATTTTGATTACTAAAACCACGCACCACTGAATCACAGAACTTAATCACACGCTGCTGATCTGTTAAACGTGCTTGCTCATAAGCCAATAAATTATCAGGATGACCAATATCATCAGACTTCGCTAACTGCTCTAGTAAATAGCGAACCAATACATCAGCATCACGTAAACAAAGGTTAAAGCCTTGCCCTGCAACAGGATGTATTGTGTGCGCTGCATTACCCATGAGAACTACACGACCAACCGCCTGCTTGTGAGCCAGAACTTGTGACAATGGATAACTAAAACGTTTACCCGTTTTTTCAAATTTACCCGCACGATCGCCATAAGTTTCTTGTAGGGCATCTAAGAAGTGTTGATCATTTTCTTCACCCAACCATTCAGCTTCAGTACCTTTTTTAACTGGCCAAACGACAGAACGACGATATTCGCCTGGTAAAGGTAATAACGCCAATGGTCCTAATGCGCTAAAACGCTCAAAACCAACCTGCTGATGAGGTTTAGAGGTTTGAACCGTTGTGACAATCGCAACTTGGTCATAATCATGTTCATCCACACCCACACCAATTGCTTGACGACAGAAAGAATCACGACCATCTGCTGCAATCACTAACTTTGATTTGAGCGAGTGTATATATTCACCATTACGCATGGCTTCAATGTGAACCTCATCTGCATCTTGTGTCAGTGACGTCACTTGCACCCCATCAATTAATTCAATCAGAGGCTGCTGACGAACTTGGGTGAGTAATACTCGACCTAACCATGCATTCTCAATTACTTGTCCAAAGCTTTCTACTTTTTCTTGTTCTGCGACTAGTCGTGCTTTACCAAAGCTACCTTGCTCTGTGATATGCACTTGTAAAATTGGGGTCGCATGCTGTTGTAATGCATCCCACAATCCTAACTTTTGATAAATTTGCACGCTACGGCGTGACAAAGCGGTGTTACGCGCATCAAAACTTGAGTGATATGGAGCTAGATTTTCGTCATCGTAATTTGGATATTTCACAGCTTCTAATAGCTTTACGGCAATATTAGATTTTGCCAACATTAAAGCAAGGCTGAGTCCAACCATACCCCCACCGACAATGATGACTTGTTGCTGCATAATATTATTCCTTATCAGTTTTTCATGACTTGATGTTAAGGGTCTGTTGATATTTCATCTATGGTTGCGTTATAGGCTAAAATAACTTAAACGAGGCATGAAACGTAGGCAATGGCAACTCCTTGTCAAGTTTCATAACAACGTTTAAGGAAGTTTTAGCCATAACCCTGTGGGACAGGGATATTTTTTGTCGCTACTGCGTTATGGCTTATTTATTTAGAATGACTAAATTTCATAAGCCATGCCTTGTATCACCTAAAAAATATCCACTGTCGCAAGCATTTATGAAATATCTACAGACCCTAGCCTATCTTACTCTAACTCAAATTGGGATTGGAATTTGTACTTTGTTTGGTCTGTGTTTTATTTTAATTCGACAAATAAAAAAGGCTTATCTTAGAATAAGCCTTTAGATCAATATTTCTGACTTAACTAGCCATTAATTGCTCAATTTCTTCAACAGTTTTCACTACATTCTTAGTCAAAACCAACGGTCCATTTTCAGTGACTACAATATCATCTTCAATACGAATACCAATACCACGCCATTTCACATCAACCGTTTCATCATCAGGTGCGATATATAAACCTGGCTCAACGGTGACTACCATTCCTGCTTCATAAGCACGCCAGTCTTCGCCATGCTTATAAGCACCGACATCATGCACATCCATACCAAGCCAATGCCCAGTGCCATGCATAAAAAATTGACGGAATGCTTCACTTTCAACCAACTCATCTACATTACCGCTAAGTAAGCCAAGTTCAACCAAACCTTGAGTTAAAATTTTTACAGCGACTTCATGTGGATATTTGTAGTGATTGCCGATACGTGTTGCATCAATCGCAGCTAGTTGTGCATCTAATACAATATTGTAAAGTGCTTTTTGCTCAGGACTGAACTTACCATTGACTGGGAAAGTACGAGTGATATCAGATGCATAGAATTCATATTCACAAGCAGCATCTATTAAAACCAAATCACCATCTTTTAATGGTTTATTGTTTTCTACGTAATGCAAAATGCACGCATTCTCTCCTCCACCGACAATACTATTGTAGGCTGGCACACAACCATGTTTACCAAAAATATAATTGAGTTCTGCTTCAAGTGCATACTCCATCATTTCTGGTTTCACTGATTGCATAGCACGTGTATGTGCATCTGCACTGATATTTGATGCGATCTGCATTAGCTCGATTTCTTGCGCTGATTTTTTCAGACGCATCTCATCTATAAGTCGATCAAGCTGAATGACCTCTGCTGGAGAGGTTGATCCACGACGTTGTTGAGCATCAGCTTTTTGAATCCATTGACTTACTCTGGCATCAAACTCAGCTTGATGACCAATTCGAAAATACAGACGATCTTTATTTAAAAGCTTTGCAATGATTTCCTGATCCAATAAATCTATTGCAAATGCTTCATCTGCACCATAGATTTCAACAGCTCCTTCCACACCAGCACGGTAACCATTCCAAATCTCCATTTCGCGATTACGCTCTCGGCAAAATAAGGAATAACGATACATTTCACCTTCAGCGAAGGTTTCCAAAACCGCAACTGCTTCGGGTTCAGCAAAACCAGTTAAATAATAAAAACTACTGTCAGCTCGATATTTATAGTCTGCATCGCGATTGCGGTACATTTCTGCACGTGTCGCAATAATAGCAACACTATTTGCACCCATTTTCTGAGCTAAATGATCACGGCGTTGTTTAAAATCAGCTTGAGTTAGTTTCATATTATCCTACAGCTTGAAAGTCCCTCTAAAAAGTAAGAGGGATTTATTAGGGAGATTTAATACCGCATTAGCTCGGACGATGCGGTGTAAACATTTCTACGATAGTTTGTGGATCAGTTGTGCTTTCTTGATTTCTGCTTTTGGCATAAAAGTTTTTTAAGAGTGAACTTTCACTAACAGAAATCTTTTTGCGACCAATCGATAAGCTCACTGGAATTAGACGAACAAACTCGTATAACTCTTCATAGCTTGCTTCACCTTCGTCATCATTATCTGAGTCTTCAAACTCCACTGCTGCAACATCTTGTAAGTGTTCAATGAGTTCTTGTTCATCAGCACGAATATGTCCTGATGCTAAACCGAAGCCTAGAACCACACCAGCACACCAATCTGCCAAAGCTTGAACTCGATCAACAAGTAGATGACTATCATCTGGCAACATCGGCAAATAATCTAATTCATCATCAGACAAGGCATGAGAAACGTCTTCGCTTTCGTCAGTTAAGCTTTCTAATGCCTCTTCCGATAATGCAGGAACATTTAAAGTATTTAAAATTTGTGACCATTCGTCTTTTGTTGGTGCTTGTGTGACACAAACTATACCTGTGAGTAATCCATGTAACTCACTTGGACTTGAAATCTCTTCAATCCCATCAAAATGGGCATTCCAATCCGTCCAACCTGAAATATCGTCTTGCATTCGTTTATCCAATCTCTATACTGCTGTATATATTACCTTTGATTGCAACTCTGTGCGACCTCGTTATGTTAGAACAATTACAGCGTCTACAAGCGCATATTGGTGTTTTAAAAACACGTTTACATCATTTAGAGCGCGAAAACACTTCGCTCACTGAAGCTAAAGCTTTAGCTGAAACAGACCATCATGCACAAATCGTGCAAAAAAATAGCATCATCACGCAAAAGCAGGACGAAGTTGATAACTTAACTGAACAATTAACTCAGTTACAAGATCAATTTAAGCAGCTCAATCAAGATGCGACAACATTAGCGGAACGCTATAGCCGCTTGGAAAAAAGTACCACTGACTTAAAAAATCGCTTTCAAGAGATTTTGGCAGAGCGTAATGATTTACGTGTAACTAAAGAGAAGCTCCAAGCACAACAACGTCATAGTCAGCAAGAGATCCAAGATCTTCAGCAAGATCGTGATCGTTTATTGCAAAAAAATGAGCTTGCAAAATCAAAAGTTGAAGCAATTATTCAACGTCTTGCCATCCTAGGTACTGCGCAAGATCATCATGCACAAGAAATTCAGCAACTTGCTCACCCGAATGCTGAACTACAAGAGGAAAACTGATCATGAGTGAACAAGTGACAGTAGAACTTCGTTTAATTGAACAGACTTTTCGCTTAAATACCACTGAAGATAAACGTGAAGAATTAGAGCGTGCAGCTGAACTACTGAATCAAAAGTTTCAGGATATGCGACGTAATGCTCCTCGTGTAGAACACAATAAATTAGTCATTATGGTTGCCTTACAGATGGCACAAGATGTCTTTAGTTTGAATAAATCTTTGCAGGAATATGCTCACTGTGAGCGCCTACTTCAAACCATCTTGGAAGATGTCGAACAAACTGTTGAGTAAAATTGCACAAAGCCCCATCAATTAGTAAGTATCTTTACAGATATGTGATCTGCAAGGATTGTCATCGTGTAAAGATCAGTTATACTAAAACTGTCTCTAGGGTGTTCGCCAGTACGTCTAGTCCCCTGCCGATACTTAAATTTATGGATGTGTCCTGTACATTTTGAGTGTATGCCTGCCTCGAGTAGGAAACCCAGTAAGTGTACGTCACCTCCACCTTGAACTCATCGGGTTCAGGGTAACGACCATGCAGCGGCACCTCTGGAGCATTACTTTTCTAATGGTTCTCACCAAAAGAAAATTCAATTTATAATCCCCCTCTCAATCAAAACGTTTTTTTATTTTTATAACCTTCAAAACTCTTGTTATTTTTAGTACATTTCAAATTAAAAAACCATAGCACATGCGATATGTACTATGGCGTTATCACTTCAAAATTTTAAGGTCTATTCATCGTTCAAGGCACATTCATAGTGACTTGGCGCTTGCGAACAACGAACCTGTTTCAGCAACTTCATCATATCTGGATCGTAATGGCCTTCTTTCGTCATTTGGATCCGTGCTTCACGCATAAGTCGAACATAACCTGGCTTATCACTTTCATTTAGTGTTAACCAATATTTACTTGGAATTTTAGCTTCCAATTTATCGACAAATTCAAATGCTGGATTGAGCTGTTTAGAAATGACCTCACGCGCAATTGATCCCATTCCTGCTGGGAATTTATTGCGATGCATGATCAATGTGCCTGTCACTTGAATGACAGGGAACTTAATAATCCCACCAACAACTTTGCCAGACTTATCACTCATCCCTTTATGTAACTCTAGTGGTTCAAACAATATCGCAGGTCCAGCCATAATATCGACTTCTTTATTGTTGAATTTACCACCAACACTCACTAAATCGACCGAAATAGGTTGAGCACCTACATTTTGAACTAATTTCTTTTGGGTTTCATCAAATTGGAATACAGCAATCTTTTTACCTGCAGCTTTAGCTAGAGTATTAATATTTCGATCGTTGACCATAATATAAGCAGCACCTAATGGTACTACCCCGACAACCTCATAGTCTTTGTTCACCATCTTTTCATCAAACTTTGGATTTGCCAAAACTTGGATCACTGCACTCAATTGTTTGTATGTTTGTAGTGCACCAATTGCATCAATACTTCCAACAAATTTATTAAATTGTTTCGCTCGTAGATTACTAATACCTGCGCCATCACAGCGTTTACTGCGGAAATCTTCGGTTAAGACAGCTTCATTGGTATAAACCTTTAGGTTCACCAATGTAGATGCTGTTTTTTTAAGTTTAGGATAATCAAAATCCAGTTTAAATTGTAAATGCGAAGGGCGAGCAACTTTCATATTGACACCAAACTGCTTGGCGACGTTTACCATTCTTGGAATTTCAGTGATATAGCTAGTTGCTTGTTCAAATGCTTCACTATGCTCACCATTCGGCGAATACACACATAAAGTGACCTGTTTAGGAATCTGCTGCCAAGTTTTAGGGTCATTGAGTAGTTTTTTAACTTTATTCTGCGAATGAGTTGAAAGCGTTAGATCTAACTTCCCTTCAGGAGCTGCATTGGTTGGACTCATCATGGCGAATGACGAGACCATCATTCCTGAGATAAGAATTAATTTAATTGACATCCTGCACTTATTTTTATGGATTAAACGGTCCATTTTTAGCTATTTCCCAATAGTTTTTATTCAAGTTAAGGTCATTAAATCAAAATAGAATTGACTGCTTTTACTTAGATGATGTCAATTAAGTCAAGAAAAGTATAAAAACTCTCATTATTTGATAATAGTCTATATTTTCTCGAAGTTTATAGAGTACGAGAGACAATATTTATCCGACTAAAACAATCTAAAAACCAGCTTCTATACCTTAGTAAAACCCCAAATCGGCTTTTCCAAACAACATAAAGTATGAAAAATCTAGAATTAATCCAACGAGTTTTCTTTAACTAAAAATCAAATATCAAACATATTACAAGTTTTGATTCAGTTGAATTGGTAACTCCACTTGCATTCGTAGAATTAAATCACAGAGATAAATAAGCCGTAAAATTGACTCAACATTGATTTTAGACTCGACTAAAAGTGATGTGATTTGCTTTGCAAGTATGTTCATTCCTGCATCTAATGCCAACTGACGTTGTTGTTGCAATGTTTCGATCTGTGATGAACTCAGCATCATACGACCTGAGCAACTCAGACTAAGTAATACATCAAAAATTGGTTCACACACTTTTTGACTTAAACTCATTTGAATAGATGAAAATTTTGCTCTCTGTAGTTGTTTCATCATTAAGAGTTGTTCAATCCGTCCAACGATACTTTCTTTCAAAGTCTTTTTTGATTCAGTGAATTGATCAAAATCTAGGTTAAACAAGCGAGTTTTTTCATTTTGCGTGATCAATAAACTCATTGGCGATAACACCAACGCATGTCCTTTAATCTGGCAATACACAAAAACAGAGTTGATTTGAGTTTTTTGATTACACAAGCGTTCGAGCTGCCGAATTTTTTCTATTTCTGACGTTTTCCAATCTAAACGTAAATGTATCGCTGATTGATTCTGATCATAGACCGTCCACCACAAACATTGCTCAATTTCATCAACTTGAGGATTGTCATAGCTAGAAATATTAAGCATTACTGTTTGATCAACACCTTCAATACTTTGTAATTGTTGCTGCCAACGTTGCTGTAGTTTGTGCCAATTATCAAATCCGATGTGTTGATAAATACTAAAATCCTGAAGATCTTTTAAGCTATTAAGTGGTAAGGCTCGACTTTGTCCTGAAGCAGATAAACGATCATCCTCAGAAAATCGTGGCTGTTGTAATCGTACTTTTTTTTGCATGAGTTGTTGAGCTGTCATCATCCAAATGCTTTGCTGAGACCATGCATTGTAACGATTAAAGTTCGGATCATTATTTTCAGTACGCGCTAGTGTCACCTCAAAAATTTGAGGGTTTTCTTGCTCTGAAAAATATAAAGTTATTCCTCTAGCACCACCCAATGTTCGCCACCAACGTGCGCCTAAAGGTAAAAGCTCTAAACCTATTTGTTCTTGATCTACTTCATATTGACGACGTGACTTCCCTCTTAAGCGAACTAAAACCTCACCCTCAGCATGTTCTAACTGGTAAAGATACGCATTGATTTGAGCTAAATATAATAATGTTTCGTGTTCAGAACTATGTTCGTCACGATTTAAAAGTCGAGTAACCTGACCACTCAGTTGCCTTAACATTGCAGCCAAACGAGGTAATGACTCACTTCTAGCAGACATATTCAGTAGATGTAATTGTCGTGCAGTCATTTCATTTACATGCGATAAACCAAACTCAATCAACTGAGCAAGATCATCTTTTAATTCAATAATAAATTGACCTTCACTCTCACTCAGAACCGCGGGATTCTCTGTCTCATTGAGTTCCAACTCAGTCCAGAATTTTCCTTGAACTCTCTGTACTTCACTTAAAGCAGCTAGATAATATGCTGACTGATCCTTTTCTAAATTTGACAGCATTCCAGCAAAACCAGCCCCTGCCACATAAATAATGTCTTCAGCCAGACTCTTGATACGAATTTTTAAACTGTATTCTTCTTCAAATAATTCTGTTTGTTGTTCTTTTTGCCAAAGCCGAGCGAGTTTGATGGCTTTTTGAGTTTGAGCTTTACCTATTTTCTTGACGATTTGGTTGAGATCAACTCTCAATATTTCTTCGATCAGATTGGGTTGAACATTATTTTCAAGTTGTTCAACCAATTCAACAGTCGTACTTTGAATATCCTCAGCTGAGTCTATTGTTAGATTTTCGATTGGTTGCTGAACTGAATTTTGTAAATGTTGTTGCAGATATAAAACGGCTGCGACAATGTGCTTACAAGCACCTGTTGCAGGGCAACTACATGATGCATTGACTAAACCTGCCGATGATAAACCAACCTGTTGACCATCACTCTCAATGGTGATGTGTTCAGATTGCTCCGTTTGTAAAATAACCTTTCCTGCCTCAATATCTTTTAAGGCACGGCGAACCAAACCAGTATTTGCATAAGTAGCAAGACTGTCTTGATCATAAGCCAAATATTGGTGTTGCCAGCTCATTGCATCACCTCTGCCATCCATTCAGCAAAATGTTCAGGGGTTAGCGCTGCAACAGACATGCCCCTCTCATTCAGTTTTTGTGCCATTTGAATATCATAGACAGGGTTAGCTTGTTCATCTAAAGCAGCTAAGCCCAATAACTTTACGTGTTGACTTTGCAAACGACTAATCGCATTGAGTAAATGTGCTACAGAACCACCTTCTTCAAAATCGCTTATTAAGGTAAAAATCGTGCGATTTGGTTGTGTGATAAAACGTTCGCAATAATTCACCGCTTTGGCAATGTCTGTGCCACCACCAAGCTGAACAGTCAATAGCACTTCAACGGGGTCATGTGCCATATGAGATAAATCAACAATATTGGTATCAAATAATACGAGATGTACTTTTACAGCAGGTAAACTAGCGAGAATGCTGGCACAAATCGCACTGTACATGACAGAATTCATCATTGAACCACTTTGGTCCACGCACAACACGACAGTCCAAGGTAAATGACGTTGTACCCGCGCATTGAAGAATGGTTGTTGAATAATAAGCTTATTTAAATCAGCGTTATAGTGTTTTAGATTTTCCCGAATTGTTCGTCGCCAGTCAAAGTTCTGACTATTCGCAATCAAAGAACGGCGAAAACGATTGCGTCGACCATGAATCGCATTGATAAAGTTAGGTTTTAATCGTGCAACGATTTGCTCTACTACAGTTTGAATAATCTCTCGGACAGCATCTCGAGTTTGCGCATTCATTCGCCCACGCATCGTCAATAATGCTTTAGCAAGCTGAGGTGTAGGCTCTAAACTTTTTAAGCTTTGCGGATCTTTGAGTAATGCATCTAATTGGTAGCGTTCAACTGCTTGAGTTTGAATACGTTCAAAGGTACTTTGCGGAAATAATTTTCGCGCTTGATTGAGCCAATTAATTGCAGTGAGCTGTGAGTCATCTAATGAGCCATGACGAGACCCCCCTGCAACATGACCTCGTTGTTCATACTCACGGTTGTATAAATAATCGAGAGTACGTTCCAAACGTAATTGTTCTGCATCAAGCTGTACCTGATCTAAAGCTCGATCACTATAGCGACCCAGAATTAAGCGCCAACGTGCTGCAAGGTTATTAGAGTTTGCATCATTCATTATACTAACCAACCTTGTAAATTTCGCTCGATCAAAAATTCTTGTAGTTGTTGATTTAATTGAACACCTTGTAGCATTTCAGCTTGTGAAACCTCACTGATATATTGAGAGATATCCAAACTTGAAACATCATTCAACTGCGCAATCTGCTCAGCAAAAGCTGCTGTTTCCTTCGGTTTAAAATGAGTAAATGCTTGGCGTAAATCAGGCAGAATCGCCACAAAGGCAGCCTCGTCCCATTTTAATAACAGTTGATTCAGTAGTTGTGCCATTGCAGGATAACGCAATAATAATTCAGGTGCGCTTTGCATCATTCCAGATAGATAAGCGACCGCATGTTCAGGGTTAGCACCTAAACCAAAATGTCGCTGAACTGATTGTTGTAAATCCTGTTCAGTCAAATCACCATCAATAAAACGTAAGGCATCAACCGCACCTGCCAACACATCTAGCTTTTGCCAGTCCGTGTTTAATCGTGCTAAAGCATTATAAAATTGTGCTAAGAAATTTTGCTCACCACCTACTACACGATTTATCTGCTTAGACAAATTGCGTAATTGCAAAACTTGATTCAGAATTTGCTGTTGTTGGTCTGCTGGTGGCGTTGCCAACTGAGACAGTAAAAATAAAGCTGTGGGGATGACTTGCTGCATCAGCGCTTTGAGTTCAGGTTGTTGCTGAAAAGCTAAGAAATCTTTGCCTGTCCATAAATTTAATAATTTTTGTCCACATTGAATCACCGAATCCAAATCAGGATCAGTGGGTAAGAATTGTTGAACTTCAGTAAACAGAATTGGAATTTGTTTGTGCAATCCCATCAATGCTGCTCGAATTAAAAGCTGTACTGCAAGATGTGATGACCTTCCTTGTCCTGCCTGAGAAAAAGTCTGTTTGATATGCAAGAGTTTTTGTACTGCAACAGTATTTAACTCACTTCCTAACTCGGATAATTCAATCAACTGGGCTTCAACATGGGGTGTCCATGCATAATCCCATTCTTCAAATAATAAATGTAAGCGCCCACCACCTAAAAAATCTGGGCCACTCACTGACTTGGCAAATCCCACTTGCAAGAAATCAAGTAAATGTAGAAAACGACTGCGCAAACGATGTTTTTGATTACGAAAGACATCCAGTTTTGCGCGTTTGGTCGTCGTTTCATCCAATTTAAAACGATGAACTTTTGCTAGATCATAGACTTGAGCTAACAATGGTGGTGTTTGCGTGGATTGCACCACTTGTCCTAGACGTGCACCACCCAGAATTTGCTTCAATAGGCTTTGAAATGCTTGTTGTCCCTCATCTAAACTGCCTTTGACAAAACTACTTTGACAGGCATCAATCAAATCAAAACGACTAATTAAATGATGTCCTCTTAAAGTCGCTAATCTAATCGCCTGTTCAGTCGCATTTTTAACCGTAATAAAACTACTTTTTAAAATCTGCTGTTCGCGTAATTGCGTAGAAAAATCAGACAGTAATTCAACGATCAAGGCTTGTCGCTGTTCAGCATCATCAAAGGATTTCTCCATCATATGTTGCCAGCAACGTTGATAAAATGCAGGCGATGGCATACCAGAAGCATAACCATTTAAAGCATCAAGACGATCAAAACTATAACGAATCAACCACGCTTGGTCATCTTGATCGGCTGACTTCATTTTTTTAATTTTCTTAGGTTTCTCGATCAGTAAATGCGCTGCCAATTGCTCAATTAAAGCTAAGGTGTGAAAACCACCTGTGAGGATACAGATTGTGCCTTTGTTATTTTCATAGCATTCTAAGATGCTTTGCAGCATGCATTGTTCTCGGATTAAAGAAGCATCGGCTTCTAAAACACTATCCTCGTAATCTAAACGAGACATAGCACACCAAACGAGCACCTCATGGAAAAAGCTTTGCCAATCATGCATCTCCAGCTTCGGCTTTAACTCAAATAAGTGATCCCAAAGTTCATCATGATTTCGACAGTGCAACTTCTGTGCTAGGGTTTGTAAATACTGACTATGAGCCAAATAGCGCTCTTGCTGTAAGCTTCGACTTTGCCAAGTTTGTTTGGTGATCGTCTTTAATTCATGATCAATCTGACTTGTCCATGCTAAATCAATAAACTCAACCTCAGCATTAATTTCTGGCGCATATCGCAACGCAACCCATTCAGGTGAATAATCGCAAAATGGATAATAAGCAGTACGCGTTTGTTTCTGTTCCGTCTTTTCATCATCAGCAGCATTACTCTTTGCTTCGATGATTTCGGTTTGACACAGTACAGCTAGTGGTGGCTGACTATCTGGATGCTGTAAATCTGCAATTAAACGATTAAATGAACGTGGTGCTTCAATCAATATGTGTTTAGGCTGTAATTGCTGCAACGATTGTAAAGCAGCATAAGCACACGCTGGGCTATGATGGCGAATAGGTAAAAAATGAATACCTTTATCTGCCAAAGCCTTTTGCTGTTGTAATGCTAGTTGTAAGCGTTGTGGTATCGTCATATTCTTTATTTCAATAAATTTTCACTTTTTATATAAACTACATACAACATCTGATACTCGGAACGTCATTCACAGCCTGCGTAGTATCTGTCAAATGTTGTTTCTGCGACTCGATTAACTAAATGTAAGAAGTCAACAGGTTCTGTGAATGACAAATAGTTTTGCCTACTTTTGTCTAAACAAAAGTAGGTCGAGCCGAAGGCTTATCCTCAAATAAGATGAGAACTCGGCACGACTCAGTTAAGACTCAAAAAATCTACTGCCAAAACGTTTTTCCAGCATCAAAAAAAGCCTTCCAAGTTGCATCCTGTTTGGCACGTTCACGGGCAACATTATCCATATAAAAACGCATACGCTTGGCGTCATCAGCATTATCTTTCAACACCACGCCAATCAACTGACGCGCAATCGCAGCACCACTCAAAGATTGATCACCTAAATAATAGCCTTCTAAAGCAGCTGCATAAGCGATATTGACCGCTTCAGCAGTCGACATCACAGCATCAGGTGTTTTAATTGAGGTACCGTCTTTGGTTGTGCCTTGGCGTAACTCTTGAAAAACTGTGACCAGTAGATCAACCACAGATTCAGACATTTGAATCTGATCAGATAACTCTCCTAACTCGCGTTTCAACTGAGTCAGCACAAGCTCACGTTCAAAAACAGGATCAGCAATCGGTCGTACAGTTTCAAAATTAAAACGACGTTTCAATGCCGATGACATCTCATGCACACCGCGATCTCTTAAATTTGCGGTAGCAATAATATTAAATCCTGCTTTGGCATAAACACGACCTTGATCCCCAAGCTCAGGAATCATCATGGTCTTTTCAGACATTAATGAAACTAAGACATCCTGAATTTCAGGTGGACAACGCGTGATTTCCTCGAAACGAATGATCTTGCCATGCTGCATCGCTTGGTAAACAGGTGATGCAACTAAAGACTTCTCATTAGGGCCTTCAGCAAGTAATAAAGCATAGTTCCATGAATATTTGAGATGATCTTCAGTTGTGCCTGCTGTTCCTTGAATGGTTAATCCTGAATCACCACTAATCGCTGCTGCTAATAATTCGGACAGCATAGATTTTGCTGTACCTGGTTCACCTACTAACATGAGACCTTGTTTACCCAGTAAAGTCACAATTGCTCTGTCGACTAAAGCATCATCACCATAAAATTTACGGCTAATCGCTAATTTCTCATCACCGAGAATAAATTGGCGTACCGCACGTGGTGAACGTAACCAACCTTGTGGTTTAGGCGCATGGTCATGCTCACTAATTATTGCAAGTTCTTCTGCAAAACGTTGTTCAGCACTTAATTTAATAATGTCTTGTGGATTCATATCTTTACCATTTTACCAAGGTGTTTTCTTCTGCCATTCAGGATCAAAACCAGAACATGCCTCAGCAACTTTTAAATAATCAGCATAAGTTTCAGCTAATAACACTGGCGGTACATCTGCTAAATTCATTCCACTGTCACGCCAAGAACGTACATTCTTTTTCTCAAAACTGAGGTCGTACAATACAGCTGCAAGATTTTCCTCAGGCACATAACTGCCACTAAAACGAATCACCGCAGATAAACCAATTTGGCTAAATGGTTTAAAGTAACTATCAAAAGAACCACCATCTTCAATTGAAGCACGTTGATAACCAAGCTTGGTAATCACTCCACGTAAAGTAAATGTATCGGTTAACCAGCCTTTACGATCCTCAATAATTTCTGCATGTGCTTCAAAAACAGGAAGCTGGTGTGTCATCTGCTCAAATAGGAACTTCACTTTATAATCTTTAAAATGTGCTTGCCATGCTTCTGCATCTTCAGCACTGATCAAAACACCATGTGCAACTTTGATTTGGCTATCTTGTGCTAATTCAATTTCATCATCTTCAAGATTCAATAAACTGCCGTCATCACTAGGACGGAAACTTTGTAAAATAATACCTTCTGAAGAAAGCTCCAACCAAACTAAACGTTGAATCAAACGTTTCATAATTGGGTGTGCAAACAGGTATTCTTGCCAATCCGTACTGCTCCAAGCTCTCTCACTACACATCGCTTCATATAAGCGTTGTGTTTGTAGATCAATCACTTGTTTAAATTCTTTCTTACTACTGCTGAATAATGATTTAGCTTCTTTAATTAAGCCTTCGTCATCACCTTGTCGTGCAGCAGGTAAGGCTTTAATTATTTTTCCATCTTCATTTTTAAGTACGAACTTATCTTTATCGTCTACATAGGCAGTTAAGACTCGAGAACCGTACTCTAAACTCAGCACACCTGCATCGTCTAAGCCTGCGGTCGGAATTGTGCGATCTGCCAATTCATCACTACTCCATTGATTGCGCTCTGCAATTTGCTCAACCAATTGTTTCGCTAGATTCTGAACAGATGCAGTGCGGTAACGACGTGACAAACTCAGAAGTAATTGAATGATCAATGGATCATCACTAATTGAAAAACTACTCAACATCGCTTCGATTTGTGCACGACGTTGGTAATGTTGCTTCATATAATCTTGCAACAATTTCACCGCAACACTACCTTGCGTTTTAAAAGTAAGTGCCAACATTCCTTTACTTTTAATTGCAGAACCTAAATAAATTGCTAAACGCTCACGTTTAATTTCTTCAACCACTTCTTCCAATGTGATGTGTTCATAACGTCCATAATATTCAGGGTACTTTTGTCCCCAGCGTTTAAATGAATCTTGATAAGATGCTAAACGACTCGGTGCTTCTTTCGTTGCAACTTCCATCGCCTCTTCTAAAGTTGGATTACGAGTGTCTTGATATATAAAGCTTTGCAGTAAATACAATGCAAGCGTTTGTTGGCTTTTTTCATTTAACAGTCCCATATAACGCTGTAACAGTGCATTGGGCACAGGGTCTTTCAATTTGTCTGCTAAAACGACCCACCATTGAATAATTTGAGGATCAACTGTTGTACCATCTTGCCACTGCGCTTGAGGTAAATGCTGTAAATCAAACCAAGTAAAACTACTAGCAATCTTAGCTTTCAAACCCTTTTCAGCATCTTTGAGCAATGCTTTTGGCGAAAGATAAATATTAATATCCTCACCTAACTGCTCTAAAGCCGTCAGAATTGCAGAAATAACAACTTCTTTTTTCTCTTTTTTTAATAAATCATAAAGCGCTGTGACCGCAGAAGGATGTTGTAAACGCGCTAACCATTCGACTGCTGTAATACGAATTTCTTGTTTACCATTTTCTAAAGCTTCAATCGCTCTTAAATGAATATCAGGGAGTTTTTTTAATACTTCCTGAGCGTCAAAACGTAAACGTTTTCCATCACCCAAAGCAAACTCAAGTAATCGAGGAATAAACTGTTTAGGTACTTGTGGGAAACGTTGTAATAGAGCTAATGCCTTGATTGGATCATAATAGCGCCATGAATTTTGATTTTTACTTGGTAGTAGCCCTAAAGCTTCAGCAATTAAATCAATATTTTCCACAAAAAAAGGAATGACTTTTTCATCATCAGCAATTCGAGTGTTTAGTTCATCACCGCTATAGTTTTCTAGGTATTCATTTGCAATACAACGTTTACTACTCTCTTCTGAAATACCGACTTGTTGCAAAACTTGGGCTAACTGACGTAACTCAATTGTTTCCCAACTCTTAGTCTCTAAAAACTGGAAAAACTGATACCAGTTGATCCAATCATTGTTTCGATGCCCTAGCACCAAACGCGCTGCATGAATCAAACTAAACTCAGGTAACTGCTGTAACTTTTTTTGATAATTGGCAATTTCTTCAATATAGGAACGATAGTTTTTTTGACCATTTAGATGACCAAGAATTAATTGCCCAACATTTTCAACTTTGTCATATGATTTGCAGAAGTCTCGGTAGTTATTCTGTCTCCAATGGCTTTTGTATCCACCTTTCTCAACAGCCTTATTATCTTCAACTTCTTGTTCTGCAGCTTGACGATATTTTTCTTTTACTGCCAAATAATTATCCTGTAGAACCTGAACAAAACTTTCAGGAATGTCTTGAGCCTCAATCACTTCAACATCAGGTAAGGTATATTCAAGCTCGACCACTTGACCCAAAGATTCGAGTCGTTGTAAAGCAGAAAGGATATTTGCCTGAACTGATTTTAATTTTTCATTTTCTGCTGCTTGCTGCAAGATTTCCCGATTTTGCTCTCCTAAACGTGCTAGCAAATCCGCGGCAAAACTACGCTGTTTGCTTTCGCCATTGATCAAGAAATTTTGCAAATGTTGCTGGCTTTGAGCATCGTCAAGATGTGTGAGTAAAACAGTCGCTTGCTCGCGAACACCTTTGCTCGAACTTAATGCGAGCATGATGATAAGTTCAGTTTGCTGTTGTAATAAGTCGTGATGCTGAGCAATAAACTCTAGGAAAATCCCCTGCGCTGCGGCAGAAAGTTTAGCTAAAGTCTCACGAATTTCTTGTGCATAATCAGTGAAGAACTGGACACTATCCGAAAGCTTAAACAAGAAATTTAATTGATCGTAGTGATAACTATTTACGCCATTACGCTCAAATAAAGTCGTAATAAACCCTTCAATATTATTTTCAGGTTCAAATAAATAAAGTTGCTTCAATGCTGTAAGTGACCAAAGATCGCGATGTGATTTTTTCTGGCGATCATCAAAACTTTGATGATTAAAACTTGTTAATAATCCATCTACCAGTACATAGCTAAACCAAACTGGAGTTTGTTTAGAAAGTTGAGAATAATTACGTTGCTGAGTTGCGGCTTCTAAGAATTTTCCATAGCGAATAATCTGATCACTACTCAGTTTTGAAAAGATATTTATATATAGTTTATAGCGCGCATTTTGTGAGGCTTTACATAGTTTTTCTTGTGCTTTAGTAAGCTCAGTTGATGGCCAATACCATCCATAAGTTCCAGGGCTACCTAGTAAGGCGCATACTATATCTGTCGCTTGCTGCTGTAATGTCAATAAAACCTCTGGTTTTTGACCATTCACGATAAAGTTTAAAACTTGATTTGGTAACGTTGCCTCTATTTCAGATAAAGGTTCAACAATGGTACTGAGTAACGCCAAACTTTCTGAATCTAGTGAGTTTTGACTCTGCGGATTGATGAATTCAGCGACTTTATTCTTAATACTTTCAAACATAAAATAACCTCTTATTTTCCCCAATTTTTTAATTACTTTTGATTTTTTGGTTTAAAAATCAATATAAGATTTCTTTTAATTCCAAGATTCTATAACAATTCATCTTCATCCAACGACTATTTTCTGATGTTTTGATTATAAAGAAATATTACTGAGAGTTAATCGCAGGATGAGGCATGTGCGACATTTATTGTCGCACCAGTTTTTTGATAAAAAAATGGCTACGTCAAAGTAGCCATTCTGCATTTAAACTCAATTAGAAGCAGCAAATTTACGAGCATCAGTCGGTACAACGGGTGATTCATACGATAATGCTTTGGCTGAAACGGTGAATGGCTTATACAAAAC
>Ga0247720_100092_pt1 | contig 43056 bp, 38 predicted proteins | sample MSEWel2015_12_15_FD_189078 | JGI IMG/M metagenome (GOLD analysis project Ga0247720, IMG submission 189078) | Subsurface sediment microbial communities from gas well in West Virginia, United States - MSEEL Well Study Marcellus 3H_2015_12_15 | ecosystem: Environmental > Terrestrial > Deep... | reverse complement strand
GTATAATTGTTTCATTCTAATTTCTTATTAAAATTAAATTTAATTTGTCCTTGATTGCCCCTTATTGTTCTCAAAAATCAGTAACGAATAAAATTTTGGTTTCTATTGAACGTTAATTGCATTGTTCTGCTATACAAAAATTATAAATGGCAGAGATTTCGCAAGTATTACGCCCAAGATTTCAATGTTGCGTACCTAATTTCGAGTTTTTTGAAATAAATTGACATGGCTTTGAGGTCATAAAGTATCGAAGAAAACACCATGAGCATTTGATATGCCATACTTTGAGGTCAAAGATTTTTATTTTTTAATACTATATATTTTTTAAAATTTAGAATTTATACTTAGCTTACCAAGATGCTCGGTTGCACTTGGCTAACAATTATAGAATCAAAAATGGTGTACACATGAAAAAAGTACCAATGTCCATGTTGAAGCTCTTTTCAACATTCTCAGTAGTATTAGCATTAACAGGCTGCCAGAGTTACTACTATGTACCCTCACCAAAATTTGATGTTGAATCACCATTAGGTGTATTAAGTAAAGCTGCTCAGGATGCTGTAGCAGAACAACAGACTTACGCCCTGACTCAACGCCAATACTTAGATAACCTTGCCATCACTAATTCAAACATCAATAAAGATGTATTGGTTGTGGACTTTGTAGGGGATTCACAAACTCTACTTCAAAGTGTGGCTTACAGATTTGGTTATCGTTTCATTGAAGCAGGCAACATTCGCCAACTACCTATTGTCAATTTCCATAAGCGCAAAATGACAGGTGCAGATCTTGTAAAAGATACAGCACTCCAATTAGGTAACGCTGCAACTGTTGAATTTGATTCGCAGTCTAAAACCATCACATTAATCCATCGTTAAAAGGGGGATTCGTAATGGCTGACTTACCGAATTATCAGTTCTACTTAGAACAAACGCCAATTATTGTTTCTCAATCAGATTCAGCAAAACAAGCTGAAAATACAGCTCGTGTTGAAGCGATTCAAACGATTGTACGAGAAGCTGCAACCCGTAACGCTCTACGTGCTCGTCTTCAAGAAATTTCAAATGTTGTTAAAGCGAACGACCGCAAATTAGATACGGTTTATAACTTTCAACCTTTAATGATCAATACAATTGTTGTACCGCCTGTCATTGTTGAGGCACACAATATTAGTGATGTAGGCAATGCACGGACTTTCTCCGTCTTGGGTACACGTTACGAAATTAAAGAGAATGCCCGTTTTTCTCATTTACCACCAAACTGGAGAGACTATCTAAACTTTAATGTTGAGTCTTATCAGGTGGGAGTGGATTCATTACCTAACGAACTTAAACCGAAGAACCAACAGGAAAAGAAAGCATTTCAAAATGCTATGGATCGTGGAATAGAGGATGGTGTCAAAGAAGCTGATGCCATCTTTTCACATCAGCTTAACCGTTTAAATCAAACTTTTATCGGGATGCTGAAGTTCCATCAATTCCGAATGAACGGAAAAATAACGATGCCTGTAATTGCGAGAACAAACATTTCTCTCGCAGGTGGTGGAAATGCCCTGATGCTTAATCAGTCAAACTTCCAGATTACCGAGTTACCTCGATTCGTTAATGATCCATCGTATTGGAAAGCCAATACTCTTTCGATTGTTTCACGGTCAGAAGTTAAACAACCTGTCCAAACTTCTACAGTAAGTGAATCTGATACCCCTGTAGCTATCGAGACTCAATAGTATGGATAATAGTATGCCTACTGAACTGCCTGAACAGGAAGTAATTGATATTCCTGATAGCTATTATCAGTCAGGGAATGTAGCTACGATTCCTGAAAAAGTGCTCAAAAAGCATGGTTATGAAATGCTTCTGCATGACACCATCCGTGTTGATAATTTTGAACTTACATCTGAAACTGATGTACGAAAAATTTTAACCATTGCCGAGCACTTTAAAGCCAGTGATATTTTTGCCTTGTCTGGTCGCCCTATTCTTATTCGTAGATATGGCAGGCTCTATGCTCTGACATATACGAATATTAAAGGGATCGAATTAGATTGTTTCCTCACAACGATTAATGGTTCTGAGGCACTTTCTTCAATTAGACGAGGCATTGGCCTTAATTTCGCTTACTCATGCTCCTTGTTCGACCCTAACTCCTCTGAGGGTATAGGAGGATTTGTGGCAGAAGATAGTGAAAATGGTAATACCAACGTTATTGCTGTTGACCGCAATAAAGTTGTATTCCGCTGCAATATTTCTGCATGTATGGATCTTACGGGAAATACCTCATTCCAGATCGTAATGCGCTTGATTCCATCAAAGCCACCGAAATATTCAGATATTGGTGTTGAACTAGAATACCTACTGAAGTGTATCCCTCGTATTGGTATTGTTTACATGGCAGGTGAAACAGGTTCGGGAAAATCTACAACTCTTTCTTCATTCATCCGCTACATACTTGAAGAAGATACTCACATTCAAGGCAACATCATCACAATCGAAGAACCTATTGAGTTCCGTTATAACGAGATTCAAAGTAGACATTCGGTTATTTCTCAAAGCCAAGTACCAGAGCATTTTTCTTCTTTTGCCCTCGCTGTAAGAGAAGCTATGAGACGTAAGCCTGCATTATTGTTGGTAGGTGAATTACGGGATCAAGAGTCATTTTCTGCTGCAATTGAACTGTCACAAACAGGCCACCCCGTACTTTCTACTGTTCACAGTAATGATGTGGCAAATATCTTACCTCGTATTTTGGCTCTTGTTCCAAAAGAGCAGCAAAACCGAAAACTCACAGAAACAATCGCTACAGCTCATGCCTTAATTGCTCAACGTCTGGTTGAAACTATTGATGGTAAACAAATGGCTGTAAGAGAAACATTGTTTATGACCAAAGATTTCAGAAGCAAGTTACTTGACATAGCAATTAGTGATGATGGTTTTTCGGGTGTGGTTAAAGAAATACGCTCAGTTATGAATCAACCAACTGGTACGGCATTTTCATCACCTAATTTTGAAGTACAGGCTCATAAACTACTTGCTGAAAATAGAATTACGCAGGCAGGTTTTGATGCACTACTTGCATAGCATAGGAGAGTTTAATGGAAGAAAAAAATAACAGTTATATGGATTGGGGTAAGACAAGGCTCATTCCTCAACTTTATAAAATCAACGTTTTAGTACTGTTTTTCATTGTTCTTGGTGCAATGTTCTTCAATAAAGTTAGCTTTATTTTATATGGAGCGATCATTGCACTACCTATTTGCTATTGCATCGAGAATATTTGGAAGATCCCCTATTCATTCGTATTTCAATACATTCGGTGTTTCCTATTTGGGAAAGTTAAGACACCAAAAAGAAGATAAGATTTTAAGACATTGGAGAATTATATGAGTAAATCATTAGTTGTTGGCGTGGACGATGGCCATGATGGAATTAAGATCTACAATGGCGAGTTAGCTATTCAATTCAGAATGCCCTCCCGTGTGGCCATTGGTGCAACAATCATGGGCGATCCCGATGATGTCAATAGAAAGATTATCAGCGTAAATGGCAATAAATACACTGTTGATGAGTTTTGTTCAGAGCACATTGACACACGTACCGAAGACTATCCAGTCAGCGAAGCCAATATCGCACTTGTATATCAAGCTTTAGATAAAGCATTCGGTAAAGATTATCGTGATTTTAAAATTGCTACTGGCCTACCTCTAAACCGATTCTATGGAGGTCAGGATGGTACAAAAAATGTTGACTTAATCAAAAATAAAACAAACAACCTAATGATTAATCTACGTGATAAATCAGTCTTTAACTTATATGAAGCTTCTAACAATTTAGATCCAATTTCCATTTCTAAGCACATTGTCTTATCTGAAGCGCAATGCGCCTACTTTGACGCACTAATGACAGATAAGGGGAAAAAAACTGATTTGTATGATGACTTATTTGAGGGAGGATGTGCCGTAATTGATATTGGTGGACGAACCACTGATATTGCCGTAATTAATCCTCAAGGTGGAACTATGCAAACTTCACGTTGTGGAACACTTGATGTTGGCATCATTACTCTTAAATCAATACTTAATCAAAACATTAAAGCTAAATTGAAGATGTCATCAGACATATCAGACTGGCGATTAAACAAAGCTTTAGACAGTGGTACGTTATCGATTGGCAAAGAGAGTCACGATGTATCAGACTTAATCTCTCAAGCTAAAGACAAAGTTATCGAGCAGATCATCAATAAAGTTAAAGTGCATGTAAGAGACGGAAAGGATCTAGGTGCAGTTCTGCTTGTTGGTGGCGGTTCTATCACGCTAGGTGAACAACTTACCAATAAACTTGAATACAACAACATACAGATCGTAAAAGACCCTGAATTCGCTAACGCTAGAGGCATGTATAAATGTGCTGCGTTTATGGCAAGAATCTAACTTGAGGTGAAGCCATGCCTCAACTTCACAGATTAAGAGTTTCGGTTAGTTTAGACAAATTGCCAACAAGACAAAGGGAATTTCTTTTGTCCTTTTTAAAGGTCAATAATTTTGATGCAGGCAAATTATACAGTCACCTAATCTATTACTTTTTCACTCATCCCACAAAAAGTTCAGTTAGTAATATCGTGGGTTTTCTTGGCAGCAGCAAAGATAAAGTGACACTTAATTTTAATAGTGAAGTAATGGTCAAATTTTTATCAGAACGCAAGCAGACGGATAGAGAAATCTACTGTCTGTCAGCACTGTATGAAATGTCAAACTATCTGGCCTACATGATCTCGCAGTACTTTACAGCTTTGGAGATCCGCAAAGATCCAATTGCCACCGCAAAATTAGAAAATGAAGTTTTCCAATTAGGTTGTGGATCTTTTCTAAATCTATTCATTGACCTAATGAGAGATGAGGAATTCAAACGGAATACTATTGTTATGAGTGCAAGCTTTAACCACGAAAATCTACAAACTGCTTTGCTGATTAATAGTTATACAGAGCAACTTGATTCAGAAGAAATTGTTGCTGTGCAGCAGATCCACTTAGAAGAAACCAAAACAGAAAATGATGTCACTCCATCAGATGATTGGAATCACATCTCTATTGCTTAGGGTTTAGGTAAACCATGAATCAACATAATCACAGAACCTCAGATTCAAGTACAGATACATTGATCATCGTAGGTGCAATTATATTCGTCACTGTGGGCTTCTTTTGGGGAGCATGGCACTATGGCAGTGTAGCTATAGTTAAAATTACTCGAACTCTATTTGGTATCATTGAACTTCCATTTTGGTATTTGCAGCTATTAATTAAGAAGATCACCAATAGTGATGCTTCAATATTGAATTTTACAACCAATACAATCAGCAAATTGTGTTATCCAGATCCCAACCATTACCTAAACCCTTTAATGAATTGCACAGTCAATATAAAAGCAATTCCTTTTAACTTTTACTATATCAACAATCTGTTTCCATCTATGTTGATTGCAGGAGCACTGATTGGATATGTTTGGTACAAACATAGTAAAAACCTTGTTGATATTCCAGACACCCGTTACGTCAAAGACCACGACCTTGAATCGTTAATTCTCGAATTAAGCGTGCTCTACCCTCACCTTAAATACATTTCATATTTCGTTCAATCGAAAGTTCCAAACGATAAGGGCTTTTACAGATTAATGCTTTCTCCTAGAGAGTTTGTTCTGGAGTACAAGCTCGTTTCTGGTTTTAGAAAGTATGAAATTGAGTCAATTGCAGATTTCAACGATGAACAGAATTTTGGTTCTTCCCCCAAAGATGATGTGTATCCGTTACTTGATGAAAAGCAATTTGAAAAGGAAATGTATATCCAGTTAGGAGATTTATTAAATTCACCAAAGGATTTGACGGACGGGGAAATTAATTTATTTGCTATCTTCCTGCCAGTAGCATGTGCCACTGATGAAAATATGTCTGATAAAGAATTTAAGTCGATCTTGAAAAATAAGGATCAAGTTTTAGATTATTTTTGGCATGTAGCCTACAAACAGTTAACCACTGATAAAAAGTTTATTAACCCTCAAAATCTCAAACCTAGAAGTTACCAGTCATTTAACCGAAAAAAACTGGAAAAAACAGTTTCTAAATATTGGAATCATCCTGTCGCTCAAGAAATTTTCAGCCAACATGCTTATGCGAGAACAGCTCTGATCGCCGCAATTTACAGAGCCAGAATGTTGGGTGTAATTGCACCCTGCGAATTACGTTGGTTGCGTATGTATGACAGAAATTTATGGGCTTTGGTGCAAAGCGTTGGTAGACCAAGTGTTTTCGTTGAACAATTAGCAGCTTTCTCTCATTACACATCAGAATGCTATTACAAAAGAAAGAAAGTATCTCCAGACTTCAGTTATGGATGGCTTGGCCTCAATGAAGCTCTTAAGCGATACAAATACAAACAGCCTGATATATATCTCAATCACCACACCCCACAAATTGAATCAGCTCAGGTTTTAGATTCAGTAAAAATTGCTACAGCCTCATCATAGAAATATTTATTTTTCGGATATATGTTTTTTTTAAAATGAGTTATCATTATTTCAATCCTGTTATAAAACCAACCAAAAGGTTTCAAAATGACTAATAGAACACTTGGGAATCAAACTACTCAATCCCAATTATCAATTAAAAGTTTAATCATTGGATTATTGATAGCTGCATTCTTGTTTGCAATCGTCTATTTTTTAGTTCTAAAAAAAGCTGATACATCCTCAAATACAAGCACACAGCAACACTCAGTTGCAGCTGAAAGCAAGGACTACAGCAAAGAATTACATACCAACTTGGCACGTCTAGGCACGATCTCAGAAGTCAATAAAATACAAGGTAATCTTCTTGCTTGGACGATCCTAATCAATGGCACGCCTCAAGTTGTCTTTACCACACCTGATGAAAAAGTCGTGATCACAGGTAACGCATTTGATGTAAACACTATGGATAGCGTGAGTCTTCCACTCCTCCAAGCAGCGCAACAAAAATACGGAAATGGCACGCCTGAAAATCCAAGCAATTTAGGTACACCATTAGGTCAGGAACAAGTATCCGTAGATTTTGCCGAAATTGTGGGAGAATGGAACAAACCTGCTCCTGCTGCAATTGAAGTACTGGCCAAACTTAAAGGTGCAAAAGAGGGTAAAGGATCTGATACTGACACTCTTTATGTGCTTTATGATCCACGCTGCCCAAACTGCCACGAAGCATACCGTGCTACTCGCAAATATGTTGAAAAGGGATATTCAATCAAATGGATTCCTACAGTATTGTTAAAACAATCAGATGATGGCTATAAGCTTGCAGCTTCAACATTACATGATCCAAGCTTGTTGAATAAAGCATTCTCTAAAGACACTACAGGCCTACCTGAAGCTACAGCAGCGGACAAAAAAGCTATCGATGAGAATCAGGCATTCTTGGTGCAAGCAACTCAACAAAGTACCAATAGCAATACCATTGCAGTACCAACCGCTTTCTACTTAAACAAAAAGACTGGTCAACCAAAAATGGCTACTGGCCTCTCTGATGCAAGTATCCTTGAAATGATCTTTGGTAAAATCTGAGAGGTATTATCGCCATGAAATTATTTAATAAAAAAGCTAAAGTAAAAGTGCCTGCAACTTCTCATCAACCATTATCACAATCAAATATTCATGCTGTCAGTAATCCAACTGAAGATGTTGCAAAAATTTTATCAGTAAAAATTGAATTTGAAGATAATTGCACCATTGAGAATTCATCACCCAAATTAGTATCAGTTCCTTTACCGAATGTACCCTCGTTTGATTATGGAATAGACTTCGACAACTTTGATAAGCAAAGTAATTCTGATGAACAAGGTATCCCCTTTCGGATCATTTCATTCAAACCATTTATCCTCATTTCAAATGTCTTGGATAATAGTGGCGAACCCAATAAGTTCTCGCTTGCTTCGATAAAATTAAAAGTTTATCCAAGCCAAATCATCAAAGATGATGCAGATTGGTATGATGATGCAGAGATTAAACAGTACATTCAAGATCAATGGTCTCAGGTATTCGATGAAATTTCTGACGCATACAATTTAGGATCTCAAGTTAAATATCCCGTTAATATGATCTCTGGCCAGAACTATCATCCAGTAGGATCAGCAGCAATTCCTGCGACACCAAGAACCTTTTCTATATTCGGGTACACGTTTACCCCTATTCAGTTAGTGTTAATGGTAATTACTGCAATACTATTAATTTACGTTGCACTTGCAGTCGCCAACAAGTACAACGCAAACAACCAATCAGCAAGTGGACAGAATCTTTATTCAAACGCATCTATTGATAAGCAGGTGCAGATTGCTGAAGACGTAGTTGCTAAAGTTCAAGATCGGATGGGTGTACCTAAATTAGCTCAAAGCGATCTAGGCTGCTTACAAGAAGTTAATTAAACACTGAGCTGCACTTTTTAGCATTAACATAGGACATTTTTGGAGAATTATATGGATTTGATACTTCAAAAAGAAATATTGAGTGCTATGGCCAAGAAGAACCCACGTTTGTCTAGTGCCATAAAACGATTAACTGATTTAAAAGATATTTCAATTGGTACTTGCGTATTTATGGGTTTACCCGTAGAAGACTATGAATCGTTTGATATTAGATTTTCGATTTGTAATGGCTATTTATTGTGCCTTTACGAGTCTGAACTGTGTACTCAGGCTGAATACAACGTATTAATGAATACCTTACGTGAGATCTATGAGCTGAAAACGGGTGACAAAGGCTTATTTTATAATGGTGATGATGAAACCATAAAAGATGCTCAATTCCCTGAAACGCTTTTAAAACGTCACTGAAATTCAATTTTAGTAAAATTTACATGAGTTACTTATGGAAAGAAAGGAACGCCGAAAATCAACTTTAGAGGAATATTACAAGGATATTAAAAACTTAATATCTTTAAACTCTAAAACCTTTAACTTTTCACAGTTAGAAGATGGTTTCTTTACAAGTAATAAAGACCAAAGCATTTATCTTTTGAAAGGTGGAAAGTCCAACCTTACAAACCCTCTCGATTCTGATAAGAAGTATCCACTGTTTAGTGATGATCAAATTTCTGAGATCATTACTTTCTTTGATACTTCAATATGGATTGTTGAAAGACGTTTACCTATTCAGTCATATAGTCGGGCAATTACTCAAAACTTTGACCTAGAGTTCGACTTACCTGCGGAATTTATTATTGCTTTAGCAATTTTAAACAAACTTGAATTTTCAAAAATTCAAAGTCAATTCCACATCGATGGTACGTCACATCTAATTGAGGCGACTCGCCAAAAGTCACGACTTATCTGTGATGTCTATGACCAGAAGATCTTTGATGAAATGATCTTTCAAGGTAATCGCAGCATCGATGATCCTGAGACAGCAACTTATGCCGAACGACTCATCGTGACTGGCCATGAGCATATCATCACAACTTTAAGACTTTATTCAAATCTTGATGAATACGTGAATTACGTTAAACAGGGGGCAAACGATAATTCGATCAGTAAACTACTTGATATTCGTAAATGTGATGTTAAACGTCTTCGTCAGTATGCCAATATCGAGAAATTATTACTGGATGACAATAGATCAGCCAGAAGCAGGAAACTAAAAACAGAAATTGAACGTATTCTGGATAATGTTTGTTATGAATGGGTTACTGAAGTAGCTCAATCTAAAGGGATAAGCGAACATAAAGCCTTAAAAAATATCATCACAGAACATAAAAAACTTATCCAACAGAAATCAGAACCAGAATTGGAGCAAAAATAATGAGTGCATTACCTCCTCATATTATCGATGCGCTTGAAGAACTCAAAGATGATGAAATTGAAATTGCTTCTTCCAATGCGCTTAAAGTACGTGCATGGCTTTACCTTTTAAGGTTTTTAAGCTCGTTCAATTACTTTTACGACAAAAAGAACCCCTACTCATCAATTGAATTATCGACCCAACAAGCAAGTCTATTTGCATTTGGAATAGACGATAATAATCCAGAAAATTTTCTTTTCTTTTGTCAGGATGCAGATTTCTGGTGGCTTAATGAGATCCAGATAGAGTATGCAACCTTTATTGAAAATTATCTGGTCATTAAGTTCCCACCACTTGATTATGAAAATAAAAACATCAAAAGTGATAATAAAATTTCAATCCGCAGTCTGACTGTAAGTATCCCCTTAAGCGATATGTACATAGATTATTTAAGTTCAAAAAAAGATACTTTTAAGAACATGATCTTAGGTCAAATTAAGAAATCTTCCAATGGGTTCAACAAGCTTGAAATCGAACACTTTTCTGATCGTCCAATTCCAGTAATTCATCAGAAGACTGCAATAACCAAGCAACATTTCAAAGCGAATACGACACGCTTTCTATAGGCCAGAAAAATGGATTATGTCACTCTTATTGAAGTTTTTCGGAGTAACCTAATAGATAAGGGATTACTACTAGATCGTTTAACGTATTCAAATAACCCTTTACACCGTAGAGATATTTTGGCTTGCTCTGAAATGCTTAACAAAGCAATCATGGTTTACCATGAAATGATTGAAAATGATGCTATTGCTCCATCAGAATTTATAGATTCAGAATCTTATTTACTACGGAATCAAGTTTATAAAAAAGAAATAAATAAAAATAACTCATATAAAACAATAATTTATGTTATTCACCATATTTCACCTAATTCATTAACTACTGAATTTTCTCAATGTTTAGGTACTCTTAATTCACCTAACGTTTTTGGTCAAGCCTCACCCCTGAATTTACAAGGTGTACTACTTAATATTTTTGAAGTAGTTAATTCAAACTTCATATTTCCTGCTTGGTGTAATGTATTTTACATCAATGGGCAGAAGAATCGTGCCATTCCTAATATTGCATTGAGTTCTATAGAACCTCAACTGAGCAATGCAATTGATTTCTTTCCAGATGCAATAGAAACATTAAAATCGATATATTCTATTCAATTAAGTGACGTTGAACTGAATATTGATGATGTGTTTATAAGGTCATAATCTGGAAAACTTTCATAAATGAAATTTTTTTAAGAAAAATACTTTCATTAATTTTATATCTAAGTTATTCTTTGACTATCGGTGGTGGATGAGCAATGTGCATGAGTTCACCCTATTTCAAAAGGATAAAAAGATGCAAAAAATCACTGCAAAAGATTCAGGAATCCTTGCTATTGGTAATAGTAAAGGTGGTGTAGGTAAGAGTACGTTCTCAGTTCATTGTGCTTTTTTCTTTGCTGAGAAAGGCTACAAAGTTGCCTTGATCGATTTAGATAATCAGGGTAATAGTTCTAAACATTTATTAAAATACAATAAAGAAGCCTCTTTACCTGCTTATGTAAAAAAATCGGATACGAACACAGTCTTAAAAGGCAATGCTGTGGATCTATTCCTAAATGAATTGTCAGACTCGCAGTTATCTATCAATAGTGGTGCAATTGCTGTATTCCAACCAAATCTAGCATTGGCTAATATTAACAACAGTATCGATACTGAAAAAACGGCTACTTTTAAAGAAAACATATCTAAACTACTGAAGCATAAAACAATTATTATTTTTGATACTCCACCAACTTTAGGAAATTTATTGCTTATTCCTTTGTCCGTATCTCATCTGGTTGTTATGCCAACATTATTAAAAAGTTATGCCGTTGATGGTATTTCAGAATATATTGCTTTTGCACAAAAAATTAAAAAAGCTATGAACCCTGATCTGATCTTGGGAGGCGTAGTACCTAATTTAGTAAATAAAAAATCTGAAGTACAAAAAACTGCTTTGGCAGATCTTAACCGTGATGGAAAGGCTTCAAACCTTATCTATTTAGAAAATGATTCCATTCTTCATTTCACGGAAAAAAATGTAATCGAAGAAGCAGCTGAGCTTGGGATCGCTACATGGCATATCCAAAAGAATTCGACCAGACCAGTCAAAAAGACATTCTTTACCCTTTTCAAGCAAATTTCAAAACAGCTCAAACTTGCTGCTGACAAGTAATAGGAGAATCAACATGAACTTACTAGACGTTATCACTGGAAGCAATGAGCAAGAAAAGGGCGCAAAAACAATGGAGTCAATTGAGGTGGATTTGCACCTCATTGAAGAAGATCCGTTAAACCCACGCAAATTTCTATCAGATAAAGATGAAGACGAAATGGTGGAAAGCATTAAGGATCGTGGAATATTGCAGGCTATCGTCATTATTCCCCATCCTGATGATTCTACACGCTATATTGTAAAAGATGGCAACAGACGCAGAAGAAACGCACTCAGAGCAGGTTTAAAAACGATTCCTGCCGTGATTAAAGCTGAATTCTCTGAATTAGATCAGCTGACTGCTAATGTCATGCGTAAAGATATGACAATCTTTGATCTGAGCCACAGTATCAATCGCCTGATCACCAACAAAATTGCCAAGCAAAAGCAAATCGGACTCGCATTAGGCTTTAATGAGGCAAAAACAAGTAAAATTGCTTCGCTAACAAAAGATGTTCACCAGAGCATCATTGATAATCTTGAGTGGATGCACAATCAAGGAATGTGTAAAGACTTTTCGGCCATGTATGAGATTGCGAACCTTTCTAAAGAACATCCAGATGAAGTTATCAAATGGGTAGAAAAATTTGCTGCTTCAGGTAAATCTCTCGGTATGCCAGAAGTGAAAAAACTTAAAAATCAATTTGTCATTGATGAGGAAAAAGAGAATAAAGAAACAACCAAAGCTCCTGACTACAATGAGAAAGTCATCATTGATATTACTGTGAAAGGAAAAGACAGTCTTGATCGTATTTCATTATTGTCTCAAGGTAAAATTAAAGATGAGGATGAAAGAGTGGAAGTTCTTAACGATCTGGCAGAGTTAATCAACGATCTTAAAATTATCCAAAAACAATATAAATAACATTATCAAAAAAACCTCCGTAAAAAGGAGGTTTTTTTTAGGTAATGTATTAACAAGAATATTCAACAGCCATATCAGAGTATAGGTAACTCAAGCTTACAAATGTCTCTAACAATTTAATACTACCCAAAGACACTCCCTCTCCAGTGATCGATACAAGCTTCTCATCAGGACGTATTTGAATCAACACATCGGTACATTCAGTTTCTATATGTGGTTCATTGAAAAGTATTGTTCTGTTCTGATCTATAGGACTTACAAATGTTTCATAAATTGCAATCATCGGATGCTTTGTTTCGAGTACTTCATTATCCTTTTGAACAAAAAACTCATAACCATCAGCTAGTCTCAACAAATTGTATGCCAAGAAAAAGATCTTACCATGCACTATCTCTACAATATCATCGTGCTTTGCTGTAAGTAGTGCAGATGTAGGATGGATAAGGAACTCATAACCCGATCCTGAATAAAAAGTCTCACTTTCAACAAATACTTTAATCACAGATTTTGGTCTTTCAATTTGAATAATTACTCTTTTTTCAGGAATTTGTGGATAGTAAATTTGAAAAGAAAGAAATTGCTCATCATCTTCAAAAGGATCTAGTATCACTAAATCCTTTTGGATTAAACGATCAGCAACTAATCCATCTACGAAAGATTTTATAAAATCATTCTGCATACTGGAGAGATCTAATTTCTCAACTTCTGGTACGTTGCCAATCTTAAACATTTTCTTATCCTTTTTAACTATTTCTGTTCAAGTAGTTTTGCTGCCTTATATGGTTTCAAAGCGATTAGATCCACTTTACAAGCTGCACCTGCTGTAAGTGCATCAGCTCCCCCCATTGGAGAATTTATTGCATTTATCTTATTGCAGATTTGGTAGACAGAGTTCACAGCACTCATTGAATTATTCCATGCTGCATCTTTACTTTTTGCAGGGTTAGAGGCTTTTATTGTATCGGCTAAGCCATTTAGTTTTTTCTCAATACCTGCATAACATTGAATTGCATCACCATAGGAAGAATCAGCACAGTTATATTTAATTTCCTGAATATTACTGAACTCAGTCTCAAACTTATTATTAGCTAATGTTAAAGTTGAAACAGATAACAACGCAGAAAATAGAACTGTTTGTATTTTCATTTTTTCATCCTCACATTAAAGTTTTGCGTAAATAGCAGCATTAAGACTGGCTTTGCAATATGAAGAACTGACATTTTCAGCTGATCCCGTTTTGAGCTTATTGCATTCAGACTCAATTTGATTTTTAAACTGATTAAATACAGAACTATTCTTTTGAGCATTCAAAGAAACCATCGTATTTTTAACTGATGTATAAATACCAATATATTTTTGGTCTGTCTCTTTAACATTCAGAGATAACGGATTGTCCTGTAATTTCTGAACAGCTTGATAATACTGATTATCAAGACCTGTATTCGCAACAGCACTGGTAGCATAAATGCTTACAGAGAGAGCACTACATAGGATCAAACCAATTTTTTTCATAAAATTCTCCTTACTCGTAATTATGGATATTCAGGGAAATATGTACGAATATGTGATTTAAATTGAGATCCTGATACTGCTTCAGCACCAGTGATGACCCCATCACCATTCACATCCCATGCAGGGTTATCTCTAAACACATCAGGGTATCTAGCAATTGTATAGCCTCCACTTGGTACACCCATGACTAGACTATACAATTGGCCTAAACTTGTTGGTTTTGACTCACGTAAACCACGATCCTTAAAGTACTTCTCAACATATTTCATCTGATCTGAAAATGATAATGCACCGAACTGGTCTCTAGTCATTCCCCAATAGTCCCATTGGCTTCTAGGCGTATTCTTATTACCTGTGCCGTCAGTATATTGCATGAATTGAATAAGTCCTGTTGCAGATCCTTTAGGGTTTCGTGCATTTGTACTAAATGAACCTGCTGTTTCAAAACTAATTACCGCTGCCAAGTCATTAGGATTTGCACCTATATTCTTCGCTACTCTAATAATTGCATCTTTCTGTTCTTGAGTTAATGCTTTAGATCCACTGCGTTTAGTTACAACAGACGTTGCAAGTTGATAATCAGAAGCGGTAGGAGGAAGATCTTCAAGTTCTAGGTTACTAATTAAAGCTATGCTTCGACCGCTTTCAATTGCCTGTCTTAATTCCTCTACTTTTCCTGCTATATATTTGGCCTTTGCAATGGTATAGGCAGCAAGTAATGCTTCGATGCGTTCATTTTGACGCATCAATTCAGTTTTTATATGATTACGGGCAACTTCCATATTAAGAAGTTCAACCCATAATGATCGATTTGAGGCTTTTACAATATCTTGTGCCCATCCTGAAGATGAGAACCGCCTATACGCTAAATCTTCTATATGCCCTTTAACCGTCTGATCATCACCAATATCAATTTTAATTGGCTCTTGTTCACCTATCTGGCCAGTGTCCCTGAAGATGTCTTCAAGCTCTCTGTAAGTGACGTTTGGATCATAGGCCTGCGCCTCAGTGATCGTTCCATCCTCAAGAGCTTTTTGTCTTGCCTCAATAACCGATATATTTAATTTCGCAAGTTGCTCATCAGTAGCTCCATAACCCTGCGGTAAAGGAAATTTTAGGCCTGAAAATTTCGGCTGCGATGCACCAGATCCTACTGGTAAACTTGCTCCATAAAGAATGTTAAATTGTTGCCGAATTGTTGATCCTAGATAGTTCTTATATGCACTCGCATTAATCGGTATATCATCTTTAAGATAAGGCGTAGGATCTGTAACATAGTAGCCACTTAAACCATTTCTGTTTGCGCCGACCGATTGAATGTTTTGAAAAGGATTAGCATCAGCTCCCTTACTGGAATTGCCTAACCATGCGTTACGTGCTCTGGTACTTTCTTTTTGAGGGACAGCATAGTCAAAATGTAAATGAGTACCACGAGATACACCCGTGTTCCCCATCGTACCAATAAATTGCCCTTTTTTTACTTCTGTTCCGACATTAATTGGTGATCGATTTGCCAAGTGCAAATATTGATAAACATCGTTATTGTCTTTTCTTCTTATTCGTATGAAATTACCGCCACCATTTAACCAGTCATTTGCTATAACTGTACCATCAGCAATAGCATAAAGTTTATGGTCGCCATTAGTATTGACAATATCCAGACCTGCATGTGTACGTGCTGATCCATCCGAATTAGTACGCCCCATTCCAAAACGGGTAGTAACAATTAAATTACCAGATAAGGGCATTTCCCCTATGGCAATATTTGTTGGCTTTCCTGTCTGACCACTTGGCTGATTATATTCAAATTGCATTGAAGCATGGACATCACCATACATCAGAGCACAGAGAACAACGCAAAGTTGCTTCTTTGAATTAAAAATTGTCATTTATGCCTCTTTATCATTCAGTGGTAAACCATCTGAATATCTAATTTTGAATATCTAATTCTGTGTTCAATTTTCTTCTAAACTGCTGAATTATGCAAGTTTTATAGCATCATGCTTTTATTTTTTAGATATATCTAATTTTTAAAAAACCTTTACAATTCTAAAATTGACTACCATATTGATTTATTTATACTTAGCTTATGTATATAAATATTAAAAAAGGAGATGGTCATGAATAATCTTCCTTACTCTGAGGGCGGTTTGGATGGTGGAATGTTTCATCCATCAGTCCTCGATAGAAAAGAACGTGAGTATCAGCAATACATGGATACTCAAACACCTATTGCTGCTCAAAAAATACGAAATTTTGTAAATGGGAATAATAATCATGGTTTAGGTCAAGCCTTACCAAATGAGGTTTTGTATGATCAAAATTACGTTAATCAGATTACAGCAGAATTAGAACGAGTTAAGTTGCAACTGGTATTAACTCAGCGTGATTCAGCTAGTAAAGATGAAAAATTAAACCGTGCTTTTAACAACATTAATCAATGTAATTCGACTATCAATCAATGTAATTCAACTATCGAAAGGTTAGATAATTTAGTTACCAACCTTAAGATTAAATTATCAAAGTACGAGTAATTAAATCAGAATAAAAAAACCCATGCTATTGCATGGGTTTTTTTATTTAATTAACCGATCCTCTTGGTGGTATTGGAGGAGGTGGCTCATTATTTGTTGGTGAACGGTTCATACTCATTTGTGGTAAGTATGGTGCATTGCCCGTTTTTGATAACTGATTTTGACCCGATACTGGAGAGAATGTCATACTGGAAAAATTTGGTATAGCCACTCTATTCGCATTATTGAATGAAGATAATTGTGCAGTGCCTAATGCAGCTTGCTGAGAAAGCCCCTGTCTTGCGTTATAAGCACCATAAGCAGCTAACCCACCTGCAATACCCCCTCTCGCAATACCTTGCCCTACTGCTCTCCCTACATTGTTCTGTTGAGGAGCTGCCCCTACAGAACTAGGATTAGCATTAGGTAAACTAGAAACTGATCCTGATGGCTTTGCTGTAGATCCAGATCCACGATTAACTAAAACAGTGCCATCACCACCCTGCGGTCTTTGCCCTTGTCCACCACCGCCACCATTTGGATTAGGTGAAGCACCCTGTCCACCAGATCCACCACTACCTCCATAATATCCTGCTGCTTTAGGAGCTGCACTACCTGCATTATGTGCAAGATTGGTCTCACCAAGAGAACGAGATAAATTCGTACCCAACCATGAAATAACACTATCAGCCAGTGTAGTCGGCAATGAAAATATCAAAAAGATGATTGGTAAAAGGATCGTGCAATACAAGATCACCCAAGCCATCAAGAAGAAAAATTGTGATAGTGCAGCAATGAATCCATTTGATGTGAATTGAGTTGCACCCATGATTGTGAAGAATACGTCTGTAGTAAAAGTAATAATAGGATCTGACAGCATAAATGCTAAATAGAATCCCATTAAAGACAACATAGGCCTGAAGAACAAAGCAATAACGGTCAAGTATCCTTGCATCTGCGAACCAACAAAGGTTCTATCAGGAATCATGTGCATAATCGACCATAAGATCAAACCAGTCATTGCCTGAAGAATGTGGAGCACCCAACCAATAACAGCCATCAAGAAGAATACATACGGTAATGTAGGAATAATGATAGCCATGTAAATTGCTACCAACTTACCCATTACCATGATTTTCGCTAACTTCTCAGATAAGTAATCAACCAAGCCAATTGCTATCTGAGCAGCTGTACCAATGTTGTCTGAGAATACTGCACCTGTTGCACCACCTACAGTTAATCCAATTCGCAGGCCAGAAATAGCACCATCCAATTGAGTTAGTACGATATGCAAAACATTACCTGTTGTTTGCATTCGAGTAATAGCATCAACATTATTGGTTGCACTAGACCCAACAAACGTATCGATAAAGACACGCATCGTTTTCATAACTAAAGTTGTATTAGCATCTTCTACATCAGCTGCTATACGTTTATATGAAACGTCTTCACTTGTAAGATCCTCTGGAATTAAGTTTTCCATATCAGACGTAGTCAAGTTAGTTACAACTGTAGGGGTTTTCATGTAATCATTAATGGCCATATCCATTTGACGGACGAGAACGTTATACATAACTTTCTCTTTTTCACTAGATACACCCTCACGATTCATCCGTTGTAAGTCAGGATTAGTACCACGATATATGACTTTAGCTTTAGCATCATAAATATCTTTCTGGAACTCACCCATTTGCCTTTTGGCTAATGCAACCTGAGTCCAACCTTTTTGAGCATAGTAATCAAGTGTTTTTTGGATATATGAGTTTTGCTGCGAAGTTAAATAATTCGTGATTTCGGAATCCGTTCTCGCTATCTCATCTGTGATTATTTTATCAAGGACAAGCGGATCAAATCGTTGTTTAAAGATCGTTGCATAAGACTCAGGACTTTCTGCCAAATCAGGAAAATTATTGACATAAGCTGTAATCGCAGTATTCAACCGACTAATGCCCTGAAATTTTAAATTCTGAATATTCAGAATCATTCTTGTTTTATAGGTTTTATAATCATCCAAATCAGGATTCTGAGTTAAATACTTAATATTAGTACCTAACGCTGAAGCATTAGTAACAATATAGTCAGAGCTACCACAAATTGCCCCAAAATATCCTTGATCTAAATATTTATTATTATCAACAAGTTCACCATGAAATATATTTTCACCGCCAACAGTTTTAATATAACTTCTTGAACCATCAGGATAGACTTTTTCGCCTATTGAAGCATCTGGACTGAAATTAGCATTCAATACCCTTGTACATTGATACTGACGTATTTTTTGCAACGCAAAGGCTCTATATCCATAGGGATCATAGTTATCAATGGAAGCAAAACTTGGTGATGGATTCTGAATAGCAGTCTGGAGGAATTCTCGATTCGCTTTATTGGTCATTCCATTAGATGCCAGAACAATCATCAATAAGAGAATGTTAATAACACTATAGAGAGATACGGTAGGTAATAAGAAAACCACCGCAGTAATAAAGCGAATTACAACCCATCCCTTTTTACTTCCCTGTCCAAACACTTCTCCATCTTGAGCAGTGTGCATCACAGAAGAAAAGATTAGACATAGAAAAAGGAAAGCAGCAGCTACAAGTCCCATGTGCCCTAGCGCACCAAACAACACAGGGGCAAGTTCGCCACTAGGCGGTGCAGTTGCAGCAGGTGAGTTTCCTGTTACAAACGCTTGAATGAAATCGTGGCCAAAAATTTTGCCTAGTAACGCAACAGCAGCATCATTCTGACAGGTACTATCAGATGAAAACGGGCAGTATATACTCATTAATGTTATCCTTTTTTATCCTAGCAAATAAATTGTCTAGGCTTACAAGTAGCTCTACTATCTTGTTAATTAGAGTAAAGAATACGCATAAAAACGGACTTTCTTTACTATAGGCAATATTAATTTAAATTTTAGTAATACACAATTTTTAAAAATTTTGGAGCAATTATTTTTTTGTTGAGTTTCTAATCATTTTTTAAAGCACTTTGAAAAATAAAGTATTATAATCAATTGATACGAGTTGTATAGTAGTGTTTAATGTAAAACTTAATGTTAAGTTTTAGCGTCTTTTAATTTAAAAATTTATGTTTACAACTAATGAGTTAGGAAGAACCAATATCTTTAGAGGTCACGGGTATGTATTGTAGTACCAAATCATATACAAACTTACTTGCATCGATTGTTGATATGCAACAATCTGCACCTTTAAATACAATGCACGCTAATCAGATCCTAAGCTATGCAATGCAGGCAGGAAATGATAACAAGCTAAATAAAGTTTTAGAGCACAGGATACAGCATGGTCTCAAGGATGTTGACAATAGCTCTGTTGCCTTAAAGCATCAAATCATCAATGATAAAGTTATGGTCAACCTAAAACGAGAACGTGCAGCTCTAAATGAAGCAAACAATCTCGTTTTTGAAACTGCCCTCGCCTTTATGAAAAATCCTTCACTTGAAAAAGTCAATGATGAGTCTTTGACGAAAACTTTACAATGTATCAAGAATCTTAACTGCGAACGTTCAACAAAAATTGATTTCGTGAGATCTACAAAAGAGAACGTACTTGCATTCGTACCAGAAAGTCAAAAATTCTCAATTGAGAAGCAAATTGTTTCAAAACATAGAGAAATTGAAAGAGATAGCACAACTACCCAAAAAGTTGTATTAAAATCCACTATTGAAAACAGCTTTAATCCGCAACGATAAACTTAAGATATGACCGTAGATCGGCATGGAGGTTACAATGGATACAACAGATATTAAATGCAGTAAAGTTATTCCCTTTACTGGACTACTCTCACCAAGTCCGCTTTTGAATAATTTACACAAGACGGCTAAACTTGAGATTCCAGAAATTAATGACCACCGAAAATCTTTAGGAAACATCTTTAACCGATTAGGAATTAATAATATCCAATCACTCATTTTAGACAATCCTAAATTAAACTCAGTGGTCTTAAGTGAAGTAGCAAATAACTTCTTCACAAGTAGTTATTATAGAAAAGCCGAAGAATTGGTAAGAACAATGTCTATGCCAAACTACCAATTTGAAAATGGCTCAAATGAAATAGTAAAATCTGCAACTCCCGTTATCAACCCGATTCAAAAAGAAATTATTGAGCAGATTAAGGCTAAAGAACAACATTCTCAGCAACGCTCGAATGATGTAACAAAGGAAAATACCAACAATCAAGAACAAGGCTTTGGATCATTTTTCTAATTTTTAATCAAATAAATTTGACGGGGAGCGTTCTCCGTCAAATAATAAAAAAAACTCAAATCAAGTTTAGATATTCTTTCAAGTTCGTTTTTATATTTTTGTTCAATCATCAATTTATCAAAATCAACAAAGACTCCAATATTTACTTCAACGATAAATTCTGAATAAAATCTCAAATAATAATAAACTATTTGGAATGTTGAAAAGTTTTGGAATGCTTCTGGACTTACCGAATATGCACTTTCATACTTATTTTTCAAAAAAATAATTACAGATTTTATTTTAGTATTGATTAAAGCAATTAATTCATTTGAGTAGGCTGCTAAATTATTAGTGAGTGTCAAATAATTATCACACATAAATTTATATACATAATTTTTTGAAAATATATAAGCCATAGAAAACAAAAGTTCATACTTTAAATAATTAAGCTGCACAGCCTCGATTTTACTTTTTTGCTTTAATAAGTTGGCATCGATATATTCCAAAAAGTTAATGTAAAATCCTTGCAAGGGTAAAGTTTTCTCAATTTTAAAAAATTGTTCTGCATAGTGAATACAGGTTTCTCTAAACAATTTTTTAAAATCATCAAAACTAAAATCACATAGATTCTGATTGATGAGAATAGTGGTATCAAGTTGAATCTCAGTGTTTACTGGTTCATGAATAGTTTGTTCCTGATCCTGTTTTAGAGATATGCCCTCTCCTGATAATTTGACTGTATTGACTCTACCATTTGACTCAATCCAGTTTGTTATTTCAAACGCTAGTTCAGAGAATTCAGCTTCAGTTAATTCTCCAACATCGTCAACCAGATTAACTTCAACCTTATTAATCTGTTTAGTATTAGTAAAACCTAGTTCACAGATCAAATTATCAAAACAAATTAAAAAATTAGAGAAATTTACTATTGCAGATTCAAGTATGTTTGAAATATGGAATTTTGTATTTAAAAGATCGGTTTTAAAACAATTTGAATAGTTACCACTAGAAGATAGGATAAGAATGAAAAATAAGTTCCTAAAAAAAGGATGATCAAATTCTTCACTGGAATAGTTCTTCCAAGTGTCCTTTAGATTTGAAACAATTTCATCACAAGATGTAAAAAAAGGATCTGTAGTCTCTGGATCTATCTGGCAATTTTCCAATACAAAACCAAAGTCACCCAACTGAAATTGAGAGTTGTTTTTATACCAAAATGGTAAAACGATTTCTGGATTTTTATTATCAATTTTGCATAAATATGTGCCGTATTTAGAACATTGTTCATGTAGATAAAGACATAATATTACGTGGTGAATTCCCCAAATCCTAGTATAGTCTTGATTAAAGAATGAATATTTAAAAAATATTGAAGCATAACCATTCTGTAAAATATGCTGAAACTTATTAAGGATATATTTACTATCTAAACCACTATTTAAATCTAAATGCTTAATCTCATTGTCTTTATTGCAATAAAGATTTAAGTAACCTACAAATTCATTATCATTTTCAGTCAGCAGTAAATCTTCAAAGCAATAATATTTTATCATTTATATTCCATGTCAGTAGTAGGTCTTTTAAAAATATATTCTGACAATGAGAAGTGCATATCTGAAATAAAAACTTCTTCTTCAATTGCTTTCGTTACAGCTTCTTTTAAGTTTTTCTCAATAGAATTTTTATTTTCGCCTTGTTCCAAAGAATTATTTTGTACAATTGAATGGTACATAGCTTTAATTATAAATAAGCTATCTGAAGAATATTTTATTACCTTTTCATCAGTGGAGCATTCAATAAACTTTTTTGTATGAAAAAAAGTGATTGGAAATTTTTCGATAATTTCTTTCAGTGAACCTATGCGTGAAATCAACAGTTTTGAGTTAATGAGTATACGGCTCAATTCGGTATCTACCATTGAAAGATAGATACAAGTTTTATCGAATGAAACTTGACCAATTAGCTCTGTAGAATTTATTCCACGTACAAGCACGAAATCCTCAGCTTTTATCAAAGATTCAATTGCAGAATCACTTTGAATGGCTTCAAACATTGTCAGCTCCATTTGCTAATAATTGCAGTTTAAATTTTCCTGAATCCAAAAAGTCACATAACTTAGAGAATGGTAAATTTTTCTCTATAAGTAATTGTATAACTTTTAGGATATGAATAAATCCATATTCAATAAATTGCCCTTTTACTTCAAACTCTATACTAAACTTGAAGTCTCCAACTGGACTCAATAATTTAGAAAAAAGAGTATTTTCCAATAAAAGTATCTTTGAAATTGGCATCAACTTCACTTCTTCAGTGATTGCATCCAAGTAGTCTACTTGAAGTGTTTCTTTGCGAAAATACAATTTTATCTTTGATTTTCCAGTGATCACAATTTCTTCATCAACTTCACTTAGTAGACAAATCTTACGGTTTTCAAAAAAACCATAGTAGTCTAAATGTACTGGCCTACCTGAACTTTTATTTACAGCCTTAAATAAAGAATACTCATCTGGAGACAGACCTTGACTATAATTTTTTGCAATCAGGTCAATAATTTTTATTGTCTGCTTGTTTACCATCTAAGTGCCATAAATGGAGCATTAATTAAATATGCTTTTGTTTCCAGATCAAGATTATTTTCTTGAGTATTACTAGCCGAAAGGTGATCTCGCAAAACATTCCGAATACTCAGATTTATACTTTGATCTGCTTCATAATAAGACTTTGAAAAAAGAATGCCGAAATGGAGAACGTCTTTCAATGAGTACGCTTCAAACAGCGACTCAGGGAAAAGTGCAATAGTTAGTGAACCTATGAGCGTTTCAAATTTAGACGGCTCACCCTGCTCCCCCACTTTCATAAACTCATTTATAGACACTGTTTTTGTTGAAAAAGATTCAGTTCCATCACCAATCTTAAATATCTCTGAATTACTCTCCGTCATCAAAGACATGTAAACTTGATTTTCGATGAAATCAAACCCACAAACGATTTCATACCAGTCATCTCGATCTACATGGATAAATGAAGTGATGATGACTTTATTGTCTACTTCTTCTATCGAATAACCTCTTTTTGTTTTCTCATTAGAAACAAATCCCTGCCCATCAGTTTTAGGATATGAGTCCAACAATTCCGAGATGAAATCTTGAGTTTTTTCTTGGGTCAAACCTGCTACCTGACGAACCTTTAAACCAAAAAGTTCAGAGCCAATCTCATAAGTATTTCGTATAGTTGTATTCATGGCCAGACTCATTGCTGCGGAGATACTTTAAGAGTATTTTAAAAAATTTAAAGTGTCAATTTTTAAAAATATGTTCTTTGGGAAAATGTATATAAATGAGTTCGAGTTTGTCAAAATAACGCTCTACTAACATCTTCAACCAAAAATAGAAAAATGGGGCTATCATACTAAAAGATATAGATTTTAGTGCAGCAGTTGGTGTTACCATAATTGGCTTAAATAATGATAAATCTTTATTTTCTTCATATTCAAAAAGTATGTCTGAACCCTGACTATTATTACGGCTGTAGTAATACAAAAACTCTGATTCTGTAAGAAAACAAATTACAGGATACAAATAAGTTGCACAACTCTCTGGATCTACATAACCATCCATATATTTATAATTCAATTTTTCACTTTGCATTCGACAATAGCTGAGTAGAACCGTCTTTAATTGAAAATTTGTATTATTTACTTCCATACTATACTCTCACAGAATTTTCTATCTCTGCGTTCACCTCAAGAGTGTTTTTAGCAGAATGTTTAGGTTTAAAAACATACTCACGCAAATTTTGCATGGTATCTTTGTAACTTTGTAATATTTCTACCCTATCTTGGCCAGAGGGTGTGATACCTGATCTTTTATCATTCGTTTTGGGATCTTCCATACATTGCACGATATACCCCACACTTACACCCTTTTCTTTAAAAAGATCTGTAACCAAAGCTTCTCCACATCTGGCAAATTTTTCACAGGTTCTAGACCAGTAAGCATTAGGAGTAGCATCAAGTAACCGAGCATTACTTGCGAAATTATTTTTATTAAACATTGCATCTAATGAAAGATCATTATTATTTTTTGATGAGTTAATTTTGAAAAATGACTCTGCTCTGTCCATCAATACACGAAGTGATCTTTCTTTCATTTTATTATATTGAGGATCTGAGTGCCTTATAAGTTCATTTATCGCTACAGGTATAATCTGGCTTTGAATTATTTGAAATGCAACAGCATGAATTTCATTTTCAAGACCCTTTACATTTCGGTGTAATCTGAGATGCAAATATAACTCTCTTGTAGATGCTACATCTTCATAGCCAATTTCATTTTTGGCACGTAATAATCGATTACTTTCCTCAGTTATTGGATTTGTTAAAGTGTATCTTCCAAAAGAAATATTTTCTTTTCTTAATGCAGCTGCAATAGCACGATACATACTAGAAGTATGAGACTGGTTCAATCGTAGATCAGGTATGAACAATGGATTTTTACAAAATTGATCCAGATCCATTGTCTTTAATCTATATAGACTGTCTACAATTTCAGTCATCTTATTATTTAAAAATTGAGCAGCTTCATCTTTGCCGATTTCTCTAATGGCATTAATCAATTGATCTTTTTTTGTTATTAACCTCTGTAATGAATTTTCAATCACTTCCTCAGAACGAACTTTTATTAAATCTATACCCTCTTTAGTGAATATTTCATCTGCTTCCATTTTGCCATTTAATTTGATTTGCAAATTATAAAAGGATTTAAGAACTGGATTTGAGTCTATAATATATTTTGAACTTTCATAATCCACATCTGCCATGAGTTCGCTTAAATAATAATTTTTCTCTACAGCATTAAAACTACCACTTTTGTAAACTAACTTTTTCGTTTGATCCTCTAAAACCCTTGCAGCATAATGGTCTAATGAGTGAAACCATTCATGTGATACTGAACCTGCACCACGTACTTTTGTTAAATTAAATATTTTACTATAAGGCTCATAATGAGCTGCTGCTGCACCTCTGCCTGCTCTACCCCTCGCCCCAAATGCTATGGCCAATTCACCATTAAATGAAATATCAGAGTCAGATAATTGCAATACATTTTTTAACTCACTTAAGCCATCATAAGTAATGTTCAGTAGTTCCTGTCTTTCATTTTGAGTAACCCAATTACCAAATTGGACAGCACGAAAAGCGAAATTCCTACCAAAATCATCGACTGTAACATCCTCACTCTTTCTATAGTCAGCTGATGTTTTGTGTGTCAAATTCTGAAGAATCTGAGGATACCGAAGATCTAGTCGTTCTGGTTGATCTTGCTTAATTTGCTTTTTATACTCTAAATCGAATCTATCAGTAATATTAATACTGCTTTCAGAAATGATATTTTCGGATTTATTCTCTAATTCATTTAATTCAAGATCCTTATAATTTGAATCATAACTTGCTCTAAAATAAGAAATCTCATTTTCAGGTGTTAATTTTTTTTGCACTTCCAGACTTAAATTCAGCTTTTCAATTACTTTCTGGATCTGATCTTTGAAGCCACTCCCTTTCCTAATGATCTGAAAAAAGCCATCTTGTCCTGTAACGTTCTCAAATGTATAAAAAGCATTTTCCAATTTAGCATGAGGAGGAATTTCATATTTTGAAAGTTGATTTGTATGATTAATCTCTCCTCCAGTTTCAACATATCTTCTAAAGTAGATCTCATCTATTTCAGAAGTATCCGCATTAATGGTATTCACCATGACTTTAATTGAACCGACTTTTACGTCTTCAAGAAACGACATAGTTTTTGATAAGTTTGAGGATTTTCTATTTACCCCCTTAATGAATTCTCGGATGTTAGAACGAGATGATTCTTTAAATTCTGGGGACTCTGGATCTAGATCGTCAAAGTAAAACTGTTGTGGATTTAAGGCAACTTTATCGACAACATTTTTATAATTAACAAGCATGTTTGTCATAGCAGATAAAGGATAACGATCATGTAAATCGATACCTGCCTGAATAATTTCCTTAAAATGCCCAACAAACATTGAATAATCTTTTAATCTTTGAATAAATAATTCTGGATTAGTTTTATCAACTTTTGCCATACTCAATTTATTCGGGATCATATTGTAAATTGATTGTGCAAAAAAGAATAATTCATTCGATTTATCCTCCAACAGAGGCAATGTCTCTTTTTTGAAATTCCATAACGTATTTTTTTTATACTTATCAACCAAAATTTCAAAAGAATGATGCCTATCTTTTTCTATCTCAAGTAATGTTGAATCTCTATTTTCGTAAAAATGCTTTCTTGCCCCAAAGACATTTTCACCATAATCTTCAATTCTATCATTAGTCCTGTTCTTCCCTCGCTCTATAGTTTCTATGACAACATCTGTTGTCTTACTAAGTTCCGTATTTTCAAAGACATTCAGCTGTGTTTTAAGGAGTTCTAACTTGTTTGCATCTAACTCGTTATAAGTATCAATTTTTTTAATGTAAGCTAAAAGAGTTTCAAACTTTTGATTGTTATTGTTTTGCCCTACATCCACAAGTTCCATTTTAAATTGATGAGATAACACATCTTCAAAGTCTGTTTCGTGAAATTTCTTAATTTCAAACAAAAGTGAATCTAATGATTTCTCATCAGGACTTTCAGCAAATTTTTTTATATTCTGAGTTATCTTCGCAATTACTGGTAAAGCATTCTGTACCTTAATTGCTTCTCGCCAAGAATCAGCTGAATACTCTAATATTTCTGGCGTTTCTTTTATATTTGAAATAGTTAGTAATGTCTTATTCTCCATAACGCTCACTGGAAGAACAAAAGATAAATCTGCTTTTTTAAATGCAGATTCAGGAAATCCCAAGTCCATCAGCATTGCTTTATCAGATGTGACAATTCCAAAAATCTTACTATCATATCCGTATTTTTTTAAGGTATCGACTGGCAAAGGGTTTTCAAACGATAAATCTATGAATCGCTCATCCTTATTTTTATTAAACTCTGTAAATTGTTTTTCTACGTCTGCAAAGAATTCAACTTTAAACTTCTCTGAATAAACTTTTGAATCAACGAACCAGAATTCATTTTGTGTATTTTGACTTTTTGAAAAGCTTAACCATTTATCCTTATCAATTCTTAATCTTGCAATTGCACTACTTTCAGGTATTTCTACAATATTTGAATTATCAATATTAAGAAATGTTCTAAACAATGATGGCTGAATTTTATTGTCTGCTTTTACAAATTTAGGATAAGAGTTCTCTGAATTAACTCGATTAAAACCTATTGATTCCATGTGCAATTGAAATTGGTCTAGATCAAAAAACTGATTTAACCGTTTTATATCGATTATTGAGACAACAGCAAGTTTGTCTCGATTTTTTGTCGGGTGTCTAAAACCAACATTTAGACCGTAACTTTCCAAGTTTAACCATTTCATTTTACAATCCTCAAAAGGAAAAACTTTCATTAATGAAAGTTTTCCAGAATCTCGATCTGGTACAGCTACCTCTAAAATCTTTCATTAATGAAAGATTTCTGAATTTACTTAGGTGCTGTTGCTGAACCTGCAAGATTTTTATTGGTCAAAGAATTAACTTTCTTATTTTCTTGTGATACTAAAGAAGCAAGCATAGATTCTATACGCTCATTCTGCGCATGTTTATTACCCATTATTGCAAGCTCTAAAGCTCCCTCTTTAAGAATTTCAACTAGGACTCCACGCTCAGTCTGGCCAACTAAACTTCGATTCCAGTTCTTATATTCTTCACCATGACCAAGATAGCGATCTACTTGCTCACGATATTGCTGTCTTAAAGGTTTTACAGGTTGTCCAGACTCAGTACCATTGGGCGTAGCCGTAAACTCTGACTGAATAGCCATAAGCGAGTTTAGCGCAGGAGAAATCACAGCATCTTTTTCAAATTTTTGACGTAAGTACTCCTGACCTCTAGGAGTCTTAGCTGCTGTTTCACTTAATGGAGCATCAGGAAGACCAACCATATTATTAATAAAACTGCTTTTAGCCATAGCGTATTTATCTGTAGAAGATGAATACTCAAATAGCGTAGATGCTTGTAAATTTGCTCCTTGCATTTCGCCTACACTCAAACAAAGACCTGCTGCTGCTTGTTCGGAAGTACAGAAATAATCATGGTGGAGCTTCAAAGCTTCATCTTGTGCCTTTATGGGATTTGCAAACTTTCCTGTTCCTGCTGTAACGTTCTGAAAAACCATATCAGCTCTTATTTCTTTATCCTTTTCCTGTGTTTCAGTGATCGTCCTGCGTTCATTCAATACAAGGCATGGATTGTAACCTTGACCAGCTGCACCATAATTAAGAGCTGTATCTTTAATTCTATCCGATTGTTTCATTGCCCCAATTGCACTCGCTGTTGTACGTGCAATTTCCATATCTGCATGTGCAATATTAGAAGCATTTACAGCTTCTTGTTGAGTTTGAACTCCAATAGCACCAAGTATCATGCTTCTTTCGAGCTGTAATGCAGAACTTACAGATGTATCTAATGTATTCAAACCTGTAGTAAATGTTGCTTTGAGTTGTGCAAATCCTGTACTCATTTGAGTTAGAAATGTAGGTGTCATATAAGGTGGACAGTAATATGCAGCTACAGATGTACTAAATAAGCAAAGTGCCAAGAATCCAGTTTTATGATTCATATTATTCTCCTAAGATCGGCCTGCAATAGACTGATAGCTTTTCTTAGTTTTACTATTCGCTTCATCGGAGCTTATTAAAAGGAGTGAAGCAAGATTACCCTCAAGTCGAAGACCACGTTCATAATCCTCATTTAACAGCCAAATACTTGCACCTTTCTGGCGTGCCATCTCAACCAATAAACCCCGTGTACTTTGGTTCATCATTGTGGCCTGCCATTTCTTTGCTTCTTCTGTGCCATAGTATCGACCTATGACATCATCGATCATCTGGTTAGGTGATCGCATTTCACCATTTTCATTTTTTATCGTCTGAAGATTAGCAGCATCAATTGATGCTAGAGAATAAGCAGGAAAGGCTTGTAAGGCTGTTTTGCGGTTCAAAGCAAATAGGTATTGTTGACCTCTAGGTGTCATCCCATTAACACTATTCAACGCTACATCTGGAGCACCCAAAATATTTCCACGTAAACTTCTACGTGCCTCAGCTTCTAAACTATTCGTTTTTGCAGGTTGGAATAGTAAAGCTGCATTGGTGTCACCACCTGCAAGCTTACTTACAGTACATAAACCTTTTGATGCTTCTTCTGCTGTACAAAAAAGTTCACGATGACGTTGAATAGTCTCTTTATTAACTTGATTAATATCGTGGACTAATCGCCCTGTACCTGTACTGGTATTATTAACCATTTTTGCAGCGAGCTTTTGCGATTCGTTTTTACCATTACTTAGGGTTGCATTTCCAACAAGAACTTTACAAGTATTATAGCCTTGACCCGTTGATCCATAACTAAGAACAGTATCAATAATCTTATCTTGTTGACCTATCGCTTGGATCGCTGTTGCCAAGCCTTGAGCTGCATTTTTTCTTGCATCAATTACTTGTGTTGCACCTGCACTTGATTGAGTAACTGCTACACTAATTGCTGAAGAAATCTGTCTGGTGTTTTCCTGAATGGCATAAAGCAAGTTCGCTTGAGTAGTAGCGAAATTGGTTGTCATGGTCGCACTTAATGTTTGCACTTGAGACTGAAATTGAGGAGATACAACTTCATATTGAAGATTTGCATTTGCATTTGCTTCATAAAATGGAATGGCTAAAAGGGAAGTTGTAATTAGTAATTTGATTGATTTCATTTTTTATTGACCTCCAACATTGTAAGGAAGTCTTTGAGAGACTTGATTACTTAAGACAAAAGCCGACAAACTATTACCCGAAGTACGTGTTATATAGTCGATTTGTTTACTGATACATTGTGCATTTGAACAAATATCTTGTGCGGAATAGCGGTTATCAACAATATTCGCAATATAGTCTGTTGCAGCCTTATGTGTATCTGATTGCAATTTATTATGGTTGAATACCAGTGAATAATTAGAATCACCGCTTTGCAAACCATTAGGTAATATTGAACAAATCCCCATGTTAGCTTCTGCAATACTGCAATAATTTTTATGTCTTTCAATTCTGTTCGCTTCAGCTTCAGATGAATTACTCATCATCACTTTCATAAAGTTGGAAACCATGTCTCTTGCATAGATTGATGATTGAACTAACTTAATTTTTTCAGCTTGCTGATTGGCAAAAACCACACAAGATGTTGTCTGTGAACTGCCTAGACGACCTGCATCATCAACCATAAATTTTAACAGGCGATCAGACATATTAATTGCACCAATTGCCGTAGCAAGGGCTTGATGCGCATTCTTTGCTGATTCTGCTTGTTGTTGTGATCCAATTGCTTTTTGCTGTGTTAAAACACTGTAAGCACCTTTAACCTGCTGAGTAAGCAGGTTATAACTATTCTCAGCCTGCACAGCGAAGCTGTGCGAAGAAATGGAAAGCAAGGACAATAAAAGTAGATTACGATTTATAATCATTTATTGCCTCCTTAATTTCCGAATATGGAATCAAAGATAGAAGATTTACTACCTGAGCTAGTATTATTCTGTGTCTGATTTCCTTGAGTACTAGCAGCTAAGTTACCTGTACTTGCAGTAGCGGTAGGGTTAGTAGAATTGCTCCATGTATTACCATTTGATCCACCAGTTGTATTCGCTCCTGTTGGGTTGGTCATACCGCCAATAGAATTATTCACTGAATTTTGAACATTCTTTAAATCAGTATTAAATTGCGTTGTTTCTGTTGGGAAAACATTTACTGATTGACCAGTCGGAGCTTGAGTTTTATAGATGTCCGCTAATTCAGGATCAATCTTACCTAAACCTCCAGTTACAGCCCCTTGAACCGCACCATTTAGATCAATAGTTCCGTTTTTATTAATGATGTCAATTGCGTTGTTTAAAGGCTCAAGAGCTTTTTTCGTTGCTTCATTTACCATCGTACAAACTTTACGTGTAGCGTAAGCTCTTAGTGCTGCAATCGCAGCTGCTTTCATACCACTGAAATCTGGAATAGCAATTGAAAGGTCTATCATTTTCGTAATATCAGAGAAACAGCTAGATCCTGATGAACCTCCTGAGCTACCATTAAATAGAGCATCAATGTCTACTGGAGCAGTATTAAGAATTTGACGATTCTTAATTACTTCTTGTTGTGTCCAAGCAATACTACCTTGCGTATTAGCATCACCACATCCAACCGCTGCTGTATTGATTGCAGACTGTGCAGCTGCGGAGTTATCGTCAGCAACGAAAGGGGAGGAGGTAATAGTTGGAATATTTGAAGTAACTGTATTTGTATAACTATTTCCCACTGTTGAGGACTGCTGATTAATTGACTCGACATTACTTTGAGTAGATCCAAGCGAGTTTAGACCAGTATTCGATGCAATTGATGAGATTGATGTAGCAGTTGCTAAACCAAAACATACACCTATTACCAGACTTCTTAATTGTAATCCGTGATTACTAGAAGAAATCTTGGTAACAAGTTCTTTACGTTTAAAAGTAGAGGCTTTTTTCATAGTAATCACCTAATTTCAAAAAGATGGAAAAATATTATTGGATTTTGCGTATGCCAAGATGCCTTTTATTTCACTGACATTAATCGAGTCATACACTGAGATTGTTTGCCAATGCCGTATAAAGAATAGAAGCCTTGCAAGAAATAACTGATCTGCTTTATTTTCAATAATCCAGACTATTAGATCAGTTAAATGCTGATTCACTTTTAAAAATTCATTATTTGCTTTACTACTCGATATGACATTTCTGATGAAGTAGATGACATAAGAAAAAGGACTTGCTGAGAAAAAGTCATAGATAATGGGATATTCGATTTTATTAACATTTTCTTTGCGGAATAGGTCAATAAATTTACTTAGATTTTTTATACACTTATCACTTACCTCAGTACTAATCGAAGTAAAATTAATGCCAAGTAAGTCAGATTTTTCAGGGGTGAATTCAACCAACAAACCAAACGATTTAATTTGATCAGGTAAGCTTTCAAAACTGGAGGCAATAATATTCTGTGATACGTGGGTATCATTAAGTGCATAGGCACATACAAAACGTAAGAGCGTGTCCAAATCTAATTGAACATTATCTAAATTCAAGTTGTCCATTGTTATCCCAAATCTCATCAAGAGTATTTGTATATATTTGCTATATAGTAGTGGTTTTTAAAAATTTATTCAATTCATTGAGAAAATCCAAAAACTCGTTGAAGACTATTTGCTATCGTTGTTAATGGGTATTTTCTTAATCTTAGTTCTGCGGACTCCAACGTTAGGCAAAACTGCTCTTTGAGTTCATAAGCTCGAATTTGCAATTTGTATTGGTCTTCTAATCCTTTTAGTTTTTCTTCACCGTAGGAAAGAACAAGTAACCATTCCGAATCTGAAATCGTTATTATATCTACTTCTGCATAGTAGTTTTTGGCGACCCCAACCATCTTGATAGGATCTTCATATACATCATCAAAGTCGTCCAGAACTGGTAAAACTTGTTCAGAAAACAAATCTTTTAACCAGTTGAGATTTTCAAAACCAAGAAAAGCAGTTTTGTCTCGAAATTTCGTAATTGTTTCACTAGCTGAGTTCATCAAGAATCTCCAAAAATTACATAAAATTAAGGGGTAGGGGAGTATGAATTGACGTCTTGATTATTCGTAATTCCCACTTTACTTTTAACAAATTCAACCACAGCTTTAAGTGCAGATTTAATTTGTTCAGCATATCGCTTCATTTCTTCACCAAGATTGAACTTTTTACCATCTTTGTCAATGAAGTTTGGAACTTGGTTAGATATGGATTCTTGATTTTCTACAATTTGAGTCAAATCTTTAGAAAATTTTTCTTTTAATGATAAGTCAACTTCACCATTCTTTAAAACATCAACAGCGGAGTTTGTCTTATTGACAAAGTTCTGATGCGAATCATACATATTGGAAATGATCTGTTTTCCTTTTGGAGTGCTCTCGATCAGATCGATCTGGTCTTGAAACATCTTTCGTAATGGTTCATTTTCACCTTTATTTAACTCATTCACAATTGTATTTATATCTTTATTATTTGCTTTCCCATATTCAACCATTTGCCCACGAAAGTCGTCCATTTTATCAAACTTCCAAAAGTCATCGATACTTTGGCTATAGTTTTGATGTGCATCTAAAACATCATTATATTTTTCACATATCAATTGATTTGCGACTACAGATTTTAAATCCATTTCATCATTTGCAATTGTAGATTTTATCGAATCATATCGATTCGCTATCACAGCACTTGGATCTTTATTACCATCAATTTGAGTATTCAATTCTTGCATGGCAGTTTGTGAACGATCTTTGAATAAATTACTTAAGTTTGGAAATAAAGAATAATTTTTAACAGTACCTCCTGATCCTCCTTTACCGCCACTAGCGACCAAATCAGAATTAGTATTAGTATTAGATGTCGGCACTAAACTTGTAGGTGGAGTGAAATTATCATAAATGTAATTAGCATTTTTTTCCTGTAATAACTGCATTGCTTTTAATAGCAATTCTTCTTGATTAGAGTTCAATTTTCTTTTAAAGAACTCCTGACCATTTACTTTTACAAGCTCTTTACTAACATCATCTATGATCTCTTGTTTTTGATCGTTCTCACTATCAATTACAACCAAGTCCTTTGATTCGCTAAATTGTAATTCATCGTCTAAAACTTGATATTCAGATCTATCCAAATCAATAATTTCTGAGTTTGGCAAATGTTGTGTACTTTCTTCATACTCTACAAATGCTATGTCTTCGTACAAATATTCTGGTTCTTGTAAATTCTGATTGAACTGCTGCTCATCAAGGTTCTGTTCTTGAGGATATTCATTAACACCCTGATTAACATATTCATTCATTGTTTCAGTCCAATTATCATCAAATTTAGCTTCTTGAGTATTTACTACCTTATTGTCTTTATCTAACTCAGATATAGAAATTGAATCATTATCTGCACCAATATACAGAAGCTTACCCGCTGTATTTCTGAGTTGCAGGTGAAGCGTTTGGTTAGTCTCAATTTCATCCACAATATCAAGATTGACAAGTGAAACCCTGTTATCAGTTAATTGATTATCTAAAGACAATATAAATTCTGATAAATTTTTACCAAACTTAGATGTATTTTGGGCACTTTCATTTTTTAAATTTGACCAAGTTGATACCAAGTCTAAGTTATCTTGGTTTAAATGTTCATTAGTTTTATTTTCAGGATTCATGTGCTACACCTCAATTTTTTAATGAATTTATTAGCTCGCTTGGTTCTACCTCACGAATGTTACTTAAAACAGTTTCATCGATATTGTTAATCTTCACTGTTGAAAACTCTGAAGACAAATGTGTTAATACTGCTCTTAACTCTTTGAACGAAAAATTGGCCTGCTGTGTAGATCGAGATCCTTGTGATAGATCACCCACTAGCACAAGATTCATACCTTTTTCGATATTTGCATTTTTCTGTCTAAACAGATTCTCATTTTCAGAAAATTGTTTTATTTGAGAACGATTTCCTTGAACCAATAAGCAATAATTATCTAACACGCTGTTAAATGGCTTTATAGAAATTTGCAGGACAGGATTACCTGCTGAATTTGATTTTGTAATCTGGAACTCAGGCAGTTTGCAGCTAATCTTATTCTCACGGGATTCTTCAATTGCTTTTAAATAAGTGATTGCTTCTTGAATAGTCGATAGCCCTTGAATCTTGTCAGTTAGAGTTCTGAAATCTATATCTGAAGACATCAGTAAGGCTCTCTGTCTATTACCATTCACATCTGTATAGTTAATTGATTGAGAATGAACTTTTGATACAGATGCCACTGTTAGAGCACTAATAATATTGCCAGTGAGCAATGTAGCCTCTTTAATTTTTTTAATTGGTTCAAACTCATCAAATCTATGGAGTAGTGAACTTTCGTCATTAAGCATCTCTAATCTCTCAAAAACTTTCATTAATGAAAGTTTTTGAGTATCAGAGCGTAAAAATAGCGCAGTACCCACATTCCGTTGATGGAATTCAGTAGTATTCGCATCTTCGATTAAATATTTCAACTTGTCACTTTTGATTGCATCCAAACTTGGGTATGTGTATTTAACTTCATAGTTTTGAGAAGCAAGACAAACCGATGTTAATTTAGGAAAAGTAACTCTAATAAGTGCGTTCTCAAAACTATCCCTTTCTTTCAAATCAAAAAGTGATGGAGCTGTCTTAATGGCGAAGTTTAGACTAATGGAATTATGCTCATCTGCTAAATGAGATAATTTATTGACAAAATCAACAACAGTCATCGCTTTTTCGAGCTGATAAGCTACGTGTGAAAAAACTTTTGAATTGAGCGAAATTATCGATTTCAAACCATCTAAATCGATGTTTTGTTTTAATCTATTTGTTATGTCTGCAAAAACATCATTATCCAGATCGTTCTTCAAAAAACCTTGCGTAGCAGAATGTTTAACTGACTCATATAGTTCTTTTGTCAGAATTACTTTTTGCACTTCATGATAGAGTTTAAGAAGTCTGGACAAAGGCAAATCTTTAGGTTCAATTTCGATTCCATCAAACATTTTGGGATCATAGTTATCCAAATGTTTTGCAAGTTGAGTTGTCATTAATTTAGAACCCTTTTCTACCAATAGCTTGACATCAATAGAGGTTAGGGGAGTGATCGATGACTCATACTCAACACGTTGATAAAAAGCAGGTTCAAAGAACGCACTTTTATTTTTAACATTTGATATGCCTAAACCAGTTTTTATTTCTTGGCTATCAAGTGTTTTGGCTTTCCAATCGCAAACTTTAACTACGAATGGATTGATACCAAGCTCATTGAGTTTTTGGATTTTTTCACTGTATGCAAATGTAAGATCATCAATAATCTTCTCTTGCATACTTATTGATACGAAATTAAGTCTGTTGAATATTTTCTTAATGAGGCCATCTGTATTTGCTTTATCTTCCCTTTCAGGCACATCTATGATTAGCATGTTTGCTAATGCACGATTGTTTTTGAGATATTCATAAGCAACGTCATCACCATATTTATTTAGAAGATCTACATCTGTTACTTGCTTATTAACATTCTCACGATTACTCGTTATGTTTGCACTCAATTCTGAAAGTTTGGCATTGTGCATCATAAGAAACTTACGCTGAATCGGTAGTCCTGTATCAAATTGAGAAATGATTGGATGACTTACTTGCCCTTTTCTATCTACTCGGCCAATTAATTGTAAAAACTCATCAATAGCTTGAGGAGCTTGAGCAGTCAAAAATTCACGTTGACGTAAATGATCAGAGTTTGCAAGATTTCCACCATTCACAGGAATTGCATGAAGCGATAATCCTGTTGATCCAGATCTAGACAAAATCATTACATCTAATTTTCCAGATTGAAATTCACTACAGGCCTTAGTCTTTTCAACTGGTGTGTTTTGAGTTCTTTTTTCTACTTTGTAAACAACACCATCGATATTATTAATTTTGCGTAAACAAAATTCACGGCCAGAAATTTCACCAACCTTATAACCTTTTTCCTCTAAAGCAATAGTCATTTGATCTAAAGGACATAAAGGAATATCAGGAAGTTTTTTTATTTCATCTCTAATTATTTCTTTAAATTCTAAATATTTTTCATCAATGATCGTTTCAGATCTAACTGAGCCATATCGATCTCTAATTTGGATTGTATCTAAACGATCCAACATACTTTCTAAAAGATCTGCGATATTGGGTGGCTTAGCTAGAATCTTCTCGGTGTGATTATACTCTGAGAGCTTTTCTTCAAGATTATTGAGGTTAAGTATTAAAGGGTTTTTATTGTATTCAACTTGCGAGATTTCTCCTGAAGACAATTGGTTTAAAATTTGGATAAATTCTGGTTTTCCCTTTAGCTCATTAATATCATCAATAATAGAAATGGCTTTTTCATCTTTAACTAAAAGCATTTTTAGTAAAGATTCACCCGTATTTTCTAGACCAATTACAGGTTTTCGGTTTTCTTTTAAGGCTTCTAAAGCTTGATCAATAACTAATGGTGTAGTTACTGCTAATATAATTTGTCTACTAATGTTGTGCATTCTAGATGCAAAGTTCATGGAGTTGACCTGTAATCGATTCTCCTGCCACCCTGACTCTTTAGAACGTTCAATATTCGCTTTAATTTCAGCATTGATCTTTGCTACTTTCTCATCAACATCACCAGAAAGGTATGCCATTCTTGATAAAACAGAAGCTAATTGGTCAGACAATTCTCGTGTTGCAGTCTGGTAATGACTTGGTGAGTCATACGTTCTAAATTCAAGTTTAGAAAAGTCATGTTCTCTCCTCATAAAAACACCATCCTTAGCGAGTGCCATAGAAATAGCTTCAAGGATCTCATTTGATGGTTGGTTTTCAAGAATACTTTTTAACTGACCTTGAAATTGTGTAGGAAAAATATCTGAGTAAAAATTATAATTTTTTGCCTTTTTCAAACTCGTTGCTGATGAATAATAAGTTTCGCCAGTGTTCGCCTTTAACACATTTAAAAAGTAGCTGATGTTAGACTCACCGCTTGCAGCGACATGAGATTCATCTAACAATAATCGAGTTGAACGGTCACAGCTGCGGAGTAAAAGATTTTCTTTAGTCTGATTTCGTCCAGAGAATTGAGTATATGTAGTAAAAATTACATCGTATGATTTATCAATTTCAGATAGGCTAACCAATTCACTGGTTTTAATCGGATTATAAAGAATTTCATTGTTGTAACTTATTGCACCATCTACATTAAATATAAATGGATTTTTAATCAGGCGAGCAGTATCGGTATCAACAATATCTCTCCAGAGATCACTAAATAATTGTGCATTTCTAGTGAAGAATACAGGACGTTCATTGTTCAATAGAGAGTATCTTAATATTCCTGCTAAAGTTCTGCCTTTTCCAATTCCAGTTTGATCACCAAGTATGTATGATCTACCATGTTCAAATGTAAGAATTGCACTTGTAAGTGCATCAATCTGTTCAGAGCTGTAAGCTTTAGCAAGAGAAGCAACATCGTTATATTGAAGTGTATGTAAAATAAAACCATCAAACGGATTGCCACTTGCATTCTCAATAGCTAGAGCTAATTCTCTATTATTTTCAGCTTTCAATAAAATTGTTTTGATCTGTTCATCCTGTGACTCTTTGATTAACAAAGCTTGATCACTTGGAATCATAGAATTAGAAATTGAAACTTGTGAAACAGGAACATACATTACCTGCAATGATTTAGCTTCAAAAGTTTCTTGTTCTTGTTCAGTTTCAATCTCGTTGTCATCTTTAAAAGTAGAGTCTGAGAGGGGAGGTGATGATTCTGGCAAGTTCAGATCTAAACTATGTTGTTTAACTTCAGTAGGATCAACATCGATGTTTTCATCTTTCGCAGCCGTTTCAGCATAAAGCTCAAAAGGATTATCTTCTTCAGTTTGAGTACTGACCTCATCGAAGAAACCTAACTCAGATGTACTTTCAACAGAATTTAGATCGGGTATTGAGAGGGAAGTCTCCTTATCAATTGAACCAATTTGATTTGACTGATTGATCTGATTAGAAGCATGTCTATTAAATAGGATTTCTTCTGAAACTTTCCATAGATCCGTTTCAGTTTTAATGATCTCTAGATGATCAGGAACATCATACTTTCTAGATTGTGGGAGTTGTTCGCCAATAACTAGAAGTCTTACATTGACTTTAGTACCTTGTCTTTTATACAAAGAACCATCTAGTTCTAGGGCACATTCTACGTGGTAGTTGTCATAAAGATAATTTAAGAGAGTTTTGCTGCCCCCTTTAACTAAACCTTTATCATATATACTATCAGATCCAATGATATAAACACTGCGTCCATTATCAGATCGTAAATTTAAAGTTTCTAAAAGTATTTTATGATCTAACCTTTGTGTAGGAAATTGAATAGGCTGACCGTCAGCTGAGATCAGTGCAATTTGTTCTCGATCAATACTTCCAAAAGGTGGGTTGGCTATAACATAATCAAACTTGCGATGATTGTTCAAATTCAATAATGGAATTTTGGTGAAATCACCCTCAAAAACTTTTATATTTGATTCAATTGAGTTCGCATTAAAAAATGTTTGAAGATTCTTAACTCGATTGGAATCAATTTCAGTAGCAACAACATTCAGAAAAGGGGAGTCAATAAATTGAGTAATGAGAGATCCATTACCAATGGTGGGTTCTAAAATACTCTTTTGATTAGATCCCTTTATATCATCTAGTAGCAATTTTTGGCATATAGCCGAAATAGTGATTGGGGTAGAAAACTGCTGTAACTGGAGTTCACTTGCACCTATAATTTTTTTTATTGGTTGATTGTTATGTAAATTCACAATCTCAAAAAAATCTTTTTCAGCCGTTGCCTCAAACTTTGAAGCCATAACGTTAAAAGCTGTTTCCAATTGTTCATAAAAAAATTGCTTTTGCGTAGGGTTAATCTCAAGATCATAATTTTGATCTTGATTATTGTTTAGAATAAACTTCAAAGCTTGATCAATGTCATGTTCGTGTACGGTAGTGTTACTTTGTAAAATATATTTTGCATAACCTAAAGCACACTTAGAGATATTCCCACGTTTTAAGATGTGTTCTTGTCCTGCTTTAAAAACTTTCCATAATTCATTATTTGGAATTTGACCTTCAAAACTGGAATTATTTAAGTCCGAAAATTTCTTTGGATCACTTGTGAAAAATCGAGCGTAAGGCGTAGCGAAAACATGAAGACCATCGGCGTTGAGTCCGATTTTAGTCGCATTACGAATAGCTTCATTGTAGCGATATGTGCTTACATCGTTCACTGCTCGGACATAGGAATCATTTAATTGACCAACTGTAGTTTTATAAAACATAAGTTGTTGATTATTAAGCCCTAGCAAATTTACAAAAGAATTAATATTTGTATTTAAAAAATAGATATTTAAAACATTAGTCTTGTTAATTTTATGGATTTCAATATTGGATTTCTGAACAGCTGACTTATCCAGTTTATTGAAAAGATCTACTACTTCAATGCCGAAAAATTCTTTGCCATTATGATGTCTTTTCGCAGGACGAGTATAAAAACCCTCGTTATTTAGGTTTACCCAAGTGAAATTATTTACAGTTTGATTCATAGCGAGATTCCACCAAAATTAACGATTAAATCCAAAATCAATAGATTGTGAATTACTAGATTGTTGATTCCGTTTGGATTCTTCTATGAGATGACGTGAATGATCTTGGCCAGTTTTTACATACTGTGGTAAAGCATGTTTGATGAAATCTTCATTTAAGATAAGTTTTTTAGAAAGCTTTCCATCATCTAGATCCAATTTTTCAAGCTTATTTGCTAAAGCCATCGGATCTGTAGTTGCTGTGAAAGTTACATAAGGTGACAACGTATCACTATGTCGTTCAATGCCGATCATAGTGTCTAAATAGCCTTTATGCTGTATTGGTTGATTTGTGGCTGCGTCCATTTCTGAAATATTGTAAATTTTAAGTGGACTCTGAGATCTACTTGCTTTATTTCTATAGCTGTTGACCGTTTCTTTTCCTAAGAAAATATTCCTACTTGTGTAAGCATCTAAATATATTTCTCCCTTTTCAATTTTGGTTGAGATAGATCGTAAATAATTTTGAAGTTGAGGATCTGATGTCTCTAGCTTATGTATAAATTTTTGATTTAAAAGCTTATTGACTAAAATCCTGTTTAAATCATGATTGAACAATACATTGTTTTGAGGTGTGTTATTTGCAGTTATAAGTGGGTTAGACATCAAATTAGTAAGAGTAGTATTTATATTTTCAGGCACTTTAATGTTTCGAGTACCTGCTTGTATTTGTTGCAAATAGGTACTTAAAATACCATTGTATATAGCTTGTCCATCGTTTTTTGATCGTAGTATATAATTCAAATTTCCTGATCGTTCAGCACTATATTCATCTTCATGATTAAGAGCACTCATAAACATTTGTTTAATTTTCTCAGTATCAGAATTTCGATCAATGGTGAAATGATTTTCTATAATTTCTACTCTGCCAAATGATGTATTTGGAGTAGAAACAAATTGAACATGCGCAGGAGCTATAATTAACTCTGAAGATGGTTTTGTTGAAATTGATTCAAACCAATGTGCTCTAAAAGATCGATAGTTATCAGTAGAGGGAATTTCAAAACTTTGGTCAAAACTTAAAGCAACGGAATTATTTTTACTTCTGTCAGACAATGTTTTTCTTGGGTTGGAAGATAGTTCGTATTGGTTTTGAACAATTTGACGGGCTTGGCTTTCAGATTTCAAGCGACCAGTCTGAATCATATCCTGTACACGTTCATCAACAGTATTCAATCGAACTTTTATTTTTTCATTAGTGGCAATGTTAGTACCAAAAGCATACTCATTTCCATCTGGTGCATAACCTATACCGTCTAAATGTAAAAAAATTCTATTTGGTACAGCCTTGTTATTCACAGGATTATTAATGCTTCGACTCATGGCCTGTAGATGACTTAGATCAAGATCATCTGTTTGTTTATTATTCATCATTTGTTCCCCTGTTGTATGGGTATAAGTAGTGATAGCAATGTTTCTTGCAAATAAGATTCTATAACAAAAAAAAGGAAAATGAAAAGATTTTAAAAAAAAGATATACCGAAATTTTAAAAATTTAGTTTTCTAAAGTCAGATCCTTTGATTGCTCACTTACTTATATTTAGATAAATTTAAAG